>JAABUZ0100000863.1_pt1 | contig 65630 bp, 62 predicted proteins | sample 5562091 | NCBI WGS metagenome assembly JAABUZ01 (sample SAMN12813069, study PRJNA571459) | rock metagenome | isolation source: Antarctica rocks | place: Antarctica: Victoria Land, Linnaeus Terrace sud | collected 2015-12-21 | reverse complement strand
GGCCAAACTCCAACTTTTGCCTGTGGACCCACCTGGCGAACGTAACTGGACCCTCAGACAGTTCACCTAACGCATCTCCGAGAGCATTCTGGGCTTCAGAACGCTCTCGAAGATGCGTTGGGGGGGCCCAGCTAGTGCGAGCAGTGCTGACACCGCGTATGCGGTGTGCCTCGTGGAGCCGAGCACTTCTATGCCGCTACGCGAACTCACAGGACGTCCGAAGGCTCCTGTTTGACATTGCCGGTCGAGCAGGTACCTCAGCGCGTGGCGCGCGTAACCACGACTGCGAAAGCGCGCGTCGTCTTGTTCATTCGAGCAAAGGCACCGCAGCGCGACCCACGTGCTGATGATGCCGCCCTCGACCCGTTCGAGGGGTGTCGGCTCCAGATCGCCGAGCGCCATCAAAAGATTCTCCTGCGATAATCATCGCGCCGCTCGACGCCCGGATACCTCACGATCCGAACGTACCCCCCACAACGGGCCCCGCGGCCGAACCGCAGGCATGCCACAGTCGTCGCATGACGCCCAAGGAGCTGCAGCGTGTATTGCGCGCGGGTGAGTCCGAGCGCGTGGAGTTCAAGTCACGCTTCCGAAATGATGAAGACTTAGCCATTCCGCTCATTGCCTTGGCTAACTCGGGTGGCGGCCTTCTTGTCGTTGGCGTGGATGACGACGGGCACCCGATTGGGTTGAGCGATAGTCGTCTTGGCATCACATCGGTCCGGGCGAGCGCTCTGGCCGAGCGGCTACTTCCTGTCCCCGTGCGGATGGAGCCGGTGGTCTATGACGGCCTCACGCTGCTCGTGCTGACCGTGCCCGCTGTGCCGGATCACCTCCTACCGGTGAGAACGGCTACGGGCGCAGTCCCGAGGCGCCAAGGTTCCCGCACTCTCCTTGAGGATGTTCTGGTTCCACGTGCAGGCGTCCGCCCTGACCGAGAAGTACGGGTGTTCGTCGCTATGTCATTTCGTTTCGAGGAAGAGCCCGCCCTCGTCGACTACTACGAGGCTATGAGGCGCGCGGCATCAACCACTGACTTACCGCTGACCCTGCACAGGATGGACTTGCTAGAGGGTGATTACGAGATCAGCACGGCAGTGGTGGATGCCATCCGCAACGCGGACGTCGTCATCGCAGACTTCACCCTGGGCAGTCCGAACGTGTACTTCGAGTCGGGTATCGCGAAGGGAGCGGACAAGTATGTGATCAGGGTCGCGCGAAAGGGCACGCTCCTGCCATTCGACCTACGCACCTGGCGAACGCACTTGTTCGCTAATGCGACTCAGCTGGAGTCATTGCTCGTCGATCCGCTGCGCACCGCATACGCCGCCGTCACAGGTCAGGAGCAAGGTTGAGCATGACGCATGACGCATGACGCATGACGCACGGGCCGGCTCCTGGCCGCGACGGCGTCCGGCGGCCGGCGCGTCACGTCTCAGCAGGCTAAGTTATAGTTTCGAAGTCCACGCGTGTTGTCAATCAGGTTGGCGCGCTACTCCCGTGCTTGGAATGCATCTTCAATCCAGCTGCGCAACGACGCGACCGTCGTCGGATAGAAGTAATACCGCGCGTATCGTGAGCCGTCGCTTAACCAATCGTCGCGTGTGGCCGGCGTTCGGGTCGCGTGCCAGATCGGCCACCGCTCATCCACCTACACTTTGCGCCCAGTGCCTCCGGGAGTCAGCGCACGTGCTCCGCGTCACCGTCGACGCTGAAACTCGCGGGCAGCTCTGCGCCCATAAATGTCGGACCTGACTCATATCTTGCTGGGTGCGCGGGCACAGCAGCTCGTCGACGATTGGGGATGCGATGGCGCGCAAGGTCTACGTGTCGTTCAAGGCGGAGGACATGGCATATAAGGACGCCATCTTGGGGATGTCAAATCTGGACTGCTTCCATAATTCCCTGAACACGCCGATCGACTCGGTCAACGAGGATTACATCCTCCAGCGCATCCGGGAGGACTACCTCTCCGACTCGACTGTGACAATCCACTTGATCGGTCTGTATGGCGCCGAGAACCGAGGTCCGTACGAGCAGCGCTTCATCAAGCGAGAGCTACAGGCTTCCCTGTACGACGGCGCTGGCAACACCAAGAGCGGGATCCTCGGAGTCGTCGTGCCCGAGGCGAGCGCAGCCGTTTTCAAACAGCCGTATAGGTGCGGCAATTGCGGTGATTCGCACAGTAGTGTGGCCATCGGCGATGGGACGACGATTAGCGAATTCAGCTACAACTACTACATCCCGAACGGCAAGTGCGCTCACCCGGAGGAAGACCGATACTGCGTGCTGGTTGCTTGGGACGACTTCACGACGGCGCCGTCTGATTACGTGGAGCGGGCGTTTGCGAAGAGAACCGCGCCCATCGCCAACAGGACGAAGGTCCGGCCATAGTGGATCCGTCGGCGGCGCCCCAAGCCATGTCCCGGCTCGAGTACCCAGCGCTGTTGGTGGCTACCGAGGCCGCGTCCGCCGCCACCCAACGGGCGTTCTTCGGGTCACGAGCCTCAGAGTTCATCGCACTGGCGCTGGCCGCTTCACTTGGCCCCATTCCGAACGCTGACCTTGCTGGTGCTGGCCCCGATGCAGCTCTCATCATGTTCGTGCTGGCTTTGGTGATCCGCGTTTCGGGTGTCGGCGATCGAGCGGAAAGACGGTGGTACGACGCACGGGCCGCGAGCGAGTCCATCAAGTCCGCTTCGTGGCAGTTCGCCGTAGGCGGTGAGGCGTTTGGCCTCAGCGACGAGACGGCCTCGGTTCGCTTTTTGCAAGCACAGCAGGACGTGCTCAAAGCGCTGCCCAATCTTGATGTCCCCGTTGATGCAGCAAGTACCGCGATAACGCCCCAGATGATCGCGCTGCGTCAGGCGCCCCTCGCGGAACGGACCAGGCAATACGGGGTTCAACGCGTCGAAGACCAGCGTAGGTGGTACGCGGCTAAGGCCAGGCTGAACGGCCGCCGCGCCCGGCAGTGGCGATCGCTTCTTGTTGCAGTTGAAGCTGGCGCGTGTCTGTTGGGCTTGTTTCGAGCGCTGGGATCGTTTGATGTGGACTGGCTGGGCTTGCTCGGCACTGCCGCCGCAGGCATCGCAGCCTGGAAACAGACGCGGAACTACGGCTTTCTAAGCGAGAGCTACTCCGTGACCAGCCACGAAGTGACGCTTCTCGCGGCGGCGCTGCCGGCCGGAGAGGACGAGGACGTCTGGGCTCAAGCAGTTCACGATGCCGAGGCAGCCTTCAGTCGAGAGCACACTCTTTGGCTCGCACGACGTCAGGGCCCTGCAACCGAGTCAAGCCCGACCTGATTGGCCCCCCGGCAGTTGCTCCAGGCAACAGGCCTGCGAGTCGCCGCGCCATGGGAGCCTCGGAGGCGTGGCACCTCAAGCGCCGAATACAAAGCAGCGCCTTGCCGAGGTTTACCTAGCTTGCTCGGGCGAAGCATTGGCCGTTGCAGACCAGCTGATAGAGGCCGCGAGCGACGCGCTCAGCGAAGCCTGTTGCCAGCAAGAGCACGCGTGGATGATCGATCCCGAGGACCGTCCCGGTTGACCGCCAAGGAATCTGCCAACTACGGCTCGCAGCGACGGCGGCCGGCTTCCGCACCTCTTGGGGCATCGTCGCGGCGCTCAGACACCACGCCGAGCGCATCCGGAAGTCAGATCTCAAAGACCTTCATGACTTCGTCGCCGTAGTCGTTGATCACCTTGACGGCGATGCGGCCGGTGTCGGGCTTGTCGAACGGACGGGATTCTGTGCGGTAAAGCGTCTCCCAGGCCTCGGGGTCGATGTCGGCCTTCAGCGCGGACTTCAGCCGCTTGTAGGGGTCGCCACCGCCGGTGAAATAACAATGACGGACGAAGAAGGACTCCTCGTTGTAGTTCGTGTCGATCATCCACAGAGCGATCTGGTTGGTGTCGTTGCTGCGCACCTCGCCAGTCGTCGGGTCGAAGACGTCGACACCGTTGATGCGTACCACGACCTGTCCACCATCGGCATCCTGCAGCTCGATGTCGGGCTCTCCGAACACGGTGAACAGGTTGCCCGCGGCGGACTTCTTGAGGTCCTCGCCCATCAGCAGATCGACGTTCATGCGGACGAGCAGCACCTGGATCCGGCCGAGCTTGCGCTCGCCGGCAACAGTCGCGAAGCCTTCAGCCGACGGCGTCACGGTCACGCCGTCGGCATCGGTCACCTCGGTCGCCTGTGCGTCGAAGGCGAAGCCGAGTACAGCGACCAAGGCGACGTCGCCCGCCTTGATGGCCTCACGTGCCGCGGCCTTGATGAACGCCGGGCTGACTGTGCCGTACTGCGGCCCGACGGCGATGCCAACGCGGCCGGACGATTCGGCCGACTCGTCCGGGTCGACGACACGCTCTCCCATCGCCTGGAGGTATTGCCCGGGATAGGCGTCGAGAGTGGCGAAGGTGATCCGCTCGTTGCGCTTGCCGTTCTGGATACCGTCCTTGGCGAGGTTGTCCAGGATCGACTGCTCGAAGCTCGGCCCGGTCGCGTCCTCGGCACCGGCCTGCTCACTGATCGACTCGCGAGTCGATGCCGAGTCGAGCTGGCCGAACGCTAGCGAGCGATGCGGCGACAGGCTCTCGACCGTGAACCGGCCGGCGACGCGCACCCTGGTTTTGTCCTCGTGCGGCCGGTCGTATAGCACTTCGAAGTCCGCGTGCCGCCTGATGGCAGCGTCGACGGCCTCGAGGGTCATGCCGTCGACGATGTCCGGGTTGTTGGCGATGGACTTCAGCGTGATGTGCAGTACGCGGTCGTAGACGAAGCCCTGCTTCAGGTCGCCGTGGGTCTCGGCGGCCGGGAGCGGCTTCTGGGTGAGCTGTTGCTCTTTGGCCCGACCCTCGGGTGAGTCAGCCTTAAGGTAGTAGGGAAACCGAGCACCCATCAGCCGCTGTCGGGCCAGCGCGAGCGCGACACGCGACGTGTCGATCGTGATCCAGCGGCGCCCCCACTGCTCAGCCACGTACGCGGTCGTGCCAGACCCACACGTCGGGTCGAGGACGAGGTCTCCAGGGTCGGTACACATCAACAGCACCGCTCGATCACCTTCGGCGTCGTCTGTACCACGTAGACCTTGGTCTCCGTGAAGGATCCGGTGATCGTGTCCGTCCATATGTTGTGTCGTATCGACATCGGAAAGTCAGATGGCAGGCTCTTAAACCTCAGGGAGTTCTTGGCTGCAAACAACCGGTCAGCCCAGGCCGCCTTGCGCAGCCCCTCAAGAGTGGTTTTCCAGTGCGAATTCATCGGAGGGACAAAGGGTCGACCACCGAACTCGAACTGCTGATCCGTGGACGCCGGACCGGGCGAGACCAAGGACACGGATTGGAACTGCCGCTTCTCCGAATCCGAGTAGCGGTAGGCCGACGCGACATCGCCAGGATCGCGATTACGGAATAGCTGTCGATATCGCACGCTACTTCGCGCCCTTGCGTACCAGAGAATCGTGTCGAAGACCGGAGGCAGTAGCGTGCTCGTGACGTAGGGCGCCTTCTGAAAGGCGATCTGCCCACAGAAGTTTTCGCTCCCGAATACTTCATCCATCACGCTGCGAACCAGGTGGACGTTCTCGTCGCCGATCTGGACGAAGACGCTGCCGCTTTCGGTGAGCAGGTCGCGCGCGGCAAGCAATCGGTCGCGAAGATACGACAGGTAGGAGTGGATGCCCAGCTCCCACGTGTCACGGAATGCCTTGATCTGCTCTGCCTCGCGAGCCGCATCCTCGACTTTGCCGTCCTTCACGTCTCGCTTGCGCGCTGACGCTTGCCAGTTCGAGCCGAACTTGATGCCGTAGGGCGGGTCGAGGTGGATCATCTGCACCTGGCCGCGCAGGCTCTCCAATTCGGCGAGCGACGCCATGACCTGTAGCGAGTCGCCGAGGATCATGCGGTTCGTCCAGTTGGCGTCGTGCTCGTAGAACTCGATTGCCTGCAGCTCGTCGAGGCCGTCGAAGCCCTCGAACATCAGCGTTTCCGGCTCGGAGTCGCCGGACGTCGCCGTGCGACGCAGGTTCTCGACCAGTACCCGAGGGTCGATCTTCTCCTGGATGTAGATGGGTGGCGCGTCCGCGACGAGGTCGGCGGCGTTCTGCTCGTCCTTGCCGCGCCATACCAGCTGCGGATCGAGAGTGGGATCGCGTGGGTACATCACCTGCCTGATCTCGGGCTGGTAGTCGTAAGCGTCGGCCGCATCGGCGGTCGGCAGGTTGACGCGTTTGTCGTCGTGCTTGAGCGAGTCGACGGGTTTCGGGCCGGTCGGCTTGCGGCTACGAGGCGGCACGGTCGCTCCGATCACGCAGCTCGAAGTCGAGCAGGTCGGGGTCACCGATCACCGGCGCGTCGTCGTACAGCGCTGCGATGGCCTCGACGAGGCGGTCGTGCGCCGACGGCATGCTGGTGATCTCGATGTAGCCCCAGCGGCCGAAGCCGCCGTGGTTGTTGACGGCAACGCACCACTGGTTGCGCGCGGTCTCGGCCTTCGCCGCTGTCGGGCCCGGGCTCTTCTGCGAGCCGGATACCTCGACGATCAGCGTCCGGTCGAAGGGTTCGTGCGGCTTGCGCCGCAACCGCACGAGGTAGTCCGGCAGATAGGAGTGTGCCCGCCCCTCGTGCACGTAGGGGATGGTGAAGCCGAGTCGGTCGTTCTTTGCGTACGCCGCGACGTCCTCGTGGAGCTCGCACTCCAGCGCGAGGATCTGCTCCCAGGTATTGCCTTCGCGGCCATCGAGGGTCACGTGGCTGACCTCGGACTTCTCGGTCGTGTAGACCTGCTTGCGGGTTGCGAACGAGATGTTCGCGGTCGAGCCGCTGGGGTCATGGCGACGGAGCATCGGCCGCAGCCGCTCGCGGCGATTGCCCACCTGGACCACGATCGCCTGGTGGATCGCCTCGACCGCCGTGGCCCGCAGCTCAGCGGAGCGGGCGAGATGCCCCGCCGAGAAGCCGGGCGCGAGGTCGACGCAGCGGCCCAGCCAGTCCCGGCAGATCCCGACCAGTCGCGGAAAGAGCCACGGCCTGGTGTCCTCCCCGAGCACGGCGAGGTGCGCGTGCAGCAACTGCTTGGCGAGAAGGTAGGCCACGGCTTGCGGCCGAGAGACGGGGTCCTCATCGGTCTCGACCTCGCCGCCGCCGACGATGCCGGCGATGTCGGTGCGGGTCGGCACGCTGCTCGGCCCAATGGTGAACCGCGGTGCGTTGTCGAGGTCGTCGAGGATCTCGTCGTCTGGCACTTCGACGCGGTAGCCGTCGAGCTTCGGAAACGTGATCCGCAGGTGCTCACGGCCCGGCACCGACTCGACGCCGATCGCGGGCAGCGCGGGCAGCGTGTCCTTGACCGCGTGGTCGGTCGGAATGAACTGGAACGGGACGCCGTAGATGTTTGCGTACTCCGCCTCGAAGCAGCCGTCGTCGTTGAGTGCGTAGGAGCGGCGGCGCAGGCCGCGACCGACGACCTGCTCGCAGAGCAGTTGGCTGCCGAAGGCTCTGATCCCGAGGATTGCGTGACGGTGTTGGCGTCCCAGCCCTCGGTGAGCATCGCGACGCTGACGACGCAGCGGACCATCTCACCAAGCTTGCCGGGCTTGCCGACGGTGTTCATCACCTCCCGCAGCAGGTCCTCATCCGATACCTCGTCGACGTCGACACCGGGACTGCGGCTGCGCAGGTGCTTCTTGTAGGCCTCGATCTCACCGGATGCGGCCACACGGAAATCCTTCGTCAAGGACTCACCCGACTCGAGCCGGGCCGAGTCGATGAGGACAGTCACCGGCCGGGTCAGCGTCTTGCCGTCGACGATGTTGCTCAGAAGCGACAACTCACCGGCCTTGAGCGCGCTGGAGTCGGCGATCGCGCCACCCGAGATCCAGTCGTAGACCAGCTTGGATACGACGGTGTTAGGACAGACGACGATGAAGACCGGCGGGGGTTCGTCGTACGCTGAAAGTTCGTTCTGCCAGTGCTCAAATGACCGCTGGTAGCTGCGGTAGAGGCTGCGCAGCGCTCCCTCCAGCTCCTTCGGCGGGATCCAGCCCAGAACGCCCGTGGTCGAGCTGAGTCGCTTCTTCGGTAGTCCGGCGCCGATGTGCTCCCACAGCCGCAGGTAGGTGACGAGGTCACCGGTGGCGTCATCGTCGACGGGCGTGCGGGGGATCTTCACGATGCCCGACTCGATGGCGTCCATCAGCGAGAAGTCGCTGACCGTCCACGGGAAGATGTAGCCCTCGTTGTAGCCGGAGCCGCCGAGGTAGTACGGGGTTGCCGACAGGTCGTAGATCCCCTTGACGCCGGCCTTGCGAGCGACTGCCTGCAACCCGCGGAACCACACCCGTGCGTCGGCATTGGCCTCCTCCTGCTCGCGGGTGAGCTTGGGCCGATCGACAGCCTGTGGGAGTGGCTTGTCCTGGTAGCAGTGATGTGCCTCGTCGCTGAACACCACTACCGGCTCGCTGCCGGAGCCGAGGTCACGCAGCACCCTGGACACCATCGCGTCGGATGTCTCGCGGAACGGATCGACGCTCTTACCAGCGGTCAGAATCTTGCGAGTCGTGGCGCTGACTCCGGCGATCTCCTTTGCGTCGCGCGGCAGGAAGGCGTGGTAATTGGTGATGACGAGCTGCGCGTGCCGGAGGGCGCCGGAAAGGTCGGGCGGCACCAGTTCGCGCTCGTCGTAGTAGTTGCCGGGGTCATTGGGGACGAGCACCCGAAGCCGGTCGCGGATCGTGATCCCCGGGGTGACGATCAGGAACCGCTTGGTGAACCTCGCGTCGCGCGGGCTCGCCATCTTGTTGGCCGTCTGCCAGGCGATGAGCATCGCCATCACCACTGTCTTGCCGGAGCCGGTCGCCATCTTCAGCGCGACGCGAGGGAGCCCGGCGTTGTGGTCTGCATTGGCGTCATCGAGCCGGCGCCGCCAGTCGGCGTAGCCGTGGCGACCGGCCACCTCGGCCAGGAAGATCGCGGTCTCCGCTGCCTCGCGCTGGCAGTAGAGAACCCGGTTCTCCCGGGCCGGGTCGGCCCAGTGCTGGAGCAGCTTTCGCGACGTCGGCGTGACCCGCTCGTAGTCGCGGTGCCGCCATCGCTCGACCTCGCGGCGCAGATCGTTGATCATCGAGTTGCGTTCGCGGCGCTCGCCGGTCAGCTCGACGTCAAGGGTCGCCTGGACTGCGCCATCCGCCTGCTGGGTGCCTTTCCGGCTGGCCGCGATAGGGATCAAGGACTCGCTCGGGCGTCGGCCGTTCTTGATCACGCCCGTCGGGCCGTGCGGACCGAGCTCGAAGTAACGGACCGGTACGTCGTAAGGCCGGTTCAGGATCGGATTGGCGAGCGCATCTATGGTTCGGTCGTCGGCGCCCATCGTTCGTCGAGCCTAGCCCCGGTGTTTCAGTAGGCGCCTGGACGGCCGACGGATGATCTTGAGGTCGGGGGGGAGCCGAGGCAGCGGTGAGCGCCGGCGCTGGGTCCGGTGTCTCCGTGCTCGTGGTTGGGGTGGTGCGGGGCGGTGGTGCTGGCTGTCAGGCCGGGTACGGGATCTGCCGCAGGCGGGTGAACGCTTTGGCGAGGGCCAGTGCTCGGCCAGGCGTAGGAAGACTTTGCGTTGTCCGCGGGTGATCCGGGCCGCGGTGTGCAGCAGCTGACCGGCACATCAGCTGGGCCCAGATCGCGGTCAAGGTGGTCGTCGAAGCGGGGCTGCGGACTCCATCGAGCAGGCAGCCCGCGAGGCCGGCACCAACCCGAGCAGCCGCGACGTCCAAGCTGTGGAGCGCACCATGGTTGCCGGGTCCAACTCAGACGTCCGCGAGCGCTAGCAGCTAGCCAGCGGGGCATGCGCCGTGAACCTGCCGGATTGACCAGTGGCCGGCACCGCAAGCACCGATTCGCGTAGTGGAAGCCTTCGCCTCCCGGTCGGTGGCCTCGATGGCATCAGGGCATGGAGGGATAGGCGGCAGCCCCCCTCAGTCACGTCTGTGTAGGCCAACCCCGGGCAATGTTCCGGGGACGAGGACGGCGCGAAGCGCCGCCCGCAGTCCCGGCGGCCGAAGGCCGCCCTTGATGTCGTATAGAAACTCCTCACACCCTCCGTCTCGATCATGGCTGAGCCGCGTCGGACCTCCAGACGGCGCGGCGCATCTCGGTATCGTTGGCGTGTGTTGGAGGCTGGTGCGGCGGCGGTGTTGGCGCACAACCTGCTGGGTGGGCAGCCGGAGCGCTTGGCGCACACCTGCAGCGTCGCCCGGCTGGCTGCCGATGTCGCGGCTCGCATTCCGGGTCTGGATGGCGATGTGCTGGTCGCAGCCGCGTGGGTGCATGACATCGGGTATGCGCCGTGCCTGGCCGAGACCGGGTTCCATCATCTCGACGGAGCCGCAGCGCTAGCCGCTATGGGCGAAACTGACTTAGCTCGTCTCGTTGCGCATCACACGTCCGGTATTGCCGAGGCCGAGGCGCGCGGCTTGAGCGCGCGGCTTCTCAGCTTCGAGGCACCGAACGAACTTATGGCGGCTGCGTTGGCCTACTGCGATCTTCACGCCGATCCCCAAGGAGTTCCGACAGAAGTGATGGCGCGTGTTACAGAAGTCGAGGTTCGCTACGGACCGAGCCATCCGGTCACACGCGGGCTGCTCGCCGCTCTTCCGCGGCTGCGGGAGCAGGTTGATCTCGTCGAGGCCCTACTCACTTAGTCGAAGACGGGGTGGCAGTGCCCTAGTAGGTAGTCATCGATGCGGCGGGCTGCGCCCGCCGATAGGCCAAGAGTCGCCAGGTCGTTCGGATGGAACCACTCGACGTCGATGCTCTCGGAACTCGTCTGGACCGAGCCTCCGGTGACGTGGCAGGCAAAGGCCAGTGAGAACTGCTGCCGTACCTCTCCGTCGTCGTACGCAACCAGGTAGTCAGGGCTTGAGTACACACCGATCAAGCGCTCGGCCTCGACCTCCAGACCGGTCTCTTCCCAGACCTCGCGGCGGAGTGCGCCAAGGACGCTCTCTCCCAGCTCCACCGCACCGCCGGGCACCGACCACAGCTCGTTGTCCGCCCGTCGCTGCAGAAGCAGTCGGCCCTCCTGGTCGCTGACTACGGCGGAGACCGCCGGCACAAGGCTGGTGGGCGTTGGCGCTTGGGGGTCGTTGACGTACTCCCGACGTCCCATCAGCACGACCAGACGGGGGTGCTGATGGACCAGAGCCGCTCAATGTGGCCGGCGAACTGGTCAAAGGGCCCGTCGGCTCCGGCCCGTTGCAGATGTAGGAGTGGCGCTCTATATCCGGGGGTGGCGTAGAGGTGGGGTGTCACGAGCATCTCCTCGTCGAAGCGGAAGACAGAGTTGTACATCGGGCTGGCGTACTGCCGGACGTCGACACCCGGCAGCCCCTTAAGGGGCGCGAAGTGCAGGAGAGCGTTCCGGATCCGAGCCGCCATGCCGTCGGGCCCTAGCTGCTCCTCGATGCTGCGTCCCGTGGTCTCTGGTGCTGCCGGGTCAGCCAGCCCGATCCGGACGCGGACGCCGGCCGTGGCCTTCTCGCGTAGGAGTTCGACCAGCCGAGGGTGACCCTCGGGTAGGAATAGCAGGGCGTAGGCGAACAGGTCGATGTACTCGTTGGCTTGGCTGAGTAGCCGCCACCACTCCTCGACTTGCAGATCAGTGCGGTGGGCGTGGACCGCGAGAACTTCCCCGCTGTCCGCCTCGTGTGTGTCGCTGCGACGAGCGGCCGGCCAGAGCTGAGACTCAGTGCGTCCCACTACGCGGGCGACGGCAGTGCGGTGCCGGCTGTGAGGCCCGCGTCCGGCGAGCCACCGTTCCACGGTCTTCACATCGACAGGGACCGCTGCGGCCAGGGCCTGCGCCTCGATCCGGCTGGCGTGCATCGCTGCTAACAGCCGGTCATTCGGCATGGGCTGGGCTCCCTTCTGCACTGGACGTTCCGGACGCGGCGGGACGTCTTGCCGTCAGAACGTCCCCCCAAGGACGTCCTCTTGTCCACAAGACGTCTCAAGCCGGTACGTCGATGCGGTAGAGCCGTCCCTTGCCGGTCACGGATGGTGCTCGTGTCAGTTTCCTACGAGCCCGTTGGAGGGCCCATGAAGCTCCCGATCGACACCACTGGTGTCACGTTCCTGTGCGCGCTGGCTGCTGAGCCGGTAATGGACTTCGAGACCAAGCGACAGAAGGGCGACCTGAACGGGGAGCCGTTGTTCTCGGTGCAGCTGGTGCTGCTCGCCGACGGCGGCGCGGAGGTGATCAGCGTCAAGATCGTCGGTACACCTGCGGCCGGTCTGGTCGCGGGCGCAGCGGTCGCGGTCGTCGGGCTGGTCGCCACGCCCTGGTCGATGGGTGACCGGTCCGGGGTGTCGTTCAAGGCCAGCAGCATCCAGCCGCTCACCGCTGCCTCCGCCAGCCGGCCCGGCACGTCGGCCGCGTCGGCGGCCCCTGATAAGGCCGCCTGAGCCGGGAGGGCGAGCAATGCGCTGGAAGCTGATCGTCATGGTGCTGCTGGTGGCCGCCATCGCCCCAGGGCTGTTCGTGCACCTCGCGGGCGCGAGCGTCCGAGCCGCGTTGCAGCTGATCGGCGGGATGCTGTCCCCCGCCTCGACGGGGACCGGTCATGGCTGAGCGCTCCGCGCAGTCCGGCCACGAGCCGCACGACGCCCCGGCCGCCTGGGGCTTCGACAGCCCGGGCGGCTGGGGCGGTGGTTACGGCACCGGATCGGGCGGCGGCATCCCTGACCGGTTCGGCGGCAGCTCGGCTCAGCAGGGCGGTGTCATTGCAGTCGTCCTGCTGGGCCTGGCCCGCAACGTCTGGGCCTTCGGCCTTGAGCTGGGCGCGCTGGCGGTGCTGACCGCCCCCGTCGTTCTTGGCGCCGCCCGCGGTTGGCCGATCGTGGGTGGTCTCGGCAGCGGACTACTCCTCGCCCTCCTGCTGGGAGTCGGCCCGATGCGCCGGCTAGCGGGGCGCGCGCGGCATGAGGCGATGACCCGGCGCTGCTGGCACCGGGCAGTACGCGCCCTCGGCCGCGCCAACACCGGGGCCTGGCACGGCGGGCAGGTCGCTGTCCGCTCCGTCGCCCGCCGGCCGGCCGGTGACGTCCTGGACGTCCGGGTGCCGGTTGGCGGCACCGTCGCGGACCTGGAGAAGGCAGCCGAAGCCCTCGGCGTCGTCCTGGAGATCCGGCAGGTCCGGGTTCGCCGCGACCCGGACAACGCCCGCCAGGCCCGCGTCAGCCTGATTCGACGCGACCCCCTGTCCGCTGCGGCCCCGGCCTGGCCGCACACCGAGGCCGAGCGGCTGTCGTTGTGGGAGCCAATCCCGGTCGGGGTCGACGAGGACGGGCAACCGGTGACGCTGACCCTCCCGGAGCGCAACGTGCTGCTCGGCGGGGAACCCGGTGCCGGCAAGAGCGCCGCGCTGTCGCTGCTCGTCGCGACCGCCGCGCTCGACCCCAACGTGCGGCTGCATCTGCTGGACGGCAAGCTTGTCGAACTCGCAGGCTGGGCCGGGTGCGCGGACAGCACCGCCGGGGTCCAGGTCGAGGACGCGAACCTGCTGCTCGCCCGCCTACGCGCGGACATGGACGCCCGGTACCTGAGCTTGCTGGCGAACCGGGCTCGCAAAGTCGCGCCCGACTCCGGGCTGCCGCTGCACCTGGTCGTCATCGACGAGCTCGCCCATTATCTGCTCAACGGCGAGCGCAAGGAGCGGACGCTGTTCGCCGAGCTGATGCGGGACCTGGTCGCCCGCGGACGGGCCGCTGGGATCATCGTCATCGCCGCGACCCAGAAACCCCAGCACGACGTCATCCCCACCGCGCTGCGTGACCTGTTCGGGTTTCGGTGGGCGTTGCGCTGCTCCACCCCGCAGGCCTCCGACACCGTGCTCGGCGCGGGCTGGGCCGGGCAAGGCCACACCGCCAGTGACATCGACTCCGCGCACCGCGGCGTCGGCCAGCTCCTGCACGAAGGCGCCCAACCGATCCGACTCCGCTCGCACTACCTCGACGACCCCACCCTCGCCACGATCGCCGCCCGCGCCGAAACCCTGCGCCGCAGCGTTGCCGGGCAGCAGCTCACAGGCGACACCGCTCAGCAGGAGCAGACCCGATGACCGTCCTCGTGCCCGACGGGGCGTTGGACACGCTGCTTGCCCGGGCCGCTGACGCGGCCGGGTACGAGCGTTGGCACGTGCAGGCCCGCAGCACCGGGTTCTGCAGCCACCCCGTCCGGCTTCGCGGCGCCAGCACCACCATCGACGCCCGCACCGGCCAGGTACTGGCCGACTACCGCACCGCCTCCGAGGCCGACGGGACGCTGCTGGTCGCCTGTCGCAACCGGCGGACGACCCGCTGCCCGAGCTGCGCCGACACCTACCGCCAGGACTCCTTCCACCTGATCGCGGCCGGTCTGCGTGGCGGCAAAGGCATCCCGGACACCGTCGCCGCCCATCCGCGGGTGTTTCTGACCCTCACCGCGCCGAGCTTCGGGTCCGTCCACGGCCAGCGGCATGGCGACGTCTGCTACCGGCGTCGCAGCAGCGACAGGTGCCCGCACGGGATCCGGCGCGGTTGCTGGCGTCGCCATCGCAACAACGACCCGCTGCTCGGCCAGCCGCTGTGCCCGCTGTGCTTCGACTACGACCGAGCGGTGCTGTGGAACGCCGTCGCCCCCGAACTGTGGCGCCGCACCACCATCGCCATCCGCCGGCAGATCGCTGCGCTCGGCGGGGTGCCGGTGCGCCAGCTCAACGAGCACGTCCGGCTGCGGTTCACCAAGGTCATCGAGTACCAGGCACGCGGGGCCATCCACGTCCATGCAGTCCTGCGCCTCGACGGACCCGACCCCGACAGTGTCACTACCGCAGACCCCAGGTGGACCGCCGAGCTCCTCGAACAAGCCATGCGGCGCGCCGCCGCGCAGGCCAGCGCGCCACTGCCAGCCCGGGACGAGGCGAGCGAGGACCGGGCCCGCTGGGGCAACCAGCTCGACGTCCGCCCGATACCACCGGACGAGGCTCATGACGACGACCCGACCTGTCAGCGACAGGCGCGGACGGTTGCGGCGTACATCGCGAAGTACGCCACCAAGAGCACCGACCCCCTCGGCGCCCTCGACCGACGCCTACTCACCGGCGACCAGATCGACGACCTCGACGTTGACGAGCACCGCCGCGAACTCGTCGAAACCGCCTGGCAGCTCGGCGGCCAAACCCACCTCGCTGGGCTCAAGCTGCGCCGCTGGGCACACACCCTCGGCTACCGCGGCCACTGGGCCACCAGAAGCCGTCGTTACAGCACCACCCTCACGGCCCTACGCGGCACCAGGCGACGTTGGCGAAGGGGAACCACGAACCCAGTAGGCGGCACAGCGGTCGACGACGCTAGTTGCAACGCTGACACAGTCGTTCTCCATGCCTGGGCTTACGTCGGGAGTGGCTACCGCACGCGCGGCGATGCTTGGCTGGCGGATACCGCACAGCGACGAAGGCTTGAGGACTGTCGGGAGCGTCGGGCGTTCACCACGCAAGATGCCCATGGAACGGCAGCGGCATGAGCGCGCCGCAGCTCGATCGTCCGACGCCGCGATGGGGGCAGCCCTAATGGAGGTCGCTGCGCAGCTCTTCACAATCAGCGAGGCGGCAGTGCTGCTTCATGTTCCGGAGGGCTGGTTACAGAAGAAGGTGAGTGCTCAGTCCGTTCCGCACACCCGGCTTGGGAAGCACGTCAGATTCACGCACGACCACCTTCAGCGCATCGTTGCGGCCGGCGAGACCTCCACGGCGGCTGCAGCCGAGAGGACGAACGGGGTGAGCGCGCGGGCGCGTCGCCGCCCGGAAGCGACGGGCAGGAAGGCCGTCGCGTAGAACCATGCCGAACCTTTCAGCGGCCTGGTGAGCAGCTGGGAGTACGTCATCGTGGCGATCATGCCCCGACGCGCTAGCCCTTGCCACGCGCCGGATCAACGATGACGTCAGCGAGTCACGTCACTCATGCAGAAGCCTGATCGGCAAGCCACTCCGCCGCCTCGACCAGCGCGCCTCCGGCCGAGATCGTGATCTTTCGTCCGCCAAGTGCGCGCTCGATGGCAACGTCCGCCACCTCGTGCGTTTGGAAAAGCAGTCCGCCGTACACGTCGACTGTGATCTGGATGCTCTTGTGGCCGAGCCGCTTCTGAATCACGGGTAGCGGCACACCGGCGGAGATAAGCCATGCAACATTCGAGTGTCGCAGGTCATGGAAGCGGGGGGTCTTGGTCAAGCCCTTCGCCTGCGCTGCCTTGATCGCACGCTGCCACCGGCTCTCGTACCAGTTGCCCTGATCCAGGCGGCCGCCCCGAGGAGCACCGAAGACGAGGTCCTCGCTGGTACGTCCTTTGCTCGCTCGCTGAAGTGCGGAGACGACGATGGGCGCCAGCGTGATCCGTCGGCGAGACTCTCGGGTCTTCGGCTTGCCCAGGTAGAACCGGCCGTGCTGCTCCAAGGCAAACTCGCCCTTGCCATTCCGCTTCCACGCCCGCCGCACTGACAGCGTCGGTATAGGTGAATCAAGATCCAGGTCCTTGACCTTGAGCGCGGTGAGCTCACCCCACCGCAAGCCCGTGCCCACGGTAACCAGCAGGAAGTCACGATCTTCCGCGTGGATGGAGTCGTGAGCATACGGAACTCGGCCTCTGTGAGAAAGACCATGTCGTCGTCAGCTTCTGTGTCGTCATCCAGGGGCGGCAGCTTGACGCCCTCGCACGGGTTCCGCGTAATCAAGCCCTTGGTGATCGCGCTCTTGAACAGCGCGGACAGCAAGCCGTGGTAGTTAGCGATCGTCTTCGGACTCATGCCCGCCTTGCGTCGGGAAACGATCCAGTCCCGGTCGTCATCGCCGGTGACGTTCTCGACGGTCGGCTCGACACCCTTGATCGTGCGCAACCAGGCGACGAGCGACGTCAGCTGCTTGACGTACCGGGTCTGTGTGTCGGGGCCGGTGCTCGTGAGCCGGCGGACGTAGGCGGTGCCGAACTCCAGCAACGGATGCTCTTCGACCTCGTCATCCAGCGTGGCGAAGCCGACGCCCTTGACCCAGCCCTCCGGCCAGCGTTGGCCGGAGGCGTCGACGAGCGACTGGAACTTGAGCGCCGCCCGGCGATCCTGAAAGGTCTCGGACTGCCACGGCGCACCGCGGCGCCCGCCGAGCAGCCACTGCACCTTGAAGGTGCACTCTCCGCTCTTGTGTCTGCGCGTCACAACGCTCGCCATCGGGCCTCCAAGATCAACGGTTATGCCGTCGTTGTGCCTTCGAAGCGACGCTAGGGGCATCATCCGACAGAACGCCCTGGTCAGAGCGATCTGTGGACAGTGGGCGAGGGGGGAGTTGAACCCCCACGTCCTTTCGGACACACGGACCTGAACCGTGCGCGTCTGCCATTCCGCCACTCGCCCGAGTGAGGTTCGCAGGCTAGCACTCGGCCTACCCGCCGCACCGGCGCTGCGGACGCGGATACGATCACGTCAGCGCAGGGAAGGGAGAACGCGTGGGAGTGCTGCAGCGCTTCGAGCGTCGGCTCGAGGGCCTGGTCCAGGGTTCCTTCGCGCGCGCCTTCGGGGGGGTCGTTGAGCCCGTCGAGGTGGCGGCTGCCCTCCAGCGCGAAGCCAACGACAAGAAGGCCATCGTGAGCGCGGGTCGGGTGCTCGTACCGAACACCTACGTGGTCGAGCTCGGCCGCAGCGACACTGACCGGCTCGGGGCGTACGACGAGCCCCTGCGCAAGGAGCTCGCGGACATGGTGGCCGAGCACGCGAAGGAGCAGGGCTGGTCCTTTGTCGGGCAGGTGAGCGTGCACTTCGAGTTCGTGGAGGGCCTGAAGACGGGCGTCTTTCGTGTACGCAGCAGTGCTGCGGGCGACGTTTCGGGTCCCGCCGCCCCGAAACCGGGTCAACCGGCCGCGGCGCCGGCGCCGGGCGCCTCCGCTCCCCGTGAGCTCGCGGGCTCCGTCCCGCCCTTCGGCCCGCCCGCCGAGGGCTCCTCCGTGACCCCGAGCGCGCAGGAGGAGTCCGCCGCCGACCCTCGGCCGCACCTGATGCTCGAGCCGCCCGTGGGTGGACCGAGCGGGCCGGCTCGCCGCATCGACCTGGACGGCCCGGTGCTGGTCCTCGGCCGCGGCCTGGAGGCTGACCTTCAGCTGGCCGACGTGGGGGTGTCCCGCAAGCACGCCGAGGTCCGGCTCGATGAGACCGGTGCGAGCGTCGTGGACCTGGGCTCGACGAACGGCACCCGTGTGAACGGCCGCCGCGTGAACTCCGCACCGCTGCACGACGGCGACCACATCGGTCTCGGCGCCACCGAAATGACCTTCCGGACCGGCCGCTGATGGGCAGCGTCCTGGTCGTCGCCCTGGTGAAGTACGGCCTGCTCGTGCTGCTCTGGCTGTTCGTGCTGATCGCGGTGCGCACCATCCGCACCGACCTCAGGGCCGGCCGGCCGGCGCGGGCCGCAGCCGGGGGCGCCCCCGCTGCAGCGCCGGGAGCGGCGGCGTCCGGGGCCTCCGGGCGCAGCGCGGCCCGTCGGCTCGTCGTCACCGAGGGCTCGTTGGCCGGGACCACGGTCACCCTCGGGGAGTCACCCGTGACGCTGGGCCGCGCCGACGACTCGACCCTGGTCCTGACTGACGACTACGCCAGCAGCCGGCACGCCCGGCTCGTCCCCGGCGACGGCGCGTGGCAGGTGGAGGACCTCGGATCGACCAACGGCACCTACCTGGCCAACGTGAAGGTGAGCCGGCCGACAGCGGTCCCGCTGGGAACCCAGATCCGCATCGGCAAGACGGTGCTGGAGCTGCGCCGGTGACCCTGGCCCTCCGCTTCGCCGCCCGGTCGCACACCGGGCTGCTGCGTACCGGCAACGAGGACTCCGTGTACGCCGGACCTCGTCTGCTCGCCGTCGCCGACGGGATGGGCGGCCATGCGGCCGGGGAGGTCGCCAGCGCGGTGGCCATCGCCGCCCTGGCGCCGCTGGACGAGGACGCCCCAGGGGCGGACCTCCTGGGCGCTCTCCAGGCGGCTGCCCTGCGCGCCAACGAGCACCTCGCCGACATGGTCGACGGCGACCCGGCGCTGGACGGCATGGGCACCACGCTCACGGCCATCCTGTCTGCCGGCAACCGGCTCGGGCTGCTGCACGTCGGCGACTCCCGCTGCTACCTGCTCCGCTACGGCGAGCTCAGCCAGATCACCCATGATCACACGCTGGTGCAGACCCTGGTGGACGAGGGGCGCATCAGCGAGGAGGAGGCCACGACCCACCCGCAGCGCTCGATGATCACTCGTGCGCTGGACGGCAGGCGGACGATCGAGCTGGACCTGTCGGTGCGCGAGGTACGCGCCGGCGACCGCTACCTGCTCTGCAGCGACGGGCTGACCGGACCGGTCGGCAGCCTGGACACCCTCAAGGTGGCCCTGGCCCTCGCGGACCCGCAGGCGGCGGTCGACCGGCTGGTGCAGCTCGCCCTGCGCGGCGGCGGCCCGGACAACGTCACCGTGATCGTCGCCGAAGCGGTCGAGACCGGCGCCCATGACGGCCTTATGACCAGCCCGGTGGTGGCCGGCGCAGCCGCCGAGTCCCCCCAGGCCCCCCCGCCGGGCATCGCCGACAGCGCCGCGAGCCGGGCGCGCACCGCCGAGGGCCGCGACACCCAGCCCGGCGCGAGCACCCCTCCGGCAGCGGGGCGGCGGTCGCGGCGCCCGTCGCGGCGTACTGCACTGGTCATTGCTCTTGTGGTGCTCGTCCTGCTCGGCGGGGTCGGCGCCGGCTGGGCCTACGTGCGCTCGCAGTACTTCGTCGGTCTGGACGGCCGGTCCGTCGCGGTGTTCCGCGGCGTGCGCGGCCACGTGGCCGGCCTCTCGCTGTCCAGCGTGGCAGGGCGCACCGACGTGACGGAGGACCGCCTCTCCGAGCTCGACCGGGACCGGCTCAGTGACGGTATCCCGGCCGCTGACCGACCAGATGCGCGTCGGATCGTGGCTCGCCTGCAGAGCTCGATCGACCAGTGCCAGACTCCCGCTCCTGCCCCGGTCACCCCCACTCCCGTGTCGTCGCGGTCCGCGGCGCCGGCCGCTCCCGCCGCCACCCGGTTGCCGACTGCAGGACCCGGACTCCGGTCGTCCGGCTGTCCGAGCGGAGCAAGACCATGACCGCGCTGTCGCTCCCGGCCGGCCCGGGGACCCGCCGGGGCACCGAACTGGTGCTCCTGGTGTTCGCCGTCCTGCTCGGCGCACTGGGTTATGCCGCCGTGGGCATCGCTCAGGACGGCCACATCCCGTCCGGCACACTCGCTTACGGCCTCGGCCTCGGCGCGCTGTTTGGCATCGCCCACCTCGCGGTGCGCCGCTTCGCGCCGTATGCCGATCCGCTCGTGCTGCCGTGCGTCGCGCTGCTCAACGGGCTGGGGATCGTCATCATCCGGCGGTTGGACTTCGGCGTCGCGCTGCGCGCGCACCAGACCGGGCATGCCGTCCCCCGCCCGGACGCCCCGCTGCAGCTGATCTGGACCGGGGTCGGCGTCGGCGCGCTGCTCGCCGTCCTGCTGATCGTGCGCGACCACACGCGACTCGCGCGCTACACCTACACCAGCGCCGCCGCCGGGCTCGTCCTGCTGTTGCTTCCGGCGCTGCCCGGGATCGGTGAGACGATCAACGGCGCCCGACTGTGGATCCGGGTCGGGCCCATGACGGTGCAGCCCAGCGAGGTCGCCAAGATCTTGCTGATGGTGTTCTTCGCCTCGTTCCTGGTCAGCAAGCGCGACGTCCTGTCGCTGGCCAGCCGCCGCGTCGCGGGGCTGGACCTGCCCCGCGCGCGCGATCTCGGCCCCGTCCTGTTGGCCTGGGTCGCGAGCATCGCGGTCCTCGTGCGCGAGAAGGACCTCGGCTCCTCGCTACTGTTCTTCGGCATCTTCGTGGTCATGCTCTATGTCGCCACCGAGCGCACCAGTTGGCTGCTGATCGGCCTCGGCCTGTTCGCTGGCAGCTCCTACGCGGCCTACCACCTGTTCGGGCACGTCCAGCGTCGCGTCGACACCTGGCTGCATCCCTTCGCCGACGCCTCCGGCAGCGGGTACCAGCTGGTGCAGGGCCTGTTCGGGATGGGTACGGGCGGGATCAGCGGGACCGGCCTCGGAGAGGGCTCACCCGGCATCGTGCCGTTCGCCAAGACCGACTTCATCCTCGCGGCCATCGGCGAGGAGCTCGGCTTGATCGGCGTCATGGCCGTGCTCGTGCTGTTCGGACTGATCGTCGCCCGGGGACTGCGCGCGGCGCTGTCGTGCCGTGACTCCTTCGGCAAGCTGCTCGCCGCCGGGCTGTCCTTCGCCCTGGCGCTGCAGGTCTTCGTGATCGTCGGTGGCGTGACCGGCCTGATCCCCCTGACGGGCGTCACGCTGCCGTGGCTGTCCTACGGCGGATCGTCGGTGGTCTGCAACTACATCCTGGTCGCCCTGCTGCTGCGCATCAGCGACGCCGCACGCCGTCCGGCCCCGTCCCCGATCACGCCGACCAGCGCGCGAGCGGCTCTGGCCGACGCGCGTACCACCGTCGTACGCCGGTGAACGCCCCCCTGCGACGGGTCGCGGTCGCCTGCCTGGTCCTGTTCGGGCTGTTGCTGCTCAACGTCAACTACGTGCAGGTCGTCAAGGCCAAGGACTACCGGGACGACATGCGCAACCAGCGGGTCCAGCTGCGCACCTACGAGCGCCAGCGGGGCCCGATCGTCATCGGCACCGGCGCGCAGCGGATCTCGATCGCCAAGTCGGTCAAGACCAAGGACGTGCTCACCTACCTGCGCAGCTACCCGGGGGGCGCGGCCTACGCGCCCGTGACCGGCTACTACTCCTTCCTGCAGGGTCGTACCGGCATCGAGCGGCTGCAGGACCGCGTCCTGTCCGGTGACGACGACCGGTTGTTCGTCCGCCGGCTGTCGGACTACGTCACCGGCAACCGTCCGTCGGGCGGCGCCATCGTGCTCACGCTGCAACCCAAGGCCCAGCAGGCCGCCTACGACGGGCTGGCCGGCAAGGTCGGTGCCGTCGTGGCGCTCGACCCGCGGACCGGGGCCGTGCTCGCCGAGGCCAGCCGCCCGTCGTACGACCCGTCTGTGCTGTCCTCGCACGACGCGACCCAGATCCGGGCGACCTACAAGTCCCTCAGCAACGACCCGAGCGACCCGCTGCTGAACCGTGCCGTCGGGCGGACCTACCCGCCCGGGTCCACGTTCAAGGTCATCACCTCCGCCGCGGCGCTCGCCGCCGGTGTCAAACCGACGGATCGCATCCCCTCCCCCCACGTGCTGAACCTCCCGCAGACGTCCTCGACGCTGAACAACTTCGGCGGCGAGACGTGCGGAGACGGCACGACCGACACCTTCGCCGACGCCCTCGCGATCTCCTGCAACACCGCCTTCGGGGCGCTGGGCATCAAGATCGGGCAGGACGCGGTCCGCAAGCAGGCCCAGGCGTTCGGCTTCGGCGACGACAGCCTCCAGCTGCCGCAGCAGGCGGCCAAGAGCATCTACCCGGACGTGCTGACCCCGCCGCAGGTCGCCCAGGCCGCGATCGGGCAGTACGACGTGCGGGTCACTCCGCTGCAGATGGCAATGGTGGCGGCGGGCGTCGCCAACGGCGGCGAGGTCATGCGGCCCTACCTCGTGCAGGAGGTGCAGGCGCCGGACTTGACCACCCTGGACGCCGCCACCCCCTCGCTCTACCGACGGGCCGTGAGCCCGGCGGTTGCCGCTGCACTCACCGCGATGATGCAGGGCGTGGTGACGAGCGGTACGGGAACGGCAGCACAGATCCCCGGCGTGGCTGTCGCCGGCAAGACCGGTACCGCCCAGCACGGTCCCGGCGCGTCCCCACACGCCTGGTTCATCGGTTTCGCGCCCGCGAAGGATCCCAAGGTCGCGGTCGCGGTGCTGGTGGAGGACGGCGGCTCGCTGGGATCCGATGCCACCGGGGGCAAGGTCGCGGCCCCCATCGCCAAGGCCGTCATGCAGGCGGTGCTCGGACAATGACCGAGGCGACGGACCTGCTCGGGGGCCGGTACGCCCTCGGCGAGGTCCTCGGTCGTGGGGGCATGGCCGAGGTGCGGCGGGCCATCGACTCGCGCCTGGACCGCGAGGTCGCCGTCAAGGTGCTCCGGGCCGACCTGGCCCGCGACCCGCAGTTCCATGCGCGCTTCCGGCGCGAGGCACAAGCCGCGGCCTCTCTCGATGCGCCGTGCATCGTGGCCGTGTACGACACGGGCGAGGGCGCCGACGGGGTGCCCTGGATCGTCATGGAGCTCGTCGAGGGCCGCACCCTGCGCGACGTGTTGCGCGCAGAGGGCCGGCTGCTGCCTCAACGGGCGCTGGAGGTCGTCGCCGATGTCTGCGCCGCGCTCGAGGTGGCGCACTCGGCCGGCATCGTGCACCGCGACATCAAGCCGGCCAACGTCATGCTCACCCTGGCGGGCGAGGTCAAGGTCATGGACTTCGGTATCGCCCGGGCCGCCGGATCGGGCACCAGCGACATGACCCAGACGGCCGCCGTGATCGGCACGGCCGCCTACCTCTCGCCCGAGCAGGCTCGCGGCGAGCACGTCGACTCCCGCTCGGACCTGTACTCCACCGGCTGCCTGCTCTACGAACTGCTCGCCGGCACCCCACCCTTCGTCGGTGACAGCCCCGTCGCGGTCGCCTACCAGCACGTGCGCGAGAACCCGGTGCCCCCCTCGGAGTACGACGGCACGCTGTCGCCCGACATCGACGCCGTGGTGCTCAAGGCGATGGCCAAGAACCCGGCCAACCGATACCAGTCCGCGCAGGAGATGCGCGAGGACCTGCTGAGAGGAGCAGCTGGGGATCCCGTCCAAGCCACCCCGGTGCTCCTGGAGCCGGTGCCCGGCGGGTCGATGCCGATGGCTGCCGCGACACCCACCCTGCTCCGGCAACCGGAGCGGGCGCGACGCAAGGGGCTGGTCTACGGGCTGTTCGCCTTGGTCCTGCTCGCCGTGGCCCTGCTCGTCGCGCTGGTCGTGCACTCCGAGCTCGGCAAGGGCAGCGGGCTGTTCAAGCCTCCGCGCGTCGTCGGGCTGACCGAGCAGCAGGCCCGCAGCAGCTTGGCCCAGGCCGGGCTGCAGGTCGGTCGCGTCGACCGACCGTTCGACCGCCAACCGGCGGGCATCGTGCTCAGTCAGAGCCCCGATCAGAACTTTCTCGCCCGCAAGGGCGGCAACGTCGACCTCGTGGTGTCCAAGGGCATCGAGATGACGGTGGTGCCGCAGGTCGTGGGGTTCGGCCAGCAGGAGGCCGAGGCGGCTCTCGCGGCAGCCAAGCTCAGGTTCAAGATCGTCACGCGGGACGGCAACATCCCCGCCGACACGGTGCTGGACGCCATCCCCCATCCCGGCACCCAACTGGCCGCCGGCTCCCAGCTCACTCTCGTCGTGGCCTCGGGCAGCGCCCAGGTCCCGGACGTACGCGGCCTGCAGGTGGACGCAGCCGAGCAGTCCCTGGCCCGGGCCGGCTTCGCCGTCGAGGTCCAGCCGACTCCGGCACCCGGCCCGGTGGGCGTCGTGCTGACGCAGACCCCGGTCAACACCCTGGCGCCGCGCGGGTCCAGGATCGCCATCGAGGTCTCGGCGCCACCTGCGCCGACTCGTCCTGCGCCCAGCAGCTCCGCCGCTGCAACGACCGCACCTAGTGCCAGCACGACCCGCACGGCGGCCCCTGCACCGACGCCCTCAGCCAGCCCGAGCCGTTCCCCCAGCCCTCGGCCCAGCGCGAGCCCACGCCGCACCTGAGCCGCGGCCGATCAGGCAGAAGCAGGCAGCCGTCTGCCCTCGACCCGGGACGCAAGTACCGGCGCGCGACTGGCAGCGCCGTCGTCGCCGCACTGCCCGAGCCAGGACGCCAGGAGCAGGTGGCCGCCCTGGGTCAGCACCGACTCGGGGTGGAACTGCACACCCTCGACCGGCTTGTCGCGGTGCCGCAGGCCCATGACGACGCCCCCGGCCGTACGCGCGGTGACCTGCAGCTCCGGCGGCAGCGTGTCCTCCTCGACCGCGAGCGAGTGGTACCGGGTGGCGGTGAACGGCGAAGGCAGGTCGCGCAGGACGCCGGTCCGCTCGTGCTCCACCTCGCTGGTCTTGCCGTGCAGCAGCTCCGGTGCCCGGCTCACCGTTGCCCCATGGGCGACCGCGATCGCCTGGTGGCCGAGGCACACACCGAGCAACGGCAGGCCACGCTGCTCACAGGTCCTGACCAGAGCCACCGAGCACCCGGCCTGCTCAGGGGTGCCGGGACCGGGCGAGAGCAGGACGCCGTCGTATGGATCGAGGTCGTCGACGTCGACGTCGTCATTGCGGCGCACGACCGTGTCGGCGCCGAGCTGGCCCAGGTACTGGACCAGGTTGAACACGAAGCTGTCGTAGTTGTCGACGACGAGGATGCGGGTCACCGGCTCACGTTACGACCCGCTCAACCGCCGGGACCCTCAGCGAGGGTGGGCGGGGTCTTGGCGGGCGCCCTTGTGATGGACGCCGGCCTCGTCGGTGCCTTCTTGGCGGGCGCCTTCCTGGCCGGCACCTGCTTGGCGGGCGGCGCGCTCTGAGCGGGCGCCTTCTTGGTCGGTGCCTTCTTGGTCGGTGCCTTCGTGAGGGGCGCCTTCTTCGTCGGTGCCTTCTTGGTCGGTGCCTTCGTGAAGGCCGCCTTCTTGGTCGGTGCCTTCTTGGTCGGTGCCCTTGCCGCGGGCGGCGCGCTCTTGGTCGGCTCCTTCCTGGCTCGCGGGTCAGCTGCGTCGCGCTCCTGCTCGACGAGCACCCTGCGGAGCACCTTCCCGACGGCGCCGCGCGGCAGCTCGTCGCGGAACTCCACGACCTTCGGGACCTTGTACGCCGTGAGCGCCCGCGCGCAGTGCGCCCGGACGTCCTGCTCGCTCAGTGTCGCGCCGGGCGCCCGTACGACGAAAGCCTTCGTAGTCTCACCCCGGTAGTGGTCCGGGACACCGACCACGACCGCGTCCTGGACCCCCTCGATCCCGCGCAGGACGTCCTCGACCTCGGCCGGGTAGATGTTGAAGCCGCCAGCGATGATCATGTCCTTCTTGCGGCCGACGACCGTAAAGTAGCCCGCTGCGTCCATCACCGCGACATCGCCGGTCAGCACGTAGCCGTCCTCGGTGAAGACCCCCTCTTGGTCGGCGCGGCCCCAGTAGCCCGCAAAGACCTGCGGGCCGCCGATCGCCAGCTCGCCCGGTGAGCCGATCGGAACCTGCTTCGCGGGATCGGCCTGGTCCACGATGCGGCACCGGGTCCCTGGCAGCGGCAGTCCGATCGACCCCGGTCGTCGTTCGCCCGTCGTGGGGTTGCAGTGCGTGGACGGTGACGTCTCGGTCATGCCGTAGCCCTCGACCAGGCGGGCGCCCGACGCCTGCTCGAACGCCGCCTGCACGTCGACCGGAAGGCGCATGGCACCCGAGACGCCGAGCCGCAGGCTCGTGAGGTTGTGCTTGCTCGCCTTGGGACTGTCGGTCAGCGCCTGGTAGATTCGGTGGCACCCCAGGGAACAGCGTGGGTTTCCACTCATCGATGGCGGCGAGGACCAGATCGAGGTCGAACCGCGGCAGCAGGACCAGGGTGCCACCGAGCAGGATCCTGTTGTTCATCGCCACCGTCAGCCCGAAGGCGTGGAACAGCGGCAGGACAGCCAGGGTCACCTCTTTGCCCGCGGTCGCCCCGGTGTCCCACAACCGGTTCATGTAGGCATCGCTGACCAGGTTGAGGTGGGTCAGCATGGCCCCCCTGGAGACCCCGGTGGTCCCGCCGGTGTACTGCAGCAGAGCCAGGTCGTGGCCCGGCTCGACCGGTGTCTGCCGGCTCGCTGCGCCGGCGCCCTTGAGCAGCGCCAGGAAATGCTTGACCGGGGCGCCCTTCGGTAGAGCGGTGACCAGGTCGGCCCGGGACCTCCGGGCCGCGGCCAGTGGCAGCCGCAGCTTCAGCCGGGCAGAGCTCGGGAGGTAGTCGGCCATGGAAGTGACCACGACATGCTCGAGGGCGGTGTCCCTGCGGACAGCTGCCAGCGTGTCGTACACCCGGTCCAGGCACACGACGACCTTCGCGCCGCAGTCGACGAGCTGGTGCCGCAGCTCGGTCGCGGTGTAGAGCGGGTTGTGCTCGACGACAACGGCGCCCAGGCGCAGGGTCGCGAAGAAGGTGACGACGTTCTGCGGGCAGTTGGGCAGCACGATCGCCACCCGGTCACCCTTGGCGACGCCGAGTCCGGCCAGCGCAGTCGCGAAGGAGTCGACCGCTGCCTTGAGCTGCCGGTAGGTGAGGCGTGAGCCGAGGAAGGCCAGCGCGACCCGGTCCGGGAAGGATGCGGCCGCGTCATCGAGCAGGCGCGTCAGCGGCACCCTCGGGAAGTCGTAGTCGGCGGGCACGCCCACCGGGTAGCTGGCGAGCCACGGCCGGTCGGCGTACGTCGGGGTGGAGGTCGGCGTGGAGGGGGTCGCCGGTGGAGCGGCAGCCCTACGCAGCGGCGTGGCGGGCGGGGCTGGCCTGGCCTTGCGGGCAGCACTGCCGGGGGTGGGGCCAGGCACAGGTTTGCCTCCGAGTTGTGCGAGCCGGGACGGAGTGTGGCACGGGGGACGGCCGGAGTGGGTCGCGGTGCTGGCCCGCGGCGCCGGAGCTCAGGGACCCGCTGAGGGCGAGCCGCTGACCGGGTGGTCCACCGTCACATTGGAGAAGGGCAGCAGCGGCTCGACCCGAGGAAACACCACGAACAGCAGCAGGGCGACGGCCGCCAGCAGCAGGAGACCGCTGCCCACCAGGCGCGCTGCCAGCGGGCCGGGCAGGTGCCGCCAGATCCAGCTGTACACCTCAGGTCCGGGGGGCGAGGGCCGGCGGGAGGCCGTTGGCCTTGGGCAGCTGGCCCTGCAGCACCGCCCGGACGACGAGTCGCTGACGGGCGGAGTACTTCGGGTTGCAGGTGGTCATCGTCAGCAGGTGCTGCGTCGGAGGTTGTCCTGCACGGCCCGGCACCGGATAGGTCACCTCGATCGCGGTCGGGCTGACGATCGTCGTGCCGGTGACCCGGTAGGTGAACCAGGTGTCCCGGGTCTCAAGGACCACGGCGTCGCCAGGGCTCAGCTCGTCGAGCCGGTTGAACGGCTGACCGTAGGTCGTCCGGTGGCCGGACAGCACCACATTGCCGAGCGCCCCGGGCAGCGCCGTTCCGGGGTAGTGGCCCGGGCCTCGCTTGAGATCCTCGGTAGCCACACCCTCGACCACGACCTCGGCGTATTGCGCCCCGAAGCGCGGGACGTGCAGCCGGGCCAGGGCCCCGCCCAGGCTCAGGGCGACCGGCACCGGGCGAGCGGGCTGGCCGGGTTGAGCGGGGGTGATCGGCTCCTGCGCCCACTGCTGAGTCAGCTGCCGGCCCAGCCGGTCCTGCTGCTGCGCGGTATACAGGCCGGTGACCTCGAGCTCGTAGACGCAGAACAGCAGGACCACCACCCCGAAGGTGATCAGGATCTGCCCCAGCCCCCGCAGCCCGGTGCGCACGGCGTCGCCACCGCTCACGGCTGGACACCGGCCACGTGCGGCAGCTCCAGCGACCCGGCGTACGCCGGCAGTGTGGCCTGCGCGCTCGAGCGCACCGAGAAGCCGAGGTCGAAGCGGTCGACGTACTGCCGGAACAGCACGACGCCGGGCTCGACGGCGAGGGCGCCCCGCATTCGGGCGGCATCACCGACCGCGGTGACCACGAAAGGCGGGCTGTAGACGCGACCCTGCAGCAGCAGGGTGTTCCCGACGCACCGCACCGCGCTGGTGGACACCACGCGCTCGCCCATCAGGGTCATCGCCTCGGCGCCGCCGGCCCACAGCGCGTTGACGACGGATTGGACGTCCTGCTGATGGACGACCAGGTCATCGGGATTGTCGCTGGCCGGGTGCTGGCCGGCCGACGGACGGGGCGCGTCGTCGAGGGAGACGGTCAGGCTCGGCCCGGACAGGGGGGTCAGACCGGCTGCGGTGGCGAGGGCGGCGGCGCGGCGGCGCTCGGCCGCAACGGTCATCGAGCCGTCAGCGGTCCGTCCGGTGGCGCCGGCCACCGCGGACCTCAGCCCGGAGGCGACCCGTTCGCGCGCATCGACCTGATGACGCTGGCTGCTGATCAGGTCCGTCAGCTGTGAGCGACGCCCCGCCCGCAGGTCGGTGCCGTGCGCCGTCGCGGCGCTGGTGGCGAACAGCAACCCAGCGCCGAGTGAGGTCAACGGCACGAGCAGGCGCCAGCGCCGGTGGTGGCCCCCAGCCGCCGGCACGGTCGGTGCGTCCACGTCCTGCACGCGCGCCTCCGACAGTGAGGGGCCCCACCTGGCAACCCGACCGATACGCTAGCCGTTCCTGCAGCTCTGGAGGTTCTCGTCGTGCCCGAGTCCAAGAAGCGGAAGAAGGCCGTCTACACGGCACCCCCGCTGCCATCGGCACGCCGCAAGAAGAAGTCGAGCCCGGTGTGGCTGCCACCGCTGATGCTGGCGATGTTCGCCATCGGCATCGTCTGGCTGGTGGTGTTCTACCTGGCCGGTAGCTCGATGCCGCTGGTCGGCGACCTGGGCAACAGCAACCTGCTCATCGGCTTCGCCTTCATCGTCCTGGGGTTCGGTCTGTCCACCCAGTGGCGCTGAGCTTCCCGACCTGAGCGGCGGCGGCGTACCGCCGAACGACAGCGTTGTCATTCATCCCCAGGGGTTATCCACACTGTGGATAGACCCGGACCTCGGACTGCCTCGAGGTGACACACGGCCGGCAGCCCTAGTGCTGCAGCAGCTCCAGGATGGTGGCGTTGGCCTGACCGCCGCCCTCGCACATGGTCTGCAGCCCGTACCGGATGCCGTTGTCGCGCATGTGGTGCACGAGCGTGGTCATCAGTCGGGCGCCGGAGCCCCCCAGGGGGTGGCCCAGCGCGATCGCCCCGCCGTTGGGGTTGAGGACCTTGTCGTCCGCGCCGATGTCCTTGAGCCAGGCCAGCGGAACGGAGGCGAAGGCCTCGTTGACCTCGAAGGCGCCGATCTCCTCGACCCTCAGGCCGGACTTGGCCAGCGCCTTCTCGGTCGCCGGCATCGGAGCGTGCAGCATCGGCATCGGCGCGACGCCGGCCAGCACGGCGGTGTGCACCCGCACGATCGGGGTGAGCCCGAGCTGCTGGGCCTTCTCGCCGGTCATGACGAGCAGCGCGGCCGAGCCGTCGGAGATCTGTGACGAGTTCGCGGCAGTAATCTTGCCATCCTCCTTAAACGCCGGCTTGAGCGAAGCCAGCTTGTCCAGGGTGCCGCCTCGGCGCACGCCCTCGTCGGTGTCGACGACTACGCCGTCGGGGTTCGTCACCGGCGCGATCTGGGCGGTGAAGCGCCCCTCGTCAATCGCGGCAGCCGCCTTCTCGTGCGAGGCCAGGGCGAACTGGTCGAGCTGGGTGCGCGAGAACCCCCATGTGTCGGCGATGTCCTCCGCGCCGATGCCCTGGTTCGGGAAGTCCGAGCCGTAGCGGGCGGTGTAGAGCTCGCCGAGCGGGCTGGCGGTGAAGCTCGATCCCATCGGCGTACGGCTCATGACCTCGACGCCGCCGGCCACGGCGATGTCGTACTGGCCGCTGAGGACACCAGCTGCGGCGAAGTGCACGGCCTGCTGGCTCGAGCCGCACTGGCGGTCGACCGTCGTCCCGGGCACCGACTCGGGCCAACCGGCACTGAGTACGGCGGTGCGGGCGATGTCGAAGGTCTGCTCGCCGATCTGCATGACGCAGCCCCAGACGACATCGTCGACCAGGCCTGGGTCGATCCCCGTGCGCTCGGCGAGGGCCTTGAGGACGTGGGCCGACAGGTCGGCGCTGTGGATGCCCGACAGCCCCCCGTTCCGCTTGCCGGTCGGGGTGCGGACGGCTTCGACGATCACGGCGTCGCGCATGGTTCCTCCATCGAGTGGCTCTCCGGCGCCTGAGTGAACGGGCGTTAGCACATCCTACGATGGGCGCGGTCGGTGGTGCGCCGCGGCCGGGTGCAGGTGAGAACCTGCAGGGCGTGCTGGCCTCCCCCGCCCGACCCGCAGCCCTGCTGGCGGTGGCGCTGGCCGTCCTGATGCTCGCAGCTGCCGCCATCGCCGACCCAGCGGGCGCTTTGCTGCTGGTTCCGGGCGCGCTGCTGCTGCTGGTGCTGGCGATGCGGGACCTCGCGCTGCGCCCCGTGCTCACCGCTGACGGGAGCGGGCTCACGGTCGTGGACGGGTGGCACCGGGTGTCCGCCCCGTGGCAGGAGGTCGAGGGCCTGCGGGTGGTCGTCGACCGGCGCGCTGCCCTGCTCGAAGTCGACCTCGGCGAGGTCGTGGTCGTTCTGACCCGCCGACGGCTGGGCCGGGCTCCGTACGCCGTGCTCGACGAACTGGCCGCCCTGCGCGGGAGACCTAGCTGACCGACGTCAGCACGGCCGCCCGAACGACAACGGCGACGACCAGCAGCACGCTCAGGGCGGCGACCGCTGCCGCCTGCAGGGGCGTACGACGGGCGCCGGTGGGCGCGTAGGCGAAAGCCGCCGCGAGCAGGGTCCCGGTGACCAGGCCACCTACGTGGGCGCGCCAGTCGATGATCGGGAGGGTGAAGGTGATGACCAGGTTCAGGCCGATGTTGCCAAGGATCGGGCCGGTCGCCCCGCCGACCCGGCGCACGAGCACGTAGTAGGCGCCGAACAGGCCGAAGATCGCCCCGGAGGCGCCGACACCCAACGTGGTGGGCCGGGAGACCAGGAACGACAGCACGGAGCCGCCCAGTGCCGACAGCAGGTACAGGGCGAGGAAGCGGACCCGGCCCAGCGCCGCCTCGACGGTCGGGCCGAGGCTGAGCAGGGCCAGCATGTTGAAGGCGATGTGCAACAGACCGGCATGCAGGAAGGCCGCGGTCAGCAGGCGGTAGTACTGACCGGCGGCCACACCGATCTGCGCGGACCCGTCGGAGGCGAGCGCGAGGTTGCCGAAGCGGACCGCGAGGTCATCGCGCGCCAGGCCGTAGACGAAGATGGCCAGGTTCAGCCCGATCAGCACCTGCGTGACCCGGGAGGTGTCCACGGCCACCCGGCCGCCGAAGCTGGTGCGGGGGGTGCGCACCGACCTCGCCCCTTCCTTGACGCACTCGCGGCACTGGAAGCCGACCGAGGCCGGTTGCATGCAGTCCGGGCAGATCGGCCGGTCGCAGCGGTGGCAACGCACTCCGGCCTCCCGGCCCGGGTGCCGGTAACACGTTGCCGAGGTCAGCGCGGCCGGATCGGTCAGGACTCGACCCGTTCGAGCGTGACGCTCTCGAGCACCACGTCCGTGGTCGGGCGGTCCTGTCGCCCTGTCGGAACGGCCGCGATGGCGTCGACGACGTCGCGGGACGCCTGGTCGGCCACCTCTCCAAAGATCGTGTGCTTGGCATTCAGGTGCGGCGTCGCCGTCACCGTGATGAAGAACTGGCTGCCGTTGGTGCCCGGCCCGGCGTTCGCCATGGCGAGCAGGTAAGGCTTGCTGAACTGCAGCTCCGGGTGGATCTCGTCCTTGAAGCGGTAGCCGGGACCGCCCGTACCGGTGCCGAGGGGGTCGCCGCCCTGAAGCATGAAGCCGGGGATGATCCGGTGGAAGACCGTACCGGCGTACAGCGGCCCATCGCCCTTGTTGTTGGTCCGAGGGTCGGTCCACGCACCGGAGCCGTCGGCCAGCCCGACGAAGTTCTGCACCGTCTTAGGCGCATGGTTCGGGAACAACTGCACCCGCACGGGGCCGTGGTTGGTCGTGAGGGTGGCGTACAGCTCGCTGGCCACAAGTGGGCTCCTTGTCCGATCGTGGGTGGGCTGTCCACTGTTGCACGCTTAGGTGACAGACTGCCTGGCACGGCGGGCACCGGCCCACGAACTGGAGGTGCGCAGTGGCAGAGCGAGGCAGGACGGAGCTGGTCCAGCAGACGCGGTCGCGCACCGGAGCAGCCTGGGAGGCGCTGCTCGGACGCACAGCGCGGCGGTGGACCTTTGCGGTGTACGGCGCAGTTGCGGGGGCCGTTGCGGGGGCGGGGGCGGCCGTGCTCGCCCGGAAGGTGGCCGGCCAGGATGCTCCGGACGCCGTCGAGCCCGAGCAGCTGCGGGCAGTGGTGGACCCCGGTCCCGCCGCTTGATCTTGCTCGTGGAGCCACGGGGATTCGAACCCCGGACCTTCGCCTTGCAAAGGCGCTGCTCTACCGCTGAGCTATGGCCCCTCGTTGCTCCGCCGACCCGGAGCCAGGCGTCAACGCAGGTCGGGGGGGGCGGTGGCCTCGGTCCACACATCTCGCTGGGTGCGCGAGGCCGCCCGGCGGCGCAGAGCAAGCAACCCGGCACCCAGCAGGCCCAGCAGCAGGGCGGGACGACGCACGGCGGGCTCCTCGGCGAAGCTGTTGATCGGGTCGGGCAGTGGGCCTGGGAGGACTTGAACCTCCGGCCTCATCCTTATCAGGGATGCGCTCTAACCAACTGAGCTACAGGCCCGCTCGTGCCTTTCGGCGCGGGCCCGGACACTACCCCACCACGTCAGTCGCGCTCGGTGAGCGTGACCTCTATCCCGCCGGTGAACGAGGCACAGATGTTGTAGAGCAACGCGCCCAGGGTGGCCAGCACCGTGAACAGCACGACGTTGACCGCTGCCAGCAGCGCAGCGCCTCCGACGAACCGTGACGAGGTGAGCACGGGTGGGCCGCCCCGTACGTCCGCCACGGCGCTGTTGATGCTCGCCGGCACACCCAGGGCATCGAGGGTGGCGTAGAGCGCGTAGGCGGCAGCGATCGTGACCACCGCGATGAACAGCGACAGGAGCAGGCTCAGCACGAAGGCGGAGCGGGGATCGATCCGGCGCAGGGACAGCTGGGCGCGGCGACCCCTCCCTGACGCTCGTGGGCTCCCCGCTGCTGCCGCCCGGGTCGGCGCCGAGGGACGGACCGGAGGCCGACTGTCCCCGGCGGCGTTATTCACGGCGGCACTGTCCCCCGCGGCGTTACCCACGGCGGCACTTCGGTCCACCGGCCTGGGTGGGACTGCGACGGGGAATGCTGGTGATCGAGCAGCGGTCGAGGTCTGGTCGGCGGGGGGCGACGGGTCCCTGACCGGCGACACCGGCTGGGTCGCATCGGAACCCCAACTGCGTCCCGCACTCTCACTCATCTCTCGTCCTCGGGGCCAGTTGCCTCATCAACGGGCTCCGGGGGCTGTTCGAGCTCGGGCACCTGTTCCGCCTCTCGGTTACGCGCGACGGCAACTATGCTGTCACCCCCGGCCAGCGACATGAGCTTGACGCCACCGGTCGCTCGGGACAGGTACCGCAGGCCGGCGGTCGCGAAGCGGATGATGACCCCGCTGCTGGTGATCGCAAACAGCTCGTCGCCGTCCCGCACCACCAGCGCACCCACGAGCGAACCGCGCCGCTCCTCGATCCGGGCCGTCAGCACTCCCGACCCACTCCTGCCCTGGGCGCGGTACTCCGACAGCAGCGTGCGCTTGCCGAAGCCGCCATCGGTCACCACCATGAGCGCCGCCTCCAGGTCTTCACTCGCGACCTGCATCGCCAGCAGCTCGTCCTGCGCCGACAGCGCCATGCCCTTGACACCGCTGGTCGCCCGACCCATCGGGCGCAGTGCCTCGTCATCGGCCTTGAAGCGGATCGACTGGGCCTTGCGGCTCACCAGCAGCAGGTCGTCGTCAGCGCTCACCAGGGCGGCGGCAAGGAGCTCGTCCTCGTCCCGGAGGACCAGGGCGATCAGACCGTTCGAGCGTCCGTTGTCGAACTCGCGAAGTGCGGTCTTCTTCACGAGCCCGCGCTTGGTGGCCAGGACGAGGTAGGGCGCTACCCCGTAGTCCTTGATGTCCATGACCTGCGCGATGTGCTCGTCGGGTTGGAAGGCCAAGATGTTCGCGACGTGCTGACCTCGGGCGTTGCGGTTGGCCTCGGGCAGTTCGTGCGCCTTTGCCCGGTAGACCCGTCCCTTGTTGGTGAAGAACAAGATCCAGTGGTGGGTCGTCGTCACGAAGAAGTGCTCGACGATGTCGTCCTGCTTCAGGGCAGCTCCCTGCACCCCCTTGCCCCCGCGACGCTGCGCCCGGTACAGCTCGGTCCTCGTCCGCTTGGCATAGCCACCGCGGGTCACGGTGACCACGACGTCCTCCTGCGCGATGAGGTCCTCGGCACTCATGTCGCCCTCGAACGGCACGATCCGGGTTCGGCGCTCGTCGCCGTAGCGATCCGTGATCTCCTGCAGCTCCTCTGCGATGATCCGTCGCTGCCGTGCAGGATCGGCGAGAATGGCTTGCAGGTTGGCGATCTCACGCTCCCGCTCGGCCAGCTCATCGAGGATTCGCTGCCTCTCCAGCGCCGCGAGACGCCGCAGCTGCATGTCCAGGATGGCTACGGCCTGGACCTCGTCGATGTCCAGCAGTTCCATGAGCTGCGACCGCGCCGCTTCGGCGCTGTCCGCAGCCCGAATCAGCGCGATCACGTCGTCCAGACGTTCCAGCGCCTTGCCGAGCGCCCGCAGGATGTGCGCCCGTTCCTCAGCCTTGCGCAGCTGGTAGCGGGTACGGCGGACGATGACCTCGACCTGGTGTGCCACGTAGTAGCGCACGAACTCGTCCAGGCGCAGGGTGCGGGGGACCCCGTCGACGATGGCCAGCATGTTGCAGCCGAACGTGTACTGCAGCTGGGTGTGCTTGTAGAGGTTGTTCAGGACGACTTTGGCCACCGCATCCCGTTTGAGCACGATGACCAGCCGCTGCCCGGTGCGCTGGCTGCCCTCGTCGCGCACGTCGGCAATGCCGGCTATTCGACCGTCCTTCACCAGATCGGCGATGGCAAGCGCCAAGTTGTCCGGGTTCACCTGGTACGGCAGCTCGGTCGCCACCAGGATCGTGCGCCCCTTGGCGTCCTCGTCGACCTCGATGACCGCGCGCATGCGGACCGAGCCGCGACCGGTCCGATAGGCCTCGGCGATACCGTCCCGGCCGACGATCAGGCCACCGGTGGGGAAGTCCGGACCGGTGATGCGCTCGATCAGCGCTTCGAGCACCTGCTCGTCGGTGGCCTCGGGGTGCTCAAGCGACCACTGCACGCCGCTGGCCACCTCGCGCAGATTGTGCGGCGGAATGTTGGTGGCCATGCCGACGGCGATCCCGGAGCTGCCGTTGACCAGCAGGTTCGGGATCCGGCTGGGCAGGATGGCCGGTTCCTGGCTGCGCCCGTCATAGTTGGCCGAGAAGTCGACCGTCTCCTGGTCGATCTCGCGCAGCATCTCCATCGCGAGCGGTGCCAGCCGGCACTCGGTGTACCGCATGGCGGCGGCCGGGTCGTTGCCCGGAGACCCGAAGTTGCCGTTGCCGTCGATCAGTGGGTAGCGCAACGACCAGGGCTGGGCCAAGCGGACCAGGGTGTCGTAGATCGCGCTGTCACCGTGCGGGTGGTAGTTGCCCATGACGTCACCGACGACCCGGGCACACTTGAAGTAACCGCGGTCCGGGCGGTAACCGCCGTCGTACATGGCGTACAGGACCCGCCGGTGGACCGGTTTGAGCCCGTCCCGCACCTCAGGCAGCGCCCGACCCACGATGACCGACATCGCATAGTCGAGATAGCTGCGCTGCATCTCGACCTCGATACCGACCGGCTCGACCCGGTCGCCAGGGGGAGGAGGCAGGACGTCAGTCATGGGAACCCTTCTGGGGTGTTCCACGTGAAACAGGGTTCCACGTGGAACATGGCACTAGATGTCGAGGAACCGAACGTCCTTGGCGTTGCGCTGGATGAAGCTGCGGCGCGCCTCCACGTCCTCGCCCATCAGCGTGGAGAACAGATTGTCCGCGGAGGCGGCGTCGTCCAGGGTGACCTGCAGAAGTACTCGGTGGGCCGGGTCCATGGTCGTGGACCAGAGCTCCTCGGCGTTCATCTCCCCCAGCCCCTTGAAGCGCTGCACGGCCTCCCCGGACTTCGGCAACTTCTTGCCGGCCTCCTGACCGGCGGTGATGAGCCCGTCCCGCTCCCGGTCGGAATAGGAGTACATGATCTCGCCACCATTCCACTTGATCTTGTACAGCGGCGGCTGGGCGAGGTAGACGTGGCCGGCCTCGACCAGCGGTCGCATGAACCGGAACAGCAAGGTCAACAGCAGCGTGCGGATGTGCTGCCCGTCGACGTCGGCATCGGCCATCAGCACGATCTTGTGATAGCGCAGCTTGTCGATGTCGAACTCGTCGTGGATGCCGGTACCCAGCGCTGTGATCATGGCCTGGACCTCGTTGTTCTTCAGCACCCGGTCGATGCGGGCCTTCTCGACGTTGAGGATCTTGCCCCGGATCGGCAGGATCGCCTGGAACCGCGACTCGCGGCCGCCCTTCGCCGAGCCACCCGCCGAGTCGCCTTCCACGACGTAGAGCTCGCACTCGCGGGGATCGGTCGACATGCAGTCGGCCAGCTTGCCGGGCAGGGAGGAGGACTCGAGCAGGCCCTTTCGGGCCAGCTTGCGGGCCTGCTGCGCGGCCAACCGCGCTCGGGCTGCCTGCGTCGCCTTGACGACGATCTGCTTGCCCTCGGCCGGGTTGCGATCGAACCAGTCCCGCAACTGCTCGTTGCACGCACGCTGCACGAAGGTCTTGGCCTCAGAGTTCCCGAGCTTGGTCTTGGTCTGGCCCTCGAACTGCGGGTTGGCCAGCTTCAGGCTCAAGATCGCGGTCAGGCCTTCCCGGATGTCAGACCCCTCGAGGTTGTTCTCCTTCTCCTTCAGGTGGCCCCTACTGCGCGCCCAGTTGTTGAAGGTCGCGGTCAGGGCGGACCGAAAGCCCTCCTCGTGCGCGCCTCCCTCGTGCGTGTTGATCGTGTTGGCGAAGGTGTAGACGGACTCGGCGTACCCGTCGTTCCACTGCATCGCCACCTCCAGGGCCATCCCCTTGACCTCATCGGAGAAGCCGATCGTCGAGTCGTGCACCGGCGTCCTGGACCGGTTGAGGTGCCGCACGAAGTCCTGGAGGCCGTTGGGGTAGTCGAAGCGCTCCTCCACCACCTGCTCGCCGCGCTCGTCGCGCAAGGTGATGACCAGTCCCTTGTTCAAAAACCCCATCTCCTGCATGCGCCGGTGCAGGGTCTCGTAGGAGAAGGTGGTGATCTCGGTGAAGATCTCCGGGTCCACCCAGAACGTCACGGTCGTGCCGTGCTCGTCGGTGGCAGCCCCCCTGCGCAACTCCCCCGGCACCGCGCGGGAGTACGTCTGGTTCCAGACATGACCGTCGCGGCGGATCTCGACGTCGAGCCGGGTGGACAGCGCGTTGACGACCGAGACCCCCACGCCGTGCAGACCGCCTGAGACGGCATAGCTCTCGCCGTCGAACTTGCCGCCGGCGTGCAGCGTGGTGAGCACGACCTCGATCGCCGGACGACGCTCCTTCGCGTGCATGGCCACCGGGATGCCGCGTCCGTTGTCCTGCACCCGCACGCCACCGTCGGCCAGCAGACAGACCGTGATGGCGTCGCAGTGGCCGGCCAGCGCCTCGTCGACGGCGTTGTCCACGACCTCGGTCACCATGTGGTGGAGCCCGCGTTCGCCGGTCGAGCCGATGTACATACCGGGGCGCTTGCGGACCGCTTCCAGCCCCTCCAGCACGGTGATCGAATCCGCACCGTACTCGACCGGTACCCGCATGGTGGGCTGCTCGAGAGGCTCCTCGGGCGTGCTGTCGGGCTGGCTCACAGGGCTCCGCTCTGCTCCGGGCGCATGCGCGCGGTGCGTCGTCGTACCCGGCAGGTTGACCGGCCCGACGACGCGCAGGAGCGGCCGTCGAGACGCCCGCAAGGGGAAGATCTCCTTGTCCATACTAGCGGTCCTGGAGAGCTCTCACGGCCGGCAACCGGCCTGTGGACGTGCGTGGCGCGTCGGCAGGCCGGTCAGGTGGGTCCCCCCACGGGCGGGTGCAACGGCGATCCTCAGCCGTATGTGTCGCGGGGCCCCCGGCCCTGGACCCGACGCGGACCGCGCCGCCAGTCCGGCTGGGCGGGACCGCGCACCTCGAGCGTGCGGACGACCCCTGCGCCGGCGTGCTCGGTGATGCGGGCGAGCACGGTGGTGCGCAGCAGTCGGAGCTGGGTTGCCCACGCCGAGGACTGCGCAACGAGCACGAGGTGGCCGTCGACCAGGCCGACCGGCTGGCAGTGATCGGCGATCTCTGGTCCCACGACGTCGGGCCAGTTGGCGAGAACGCCCGCAGCCGTGCTGGTCTGCTCCCAACCCCGCTCTGCGACGAGCCTGCGAACCGCGGCGCCGAAGGGCACGGGGTCGCGTCCCTCCGGTCCGGCGGTGCTACGGACCGGACCAGCCCTGGTTCGACGACGACCCCCCGGCGGGGGCGCTCCCTTGGCGCGAGCGGCCGCCTTGGCCTCCGACAGCGCGGCCCGCACCAGGTCGGGTCCGCGCAGTGGCAGGGCAGTGTCATCCTCGCGCCTGGCACCACCCGCCCCTACGCCCTGGCCCGGCTGCTCAGCGGACACCGACCACGCTCCCGTCGTGCACGTCGTACCAGCACCCGGCCAGCACCTGGGGGACATCCGCTGGCACCGCCGCGGTCACCAGAACCTGCTCGGCCCCCTGCACCAGCTTGGCCAGCCGGTCCCGGCGACCGGTGTCGAGTTCGGCGAAGACGTCGTCCAGCACCAGCACCGGCTCGCCGCCGTCGGCCCGCAGGAGCTCATAGGAAGCAAGGCGCAGCGCGAGAGCGACCGACCAGCCCTCCCCGTGCGAGGCGTAGCCCTTGACGGGCATGGCGCCCAGCGACAGCACGAGGTCGTCGCGATGCGGCCCGACCAGCGACACTCCCCGCTCGATCTCCTGCGGCCGTACCCGTGCCAGCTCGGACAGGAGCGCAGGCGCGAGCTGCGCACGGTCGTGGGACTCGGGCAACGCCTCGCCGAGCGAGCTGCGGTAGGACAGGGCGGTCTCACCGCTTCCCTTGCTGACCTCCCGGTAGGCCCTCTCGACGAGCGGCGCGAGATCGTCCACCAGATCCAGCCGGGCGGCGAGCAGGTCGGCACCGGACCGGGCCAGGTGTGCATCCCACACGTCCAGCGTGCGCATGTCACCGCCGCCGCCGCGCCGGGCGAGAAAGGCCGTCTTCAACAGCGCGTTGCGCTGCTTGAGCACGCGCTCGTAGTCGCTGCGAACACCACCGAAGCGGGGGGCCCGGCTGACCAGCAGCTCGTCCAGGAAGCGCCGGCGCTCCGAGGGGTCGCCGCGCACGAGGGACAGATCCTCCGGAGCGAACAACACGGTGCGCAACAGGCCCAGGACCTCCCGCGCCCGTGGGACCGGACCCTTGTTGATCCTGGCCCGGTTCGCCCGGCCGGGGTTCAGCTCCAACTCGACCAGCGTCGGCCGATCCTCCCGCTCGACCCGCACGCGGACCACGGCCCGCTCGCAGCCCTGCCGCACCAGAGGGGCATCGGTCGAGACCCGGTGGCTGGCGAGCGTGGCGACGTACAGCAGGGCTTCCACGATGTTGGTCTTGCCTTGACCGTTCGGCCCGACCAGGGCCGTGGTGCCCGGGGCGAGCTCGAGCTCGAGTGCGGACCAGGACCGGAAGTCACTCAGCGACAGGTGGCTCACATGCATCGCGAGTGCGCCGCCTCCACGTCGCAGCTCAGCTGCTCGGAGCGGTGCCTGCCGCGCCGCGGTCCCGCGCGCGCGCAACGTCGTGCGGCTCCTGCACCGGCGCGCTTGCGTCCGCGCCCGGTGCGTCTGCGCCGACATCGTCGGACCCGGCAGAGGCCGTGACGGGGTGCCCCCCGAACTGGTTGCGCAACGCTGCCACGACCTTCATGGCAGGGGAGTCCTCCTGTCGGGAGGCGAACCGGGCGAACAGCGCCGCGGTGATCACCGGCAGCGGTACGGCATGATCCACCGCAGCCTGCACCGTCCACCTTCCCTCGCCGGAGTCGGCCGCATAGCCCTTGAGCTGCTCCAGGTGTGGGTCCGCCTGCAACGCCCTGACCTGCAGGTCCAGCAGCCAGGAGCGGATGACCGTCCCCTGCTGCCAGCTGGCGATGACGGCGGGTACGTCGGTGATCAGCTCGGTGGCCTCCATGAGCTCCCACCCCTCGGCATAGGCCTGCATGAGCCCGTACTCGATCCCGTTGTGGACCATCTTGGCGAAGTGACCCGCCCCGACGGCCCCCGCATGGACGAAGCCACTGCCGCCCTCGGGCTTGAGCACGTCGAAGAACGGCTGCGCGACGGCGACGTGCTCGTCCTCGCCGCCCACCATCAGCGCGTAGCCCTCGGTCAGACCCCAGACACCTCCACTGACCCCTGCGTCGACGAAGCCGATGTCCTTCTCGGCCAGGTCGATCGCGTGCCGCTGGTCATCGGTGTACCGCGAGTTGCCTCCGTCGATCACCACGTCACCTGGTTCGAGCAGTGCCGAGAGCGCGTCGATCGTCTGGTAGGTCGGCTCGCCTGCCGGGACCATGACCCACACCGCACGCGGCGGTTCCAGCGCCGCGACCAGCGCCGTCAAGGAGTCGACGTCGCGCGCACCTGCGTTCTGGTCGTAGCCGACCACCTCGTGGCCGCCGCGGCGCAGCCGCTCCGCCATGTTGGCACCCATGCGGCCGAGCCCGATCATCCCCAGCTTCGCCACGAAAGCTCCCTGCGCCTACTCACCGGACTCACCGACCACGCGACCGTACCGCCGCAGCGGAGGTGGCGCCCTCACGTCACCTCGGGCGGCGTCAGCCCGACAAGCGCACCGGCATCAGCAGGTAGCGGTAGTCAGCCGAGTCGCCTGGACTGGACGCGGGCGGCCGCTTGCCGGTGAGCACCGCCGGGCGCGTGGGGCCGGTGAACGACAGCGTCGTGACGTCGGAGTCCACTGCCCCGAGCCCGTCCAGCAGATACTGGGGGTTGAAGGCGATGGTCATCGGCTCGCCCTCCCAGGTGCACTCGGTGCGCTCGGAGGCCTGCGCGTCGTCGGCGCCGCCCGCCTCGAGCACCAGGCCGTCGGCGGAGAAGCTCAGGCGCACCGGCGCGTTGCGCGCTGCCACCAGGGCCACCCGCTTGACGGCCTCCACGAGCGTCCCGGTCGTGACCTCCGCCGTCGCCGAGCTCTCGCTCGGCAGCAGCGAGCGGTACTTCGGGAACTCACCCTCGAGCAGCCTCGAGGTCGTCCGCCGCCCACCGCCCTCGAACCCGATCATCCCCTCGCCGGCCCCACCGGCGGACAGTGCGAGGGTGACCTCCGGTCCACCCGTCAAGGCCTTGGCGGTGTCGTTGAGCGTGCGGGCCGGAACCAGCGCGGTGGTCGACAGTCCGGTCTGCTCCGGTCGCCACGGCAGGGTGCGCACCGCCAGGCGGTAGCGGTCGGTCGCGGCGAGGGTCAGCTGCTCACCCTCGATCTCGATGCGCACACCCGTCAGCACGGGCAGGGTGTCGTCGCGACCGGCCGCCAGGGCGACTTGGGCTACCGCCGCAGCGAACACGTCGCTCTCGAGAGCGCCGGCGGTGGAGGGCATCGAGGGCAGCGCCGGGTAGTCCTCCACCGGGAGGGTGGGCAGTGTGAAACGCGCTGAGCCGCACGTCAGCACGACGCGGGTGCCCTCCAGGCGCAGGTCGACCGGCGCTGCAGGTAGCGCACGAACGATGTCGGACAGCAGCCGACCGGGGACCAGGACCCGGCCGCCGGCAGCAGCCGTGCAGTCGACCCGGATCTGGGAGGAGACCTCGTAGTCGAAGCCGGAGACCGACAGGCCGCCGTCCTCGTCGACCTCGAGCAGCAGGCCGAGCAGGACCTGCATCGGGGGGCGGGCCGGCAGGGAGCGGGCCGTCCAGACGACCGCGTCTTCGAGCGCCTCGCGCTCGACCCTCAGCTCCATGTCGTCCGCCTTCTCCGCAGTGGCCCGGGGCAGGTGCTGCCGGTGGCGGCAAGTGTGCCGGAGAGGGTCTGCGCACAGCCCGACTGCCCCCGAAAGCGCAGTGAGGTGTTCTGGAGGAGAAGTGCTCGTGTTCGTCGTAGGGGCGTGCAGGTCTGTGGAGAACCTGGAGAACCCCAGGTGAGGCCATCCGCGCACGCAGGCGTGCGCTGTGGATGTCCATCCCCTGTACCCGTGGGTGTCGGTGGACAGAGACCTCGAGGCCGCACTCCGTCCACCCGTTGTCCCCTGCGGGCGGCCGTCATCCACATCGTTGTCCCCAACCTGTGCAGGGGCGGGGTGAGCTGAGTCACTGCCGGGACCGCGTCTTGATCCGGTTGGTCAGCTCGGCCACCTGGTTGTAGGTCGCCCGCCGCTCGGCCATCTGAGCGCGGATCTTGCGGTCGGCGTGGATCACCGTTGTGTGGTCGCGACCACCGAACATCTGCCCGATCTTCGGCAACGACAGGTCGGTGAGCTCCCGGCACAGGTACATCGCGATCTGTCGCCCCGTGACGAGCATCCGGCTGCGGGAGGAGCCGCACAGGTCCTCCATGGTCAGCCCGAAGTACTCCGCGGTCGCCGCCATGATCGTCGCGCCGGTGATCGCCGGGCCCCCGTCGGCAGGGATCAGGTCCTTGAGCACGATCTCGGCCAGCGCGAGGTCCACTTGCTGGCGGTTGAGCGAGGCGAAGGCGGTGACGCGGATCAGGGCGCCCTCGAGCTCGCGGATGTTGCTCGCGATCTTGCTGGCGATGAACTCGAGGACGTCGGCGGGGGCGGCGAGCCGGTCCTGGGCGGCCTTCTTGCGCAGGATCGCGATGCGCGTCTCCAGGTCAGGTGGTTGGACGTCGGTGATCAGCCCCCACTCGAACCGGGTGCGCAGACGGTCCTCCAGCGTGGACAGCTGCTTGGGCGGCCGGTCGCTGGAGATCACGATCTGCTTGTTGGCGTTGTGCAGCGTGTTGAACGTGTGGAAAAACTCCTCCTGCGTTCGCTCCTTGTTCTCCAGGAACTGGATGTCGTCGACCAGCAGGATGTCGACGTCGCGGTAGCGGCGTTGGAAGGCCTGCGCCTTGTCATCCCGCAGGGAGTTGATGAAGTCGTTGGTGAACTCCTCGGAGCTGACATAGCGCACTCGTGCACCGGCGAACAGGTGCTGGGCGTAGTGGCCGATGGCGTGCAGCAGGTGCGTCTTGCCGAGCCCGCTCTCGCCGTAGACGAACAGCGGGTTGTACGCCTTCGCCGGCGCCTCGGCGACAGCGACAGCTGCGGCATGCGCGAAGCGGTTGCTGGCTCCGATGACAAAGGTCTCAAACGTGTACTTCGGGTTCAGCCGGGCGGGTTCGACCGGGCGCACCTCTCGCCCGGTCCAGCGGGGACCGGCGTCGAAGGGGCCTTCGCCGACCCGGTCCCGCCCAGTTCCCTGCAGGGCCCGGTTGTCGGTCTCCGGTGGGTCGTCCTCGTAGGAGAAGGATTCGGCCTCCAGCGGATGGACGGTGACCGCGACCCGGATCTCGCGCCCGTACGCTGCGGACAGCGCGCCGGCCACCACGGGCCGCAGTCGGCTCTCCAGGACCTCCTTGACGAACTCGTTCGGCGCCGCGAACAGCGCCGTGTCCTCGACCAGGCCGAGCGGCCGGGTCTGGTGGACCCAGACCCGCTGACCCGGGGACAGCACCCCCTCGGCGAGGCCGTCCAGGGCCTGCGCCCACACCTGTTCCAGGTCCAGCTCCGGCGCGCCGTCAACAGAGGAGGCGGGGGGCTGGTCCTGCGCGGAGGTCGCGGCATCAGCGGGATTCACGGGATCCTCGGGGTTCAGCGGACGACCATCGCTTCGACGGCCGGGTCGTACGGACTGACCGCGGGCCGAGACGACAGACCTTCGCTGTCCACACACTTATCCACAGGCTGTGGAGGAGCGGCCGACTGCCGCGGGGTCAGACCAGGGCAAAGCGCTCCCGGAGTGTCGGCGTCCCACATCCGGCGGCGGCTCGCTGGCCCGGCACGCTAACAGCAGCACCCACGCCGAGCAAGCAGTTGTCCACAGGCTCTCGGGCGGCAGTGTCCGCCCTGTTTGACCGCCTCCTACCGCGTCCGTACCGTGGAGCGGTCTACGCCGGGCTCCTCGTCAGTCGGCTCCCCCACCCCGTCTCTGGAGAACCAGCCGTGAGCAAGCGCACCTTCCAGCCGAACAACCGTCGCCGGGCCAAGACCCACGGCTTCCGGTTGCGCATGAGCACGCGGGCCGGCCGGGCGATCCTCGCGGGTCGACGCCGCAAGGGCCGGGCCGAGCTGTCGGCCTGAGCCGTCCGACCGGGTGCTCTCCGCCGCTCACCGCCTACGGGCCCGCGCCGACTTCACCGAGGTCGTGCGCCGGGGACGCAGGTCCAGCGGGGCGCTGGTCACGGTGCACCTCCTGCTCGACCCGGCCGAGCTGGGTCCGGCCCGAGCCGGTCTGGTCGTGAGCAAAGCCGTCGGGGGGTCGGTCGTTCGGCATCGACTCGCCCGGCAGCTGCGGCACCTCCTGCGGGACCTGGTCCCGGCACTCCCTCCGGGCAGTCGACTCGTCGTGCGTGCCTCGCCGGCAGCGGCCACGGGCGGCAGCCCGGCCCTCGCCACCGACCTGGCGAGCGCCCTGGCGCCGCTGACTCGGGACAGATCATGAAGGCCGAGCGCCCCGGCCGGTGGGTACGCCTGCTCGTGCGGGCCGTCGGCGGCTACCGCCGGTGGATCAGCCCGTTGCTCGGGCCACGGTGCCGCTTCGCGCCGACCTGCAGCGCGTACGCCGTGGAGGCACTGCTCGAGCACGGCGCGGGGCGAGGTCTGTGGCTGTCCGTGCGCCGGATCGCTCGCTGCCACCCCTTCCATCCGGGGGGCTATGACCCGGTTCCGCTGACGAGCACGGCGGCTGACGCTGGTCAGGCGCGTGCACAAGGGGTGGTCCGAGCCGACGCCGAGCAGCCCTCCGGAGGGCTGGTCCGCCCGGGACGTCCCGGGCCCGCCGGACGTTCTGCGACCATGGAGTCGCCGACCGACCTTGGTCCCGAGCACGCCCGCCGACCGACCCGCCGTGCAGGAGTTATGCCGTGAGTGTGTTCAACGTCCTGGCTACGCCGGTGGCCCTCGTGCTCAAGGAGATCCACGCCGGCCTGTCCACCGTGCTGTCGCCCAGCAGCGGGCCGGCCTGGGGGCTGTCGATCGTGTTGCTCACGGTCACGGTGCGCCTGCTGCTGTTCCCACTGTTCGTCAAGCAGATCAAGTCCCAGCGCCGGATGCAGGAGCTCGCGCCCAAGATCAAGGCGTTGCAGGCCAAGCACAAGGGTGACCGCGAGACCCTGAACACCGAGCTGATGAAGCTGTACAAGGACCACGGTGCCAACCCGATCTCGGGCTGTCTGCCCCTGGTGCTGCAGCTGCCGGTGTTCTTCGCGCTGTTCACCACGATCCGCGAGTTCAAGCCCGACGGCTCCGGCCACTTCCACCCCAAGTACGGCCTGTCCGCCGAGCTGCTCCGGCAGGGCTCGCACGCCAAGATCTTCGGTGCGCCCGTCTCCGCGGCGTTCAACAGCTCGACGGACCTGCTGCGTCAGCTCGACGGGAGCGCCACGACAGTCAAGGTCGTGTCGGCTCTGATGATCATCATCATGGGTGCGTCGACGTTCTACACTCAGCGTCAGATGATGGCCCGCAACACACCGGGTGATGCCCAGCAGGCCCAGGTCCAGAAGGTCCTGCTGTACGTCCTGCCCCTGTCCTTCGCGTTCTTCGGCTTCAGCTTCCCCATCGGGGTGCTGCTGTACTGGCTGACGACCAACCTGTGGTCGATGGGCCAGCAGGCGTGGGTGATCAAGCGGATGCCGCCTGTGGAGCCGGGCAGCGCGGTGGCCGTCCCGGCCCTGGGCGGTCGTTTCGGGCGCAGGGGAGGGGTCCTGGCCGGCAGCGCCTCGAGCGCGGAGGCGTCCCCCCCGACGCAGGCCAACCCCAAGCCGAACCTGCAAAAGCCAGACCTTGCCAAGGGCAGCGCGGGAAAGACGGCCTCGGCCAAGTCGGCCTCGGCCAAGTCGGCCTCGGCCAAGTCGGCAACCGCCGTCATCACCGCCGCCCCGTCTCGTGGTGCGAGTGCCCGCACCGCTATTCAGGCCGGCTCTGCTCCGCCAGCGGCCTCGCGGACCGTCACGGCGAACGGCGCCTCGTCCAGTGGGGCGGGCTCGTCGGCCGTCGACCGCCGGCCGGCCGGCAGTCGCAAGCGCAAGGGCGCCAACCGCCGTGGTGGGCGGCGCTAGCACCGACCGACCGGCGGCTTCCGGGACGGGGTCTGCCGACCACCACCCGCCCCGCCGCCGTACCCGAGTAGAGGACTGAACCGACGTGACCGACACCAGCACCGACAATGCCGCTGCGAAGGGGCCAGACCTGCTCGTGCAGGAGGGTGACATCGCCGGGGACTACCTCGAGCGGCTGCTCGACATCGCCGACGTCGATGGCGACATCGACATGGACGTCGAGGGCGAGCGGGCCGTCGTGGCCATCGTGGGAGAGGGCCTGTCGGCGTTGGTCGGCAGCGGCGGCCAGACGCTCGAGGCTCTGCAGGAGCTCACCCGGCTTGCCGTGATCCAGCAGACCGGCGTCCGCAGCCGACTGATGCTGGACATCGGTGGCTACCGGGCCCAGCGCAAGGTCGAGCTCACAACCATCGGCACCCGTACGGCCGAGCGGGTCCTTGAAGGTGGGACGCCGGTGTCGCTGGCCCCGATGTCGCCGTTCGAGCGCAAGGTGGTGCACGACGCCGTGGCGGCCGTCGACGGTGTGCACAGCGAGTCCGAGGGTGTGGAGCCCGAGCGTCGCGTCGTCGTGCTGCCCGACGCCGGCTCTTGACCACTGGTGTCCTGACCGCCCCGGCCGCCGCCGAGCAGGTCTTCGGCAGCGCCCTCGCGCAGCTCCAGGCGTACGCGAGCCTGCTGGCCGGTCCAGGGGTCGAGCGGGGACTGCTGGGCCCTCGTGAGGCGCCGCGGCTCTGGGAGCGGCACCTGCTCAACTGTGCCGGACTGGCCGAGCTGGTCGCCCCCGGGGCCGTCGTGCTCGACCTCGGTTCCGGGGCCGGGCTGCCCGGGCTGGTGCTCGCCCTGCAGCGCCCGGACGTGCAGGTCGTGCTGGTGGAACCCATGCAGCGACGGGCGAACTTTCTGACCGAGGCCGTACAGGCGCTCGGCCTGCGTACCGTCGTGGTGCGCCGGGCCCGCGCCGAACAGCTGCACGAAGACATCGAGGTCGACGTCGTGACCGCCCGCGCGGTGGCGCCGCTGGAGCGCCTCGCCGGCTGGTCGATGCCCCTGCTGCGCCCAGGAGGGCGGCTGCTGGCGCTGAAGGGCGCGCAGGCGCAGGTCGAGCTCGACGCGGCCCTGCCGGTCCTGCGCCGGTCGGGCGCCAGCGCCGCGGAGGTCGTCCAGGTCGGCTCCGCTGAGCTCTCGACCGCCGCGCGGGTGGTCCTGGCCACCCGGGGGGCCCGAGTTGCCGCCCCTGTCCGTGGAACTCCTCGACCCGCTGCCGGCCGCCCGGGAGGGATAGGCGCGACGAGCACCCGCAAGGACCGCAGGTGAGGGGCCTTCGCTGGTTCTCCCGGGCCAGGACGACACCGGCGGTGCAGGCACCGGTCGTTGCTCCCCCGACTCCTCCTGCACCCGCCGAACCGCCGGCCGAGCCGGCCCAGAGCCTGGCCCCCGAGGCGGAGCCGGCCCAGCAAGCAGCGGCTGAGCCGGAACCGGCCGAGGCCACGACCGGCGCTACGGACGAGGCCGTCGCGGTCGCGCCAAGTCCTGGCCGGAGAAGGGCAAAGGCTTCCACCACCGGAGCCGCGCCGGCCGCCGCGCCGGCAGAGCGCCTGCGGGCGGCCCTGCACGAGGAGCTGGACGACACGCCCATCGCCAAGCAGGCCGCGGCCGCGGCGCGGGCCGAGGCCGCCGCCGAGGTGTTTGCGCCCCCCGCCCGCCGCCGGGTCATCGCGGTCGCCAACCAGAAGGGCGGCGTCGGCAAGACGACCAGCACGGTGAACCTCGCGGTGGCCCTGGCGCTGCACGGCCGCACGGTCCTGGTCGTCGACCTCGACCCGCAGGGCAACGCCAGCACGGCCCTGGGCTCGGCGCACCAGAGCGGGGCGCCGGACGTCTATGACGTGCTGATCGACTCGGTGCCGATCAGTGACGTGGTGCAGGAGGCGGAGCGGGTCCCTGGGTTGCGCTGCGTCCCCGCGTCGATCGACCTGGCGGGTGCGGAGATCGAGCTGGTCAGCGTCGTCGCCCGCGAGTCGCGCCTGCAGCGGGCCCTGGCGGCGTACTTCGAGGGGGGAGGCGCCGATGTCGACTACGTACTGGTCGACTGCCCGCCCTCGTTGGGGCTGCTTACCGTGAACGCCATGGTGGCGACCCAGGAGGTCCTCATCCCGATCCAGTGCGAGTACTACGCCCTGGAGGGCCTGGGCCAGCTGCTGCGCAGCGTGGACATGGTCAAGGCGCACCTCAATCCGGGCCTCGCGGTCTCGACGATCCTGCTGACCATGTACGACGCCCGGACCCGGCTGGCCGACCAGGTCGTCGAGGAGGTCCGGAGCCACTTCGGCGACGTCGTGCTCGACACGCCGATCCCGCGCAGCGTGCGGGTGTCCGAGGCGCCCGGCTACGGCCAGTCGGTGATCACCTACGACCCGGGCTCCCGGGGCGCGAAGGCCTACGTCGACGCGGCGCGCGAAATCGCCCAGCGCGGGGCCGGGCGGTGACCGCGCCCGGTAGGCGCGGGGGGCTGGGCCGCGGTCTCGGCGCCCTTATCCCGTCCGGTCCCGGTGTGGAGTCCTCGGGTGAGCCGTCGGCAGCGGGCACCGCTGAGCCTCCGGCGGCTCCTGGTGACCCCGGTCCGGTCGCCGGAGCCCGCTTCGCCCTGCTGCCCCTGGACGCCATCACCGCCAACCGCGTGCAGCCGCGCAGCGCCTTTGACGCCGACGAGCTGGCCGAGCTGGCGCACTCGATCCGCGAGGTCGGTCTGCTGCAGCCCGTCGTCGTACGCCCGCTTGGTGCGGACCGGTACGAGCTCGTCATGGGTGAGCGGCGCTGGCGGGCCGCCCGGGAGGCCGGCTTGGACGAGGTGCCCGCCATCGTGCGGGAGACCGAAGACGACGCGATGCTGCGCGATGCGCTGCTGGAGAACCTGCACCGCAGCCAGCTGAACCCGCTCGAGGAGGCCGCGGCGTACGCGCAGCTGCTGGAGGACTTCGCGGCCACCCACGAGGAGCTCGCGCAACGTATCGGCCGGTCCCGGCCGCAGATCTCCAACACGCTGCGGCTGCTCCAGCTCCCCCCGCCCGTGCAGCGCCGGGTTGCGGCGGGCGTGCTGTCCGCCGGGCACGCGCGCGCGATGCTGGGCCTGCCGACCGGCGAGGCGCAGGAGGCGATGGCCACCCGGATCGTCGCCGAGGGCATGAGTGTGCGCGCGGTCGAGGAGGCCGTCTCGATAGCCGTGCAGGACGAGGCGAAGCCGTCCCGGGCTCCCCGCAGCAGGCGGCTGGTGCCGGAGCAGGCGCGGGAGGTCGCCGAGAGCTTGTCGGACCGGCTGGAGACCCGGGTCCGGGTCGATGTCGGGCGCTCGCGAGGGCGGCTCACGATCGAGTTCGCCACGCTGGAGGACCTGCAGCGCATCGCGGCGATCGTGCAGGGGTCGCAGGACCAGGCCTGACCGACGGGTCGCGCCAGCGACGGGACGGCTACCGGACGTCGGGGCCTGGGGTCGAGGCGCCGCTGCGGGCGGGCCGCTGGGTCGGCCCGAAGGTCGCCAGCAGCTCCAGCTCGGCCTCCACGACACCGGCGAGGCGTCGTACGCCTTCGCGGATCCGGTCGGGTTCCGGGAAGCAGTACGACAGACGCAGGTCGCGGCGGCCCTGGCCGTCGGCGTAGAAGCCGATGCCCGGCACGTAGGCGATCCGAGCCGTGAGCGCGCGTGGCTGCATGACCTTGGCATCCAGGCCCGCAGGCAGGGTCAGCCAGACGTAGAAGCCGCCGGCCGGCTTGGTCCAGGTCGCGCCGGGAGGCATGAGCGTGGTGAGCGCATCGAGCAGCGCGTCCCGCCGCTCGCGGTAGATGCCCTTGAAGACCTCGACCTGACCCTGCCAGTCCTGGGTCGACAGGTACTCCACGACCGCCATCTGGTTCAGCGCCGGCGGGCACAGCACCGACGCTTCGCTGGCCAGTACGAGCTTCTCGCGCACCGCGTGTGGCGCGAGCACCCAGCCGACCCGCAGGCCCGGCGCGAAGGTCTTGCTGAACGAGCCCAGGTAGACGACGTGCTCATCCGCGCCGCGGGCCCGGATCGCCGGTGTCGGCGGGCCGTCGAAGCCCAGCAGGCCGTACGGGTTGTCCTCCAGGACCAGCAGCTCGGCCTCCTGGCAGATCGCCAGCACCTCGTCCCGCCGTGCGTCCGACAGCGAGGTGCCGGCCGGGTTGTGGAAGTTCGGGATCGTGTAGAGGAACTTGACCCGCTTGCCCGCCCGGGCGCAGGCCGCGATCGCCTCGCGCAGGGCCTCGGGCAACAGCCCGTCGTCGTCCATCGGCACGTGCACGACCTCGGCCTGGTAGGCCGCGAAGGTCCCGAGCGCTCCGACGTAGGACGGCGCCTCGGCCAGCACCACGTCCCCGGGGTCGCAGAAGATCCGGGTGACCAGGTCCAGCGCCTGCTGCGAGCCGACGGTGACGACCACGTCGTCCGCTGAGGCCTGGACACCCTCCAGCGCCATGACCTCGCAGATCAGCGCCCGCAGCGCGGGGTCGCCCTGACCGGAGCCGTACTGCAGCGCCTGGGCCCCGCGCGTGGCCAGCAGGTCCGACAGCAGCTTGCCGACCGAGTCCAGCGGCAGGGCGGTGGTGAAGGGCATGCCACCGGCGAGCGAGACGACCTCGGGGCGGCTCGCCACGGCGAACAGAGCGCGGATCTCGGAGGTCGTCATCCCCGCCGTGCGCGCGGCGTAGCGGTCGGTGAAGGCGTCGAACGTGACCCCGGCCATGCGGCGAGGGTACCGGGGGCCGGGCGGTGGCCCCGACGCTCCGGCGGCGCGGCTCGTTACCCTTGTCGGGTGGCACCCGCCGCGCGCCTGCGCGCCCTCCCTCGCCCATGAGTCGCCGCGCGGTCAACATCACGTTGGACAACCTCGACGACCTGCCGGGCCGCTGCCGGCGGTGCGTGTTCTGGGAGCTCGACCCCGTCGCCCTCGGCCGGGCCGAGCAGGCAGGCGACACCGCCTTCGAGAAGGAGTCGTGGGTGTCGGCGACCCTGCTCGAGTGGGGCAGCTGCGGCAAGATCGCCTACGTCGACAGTGTGCCGGCAGGGTTCGTGATGTTCGCCCCCCCGGCGTACGTCCCTCGCTCGGTGGCGTTCCCCACCTCGCCGGTCAGTGCCGATGCCGTGCTGCTCATGACCGGCCACGTCCTGCCCGACTTCGCCGGGTCCGGCCTGGGCCGCATGCTGGTCCAGTCCGTCGCCAAGGACCTGGTGCGCCGCGGGGTCCGCGCGGTCGAGGCGTTCGGCGACCTGAAGTGGCAGGCGCCGGCCTGCGTGCTGCCGGCCGAGCACCTGCTGGCCGTCGGCTTCAAGACGGTACGGCCCCACCACCGCTACCCCCGGCTGCGCCTGGAGCTCAAGACCGCGGTGTCCTGGCGCGAGGACGTCGAGGTGGCGCTGGAGCGGCTGCTCGGCTCGATGTCGCCCGACCCCCTGCTGCGCCCCGTCTGAGTAGCACTAGCGGTGAGCGAGGTCCCGCAGGCGCAGCACGCCGGTCGGGGGGTCGAGGTCGGCGGGTAGGTAGAGGCGTTGGATCGCGACCAGCAGCGCCTCCGCGACGGTGTCCCGCAGCGCCGGCTCGGCGAGCCGGGCCGCGTCGCGCGGGTGCGAGAGGTGGCCCAGTTCCAGGCGGACCACCGGCATCCGCGTGAGCCGGAGCAGCTCCCAGGTCTTGGCGTGCACCCGGCAGTCGAGCAGGTCCGTACGGGCCACGACCTCGCGCTGCACCAGCGAGGCCAGGTGCTCCCCGACCGTCGACGTGGCGCCGGTACCGGTACCGAAATGGTAGCTGGCGACGCCCTGGCAGCGGGGCGAGGCGGCGCGGTCGACGTGCAGGCTCACGACGAGGTCGGCGCGGGCCTGGTTGGCGAAGGCCGCCCGCGCTGCCTCGCTCGGGCAGCTGTCGGCGCCCCTGGTCAGCAGCACCCGTACTCCGACCGCCGCAAGGCGGCCCTCGAGCCGGGCGGCCAGGTCGAGCACGACGTCGGCCTCTCGCAGCCCGTTGCCGCTGGCGCCCCCCTCCGCACCGCCGTGGCCCGGGTCGATCACGACGACCTTGCCGGGCAGCGCGGCACCGGAGCGATGCAGTACCTCGGTCTCGCGCAGCGCGTGCGGCCGGCCACCGACCACGAGGCGGCCGAGCTGCTTGAGGGCGCGCAGCGTGGTCGGGCCGCAGACGCCGTCCCCCACCAGGCCGTAGTCGCGCTGGAAGCCCTTGAGGGCGGCCTCGGTCCGCGCGCCGAACACCCCGTCGACCCGGCCGGCGTCGAAGCCCAGCTCGAGCAGCCGCTCCTGCAGTACGGCCACGTCGTCGCCCGCGTACGGGCGCCCGGCCAGGGACAGCAGGCGGTCACCGAGGGTCAGGCGGGCCGCCTGCAGCGCGGCATAGGTCTCGCGCCCCACGATCCCGTCGACCGATACCCCACGTCGCTGCTGGAAGGCGCGTACGGCCTGGTCCGTGGCGTCGTCGAACACGGCCGGGACGACCGACGCGGGCAGCAGACCCAGGTGAAGCAGCGTTGCCTGCACCTCGGCGACGGCGGCGCCGGTGTCACCGAGGCGGTACTGCTGCACGACGGGCCTTCCGGGACGCGTGACCAGGCAGGCCACTGTAGGGGCGCACACCTGCCCAACGGCGAAGGCCGGGCCCCGAAGGACCCGGCCCGTCAGCTGTCGGACGCACCTGTCAGAGGTAGGCCTCGAGGTCCTTGAGGATCGCCGCCTTGGGCTTCGCGCCCACGATCGACTTGACGATCTTGCCGCCCTGGAACACCGCCATCGTCGGGATGCTCATGATCTGGTAGTCGCGGGCGACGCCGGGGTTCTCGTCGATGTTGAGCTTGACGACGCTGAGCTTCTCGGTGTTCTCCCCGGCGATCTCCTCCAGGACGGGAGCGACCATCTTGCAGGGGCCGCACCACTCCGCCCAGAAGTCGACGAGGACCGGCTTCTCGCTCTGCAGCACGTCGGTGCTGAACGTCGCGTCGGTGGTGGTCTTGGTGTTGGCGCCCACAGGGTGCTCCTTCGATCGGTAGGTGTGCATGCAGGGGAACAGGTGTCCGGCAGGGCGCATTCCACGCGCTTCCCGGGTCCGGCGGTGGCGGCCTCAGACGCCGGCGGTGTCGGACTGGTCGGCGGTGCTGCGGCCCACCGCGTCGTCGGGGATCTCCAGCTCGTGCGCGGCGAGCCAGCGCTCGGCGTCCAGCGCAGCCTGGCACCCGGTGCCCGCGGCGGTGACCGCCTGGCGGTAGATGTGGTCCACCAGGTCGCCGGCGGCGAACACGCCGGGGATGTTGGTGCGCGTGCTGTGCGCCTCGACCACCACGTAGCCGTCGTCATCGACGCCGACCTGGCCCTTGACGAGCTCCGAGCGCGGGTCGTGGCCGATGGCGATGAACAGCCCCGTGACGGCCAGCGGGGACTGCACGCCGGTCTTGAGGTTGCGCAACGTGACCCCTGTGAGCTTGCCGTCCGGGCCGTCCGCCGTCACGACCTCGCTGTCCCAGGCGAAGCGGAGCTTGTCGTTGCTGAACGCCCGCTCCTGCATGATCTTGCTGGCCCGCAGGGTGTCCCGACGGTGCACGAGGGTGACGCTGCGCGCGAAGCGGGTGAGGAACGTCGCCTCCTCCAGCGCGCTGTCGCCGCCGCCGACGACGGCGATGTCCTGGTCGCGGAAGAAGAAGCCGTCGCAGGTGGCGCACCAGGAGACGCCGTGGCCGGACAGCTCCTTCTCCCCGGGGACGCCGAGCTCGCGGTAGCCTGAGCCCATCGCGAGTACGACGGTCTGGGCGAGGTAGGTCTTGCCGCCCGAGGTGACGACCTTGGGGCTGGCGGACAGGTCGACGGCGGTCACGTCGTCGGTGATGAACTGCGAGCCGAAGCGCTCGGCCTGGCTGCGCAGGTGGTCCATCAGTTCCGGGCCCATGATTCCGGTCGGAAAGCCGGGGAAGTTCTCGACCTCGGTCGTGTTCATCAGCGCGCCGCCGGCAGTGACCGCGCCCTCGAACACCAGCGGGCTCAGCGCGGCCCGGGCCAGGTAGATCGCGGCGGTGTAGCCCGTGGGGCCGGACCCGATCACGATCGTGTTGTGGATCTTCGGGCTGCTCACGGTGGGCCTTCCTGTCGGTGTGCCTCGCTCGAGTACGTACCCGCGTCAACCATCATGGTATGGACCGCTCTTCCCGCAGCCCGGGTGACGGCGCAGGGACGCCTTCGCGGGGTGAGAGGCTCCTGGGGTGACTGCACCGGCCGGCGCGCGCCTGCGGTGCGCAGTGCACCCCTCCCGCCCCGCTGTCGACAGCTGCCCGGTGTGCGGGCGGCTGCGCTGCGGCGCGGACGCAGCCGCTGCCGGCGAGCACGGACATGGCTGTCCGTCCTGCGGCGGCAGCTCGAGCGAGCCCCGCCGCCCCGCCGCAGGACGGGGTCCGAGCGAGCTGGAGCGGTACGTCCGGGCGGCGCTGGGCGCCACGGTTGCGGCCCTGGTCTGGGGCAAGGTCACCAGTGAGTACGTCGGGTCGACCTTCTTCAGCGACATCTCGCCCGCCCTGCTCGGCGTGGCGTGCGGCGCGGCTGCGACCCGGGCGGCGGGCAGCGACGGGTCAGGGCGTACGGGCCTGCGGGTGCGCGTGATCGCGTGCGTCTACGCCCTGCTCGGGACGGCCTTCTCCTTCGTCGACGAGGACGACTACACCCGGCTCGAGCTCCGCCTTGGCGTGCTGCTCCCGTACGCGGCGAGCGTCGCCGGGGTGCTGCTGTGGACGCTCCCGCCGCGCAGGTCGGTCAAGGCCGCGCCAGGCGCGTGAAGTACCGGACATCGGGGTCGGCGGCCGCGCAGCGCGGACCGACCACGAACACGTCGACCTTGCCGGGCCTGGTCGAGGGGAGCGCCACGATCAGCGCGGGCCGTCCGGCATAGGAGGCGTAGTCGACCACGAGCGGCAGTCCGGGCTCGTTCGCCGGCGTGAGCGCGGACAGGCACGCGGCCAGCGCCGGCGTGCCCTGCAGCGCAGCGAGCTCCTGCGAGACCCCGCGTCCGGCGGGGCGCCCGGCCCCCGCTTGGGGGGCGGCCTGGGCGCCAGGGGTGGAGCCCGTGGCGGTGCGGGTGCTGTCAGCTTTAGCCGGCCCGGACAGCAGGGGAGCCAGCTGCGCGGCGAAGGTGGCCGCCCTGTAGGCGGTGCCTGTCGCCACGCGCCGTACCGGCGGTGCGGGCCGGGCGGCGGACAGGGCGGACGTCGGTGCAGCACCCCGATGGGCTTGTGCGAGCAGGGCCACCCCGCCTACCAGGACGACCGCGGCGGCGATCCCGGCCGCAGCCGCGAGGCGATGCCGATGCCGATGTGGGGCCAGCGGAAGGACGACGACCGAGGCCGCGGCGCGCGGAGCGGTGGCCGCCGCCGCCAGCCGGGCAGCAAGTGCTGCCGGCACCTCGGGCGCCGGCAGCGCGGACAGCGCCTCGGTCACCGGTGCCTGGGCGAGGTCGAGGTCGGCCAGGTGCTGGGTGCACGTGTGGCAGGACCGAAGGTGATCGGCTTGTCCCGCGGTGCCCGCACCGACGAGCAGGTCCGCAAGCGCGTCGAGGTCGAGGTGGTTCACCTGGCCTGCCCTTCCGCCGTACCGGCCCGGGGTGTGGTGGGGGGCGTGCCGGTGGGGTGGTCCGCGGTCCCGGGTAGGACGGCTGCCTCGTCCTGCGGGTTCCGCAGGTGCCCCAGTGTCACGGCCAGCCGGGCCCGCCCGCGCGAGCAGCGGCTCTTCACCGTGCCGGGCGGGACACCCAGCACCTGGCCCGCCTCCTCCACGCTGAACCCTTGCAGGTGTACCAGGACCACGGCCAGGCGCTGCTCGGGCGGCAGCGCCTGCAGCGCGGCCTCGACGACCAGGGCGGATTCGCGCTCGTCGAGCCGGTCGCGGGGGTCGGCCGGCAGCTGCTGGGGCAGGGCCGTCGTGGGCCGGACCGCGCGGCGGCGCGCGCGGTCCAGGCAGGCGTTGACCACGATGCGGTGCAGCCAGGTCGTGACCCGGGCCTGTCCGCGGAAGGACGCGGCGGACCGCAGGGCCGACAGCAGTGCGTCCTGCAGCGCGTCGGCGGCCTCCTCACGGTCTCCCGTGGTGCGCACCGCCACGGCGTACAGCCGGTCCTGGTGCCGGCGGACGAGCTCGTCGAACGCTCCGGAACGGCCCCCGAGGTGAGCCGCGAGCAGCGCCCGGTCGTGCAGGTCGCCGTCCGCTTCGCTCACTGCAGCACGGTAGCGACCCAAGCCCTGCGAGGGGGGTGCTCACCGAAAGTGAAGCTCCGAGATCCCCTCGCGGTAGCCGCTGTCCTGTCGGGGCAGGGCCGTGAGCCAGACCAGCCAGTAGCGGGCCCGCTCACCGGCAGCCGGCGTGAGCGTGGCGACCTGGCCGGCGTCGGCGTTCTGCGCGACGACCCGGTACCCGTCTGCGGTGGCAGCGGGGGTGTCGGCGGCACGCAGCTCCACCGCGGCGCCGGCCGCCGTGAGCTGCACCTGCACCGAGGTCACGGCGGTCGAGGCACCGAGGTCGACCAGCAGGCCCACCCCGGTCTTGAGGCCACCGAAGTGCGAGGTGTTGTACCGGTCGGTCACCCAGGCCGTCGAGGGGTCCAGGTCGACGGCGTTGTGCACCTTGTCCGGGGACTCCTGGCCGTCGCCCGGAGGGGGGTCGAAGTCGTGGACCGGCAGTCGGGTCAGGTCAATCGGGGGAGGTGCGGCCGCAGGACTCCCTGCCGGCGCGGAGGGCGCGGTCGTGGTCAGGACGGGCTCGACGCCGTTCGCCCGCCGGGGGACCTCACCGACCGCCAGGCCGAGCAGCCAGCCGCCCGTACCGACAGCCAGCAGCGCCGCCAGCGCGGCGAGCCAGGGGGCGAAGCGGCGCAGCCGGAAGGGCGGTCGGGGCTGGGCGTCGGCCACCCGCGCCTCGCGGACCTGCTCGGCCGCCTGCTCCGCCGCCAGTGCGAGGGCGGCCGGGGTGGCCAGCACAGCCGTACCCGGGTGACGGGACGGGTCCAGCCCGCTCGAGACCACGAGGTCCAGCGACCGGGGGACGGCAGCGCGGACCTGGCGCGGGCTGTAGGCGTGCGCATCGCGCTCCGGCGCTGTGGGCAGCCCCCCGGCGGGCTGCGGCGTCGCGCCGCTCGGCCAGCAGGCGGTGAGCAGGGCGTAGAGCACGGCCGCCAGGTCGCGGGTGTCGGCCCGGACGGCCTGTGGGGTGGCGGCACCCACCGGCGCGCCGTGGACTGCGGCGGCCACGCAGGTGTCGGTCAACCGGACCCGACCGCTCGCGGTGACCAGGACGTTGCCGGGGTGCACGCGACCATGCGGCACCCCTCGGTGGTGGGCCGAGGTCAGGGCATCGGCCGCCTGCCGCAGGAGTCCGACGGCCTCCACCGGGTCCAACGGCCCCTCGCGCAGGACGTCGGCGAGGGCCTGGCCGTCGACCCACTCGTTGATGACGTACGCGGTGCTGGCCTGGTCGCGCTCCTCCACTGCTGCGTCGTAGGTCTTGGCAAGCCCGGGATGGGCCAGCGCCCCGGCACGAACCGCGGCGTCCAGGAAGGGTGAGCGCACGGCGCGAGCGTCGAGGACCTTCACGGCGACGTCGCGGGCCAGGACCTCGTCCGCGGCGCGCCAGAGCACGGCGGCAGCCCCGGCGGCCAGCGGCGCCAGCAGGCGATAGCGCCGGGCCAGGACGTCCTGCTCCGCGAGCGGCGGCGCGGGCAGCGGGGGCACGAGCGGTCCTCCAGGGGCGATGTCGACCTGACCGGGTCCCGGTCGCCCTCATCGTAGGTGCGGCTCCGGGTGGTCAGCGGTGTCAGGACCGCGGTGTCGCCACCGGTCGAACCGCGCCCAGGTAGCCCTCGAGGTAGAGCGGCTCGACCTTCACGACGTCACCGGTGTGCGGCGCGGCCAGGATCTGGCCACTACCGAGGTAGAACGCGACATGATGGATGGTCGCCGGGGCGGAGGTGTCGCTAGCCCAGAACAACAGGTCGCCCGGCTGGATCGCCCCCAGGTCCACGTGCGGCCCCGCGAACCACTGGTCCTGCGCCACCCGCGGCAGGCGCACCCCGGCAGCGGTGTACGCCGCCTGGGTGAGCCCCGAGCAGTCGAAGGAGTCCGGACCGGTCGCACCCCACACGTAGGGCTTGCCGAGCTGCGCGCGGGCGAAGTCGAGGGCCGCAGACCCCACCGACGTGGGCGCTGCGCCGGTCGTCGGGTCACCGGCCGTCGGGACGAACGCTCCGTGCGCGGCTGGGCGCGGCGCCCCTGCGGTCGGCGCCCCTCCGGTCGGTGCCCCTCCAGTCGGTGCCCCGGCAACCTGGTGCGCGGCAGCCTCCGCGGCGGCGTCAGCCTCCGCCTCGGCGCGTGCCCGAGCGGTGGCCAGCAGTGCGGCATCGTGGGCCTGCGCCGCCGCAAGAGCGGCAGCTGCCCGGAGCGCGGCAGCGGCCTGCTCGGCGAGCCGCTGCTGCTCGGCGAGCGCGACGACACGGGCGTCGGCCCGCGCCACGAGCGCGTCGGTCTGGGCGAGCAGGGCCCGTACGGTGTCGCCCCGGTCGGCGACCGCCCGCTGCAGGCGGGTGGCGCCCAACGCAGCGGTCTGCAGCCGCGCCGCGGCCTGGCGCTGGCGGGCCACCTCCTGCCCGGCGTGCGCGGCGGCGCGGTGGTCGCCGTCCAGCACCGCGCCGACCTGGTGCATCCTGCGCAGCGCGTCCGGCAGGTCCGCGCTCGACAGCACGCTGGCGTAGAGCCCCGTGCCGCCCCCGGCCATGTACAGCGCCCGGACCCGGCGGTTGGCCTGCCTGTTGCCGGCACCGGCACCGGCGCGGACGGCATCGAGCTGTCGCTGGGCGGTGACGTGCTCCGACACGGCGCGGCCCAGGGCGTCGTACGCCTTGTCGTAGTCCTCGGTGGCCCGCTCGGCCTGCAGCTGCAGCGTGTCCACGCGGGTACGCAGCTCGGCGGCCTGCTGGCGCGCGTCGCCGACCACGTCGGTGCGCGGCAAGACGGGAGCGGCCTGGGCCGGTCCGGGCAGGGCGCCGGCGATCAGGGCCGCGGGCAGAACCGCGCCGAGCATCGCGCGGGCACCCGGCGCCACCGGGCAGCCCGGCGCAGAGGGCGGTTCACGAGGTGGGGGCTCCTTCGCCCTTGGCGCTGATGTCGGTCCAGCCCCGCAGCGGTCCGACGTCCTTCATCCACAAGGTGGCGGCCGTGCGGTGCAGGACGAGGGAGACCGCGCCGGTGGGGGCGATGGCGAAGGTGGTCGTCTCGATGGTGTCGCCGTTGCCGGCGACCGCGGCCAGTGCCGCGTTGTAGCTGAGCTGGACATCGTGCGAGCTCTTGTAGGCGTCGGCCGCCGCGGAGGCAGCCGTGCTCGCCTGGTCCGCGGCCGAGAAGTCGGTGCGGAGCAGCGAGATGCCGTCGAAGCCAAGGAGACCGAGCATGCCCAGCACCAGGACCAGCTTGGTGAACCAGCCCAGCACGACGGCACCGACGTCGTCCCTGCGTGCCCTCACCCCTGGGGGGTCGGCGCGTCCTCAGCTCCGCTTGAGCCGCGGGCCCAGACCGACGCGGCGCAGCAGCGGCCCCACGACGTCGTCGACCTCCCGGACGTGCAGCAGACGGACCCCCACGAGGTAGCCCGCGGACAGGACCGCTCCGCCGAGGGCGAGGGAAACGACGACGCCGGCCGTCCCGCGACCGAGCAGCGCTGTGACCCCGAACTGGACCGCGAGGGCCAGCAGGGCGGGCACCAGCACAGCCAGCAGGCACCGGACGGTGGTCCGGACGACCCGGGCACCGTCCAGCCCACCCAGGCGCCGGCCGAGCAGCCGCGAGGACAGGACCAGCCCCACCGCGTACGACACGGCGTACGCGCCGGCCAGGCCCAGCACCTGGGTGCGGGCCGGGAGCACGAGGACGGCTAGCACGTCCAGGGCGAGGTTGACGGCCGTGGCAGCGAGGTTCACCAGAGCCGGGGTGCGGGTGTCGTCCAGGGCGTAGAAGGCGCGGAGCTGGAGCTGGAAGGCGCTGAAGGGCAGCAGGCCCAGGGACAGCACTGCCAGGGTCTGGCCGATGTAGCGGGCCGCGCTCAGCCCGAGGCGGCCGTGCCCGAGCACGAGCGTGGCGATCGCTGGTCCGAGCACGAGGTAGGCCGCCACGGCCGGGACGAGGATCGCGCCGGCCAGTCGCATCCCGGTGGACAGCTGCCCGCGCAGGTCGGCGTAGCGCTCATCGGCGGCGGCCCGGCTCATGGTCGGCAGCAGCGCGCTGATGACACTGACGGCCACAACGGCATAGGGCAGCTGGAACAGGACGTAGGCGAAGACGTAGACGGCGTAGTTGCGGCCGTCAGGCAGGGCCGAGGAGAGCCGGACGACGACGAGGTAGGCGACCTGGTTCGCGACGACGTAGAGGAAGACCCACTTGGCGAGCCGCGCTGCGTGCCCGAGGCCGGTGCCGCGCAGGTCCAGCCGGATGCGCAGCCGGAAGCCACTGGCCCGTAGCGCCGGTACCAGGGCCACGGTCTGCGCGATGACGCCGAGCGTGGTGCCCGTACCGATCACCAGCACCTGCAGGTGGGTCAGCGACCGGGTCGGGTCGGTCGTCGCCGGCAGTACGAGGAACACCACGGCGGTGACGATGACCACGACGTTGTTGAGCACCGGCGCCCACATGGGCGTGCCAAAGGACCCGCGCGTGTTGAGGATGCCGCCGAGCACGGCGCCCGCGCCGTAGAACAGCACCTGCGGCAGGAAGAAGCGGGCGAACACGATCGCGAGATCCCGGGTGCCGGCGGGTGTCTTCGCGTTGACGTAGAGGTCCACGATCTGCGGCGCGAACACCACGAGCAGCGCCGAGGCCGCACCCAGGGCGAGGACGGTGAGGCTCAGCAGCCGCTGCGCGTAGGCGAGCCCGCCGTCGGCCTCCTGCTTGGTGGCCCGGACCAGAAGGGGTACGACGACGCTGGTGAGCACACCGCCCAGCAGCAGGTCGTAGACGGCGTTCGGGGCGGTGTTGGCCAGGTTGTAGGCGATGGAGACGCCGTTGGCGCCCAGGGCGGCGGCCAGCGCCGCGGTGCGCACGAAACCCGTGCCGCGGGAGGCGAGCGTGCCGACCGCCATGGTCCGGGTCGACCGGGTCAGGCTGGTCATGCCCCGTCCGGGCCGGCAGGTGCCGCTGCCGGTTCCCGACCGTGCCGCCGGGCACGGCGGGCGATGCGCACTCCGGCCGCCACCAGCAAGACCCCGGCGCCGACGCCGGTCACGGCCAGCGCGATGCGCCCGTACCGGGTCGACCGCACGACGATCTCGGCACGTGAGCCGAAGGGCTGCCCCTCGCGGTCGATGAGCTGTGCGAACACCACGAACTGGCCCGAGCGCCGGGCCTGCGCGCGCACCGACGGCTTGTAGCTGGTGCCGGCCGGTACCTCAAAGGGCGCCGTGTCCTGCGAGGACAAGGTGGCCGTCGCCGACAGGAAGCGCACCTTGAGGGTGACCGGCACCGGCAGCAGGTTGTCCACCCCCACCGACAACGTGCCCTTGCTGCTGGTGAGCAGCAGGCGTCCACCTCGCACCTTCACCCGGCCCTGCAGTGCAGCAACCTCGTCGTGCAGCAGGACGGCGATCTTGTCGCCGTCCGTCGGATCGGTGCGCCAGGCGCTGGACTCCGCCCGGGCGACCGACCGGCGCAGTGCGGCCTTGAGGGTCGAGGTGGTGTCGCTCGGCATCAGCACGGCGTCGACGAGCTGGTCGGCGCCGGTCCGGTCCGCGGCCACCCCGTCGAGGAAGGCCTGCGGCAGCTCTGACCTCGGGTCGGCCAGGGGGTCCCCACGGCCCGGGTGCGACCCCGCCTGCTCGCCCGCGTCGGTCGCCGGCTCATGGCTGCAGCGCTCGGTCCCGGCCGCCACAGCAGGGAGGGCGACCGGGCAGATCCATGGCAGTCGGCCGAGGTCGTGCAGCGCTCCGGCGGCGACGGTGGCGTCCACGGTGCCCCGACGGGCCGGGGCGATCAGCAGGGTGCGTGGTGGGCTGCTCGGCCGCTCGGCGGCGGTGATGGCCGTCTCGACCAGGAACCGCTGCTCGGCCAGCCGGGGTCCGAGACCGGGCCGACCCGGGTTGGTCAGCAGGTCCGAGAGCTGGGTGTCGACCACGAGGCCGGTCAGCGGACTGCCGAGCGAGGACAGGGGCAGCTTCGCGCGCACGCCGAGCGTCGCGCCGGCGTCCTGCTCGGCTGCCAGGGCCGAGGGGTCGAGCACCAGTGCGCTGGTAGTTCCGACGGCGAGGGCATCGGTGGCGGCGGGGGTCACGGGGCCGGCCGGAGGCCAGGCGAGCGTGTCGTCGGGTGCCGTCCGCAGCACCTCGGCCGTCGTGCGGGCACCGAGCTCTCGGGCGGCCGCGACGTCGTTCTTGCCGGCCGCGCTGCGGGCGAGGGCGTCGACGTCCGGGTCGGCAAAGGGCAACGACAGGACCGGTGCGCGGGCCGTCCCGGCTCGTAGCGAGGACAACCACGCCGCTGCGGCCGTGCCTCCGGTCCCCGGACGGGTCCTGCTGCCGGACTGGACGGCGTACGGCCTGGTCATGTTCTGGGCGGTGAGCAGCAGGTCGGGGTCGACGGCGTAGGTGACCGGTACGGCCTCGCAGCGGGCTGCCGCGGCGCCCCGGGCGGGCGCGGCCGGTGGCCGCGTAGGAGAGGTGGGGCGCGGGGTGGCCGGGGCGCCGGGGGGACCGTGCGCCACGCCGTCGCACTGGCCGGTCTCGGCGGCGCGCGCCGCCGAGAGCAGCTGCCCGAGCCGACCCCGCCCGGCGAAGGAGGCGGCCAGGTCGTCATCGACCAGCACGTCTCGCGGGCCGGCGCGTGGTCGGTCCACCAGCGGCCACAGCACCGCGACGCGGGTGGGCCGGACAGGCTCGCCGTTGAACCAGGGGAGGTAGGTCGGGGCCAGGCCGAGGTCGGCCCTGTCCTGGTCGCTGCCGAAGACGCCGCGGGCGACGATGTCGAGCGGATACACCCCGGGCTGCCCGAGCGGCAGGTCACGCGTGAGGGTGCGTACGTCGAAGGTCGTGCGCTGCCCGGGTGCCAGCTGCGGCAGCACCGGCGTGACCTCGACCGCCAAGCTCGTCGGCGGCCGGTCCTGGTCGTCCCGGTGCAGCTCGGTCCGGTTGTCGATCCGGCTACCCAGCTTGAGCCGGACCCGCAGCGTGCTGATCGGCTTGTCGCCGATGTTGGTCAGCGTCCCGGCCACCTCGAAGGCGCCGCCGGGCTGCGGCGCGCGCGGGAGCAGCGTGCGCACGTCGACCCGTACCGGTGCCTCGTCGTTGGGCAGGGAGGTGCTCGGCTCGGCCCCGGCCGGTGTCGTGCCGAGCGCGGGGAGGGCACACAGGACCGCCGCAGCCAGCAGCCGGGCGAGCCTGGTCATGCCGTGTCGGCCAGCAGGTCCGGCACCCTGTCGAGCAGGCGACGCTCGTCGGCGTAGGCCAGACGTCCGCCGACATCGGCCAGCGGCACCCAGGCGACCTCGCTGACCTCGACGTCCTCGTCGGACAGCACGAGGCCGTTGTCCGGGTCGACCGCAAGAAGCAGGAAGTGGTGCACGGTCTTGTGCACGCGACGCCCGTCAGCGACGAACCAGAAGTCGATCGTGCCGAGCTTGCCGATCACACGCCCCGAGATTCCCGTCTCCTCGGCGACCTCACGCGCCGCCGTGTCCTGCTCGGTCTCGCCAACCTCGACGTGCCCCTTTGGCAGGGACCAGAGCAGGCGGCCGCGCCGGTCCAGCCGGCCGATCAGCGCAGCCCTGGCACCGGGACCGAGGCGGTCCAGGACCAGACCACCCGCACTCGTCTCGTCCACCCGGCGCAGCGGGCGGCGCGACGGCGGTGTCGGGACAGGGGGCGGCACCCGCCCAGCGTACGGCGGGAGGGGTCTGGCTCCTGGGCGGCGCGGGCTCGGCGAGCCGGTCAGCCGACGCTTACGTCGGGGTGGGCCGCGGCGCGTGCGCGTCAAGGTCGATGACCTGCGCGGTCCTGCCGGGCGCCAGCGGCACGCAGCGCCCCGGCTCGATGCCAAGGGCTACGGCCTAGGCTGTTCCTCCGTGCCCGGACTCGACGACCTGCAGCGCAATGCGGTGCGCGAGCTCGTGCGCTCCTCCCCGGTGCTGGTCGAGCTGGGGGAGCGCTTCGCCGCCGGTGGTCACGCCCTGCACCTGGTCGGGGGCTCGGTCCGCGACGCGCTGCTCGGCCGGCTCGGTGACGACCTCGACCTGACGACCGACGCCCGCCCCGAGCAGGTCCTCGCCCTGGTCCAGGACTGGGCCG
>JAABUZ0100000862.1_pt1 | contig 65735 bp, 55 predicted proteins | sample 5562091 | NCBI WGS metagenome assembly JAABUZ01 (sample SAMN12813069, study PRJNA571459) | rock metagenome | isolation source: Antarctica rocks | place: Antarctica: Victoria Land, Linnaeus Terrace sud | collected 2015-12-21 | reverse complement strand
TGCCCCCCCTGCCCCCTGCTCTCTTAAGGGTTACCAGGGATGCGCTCGATCTGGGCGTAGCCACTGAAAATCAGGTTTTTACCTTGAGTTTCTAAACGGTTAATCCGCATCGTGACACCATCTAGGTCAAAGCGATCTAGATCGACCATGTTATCTAAAATTTGACCAAATACGCCCGTCAGGGTTTGAGAAATTTCCCGTTGGGATTCTGGCACCACGTCTGCTTCAAACTTCTGGTTTTTAAAAGAAATGCGCCGCCGCCGCTCAACATCAAGAGTGGCTGTGAGGCTAATCGGCACGAGGTCGCCAGTTGATAGGTCTGCCTTAGCCCAAATCTGCACCTGATTATCGGGCAACAGTTCCAACTGGACTTCATTAAAAGAAACCGGCTCACCGCCAGATAGGGCTGTCAAGTCAGGCAGAGAGAGGTTTTGGAGGCGCTTTTTCACCAGTTCCGCCTTAAAAGCATGATTAAGACCTGCTTCTGACAGGGTGATTTGGGCAACGGCTTGGGTTGGTTGCTTGAGGCTGAGTTTGCCGCTCAAAACCGAGCTGAAGTCAATCGAGACAGCGTCAGTCTCAAAAGACATTTCTTCCACACCGAAGTCCTTACGGATAACTAGCCCACGACCACTCATTTTGAAGCTGTCAATGCTGCCCTGCAACAGTTTACTGGAGGGATAGCAGCGGACAGCGACATCTACTGACTCGCTTTGCGTGAACAGGTGGCGAATCGTCTTGCTGGCAACGGTGTTGAGCATGCGCTCTCCCCAATCGGTGCCAGTGGGATTAGTAAAACCAGAAAGGCCACCAAACATAGAGGTTTGCATCCACAAAACTTATTCATACTTTGTAACAAACTGTGAGCAAACCAGCAAGCGATCCCCAGATTATCTCTCCTCTGCGCCGGGCGGACACAAGGCACCGCCCCTACGCCTGGTGCGGTTCGTCTCCACAAAAAAAGGGACGCCGATGGCAGCGCCCCCCTAAAAACTCCGACTCAACCTGGCTGCTAAACCTTGACTGCGATCTTTGCTTCCTTAGCCGTCAACCGCTCATAAGTCTCCCGCATTTTCAGACCCGTAAGCACCTGGAACAACCCAGTACCGTTATTGGAGCCAGGGTATTCTCGGTGCTGGAGCAACAGATGGGTCATCTCTCCCTTGTACTTGGTAGAGGTATTGCTGAGATGGCTTTCGATGTAGTTCACTTCTTCCAGCTTGTCAAACTGACCATCCACTTCCAGCACGGAGACGTAGCGATTGTAGTAGACATCTGCTCCATAGAACATTTGCATACCAGGATAGGAGCAGGTAAGCTTGCGCCCACAGGGAGTCCAATGAATGGTTGACCCTTGATCAAACAGGTAGACTGGCGCCAAGCCTTCCACATCCTCCCGCTGGAGCATACGTACCCGCAGTACCCTACGCTCCTTATCATCTTTGATCAACTGCGTGGGCAAAACCTGAATGACGACGTTCGCAAATTCCTTCTGGGGCTCAATGTAGGCATTAAAATCGGGGCGTCGAGCGTTGATCGCAGCCATGACATCTTCGTAGCGGTGACCCCGCTCTGCCATGTCTCGCTGGATTTTCCAGGCAATCTTGACTTCATCACTGATGTCCAGATAGACACTGAAGTCCAAGAGCGATCGCACCCGCTCATCGTATAACGGATGCAGCCCCTCAATTACAACAACGTGATTTGGCTCCACCCCCTCCGGTGGATCAATCATGCCGGTTTCGTGGTTATAGATCGGCTTGTGAATCGCCTGACCACTCTTGAGCGCTTTAATTTGCTCATACATCAAGTCAAAATTGTTCGCCTTGGGGCTTAGTGCAGTTATCCCCGTCTCTTTGCGCTGTTTGCGATCTAAACTGTGATAGTCATCTAGACATATGACAGTCAGAAATTCTTCTCCAAACAGGTCAGTCAAACGACGCAAAAAGGTGGATTTCCCGCAGCCGGAATCTCCGGCAACGCCAATTAAAACCACGCGGCCCGGCTTACTAATCATAGGTGTCCTCTAACAACAAGATGGGTTAGTCTCTAAGTTTTTTTGCTTGGCTTATCTTTAGCCCGGAGGTTTCCTCGTTTGTCTCGAGTGTGGTTCAACCACGTTCAAGGTAAGCGGCAGTATAATTGCCGCCCATGAGGGAAGACTCAAGCTATTGTAGGTAAGTATTTAGTACTAATGTTATAGCCAATCTTACCAGAATGTGATTTCCCTTACAAGCCTGATTTGTAAGTGCTTCTGCCTTAGTATTTATGCTAAGGTTTAGTTGCACATTTTTCTTAAAAAAAAGTTAAATTGACTCGTTTGTAACATTTTGCAGGTTATTTAGCCTGTAGTGTGATAGACGTTCAAGTGCCGGATTTTCCTAAAAACCTCTCTTTGACGGGTCAGTGTAGTAAGGCAAAGGCTAAGAATACTACTTACTTGAGCTCTAGTATCTAGATACACAGATCCGGTAAAACTAGAGCTGGGCGGCGATGAAAAAAGCACGTCGCAGCAATAATTGTAAGCTAGGTTCGGAGAAATTGAAGCCATGTACAATTCAAGCGTCGTAGACAGTGCTGCCAATACAGTATCTGGTAGCCGCGTCTTTCTTTACGAAGTGGTGGGCTTACGTCAGAGCGAAGAAACTGAGCGAATGAACTACCCCATTCGTCAAAGTGGGAGTGTGTTTATCAGAGTGCCTTACAACCGCATGAGTCAAGAAATGCGGCGCATCACTCGCATAGGTGGCAAAATTGTCAGCATCCGGCCCTTGAACGTTGATAACGTTGCGAACGGCAAAGCCACATCTGTTACTGCTAAAAGCGAAGTGAAAGGCTCGGCTCCATCAGAAAATGGACAAAAGCCAACGAAGTTAGAAGAAAAAAGCAAGCCCATGACTCAAGCGAAGTCCAAAACTGATATTCCCGTCAACATCTACCGTCCCAATGCTCCCTTTATCGGGCGGTGTATGTCTAATGAAGAGTTGGTGCACGAGGGAGGAATCGGCACCTGTCGTCACGTGACCTTCGACATTTCTGCTAGTGATCTGAGGTATTTAGAAGGCCAAAGTATCGGCATCGTGCCGCCGGGTACCGACAAGAACGGCAAACCTCAAAAACTCAGATTGTACTCGATCGCCTCCACCCGCCACGGTGACAATCTCGATGACAAAACCGTATCACTCTGTGTCCGGCAACTGGAGTACAAGCATCCAGAGACGGGCGAAATGGTGTATGGTGTCTGCTCTACCCACATCTGCCACCTCCAGCCTGGGGATGAAGTGAAAATTACCGGGCCAACTGGCAAGGAGATGTTGTTACCAGAAGATCCGAATGCCAACATTATCATGATGGCGACAGGCACTGGGATTGCCCCATTCCGGGCTTTCTTGTGGCGTATGTTCAAGGAAACCCACGAAGACTACAAGTTCAATGGCTTAGCTTGGCTGATCTTTGGGGTAGCAACGAGCCCTAACATTCTGTATAAGGAAGAACTAGAGCAACTGCAGCAGCAGTACCCCGAAAACTTCCGCCTGAGCTACGCCATCAGCCGCGAACAGAAAAACAAAGAAGGCGGCAGGATGTACATCCAGCACCGTTGCCAGGAAGAGGCAGAGGATCTCTGGTCACTGATTCAGAAAGAAAATACCCACACCTATATCTGCGGTTTGAAAGGTATGGAGGGTGGTATTGATGAGGCCCTTTCTGGGGCAGCTGATAAGAACGGCGTGAACTGGATCGATTATCAAAAGCAAATTAGAAGGGCTGGTCGCTGGCACGTAGAAACTTATTAAATAATAGGAGTCAGGAGTCAGGAGTCAGGAGTCAGGAGTCAGTAGAGGAAACTTCAACGACCCAGCCCTGCCCCTTCGGGGACAGGGTGCGCTTGAAAAAGTCCGTTGATTAGCCTCAGTCTCTCGTTATGCAAGAGAGACTACGTTATCTAGGAATGCTTCGGCAAATAGGCACCTTGGCATGTAGGGCTAGCAACCCGACTTCTAGTGTCAAGCTCTGCGGTTCTACATTAAACAGTCCTGCGTGGGTAGGGAGAGTGTGTAGAGCATCAAACCCTAGATAACTTTGGCGAAGAAGACCACCCCGCACGGGGCTGCGCTCTAACTAGCGCGCGCAGGAACACAAACGTGGGAGTACTCCCCCGTCGACACTGCGCATTAATCGCCCCACTGAGGCGGCAATATCAGCAGTCCCTACCTGCCAAATGCCAACAGGTATGCCAAAAGACCAGCCGCTTTGAGACGCAAGGCTTTATTTCCACTACAAAGCTTTTTTGTGAGTACCAAACATCTCTGTCCGCGATTCAACGGGAGCGCTAAATGCCTCGGGCGCGGAAATTGATTCGGGCTACGCCCTATCAATTACAAGATCGCTCGTCACTATAGCGCGGGGCTAATCGCGGTTGAGAGCTAACTACTGACTCCTGACTACTTACTACTGACTACTTTTTTGGTATAAGAGTTGTGGCTTTTAAGGTTGGTTTGCTGGGATTAGGGACGGTGGGTACAGGTACAGTTCAGTTGCTGCTGGACTCAGTTGGACGTCACCCATTGTTGCAGGAGTTAGAGATTTACTTGGTAGGTGTGCGATCGCTCGAGAAAACTCGGGCTGTCTTACTGAGTGCTGCGGTGTTGACAACGGATTTAGAGGCTATTGTCACTGACCCAAATGTTGATATTGTGGTCGAGGTTTTGGGTGGACTGGAACCGGCGCGATCGCTCATCCTTAAAGCCATCAATCACGGCAAGCACGTCGTCACAGCCAATAAAGCCGTCATTGCCCGCTATGGCAATGAAATCTTCACTGCCGCCAACTCAGCTGGTGTGTATGTCCTATCAGAAGCCGCTGTGGGTGGCGGCATTCCAGTCATTCAATCGCTGAAGCAATCTTTGAGTGCCAACCGCATTCAGGCTGTGACTGGCATCATTAACGGCACTACTAACTACATCCTGACGGCAATGCAAACCGAAGGCAGCGACTTTGCTGAAGTCTTGGCAGATGCCCAGCAACTTGGTTATGCTGAGGCTGATCCAACTGCTGACGTAGATGGGTTAGATGCTGCGGATAAGATTACCATCCTTGCCTCCTTGGCCTTTGGGGGGCGGATTAAACTGCAAGATGTTTACTGTGAGGGGATTCGCGGGGTTAATGGGGCAGATATTGCTTATGCCCAAAAGCTGGGCTTTGTGATTAAATTGCTGGCGATCGCGAAATTGCAGCGATCGCACCCATCCGACCAATTACAGGTAAGAGTCCATCCCACCTTAGTACCTCAAACGCACCCTCTAGCCAGCGTTAACGGCGTTTACAACGCCATTCTCGTCGAAGGTGAACCTGTAGGGCAGGTCATGTTCTTCGGTCCTGGTGCTGGTGCCGGTGCAACTGCCAGTGCGGTAGTATCGGATATTTTAAACATTGTCGCCGTCTTAAAAACTGGTCTAAACGCTCCAACCCAAAAAGCGGATGCAGCTACACTCCATCCGCTTTTGGCTTATTCCCATCAGGACTACTCAGGGAGCAATCAAGGGCAAGCCACTTTCGGCATCGCCCCAATGGCAGAACTTGTTACCCGGTTTTACGCCCGCTTACTGACGCAAGACCATCCTGGCGTTATTGGTAAGTTAGGCACCTGTTTTGGTAACCACGGCGTTAGCCTGGAATCAATTGTGCAAACCGGGGTGCAAAATCAGTTAGCTGAAATTGTTGTCGTCACCCACGATGTCCTAGAAGGCAACTTTCGCTCCTCCCTCGAAGAAATCCGTATCCTAGATGCGGTAGACAGCATCCCAAGCTTGCTGAGAGTTCTTTAAGGAATAGGGCAGAGGGGCACTCTGCCCCTGGAGCCCCTCTGCTCTCTTCAGGATTCTGGAAGTTGTTGGCTGCCGACAACTTGTTTTTTAAGTGCTTCAATTTCCTGAGCCAACTCTTGCCGGTTTGAGGATTTGAGCAAATACCGGCTAACAAACCAGACAGAGTAGCCAACACCAATTAACTCAAAGGTAGGTGTGAGTAGTGGAATGCCATTAAGGGCATCCAGTACCGCCAGCACTACCCTAACCGAAATAATTGCTGCCAGAATTAGACCAAGCGTGATCAGGGGTTGCTTGTATGTATTGAAAAACTGACCTAAGTAATCTGGCAGTTGTGCTAAAAAGGCGGAGCTTTGTTCGCCGAAACGCCGCCATTGCTCGTTAGATTCAGTAGCAGGCGGTAACGCTGCTAGAGATCCGGGTTCTGTTACCGTCATGGTCTCTGGGGAGGTGGTATCGATGTATTCGGTTTGTGGCGTTTGTGATTCCATAGTTTCTCTGTTGTTATTTTGGCGACAAGCTTAAGACTGTTAACTAAGCGCTACTCCGACTAGCAGAACCGCCAGCAAGGGAGATAAAAGGGTTATGGGTATCTTTAAACCATACTTGACCCTAAGCAGTGCTTCATCAACTTCAAGATAGAGAGTGACAAAGAATAATTATCACTCTGGAGAGGAAATATCTAAACCAAGATAGCCTATTTTCCCAGATTTAAGGCGTTTTTAACCAAACCTAGGGTGGAGTTACTGCTCTGCCTCTTCTTAAGGTAGGGCTGGACAAGGTCAATTAACCACCAGCTGCAAAGGTAGCCATAATCAACACCGAAAGTAAAATACCAGGGGTGAGTAGCAGCACTAGAGTCAAAAGGTCATGCGAGTTCATTACTCTTACCCTCCAAAAGTCTTAATTCACACTTTAAACACTGTGATCGAAGAATGACTCACACCCGCGACCGATTAAATACAGTATCATCAGGCAGATGGCAAACTCAAGCCTTTTAGAGGCTGTGCCGTTTCCGCCTTTGTTAGTCCTTTGCTCTGAACCAGGAAACCAAAGCCGCCTAGCCCTAGTGGATCTATCAGCTGGTGTAGTGCCTCACGACGCCGCAGTAGGGACGCAAGACCTTGCTCCTCTACCATAGCTTGACGATGCGTGGAGAGGGCGGCAATGCGATCGCCAAGTCCCAACGCCATCAAAAATAATCCTTGTTGTGTTAAACCAACATGTAGCAACCCGCACACCTTACCCCATAGCTCCAAGGCGGTAAAGTCCACATGTGCCGTTATGTCTTGCCGCCCGATATGTATATACGGGTTATCATGGTGCCGATGGTGGTAGTAGCACTGTAGTGTCCCCTGCGACCTTGCTGGGCTGTAGTAACGGCTAGCTGGGTAGCCGTAATCAATTGTTAACAGATACCCGCGTTGTAGCCGGTCTGCTATCATGCTCAGCCAGTCTAAGGCTGCCAGGTTAACTTCGCTACGGTAGCCATCTGGGTAGGCGCTAGAAGGCAATTTAACGTTTACTAAGTCAAAATACTCAGCAAGCTTTGGCGTGGAAGGTTCGCCTGTGACTTCGACAAAACCCGTTGTCACATAAATCTCTCGCAGTCGCCCCTCTTCTAGGACGAACTGATGCACCGGCAAAGCATCCACCAACTCATTGGAGAAACAGCAGCCGGTAATTGAGTCGGCTGGTATCTCGTCTAGGGTGACCCACCGTATGGGTAACCTGTGCAACCGAGAAAGCTGTTCATTCCTCAAGGCAGTTGAGCGCTCAACGATCAGATAGTCCAGCGCCTCAAAAAAATCTGGATAGTGCTGGGTTAGGTACCCCAGAATATCTGCTGCCAAGAGTCCTTGACCCGCTCCCAGTTCTAGCAGCGTAAAGGGCGTCGGTCGCTCTAGAATCTCCCACATCTGGACAAATTGCTCAGCCAGCAACTCACCAAAGTCAGCGCCTAGGTGAGGGGAGGTAAAAAAGTCCCCCTTTGAGCCAATATTGACGGCATTGGTGGTATAGTAACCTAGCTCAGGGTGATACAGCAACAGATCCATGTACTCGGCAAAGGTGATGCGGCGGTGCGGACTCTCGGCAATGCGACAGGAGATCGCATCACACAGTGCCGGATTCGAATCATCGGTTAATTTTAAATTCATATTTTTGTGGCGGGGGGCAGGGGCGGGCACAAGGCACCGCCCCTACTGCCGCCTACAACCTATCGATCAACCGATCCCATGATGATGTCAATACTGCCCAAGATCGTCACGATATCCGCAACCTTCATGCCCCGTATCAGCTGGGGTAAAACCTGGAGGTTGTTGAAATCGGCTGGACGAATCTTCCAGCGCCAGGGGAAAACATTATCGTCGCCGATTAGATAAATTCCCAGTTCGCCTTTGCCACTCTCAACGCGGACATAATGCTCACCCTTAGGAATCTTGAATGTAGGGGCAACTTTCTTACTAATATATTGGTAGTCGGGGCCGTCCCACTCAGATTTGGGTCCAGCTGCCATACGCTTGGCTTCCAGGTTTTCATAGGGGCCACCAGGAAGTCCCTTGAGCGCTTGGCGAAGAATCTTGACCGACTCACGCATCTCACGTATCCGCACCACGTACCGGGCGAAGCAATCACCGGCTGTTTCCCATTGCACTTCCCAGTCTAGGTCGTCGTAGCACTCGTAGTGGTCAACCTTCCTTAAATCCCACTTTACCCCGGAGGCGCGAAGCATCGGCCCAGACATCCCCCAGTTAATGGCATCTTCGCGGCTGATGGTGCCAATGCCTTCAACCCGACGGCGGAAGATTGGGTTGTCGGTAATTAGGCGCTCGTACTCGTCAACTTTGGGTAAGAAGTAGTCACAAAAGTCTTCACACTTATCCACCCAGCCGTAGGGCAAATCTACCGCAACTCCCCCAATCCGGAAGTAGTTGTTATTTACCATTCGATAACCTGTGGCAGCTTCCCACAGGTCATAGATCATCTCCCGTTCGCGGAAAATGTAGAAGAAGGGAGTTTGAGCCCCGACGTCAGCCATAAATGGTCCCAACCACAATAGGTGATTGGCGATCCGGTTTAGCTCCAGCATAATGACGCGGATGTAGCTGGCGCGTTTGGGTACTGGAATATTGGCCAGTTTTTCCGGTGCATTGACTGTGACAGCTTCGTTGAACATCCCTGCGGCGTAGTCCCAACGACTGACGTAGGGGACGTACATGATGTTGGTGCGGTTCTCGGCAATTTTCTCCATGCCCCGGTGCAGGTAGCCGATCACTGGCTCGCAATCTATCACATCCTCCCCATCGAGGGTGACAATTAGCCGCAGTACCCCGTGCATGGAGGGATGGTGGGGACCCATGTTGAGCAACATGGGTTCCGTTCTGGTTTCAATTCTTGCCATACAGCAGCAATCTTAAGTTTTGTGGCGTTGATTCAATTATGACGGAGAGAATAGACTTTATTGAAAGTGAACTTAAAAAGACAGATACTTTGATGCCGAATCAGACTGAGGAGCCTGCTTTTTTGCATGTGCCGGTGTTAAGCCGGGAGTTAATTGAGGGGTTGGCAGTACGTCCATGTGGACATTATTTAGATGCGACGGTGGGTGGGGGTGGACACAGTCGCTTAATTTTGGCAGCGACACCGGATGCAAGGGTAACAGCTATTGACCGCGATCAGCAGGCTATTTCAGCGGCTAAAAGTCAGCTGACGACTTATGGCGATCGCGTCCATTTTATTTTAGGTAATTTCGCTGGTTACGAGTTATCTGGAGCGTTATTCAATGGTATAATAGCGGACTTGGGTGTTAACTCTGCCCAACTCGATACTGCGGAGCGAGGATTTAGTTTTCGCCACCCAGCTAAGTTAGATATGCGGATGGATCGACGGCAATCTTTGACAGCAGAGGCGGTGATCAATCACTGGGATGAAACTGAACTGGCGGAGATTTTCTTTAAATACGGCGAGGAACGACTATCGCGGCGAATAGCAAGACGGATTGTGGAACGGCGTCCGTTCAATACTACGACGGAGTTAGCAGAGGCGATCGCGCAATGTGTACCTCGGCAATACCGCTATGGTAGAATCCATCCCGCCACCCGTGTCTTTCAAGCGCTGCGAATAGTGGTTAACGAGGAGTTAGCCTCCCTAGAAACCTTTCTGAGACTAGCACCCACCTGGCTAGTACCCGGTGGCAGAATTGGGATTATTAGTTTTCATAGCTTAGAAGATCGTCTAGTGAAGCATGCGCTACGAGCTTCACCAATATTGCAAGTGCTGACCAAAAAACCTATTGTACCACAAGCGGACGAAATAGAGCAAAATCCTCGTTCTCGCTCTGCCAAGCTCCGAATCGCAGAGAGGATTGATTAAGCACCAGCAAAGATGTTATATTTTCCCCTACTCCCCACTCCCCACTCTACGTGGTAACTCGACACGGAATGTAGAACCTTGACCCAGCTGACTCTCCACTTTGATCGTTCCCTTCATCACAGCAACTAATCGATGTGTGATCGCAAGCCCTAAGCCGGTGCCACCGTGACTGCGCGTTATGGTCTGATTCACTTGCCGGAATTCTAAAAAAATGTGTTCCAGGTCATCCTGGGGAATACCAATACCCGTATCCTTAACCGCGATCGCGACTCGCTCATCAGATAATTCCCACACTTCTAAGAACACACTACCAGACTCAGTGAATTTAATCGCATTGGAGAGTAGGTTGACTAAGATTTGCCGCAGGCGGGTACTGTCGTTAACAACTTGGGGATTGTGGAGAGATAAGTTAGCCTGCAAGTCCAAGTTTTTCTGCTCGGTTAGACAGCGGAGTTCCTCGGCGGTTGTCGTTATCAGCTCAACCAGGTTTAATTCTTCCAGGTTGAGTTTTAGGGCACCAGACTCAAGCTTCGAGAAGCTGAGGATGTCGTCAATCAGCGTCAGCAGGTGTCTGCCACCGTTGAGAATGCGTTCCACCATGTTTACTTGCTTCGGGGCGAGCTGATAATGGGGGTGACGCAGCAGCAGTTGGGAAAAGCCAATGATCGCATTCATGGGGGTGCGCAGTTCGTGGGACATGATCGCCAAGAACTGCGACTTCACCCGTTCTGCTTCTTGAAGTTGCAGGTTCTGTAGCTGAATTTTTCGAATTTGTTCCTCAGTCTGCTTGCGGACGGTGATGTCGCGCAGCTGCCAACGCCAGCTGACTGGCTTACCTTTCGCGTCGCGAACTGTTACCACACTCAGAGCAGCGTCAAAGTCAGAACCATCACGGGGCTTGAGACGCACTTCCCACTCCTGCACCCGATCCAACTGGTGTAGGCGATCTAGGTTGGTACGAAAGGTCTGACGCTCTTCATTGGGAACGAAGTTAATCAGCGGTTTGCCTACCAGGAAATTCTGAGAGACGTTAAGTAGCCCAGCGGCGGCACGATTCGCTTCCCGGATTGTCCCATGTGCATCTGTTACCAAATAACCGTCCGGTGCAAACTCGAATAGCTCTTGGTAGCGCAGGCGTTCCAGTTCCACCGCCTGACGAGCAGCTGCTAGATCTTCATTTTGCTGGAGCAGCTCTTCTTCAGCTATTTGCAATTCTTCCAAGGCGATCCGCAGTTCCTCAAGCGAGTCCTCCAGCAGTTCTTGTTGATGCGGTTCCTCAGTGCGCCGATACAGTGTATTAGCACGATCATATACAGCCTTGATCTGCTGGGAAAACTGATTTACGTTTACACCAGAACTCATAGTAATTGTTTGTCTTAACTGAAGTAGATTTGAATTTCTATTGAGCTAGCGCAACAAAAATTTAAACTTTTAACCAGTAGATCTACTATTCCGAGGAACTTCCCTAAATATCAAAAATATCAAACACGTCCTCTAAAAACGATTCTCGCAAACATAGTGATATATCTACATCTACTTTGAGGTTGAGATCAACAGCCCAGAAGTTAGAGTTTATTTTTAAATAGATTTCCCCTCCGCCCCCAACCCCAAAGGGGACCCCTAGCCCCCTCCGCCCCCAACCCCAAAGGGGACCCCTAGCCCCCCCTCCCTATCCTCCATCAACAACAGCACTCCCCGAATGTCTTCTCCTACGAAGTTCAGTGGCGTGCAGGTGACTTTGCACTGAATACTTTTACCACGGCGGTTCGTGGCTGACAATGTGACTTCGTAGTATTTAGAGTCTCCTGTTACGCAGGCTCGGATGGGCTGTATGAGTTGGTCTAACGGTAGGCCGATATCTAGTTTCAAGATGTGCTGTCCTTCGACTTCCTCGAACCTTAGACCCCATAAGTCTTCAGCTTCGTGGTTCCAAACTTGGATTTGCAGCTCTCGGTTCACGACCACCACACCATCGCGAAAGCTGGTAAGGATGGAATCGAAAAAGGCGTTGACTTCGTTGAGTTGGGTGCTGCGGCGGCGCAATTCTTCGTTGATGGTCTGCAACTCCTCATTGGTGGATTGCAGTTCCTCGTTCATAGTTTCCAACTCTTCGTTGGTGGATTGCAATTCTTCGTTGGTAGTTTCTAGCTCTTCAACGGTGGACTGAAGTTCCTCGTTGGTCGTCTCCAACTCTTCGTTAGTGGATTGCAGTTCCTCATAGGCCATTTCTAGCTCTTGGTTGGAGTGTTGTAACTCCTGCTGCAACTGTTTATAGCTACTCTTGTCGGTGAAGGTGATATTTACGCCCAACAGGTTGCCATTGGAGTCTAGTAGCGGCATAACCTGCACTTCTAAATAGCGAATATTGTCAGCGGTGGTTATCCACTCAATTTCCCTCAGGTAAACTGCTTGGCGCTGAGCATATACCTGCTCTATGCAGGAACGCAACTCCACTGGTCGGTAGGAGAGTTCCAAATCTTGCAAGAGGCGACCCAGATCCCTGAAAGTGAGGCCAAACATTGTGCGTGCCCGTTCATTAGCCAGCACGACTGAGCCGTTGAGATCCACCACTACCTGAGCCACTGAACTGGCGTCGAAGGCAGCCTCACGAATGTAGACATGGTTAGCTAAATGGTTCACTGCCTCCTGTTTGCTATTTTGGGCGCTGAGTAACAAGCGATCGCGCAGATTCAAATTTGGCACTTTGGTGAAGACGCGGCACTTCAGGTCTACCGCGCTGAAGTTATTGTTGTGGGTAAGCAACATCTCCGCTTTGCCCAAAAACAGAAAGCCACCCTGATTCAGAGCAAAGCGAAAGCGGGCGAGGATTTTAGCTTGGGCTTCGCTGTTGAAATACATTAGGGTGTTGCGACACACTAGCAGGTCAACGCGGGAGATGGGCGCATCCTGAAGTAGGTTATGGCGACCAAAAATGACCGAGCTGCGCAGGTCTTTGCCAACGATGTAGCCCTGAGCCGCTGGCTCGAAGTACTTGTCCAGCAGTTCGGGGGGAACGCCCCCAACTTCTCTTGCCATGTAAGTAGAATGACGGGCCTGATTTAGAGCCTCATCGTCCAGATCTGTGGCGTAAATCTTGACCCGCTCCCGAAACTGCTCCATCCCTAGGACTTCAGCCATGGCTATGCTCAGGGTGTAGGCTTCCTCTCCGGCGGCGCATCCGGCACTCCAAACACGGATCTGTTCTTGCGGTTTCTTGTACGCAATAATCCGGGGAATAATCTGTGCGATCACATAGTCCCAATACGAACGATCTCGGAAGAAGGAAGTCACGTTAATTAGGAGCGTATTGAACAGAGCAACGAACTCGTCAGGATGCACCTCCAGATAGTCCTGATAATCGCTGTAACGCTCAATACCAACTATGTTCATTCGTTTTTGCATTCGGCGCATCAAGCCAGAGCGCTTGTATCCTAGTAAATCAAAACCACGGTGACTTTGGATGTATTCCAATAGTGCTTCAAACTCAGGGTTTGTATCCCCGTCATTCATCTAACTTCTCCCATCTTTTTCTTGTAGAGGCGGTCTGACCTAATAATTCGTAATTCGTAATTGTAATTAATTCATTCAGGTTTCAAGTTCAAAAGTCTGTCGCGTCTGGCTCTGCCGTAGGATCTGCCTCGCCTTTTAGCAGCACTTGCCGGATGATTGCAGCACGCTGTTGGGCATCCTCTACCTGCTGAGCAAAGCGCTCTGCTGCCCAGTTGCGGTTTTGAGCGCGTGCTCCGCTAGCCATCCGACGAGCCAGATCCGCGCGCTCCTCCAGGGCTCTCAGAGCTACCCACAGCGCCTCCTCTACCGCCTCGGACTGTTTTGCCAGCAGACTCTCTGACGAGAAGGCGTGGCCCGTGCGGCACCGGAACCGGACTAGCTTTCCATTCCTTATTTCCCAGAGTGCCCCACCACAATCCGGACAGCCGAAGCCGGAGGGCGTCCCCGGATGCTCGTCGTTTTGCATCGGCGCAGAATTTATTTCCGCAACCTCGGCTTCCATTTCCATCTCCCTGGACACAGGGTTCTCTGTTTCCTCTTCTACTGGTTCTTGAGCTAGGCTTACCAGGAGGGGTGCAATATCGGATAGTGGTAGGATATGGTTAACGTCTACCTTGTCGATCGCACTGCGTGGCATGCCGACAAACATGGCCTCATCGGGGTCTTGAACGACAGCCACTCCACCTCGGATCTTCACAGCCATCAGACCCGCTGTGCCGTCGTCGAGAGTACCCGATAGTATCACACCAACCACCCGCCTACCATAATTACGTGCTGCGGTACGAAACAGAGTATCGATGGCTGGTCGATGACCATTTTCCCTAGGACCACGTGTCAGTTTGATGTATCCGCGTTTGATTAGTAGGTGGTAGTCCGGTGGAGCCACATAAATGCGCCCATGCTCAATCGGCGCGCCGTCTTTGGGGTGAAGAGCTTTTAGCGTTTTGCAGCGGTTTAAGATGTTCGGCAGAACGCTCGTAGCATGAGCCGGGACATGAAGGACAATGAAGATGGCGGCGCTCAGATCCGGCGGCAAACGCTTAACGAGCTGAGTCAAAGCTTCTACACCGCCTGCGGAGGCCCCAATGACGATAATGTCGTGCCCTGGCATGTATTTTTTCTCAAGGCAGTGGAGGAAAGAAATTGTGTACGGCACAATACACTGCTTATTTTAGGCTATCAGAGTTCACTTGTCTTGGTAACTCAACGCGAAAAGTGGAACCCTGACCCGGCTTGCTTTCGACTGTAATCGTTCCCTTCATCATCTGTACTAAAGACTTGGTGATCGCCAGCCCCAAGCCAGTACCGGCATACTTGCGTGTGGTGGTCTGATCGACTTGCCGGAATTCCTCAAAAATATGGTTGATATCAGACTCAGCGATGCCAATGCCGGTATCTTTAACACTGATTGCCATTTGCATTGGGGAGAGTTCCGACACCCTGACTTCCACACTACCAGACTCTGTGAACTTAATCGCGTTGGAAAGCAGGTTGACCAAAACCTGACGCAGGCGGGTACTGTCGTTAACCACCTTTGGGTTTTCCACAACAGCGTATACCTTCAATGCCAGGTGCTTTTGCTCCGCGAGAGGCTGGAGTTCGGCAATCGTTGTTGATACTAGCTTGGTCAGATCAAATTCTTCTAGTCTAAGCGATAGGCGACCGGCTTCGATTTTAGAAAGGTCGAGGATATCGTTAATCAGCGCCAGCAGATTTTTGCCGTTGTTGAGAATGCGTTCCACCATGTCAACTTGAGAAGCACCCAGCGACGCGGTGCGTTGGCGCAACAACACTTGGGCAAAGCCGATGACGGCATTCATGGGGGTGCGGAGTTCGTGGGACATAGTGGCGAGAAATTGGGACTTCAGCCGTGCGGCTTCTAGTAGCTGCAAGTTCTGTCGCTCGATCTGTTGCCTGGTTAATTCCAGGTCGCGGTTTTGTCGCCCCAAAATTTCGTTCTGGACGGCTAAGCGTTCCTCTCGCTCTTCCAGGGCGTTGATCAATTGGGCATTATTGATCGCGATCGCCGCCTGTTCACCCACCGCTGCCAGTAGATTCCGGTCTTCTAAATCAAAGGCATCGGGATTTTCCCAATTACCAATTGCCAGCACCCCCAGCCGTCCTGCCTGCGCCGACTCGATCGCTACGGCATAAATTGAGGCGGGCAAGTCATTAGGGGAGTAGGGGCTGTGCCTTGTGCCCGCCCGGGGAGTTGATTCCCTACTTTCTCTGAATAGCTGGGATTCACCTGTTAAAAACACCTGACCTAGCAATCCTTCCCCGGCACCAAAGGGTTGTGCAAAGGTCAATCTGTCTGTACCAGTCCCAACTGTGGCGGTCAATTCCAATTTGTTGTTTTGGGAGTTGTGGAGTACAATCAGGCAAAACTGAGCGCCGCCAATCGCGTCACGAACTGCTCCTACCATCACTTGCAACAAACCGGGCAGGTTAGTCAGGCGCTGGTTCAAGAGATTAGTTATCCGCTGGAGCGCCCGCAGTTGTTGTTGCTGTTCACCCAAAATGATGATAGCCTGACGTAAATTTTCTCCGATAGCAGTCGCCTCCCGGTAGAGCCGCGCGTTGTCAACAGCCAACGCAGCACGGCGAGCGATATCTTCCGCCAACACCAAGTCGGCTTGAGTATAGGAGCGACCAGACTCTGCGGATACAAAGCTGAGCGAGCCCAATGTCCGCCCACGGGCTTTCATCGGGACGCGGATAACGGACTTTAAGCCCAACTGACGCAGCAGCAGCAGATGCTCGGCGTCACCAGCCATTGTCTCTAGGAGCGAGTCGGGTATATCAGGGTACAACTCCGACTGACCGCTGCGTATTACCTGAGGTGTGCCAAATCCCGCCTGATGGTCGAGTGAATAGCGGCGTAGCAACTGGCGTACCCACTCCAGCTTCAAGGGGTCTGCGTGTACCATGGCTACCTGGCGCAACGATTTGTCCGCCTCGACGACATGAATGGTACACCAGTCAGCCAGTTGGGGTACTGCTAAGTGAGCTAGGTTTTCTAAGGTGGTTTGGTAGTCTAGGGAGGTCGCAAGTAGGGCGCTAGCCTCAGCTAAGAGTCGCTCTTGTTCCTCAACCCGCTTGCGCTCGGTGATATCTAAAAATGCGCCGATGCTGCCTCTGGATTTGCCTTGTTCGTCAAACAGCGGTGCGGTGTAAGTGAGTAGCTTCACTATTGGTCCACCCTGATGAACGACCAAGTCAAGTTCCGCATCTAACACCTCCGCGCCCTCGGCAGCAGCGTACTGCATCGGTTGCTCGCCCAACGCCTGTTCTCTGCCGTTGCGGTAAATCTTGTAAGATGGCTGTTCGGGTGCGAAAGCGCGGGAGGCATTGCCATTGAGTGGTAAATCCAACAGTTTTGCTAGCGAGGGGTTTACCCGGATGTGACGGCATTCAGGGTCTTGGGCGATCGCAATTCCAATTGGGATCACATCCAGCAATGTTTCTAGCTCACTAACACGCCGTTCCAAGTCCCGGTTCAGTTTGACAATTTCTGCATCCTTTCGCTTACGCTCACTCAGGTCAATCACAAAGCAGATAGCTGTTTCTTCCAGATCCTCCAACATGGCAGCACCCACCAGGATCGGAACGCGGCTGCCATCAGAGCGAATGTATTCCTTCTCGAAGGGTGTGCAAACCCCACTCGTCCTGAGTTCCTCCATCGCACGCTGAGCCACAGTGTTGTATTCTGGCGGCGTAAGATCGCGCCAACGCACTTTTCCCGCCAGCAGCTCTTGTTGCGTGTAGCCGACCATTTCCAAAAAGGCTTGGTTGCCTTCCAGGATGTTGCCGCTAAGCTCAATCAATATGATGCCGATGATATTAGACTCAGCCAAGCGTCTAAACCGAGACTCACTGGCCCTTAGCGCCTCCTCTAGCTGCTTGCGCTCGGTAATGTCGCTGAGTACACCTGACATCCGCAAGGGACATCCCCACTTGTCGCGCAAGGCTTTGCCTCTGGCAATGCAGTAGCGGTATTCCCCGGAGGCATGGCGAATCCTAAATTCTGACTCACATTTCTCGTCGCGTGTCAAGTGGGCTTTGATCACTGCTCGGATTCTTGGCAAGTCTTCCGGATGCATCAGATCGGTGAAGGCGGTAGGGGTAAGGCTAAATTCGGAGCGCGATACTCCAATAATTTCTAGCAGTCGGTCATTACAATAAACTTCGTCGGTGGTGCAATACCAGTCCCAAATACCGTCATTGGAGCCCTCCAGCACCAAACGATAGCGTTCTTCGCTTTCCTTGAGCCTCTGGTTGGCTATTTCTGCCTGCATTTCGGCTTGATGGAGGCGGATTGCTTGGCGGAGGATTTGGTATAAGCTGTCCGGCGATACCTTAGACTTAGATATATAATCGCAAGCCCCTGCTTTCATCACCTGAACAGCAATTTGCTCATCTCCCTGTCCCGTTAGTACCACCAGGGGAACCGTGTTCCCTAAGGAGCGCACCTGCTGCACCAGGGTGAGACCGTCGCCATCTGGTAAACGATAGTCGAGGAAGACACAATCAAACTGCTGCTGTTGCAGCAGCGCGATCGCCCCAGCACAGTCACCGACTTCTGACAGTTCCATTTGGACACCAGCGGTTTTTAGCGCCCGGCGTACTGCCATGCGGTCTACTTCATCGTCATCAACTACCAGAATTTTGACAGTTTCTTTCATGACTTGCGCGTCTTTGGCATCCTGACTATGGCATTTCACTTAGCGTCCAGTACTTATTAAGCGTTCCTAATGCTTCTACAAAGTTGGAGAATGGAACGGGTTTGAGAATATATCCAGCTACATTCAGGTTGTAAGCCTCCACCTTGTCTCTATCTTCATTCGACGTAGTTAATACAATCACCGGAGTCGCCTTGAGTTCCGGATCGGTTCGCAATTCGCGCAAGAATTCAATGCCATTCATCTTGGGCATATTAAGGTCGAGTAAAATTATCCTTCGCTCTCGCGGAATCCCTGGTGGGTTACCATCGCCGCGTAGCATAACCAATGCTTCTAACCCATTGGGCGCCAAATAAAGTCGATTAGTAATGTTGTTTTTCTTAAACGCCCGTTGCACATTCATCACATCCACTTCGTCGTCTTCGACAAGCAAGATGTTCGTCATTTTGTTTTCTATCATTAAGTATTATGCTTTCTATATTCATGATTTGTTCTCGCTTTCGCATCACTCATTTGGTAGGTTGCTTGGGCCAAGTAAAGCGGAATGTTGCTCCCTGACCTGACTGAGATTCTAACTTGATGGTTCCACCATGACCTTCGACGATTTTCTTAACAATCGCCAAACCGAGCCCTGTATTTTCGCTTTTATCACGGGCTTCCAGAGTTTGGAAGATACCAAACACTTTTTCGTGGTACTGGGGAGCAATTCCAGCACCATCATCGGTTACGGCAAACTCATATAACTTGCCCTGATCTTGAACTGATATTTGCACTTTGCCATCCGTCCGTGGATGGTGTTTAATTGCATTGCTCAACAAATTAGCAAACACCTGCTCAAGCGGCAACCGCTCGGTCACTAGCGTCGGCATATTAGGTTCTACTTCAATCGTAAACGTCTCAGTCGGCGCGAGGGAGTCGATCACCTCGGCTAGCAGGGTGGCTACGGAAACCGTCGCTGTTGCCGTCTCAAGGCGTCCGACGCGAGAATATTCCAGCAAGCCGTTAATTAATGCTTCCATGCGGTGGACACGACCACGCAGCAAGTTCATTTGATGCCTGGTTTCGTCATTCAAAGTATCGCCGATGTCTTCTTCAATCCACTCGGAGAGATTGGCGATCGCCCGCAACGGCGCTTTTAAATCGTGTGACACCACATAACCAAACTGATCGAGTTCCTGGTTGCGCTTTTGTAAGGCAGTGTTCGTTTGCGTCAATATAGAGGTCAGACGTGCTAATTCTGCCGCGCGAGTCAAGAGAGCTGCCTGCGTCTGCTTCTGCTGTGTGACATCTAGAACTAGGGATAGCACCGACACCAAATTGCCCGAATCGTCTAACAACGCCGAGTTGTACCACTCGCAATCAACAACCGAACCATCCTTAGTGTAGTTACAGTTTAAGGAAACATTACGCTGTTCGCTGCCGTCGAATAGCCTGGCGATCACGCCGCTGACTGCCTCCAAGTCCTGAACGCAGACGAATTGCCACTCGCTAGGATGTTTCCCAATTACTTCTTCAGCCTTCCAGCCGAAGAGGGATTCTGCTTCCCGGCACCACCGAGATACCCGAAAGTCTCGATCCCACTCGATTATCGCTAGGGGTGAGTTTTCAACATGGAAGGTCAGTCGCTGAAGTGCATCTCTTAGAGCTGACTCTGTCTGCTGACGTTTGGTGATATCGTGGTAGGTGGTAACGATACCGATACTTGTCTCAGCCAAAAGATAGTTGGCAATCACTTCAAAATCTCGCGATTGACCATCCGCGTGCAGTAACCGGAACTCAGCAGTGATGTTCGTAGCTGGATGATCCAGAGCGAGGCTCAACAGGTGTTCAGCCTGGGGCAGATCTTCAGGATGGACGAGTTCGAAGATTTTTTTACCCAGCCTTTCTGACGGGTCATAACCCAAAATTCGTTGGACGGATGGACTAGTGTAGCGAGTAGTGCCATCCACTGCAAGTACTTCGATCACATCCGAGGCATTTTGCACCAGGGAGCGGAAGCGAGCTTCAGTTTTTGCAGTCTCGGCAGTAAGGCGCTGATTAACCACAGCAGCCAGCACTACAAGCGTCAGGAGTATCAAAGTGGCAATCGACATCGAAAGGATAACCAACGTCATATAGCAATCCTATTTGAATAGTAAACTAGTCCTCGGCAAGAGTAGCCAGTAGCCAGTAGCCAGTAGCCAGTACAAGAGTGCCTACTGACTACTGACTACTGACTACTAACTCCACGCAATATTTCACAATTCATTTAGGATTGCTATATAAGCTTGCATATCTGTGAAGTTCCAACCTAAATGCACATTAGCTGATTAAATTGTGGTCTAGCTCTGCTGCGCTTAACTCGGTATACTTTTACCAATGGGGGTTGACATCGATGCTTGACCCATCAGCTGCTGCAATCCATATTATTTGGGGCATAGCTGCCAGAGGAATGGCGTCGTCACCAAAGTCCTAATCGTTTCCGTGCAAGAAGTCACTCGTAAAAACTTCTTGCCAGTTTTCGCGCGTTGACTTAGGGGTAATATTTCCAGGACTTAGGTTAGATTTAACAAATTGTGAGTGCAATCGTGCCAAAGGAACAAGCCAATGCCGTACTACACTTACCTTCAACCGCAAGAAGGCTCCCTCTATAACGACGAGTGGCAGGAGATAACTTGAGCGGACACCCGCTCGGTTATCTCACAGAACGAGGCGTTTAGAGGGGGATGAATTGCGGACAGAATCTATGGTAGTCAAGATTTGATTTTTGAGACAACTCTAACTACTTATGGTATAATAAAACCATAATTGTTCAACTAGCGATGCTTGTACTCGAACTCAAACTACACGGCACAGATAGTCAATACCAGATCATTGAGGAGATGATCAGGACGGCTAGGTTCATTCGAAATAGCTGCCTTCGCTATTGGATGGACAATTGCGGTGTAGGTCAATACGACCTATCTAAGTTATGTGCTGTATTGGCGAAAGAGTACGAGTGGGCAAATAAGCTAAACTCAATGGCACGACAGGCTAGTGCCGAAAGAGCTTGGGCAGCGATTAAACGTTTCTACGACAACTGCAAAGCTAAGAAACCTGGTAAAAAAGGCTTTCCTCGCTTCAAAAAGCATAGCCACTCAGTTGAGTACAAAACCACAGGGTGGAAATTGTCGTCTGACCGCCAGTCACTAACATTCACCGATAAGTTTGAGGTTGGAACGTTTAAACTTATCGGCACTCGTGATCTCTCCTTCTATCAACTAGAACAGATAAAACGAGTACGAGTGGTGCGTCGCGCTGATGGCTACTACGCACAATTTTGCATAGATGTAGAACAAACCGGAGAACACGAGTGGACAGGGCGAGTTGTTGGCATAGACGTAGGGCTGGAGTATTTCTACACTGATTCGGATGGGAATACGGTAGAGAATCCTCGATTTTTGCGTAAGTCCGAGAAAGCTTTGAAGCGGTTACAGCGTCGGGTATCAAGAAGTCAAAAAAACAAGAAAAACCGAAAAAAAGCCATTAATAGGATGAAGAGAAAGCACTTAAAGGTTAGTAGGCAACGAAGGGATTTTGCAGTTAAAGCTGCGTTGTCGTTAGTAAGATCGGCAGATCTGATAGCCTATGAAGACCTTCAAGTGCAGAATCTGGTGAAGAATCACCATTTAGCTAAATCAATTTCAGATGTCTCCTGGTCACTTTTTCTACAGTGGGTGGAGTATTTTGGTAAAGTCCACGGCATTGTTGTCGTGGCAGTTCCACCCCAATACACCTCACAAGATTGCTCAAAATGTGGTCATCGGCAGAAGAAAACTTTATCCACACGCACTCATCAATGCGTGAAATGTGGGTTGAAGTTGCACCGTGACCACAACTCAGCAATTGAGATCAAGAAAAAAGGATTAAAGACATTAGGAGCGACGAGTACCGTAGGGCTTACGGGAATTCACGCCTGTGAACAGAACGACCTCTGCTTAGATGAGGAGACTCATTTGAGTAAGCCGACGCAGTCGTTGCAGGAAATCTGTAGAGCAATCTATGGAATCCCCCACTATAGTTGCGAGTGCGAAGCGCGAAGCAACTTAGTGGGGGAGGATGTCAAATCGTTTAAACTATAGCATCTAAAGTAATCAAGCCCCGAAGGCGCTCTTGACAAACCCTAGCGGTTTAGTAAATTCGATTTTAAAGTTAAGAACTGTAAACAGCAGACGTAGAAAATGAGTAAGATTCGCGTTTTTCTAATTGAAGACCATGACCTTACCCGTGTGGGTATCCGGACGGCGCTGCAACAGCGGCAAGAAATTGAAGTGGTGGGTGAAGCCGCCAATGCTAGTGATGGACTGAAGCTGGTGGAGACAGTACATCCAGACATAGCGATTGTTGATATTGGACTACCAGATCAGGATGGAATTGATTTAACACGGCAGATCAAAGCTGCCCAAGACGGTGGAGAAGGGGCACAGACCAAGGTGTTGATCTTGACGCTGCGAGATAACAAAGAGGCTGTGCTAGCGGCATTTGCAGCGGGGGCAGACTCTTACTGTATGAAAGATATCAGTTTCGATAATTTGCTGGAAGCGCTGCGCGTCACCCACAGTGGCAACGCTTGGATTGACCCGGCGATCGCCCGGATTGTGCTACAACAAGCGCAACAAAAACCCTCAGGTGCTGACACAGCCGCAGAGTCGAAAACCGTTGCCATTAATGCAGCTGATGCGGAGTACGACCAGATGATTGCTGCATACCCACTGACGGAACGGGAATTAGAAGTTTTACAGCTGATTGTCGAAGGTTGTAGCAATGCGGTGATCGCCGAAAAACTCTACATCACGGTGGGAACAGTTAAGACCCACGTCCGGAATATCTTAAACAAGCTCTGCGCTGATGACCGAACCCAAGCCGCCGTTCGCGCCCTGCGTTCTGGGTTGGTGGGGTGAAGAGAGCGGGGGGAGCGTTCTTCTCGCTCTCTTCCTTGTCAAATCATCTTGGAAATGTAGTCAAATATGAGTCAGGCACAGGGGAGTAAACTCAAACTAATGGTGGTAGATGACGAGCCGGAAAACTTGGAATTACTATACCGGACGTTTCGGCGTGATTTTCAAGTATTTCGGGCGAATCAGGCGTTCGATGCCCTGGAAATCCTGGATAAAGTTGGGGAGATGGCGGTAATTATCTCCGACCAGCGAATGCCAGAGATGAACGGGACTGAATTCCTGAGGCGAACGGTTGATCGCTTTCCGGATACGATTCGGATTCTCCTGACGGGCTACACTGATGTGGACGATATGGTTGATGCGATTAACTCCGGTCAGGTGTTCAAATACATTACCAAACCGTGGGCTCCTGATAAGCTGAAGGCTGTAGTCGATCAAGCGGCTGAAACCTATCGCGTCCTCAAGCAACGCACCAATGAACTACGTGGTGCCCTGCGGCGAGAATCGCTGTTCAACGCCGTAACGACAGCTATCCGGGAGTCGCTCGACTATCGCAGTATGCTGCAAACGATAGTTGAGACAATTGGTCAGAACTTTGAAGCCAGCAGTTGCTTGCTATTGCCAGTGGAGGGCGATCGCCTGACTAAGGAGGCTTTCTCTTACCAAGCCCCCAACGCCTCACCCCCGATCAAATCTCTTAATACCCACCCCCTGATTCAAACCGTCTTCGAAACCCGTCAGCCTCGCTTCGCACAGGGTACTGAAGAGGGGCAGGCTTACGAGCAGCTGGTTGTGCCCCTGACCTACCAGAAACAGCTGCTTGCCGTTCTCGCCCTCTACAAGACCGGCAAGGCATATTCCTGGCCTCCCGAAGACATTAAGCTGATTCCAAGCGTGGCAGAACACGCGGCATTGGCACTCTCCCAGGCCAAACTCTACCAGAGGCTCCAAGAACAAGCCGAGCAGATCCGGGTTGAACTGGAGGTGGCTCGTCAGATCCAACACAATCTCCTGCGTCAAAGCTGGCCGGATATTGAGGGGGTGCGAGTGCAAGCCTGCTGCTATCCGGCTCGAGAAGTGGGGGGGGATTTTTTTGAAGTGTTTGTTGCTCCGTGTGGTGATATTTGGCTGGCGGTAGGCGATGTTTCCGGTAAGGGTGTCCCAGCTGCCCTATTCATGGCAAGTGCTATTTCCGTCTTGCGACGAGAACTTGCTCAAGACACTCCAGATTTGCCAAATGTGGTCATGCAGAATCTGAACACCAGCCTGTTAGATGACTTGGTCACCAACAACTGCTTCATCACTCTCGTCTTAGCTCGCTATACCCCTGCAACTCGCCAGCTAGCCTACGCCAATGCTGGTCACATATATCCCCTTGTCTGGTCACGCGAAGTCGCGACACGGACGTTAAAGCAGCCTGGACAATCCGTGGCGGTCGAGCCAGAATATCTCAAGGTGCGCGGCGTTCCCTTAGGAATCTTACCCGTTTGGCTTTTCCCCGCTGGCAGTCTGACCCTAAATCCAGGTGACACATTGCTGCTGGCAAGTGATGGGCTCACGGAGGCAACTATATCTCAGGAGACGGCAGCGGCAAATGGTGTTGGTGCAAGAGGGCAAACCAGCCGTTCTATGCTGCAACAAGCAGGTCTTTGGCAACTGATATTGCAGGAGCCACAACCTCTCAACCTAGACAGTTTACTAGCTCGCATCCAGGCACACAATCAAGTTCAAGAAGACGACCAAACTATACTCTCGCTAGAGGTGCTGTAGGTGATGATAACTGAGCTTCGTGTACCAAGTGACTTGAAGTTTTTGGAAATTGTGGAAAACTGGCTGCTGGGCTGCTTGGAAGTCGAACTGGGAGACACAGTTGATTGGGTACGGCAATCGAATCGGCTGCGACTCGTTTTGGTGGAAGCCTACTCGAACGTCGTGCGTCATGCCCATAAGGATCAGCCTCACCTGCCGGTTCTAATTCGCTTAGAACTGAAGGAGCGGGATATGAGCCTGGAAATTTGGGACTGCGGCAAGGGATTCGATTTGTCTAGCTATTTGGCACCGAACCCAGATGATAGACAAGAAGGTGGATATGGTTGGCTGATTATGAATCGCCTAATGGAGCGAGTAGAATACAGCTTACATGTGAACGGTCGCAACTGTCTTAAGTTAGAAGCAAGTCTGCCTAAGCAAGCCTAGTTCTTTGAGCTATATCACTAAACCCTAACTAAAAAAGGGAGTGGGGAGTAGGGAATAGGGGAAGAAAGAGATAAGATGCAACATAAAGCAATGCTTAAACTAAAAAATAATATTAGCAAAGTAAAGAGATGCAAGATACAAGATTGGCATGTACTTTGGATGGTGCTGACTACAAGGAGTACCAGGTGTTGGTAAATGAGCAACCTTTAGGACTTATTTCCTGGAAAAGTGAACCTGACGCAGCGTCGGGTTCTTGGTATACAACCGCAAGCGATGGTAACACTCGATACTTTCACACACAAGAAGAAGCCGTGAACTTTTTGACAGACAATCCGTTGAAGTCTGCTAACCAGCTTTCAGCCAAGCTGAAGGCTGAAGCACACAAGCTGATGGATATTGCCGAAGAAATCGAATCTGAAAGTAGCGGTATTGAAGCCGAAGACCAAACTTAAGTTAGATGGATGTGTCTGTAGTCGCCAACTCTTTTTGTCAGCAACCCCCGGCTTGAAGTCGGGGGCTTCAAGCTACTGTTGCCCTAGCTGACCAGCCTAAGTGTCCCGCGCACTACGTTCTGGAGAAGCGTTAAAGTTCCTACCTTGGGATGCGTAGCTAGTCCCAAGCTCTAGAAATCGAGGATTAAACATCTGTATGGGTTAAGGAAGTGTCCTCGATATAGTACCGACCCCGAACATTGGCGAAGCTAACTTTACCCGCAAGGAGGGACAGCAATGTCCAAAGTGTTTGTAATTGATCAGGATAAAAGACCGCTAGATCCAATTCATCCAGCGAGAGCGAGACAATTATTGACAAATGGCAATGCGGCAGTATTTCGGAGATTTCCTTTCACGCTCATTCTTAAAGAATCTAGATCATCCTCTCTTATCAATCCTTTAAAACTGAAAATTGACCCTGGTGCCGGGACAACGGGCATGGCGTTGGTCAATAACTCCACGGGAGAAGTTGTTTGGGCAGGCGAACTAAAACATCGCGGGTTTCAAATTCGAGATGCTTTAACCAGTCGTAGACAACTGCGTCGCGCTCGACGAAATCGAAAAACCCGGTACAGAAAACCTAGGTTTCTCAATCGGACTAGATCAGAAGGCTGGTTGCCACCTAGCTTGACGAGCCGCGTGGAAAACATCTTGACCTGGGTACAAAGATTAATCAAATTTTGCCCAATTGGTAGTATTGCGGTTGAGTTGGTCAGGTTCGACACTCAATTGATGCAAGATGCCAAGATCAGTGGCATTGCCTATCAGCAAGGTACTTTAGTGGGGTATGAAATCCGCGAGTTTCTCTTAGAAAGATGGCAGCGTCAATGCGCTTACTGTGGTATCAAAAATGTGCCATTGGAAATTGAGCATATTCAACCTCGTTCCAAAAGTGGTTCTGACAGAATCAGTAATTTGACATTGGCATGTCATACCTGCAATCAGAAAAAGGGGAATTCAGACATTCAGAATTTCTTATCTAAGAAGCCAGACTTGTTGAAACAAATTCTGGCTCAAACCAAAAAGCCGTTGGCAGATACAGCAGCGGTTAACGCAACAAGATGGGAGCTATTCAATCGGCTTAAAAATATTGGACTACCAGTCAGCACAGGGACTGGTGGCCAGACCAAATTCAATCGGACTTTGTTTGGATTGACCAAAGCACATTGGATTGATGCTGTTTGTGTAGGGAAAACTCCACAGCTTGTTATTAATAGCACCAAACCATTACAAATTGTAGCCAAAGGACATGGAACAAGACAAATGTGTGGCACTGATAAGTTTGGATTGCCAATTAGACATCGCTCAAAAATACAGATCCACCTCGGTTTTCAAACAGGAGATATTATTAAAGCAACTGTTGAGAAAGGCAAAAAGATTGGTGTCTATTTTGGCAGAGTCCTATGTCGTGCTACCGGAAACTTTGATATCTCAACTGCAAACGGTAGGATCACAGGAATTAGCCATAAATATTGCAAAGCAATTCATAGAAAGGATGGTTACGCTTATGCATAAAGAATTGAAGGCGAATAAATTCGCCGCGTCGTCTTGTCATCCCCGCTTTAAAAAGACGGGGCGCGTCCTCACTCCCGGATGTCTTTAGGTGAGAAACGCGCTTAGTTATCGCTGCAAGCTGAGTAACTCTTGGGGAGAAGCTAAGAGTTTGATGGTAGCGGCAATAATTTCACGCTCTTGGCTAAGGATAAATATCCAGGATACGTTGACGCCACACCAAGAGGTTTGTACTTTGCCTGACACCTGAACCTGAATCTGTTCGTTTTCTAGTTGCTGGGCAATTCCCTGGCGGGGTTCTAGTTTCATTCCTGGGGCTTCTTGTTGGAGGTAGGCGACGATATTTTGTGGTCCGACAACGGCAGATTCAAACGGAGGATGCATCGCACCATCCGCAGCAAACAGGGCAGATGTACCCTCAAACTCACCTGCGTTTAGAGTTTCAAAATAACGCAGTACCGTTGGTTCTGTAATACCCTCAATCGTAAGGCTCGTAGTAGAAATAGGCTGATAAGTTTTAGAAAAAGAATCGGGATGCATAGTATTTCCCAAGAGCGAAAAAGTGAGGCTAGTTCTTTTGTTTGTATGACTGTAACAAAAGTGTCAGTTACCAAATTAAGCAGAAAATCTTGTATTATTACCTGCTCCTCTAGAGGGATTCTACAAAATTTGTTCAGGAGTGAGTAGTTAAGAGTGAGTCATCAAAGTTATATGGTGGTTAGCAGCAGTCAGGTGAAGCAAAAAGCGCTCTCGTTGGGATTCCACAAGGTTGGAATAGCGGCTGTGGATGGGGCAGATGGAGCAGAGGTGCAGCGCTTGCAGGCATGGTTGGGGCGCGGGTTCCAGGCTGATATGGCATGGATGGAGAACCCCAGGCGTCAGGATATTCGTTTGGTAATGCCAGAGGTGCGATCGCTCCTATGTGTTGCCCTCAACTATTACACACCTCACCAGCGACCTGAGGGTCGGCAATATGCCAAAATCTCCCGTTATGGCTGGGGACGTGATTACCACAAGGTGATGCATAAAAAGCTGAAGGCACTGACGAACTGGCTGCTTGAACTTGGCGAAGGGATTGAAGCACGTTACTATGTAGACACCGGCCCAGTCCAAGATAAAGTTTGGGCGCAACGAGCCGGGATTGGCTGGATTGCCAAGAATGGCAATGTAATTACGCGGGAGTATGGCTCTTGGGTATTTTTGGGGGAAGTTCTGACTAATCTGGACTTGACCCCTGACCGTCCTCATACAGAACACTGCGGTAGCTGTACCCGTTGTATTGAGGCGTGTCCTACGGGTGCGATTACCCAGCCTTTTGTTGTAGACGCCAATCGCTGCATTGCTTATCACACGATTGAGAATCGGGATGAGAAATTGCCGGTGCCAATCGCACCTGATTTACAAGGTTGGGTTGCTGGTTGCGATATTTGTCAAGATGTCTGCCCCTGGAATCAGCGTTTTGCCCAACAGACTGATGTGGTAGAGTTTCAGCCCTACCCTTGGAATGTTGCTCCTACACTCACAGAATTAGCTGAAATCACCGATCAAGAGTGGGAGCGTCGATTAAGAGCTTCGGCGTTGCGGCGGATTAAACCAGAGATGTTACGCCGGAATGCCCGTGCTAACCTTGAGGCGTCCCAGTCGTCGGCTGAGGTTTAGCTAAACAATGACCGTAAAAGTAATTATTTTTGATTTTGATGGCACAATTGCTGATACGCTCGATGCGATTGTGAGTATTACTAATCGTTTAGCTGAAGAGTTTGGGTATAAGCAAACCAGTCAAGAGGATCTTGCTATTCTCAGAAATTTAACCTCTAGACAAATTATCAAGCAGTCAGGCGTTTCAATCTTTAAGATCCCCTTCTTAATTAAAAAAGTTAAAGCAGAATTAAATAATGAAATTCAAGAATTAAGTGCTTTTATAGGAATTAAAGAAGCTTTTATAGAACTAAAGAGTCAAGGTAATAGGCTAGGAATTGTAACTTCTAACTCAAAAGAGAACGTGACGGCGTTTCTACATAAAAATGGCTTACAGGAGCTATTCGATTTTATTTACTCAGCACCAACTATTTTTGGTAAAAGTAAAGTAATTAATCGGATAGTGAAGACAGAAAATATCAAGCTTGAAGATGTCATTTATGTCGGAGATGAGACTAGAGATATTGAGGCGGCAAAAAAAACGCATATAAAGGCAATCGCAGTAACCTGGGGGTTCAATTCAAAAGAAGTGTTAGCAGAGCAAAACCCAGATTTTTTGATTCACCAACCTAATGAACTGATTGAGGCGATCAGAAGCTGGTTAAATGAGTAAGAAAAAAGGCAACTGGTACGCGAGTTTTTTTCCAGTTAAAAAGTTGAGTTATTCCAACCATATTGCCCCAGATCATTGTGTGTGGTAGGCACACTACCTGAATGACACATTTGCTGCGGGTGGAGATGAAAAGGACTGCTGAGGTTGCTAGGATCTGTAAACCAAGGCGAGATCGGGTCGTAAAGTAAAGAAAAAATTAATGTGAGCCAGCCGACTGCAAGCAGCCACCTGACGATATGCATCTTTTTTTTCGGAGACTTGAGTAAGCATTGTTTTGCAGCTCCATCTAAATAAATTTATAATTATTAATCTGAGTACAATTTAGGTCTGCACCTTACAACCACTGCACTATAGGCTCTTTAGCAATTCCTTCTAAGCCTACTGATTTCAACAGCTCTTCCCAGTCAGTCTTTACTCCTGCGTCCGTAGGAAGGGAGCGACGTAACTCAGCTAGAGTTGTCAGAGTATCTTGCCAAAATCCGGCTGTCGCATAGAGTATAGCACGCTCCTGGGGGTTCGCTTTCTCTAACTCAATGGTCAGGTTTTTGTCAGGAGCCATTCGTTGGATCGATCCTTCTACAACCAAATCTTGACTTCGATCAAGGCGATCGCAAATCACTGAAAAACTCCAATTATACTCTTTGCCCATTTCTAGAGGTGGTTTTGTTGAGTTAGCAGGAAGGCTCAACATAATAACACCAGGCTGACCATTAGTTTTGAAGGTTTTTTTGTAAAACTGCTCGTCTTTTTTTTCATCCTGCAAAACAAATTCCAGTACTTGTCCAGAGGTTTTAGGAACATAGAAAAAGAATTTTGGATACCCTGCTGTCGTTAATTCAGGATTCTTTGCTGGTGTCAGGGCAGTTAGAGACTTGGAACCCCGCAAGCAACTTTCTCCCCGCGATGCCCCTGGTACCCGCCTACTGGGTATCCCGATGTCGTCAGGTATGTAGGTAATGCTGTTTGTACCTAGACCCACCGCAGCCTGGGGAGCGCGAGCAATGTAACCTTCAATGTTGCGAACTGCTATAGCTGCATACGTATCCCCTGGGCGTTTCTGCAGTGCCTGCTTGAAGTAAGTTAAAGCAAGTGAATATTTTCTCTGCTTGGTTGCATCGTAACCCAGTTGCATCGATTGGTTGTAGGCATTCGATGCCGGCAGGTAGATCGGAACTGCTGCTACCTTGCTCGAGCTAACAGGCATCAAGGGGGCAAACACTAAAACCGCCGACAGGTACCTGAGCCAGAATATTTGTTTCATGGTTCTCATTATTGTTACTCAATATCTGACTACAGTTCAGGGAGTGTAAATTTCGAATTTATCTGGCAAAAATTTCCTGATAGCTCAAGGGTAAAAAGCGTCATAACCAATTCCCTACCAGAACATAGGGTGCCCAGTAGTACGGATGCTTAAATCTAGGATTTTTCAGGAGGGTTAGTTGAGCACGTCGCAGGGCTTCTGCTTTAGTCACTCTAGTGTCAGCAAACTCTTTGTAAAACTGACTAATAACGGCAGTAGTAGCCTCATCGCTCACAAACCAAAGCGTTGCCAATGTACTACGTGCCCCAGACCGTACGGCTAATCCAGCGAGTCCTAAGGCAGCTCGCTTATCTCCAGCAGCTGTTTGGCAAGCACTGAGGACGAGTAGTTCAATCGCGCCACTTCTGTTTATCTCCCTATTTTGGAGTAAACTATTCAAATCGTTCACATTCACGCGATCATTCCAAGTAAGAATGAATGTATCTTCTGCCTTGGAACCAAATTGAGCATGGCTTGCCAGGTGTACCACAGGAGCAGAAAACGACTCAACTTCATCTTTGAGGGCAGCGCTGGTGAATTGCTGATTAAGAAGCTCTCGCGTCGGAACTTCAGATTTGATTTGATTCAGTTCAACTGCCACACCAGGCAATGCAGAAAAGTTCTGGCGCGATTCAGTGATTCCAGCAATCAGGGCTCGCAGTCGTCCTCGTGCCAAAGGTCGGGGGTTTAATAGCTCTAAACCCGGTGTTAGAGCTATGTTATACTTTTCTAGAAGATAATGTTGCCCATCGTCAAGAGTAGCCATCGGGACACTCCGCAGCGGTCCATCCAACACAAACACGAGATTTTTGACGAGGCTCTTTGACAACTCTGATTCGAACGGTCGAATTAACCAGTTATACACCTGTTGAGAAATGGGCACAAAGTCGTGAGAGTTGCGTGTTACAAGTTTTTGACGCAGTTGCTCGATGGTGGTTTCAACTTGCTCTCGGGTTACATTCGTTTTATAGTGGCGCAGTGACTGGTTAGGTAACTGGTTTGGCAGTGAGACAATGATCTCCAAGCGATCAGCCAATATAACTGGATAAATAATTGCTGCTGTGCGATCAACTTGGTCAATCTGAACCGGGTGGGCATTTAAACAGGCTCTGCGGAAGAAGTTTTCAAGTTCAGCCAATTGAAGTGACTCAATCACATCCCGAGCTTGGGAAAGATTTTGTTGACTAGGTTCATTACCTGAGGATTGCAAGAGCAAACCTACGAGTTCACGATAGACGGGTTCTACTTCCTCCCGAAAAGAAAATTGAATCTCTGGATTGATCGCAACTAAATCACTGCGTAAAGACTTAAGGATATTGACTGATTTAGTGTAGGCGGCGATCGCCGCTTGAATGTTGCCTTGAGGATTGCCTGGGGCTTTGAGTATACGGCCTAACTGCCATTGCCAACGATAGGCAATATCCGTTGCCTGAATAGCTTCGGCTAGAAGCAAAGCTTGCTGGGTCAGTTCTTGAGCCGCAGACCATTGCTGTGTCTGCTCGTACAGTCCACCTAGAGTCCCTAAGGCATAGGCTTGAGCTCGTGAGTCTCCCAAGGTTTTGGCCTGTTGGACAGCGGTGGCGACTAACTGAGCAATTTCAGTCATAGGTCTTAGTCGCGTTAGACTCTGGGCCAAGTTAATGCGAGCGTAAATCGTCTTCCGATTTGGCGGCAAGCTGGCTAGAGCGAACTGTATATTGGGATACAAAGCTTGGGCAGCTGACCATTGCCCTGTCTCTACCAATAGGTGCAGTTGATTCAGTTGAGCCTGGACCTGCGTCATGGGTGAGGCAGAGGGGGTAGCAGCTTGTCGATAAAACTCTAAAGCTGCGTGATTCTTTTGCTGAGCTTGGGCAGTGTTACCTAAACTGAGCTGGATTCGTGCAACAGCTTCGGGAGATTGCACTCTTTTAGCCATAGCCAAACTTTGCTCTAAAACCTGCCGGGAACCGAGGCTGCGTATTTCAGTGACATGAGGGTCTTTCTGGTCTAAATCTCCGACTACTCGCAGTGCATTACCGAGACTGAGCAATCCAGTAGCCTTGAGCAGAGAGTCCGGTTGCTGTTGCAGGGTTTGATTTACCTGTGTTAGCGTTACTAAAGCTCGACGGTAAAGCCCCAAAGCCTGGAGTGCCTGAGCTTGGTTTATCTGGCTACCGATAATTCCAGTAGCATCACCGATTTTGGTGTAGGTAGTAGTAGCCCTATCCCAACTGGTGAGAGCTTGTTCTGATTGCCCTAGGGCAAGTTGCAATTGACCTTGGGTGTTGAAAGCTTGGGCAAGGACTGATAAGTGCTTGGAGTTACTTCTGTTTGAACCTCTCTGTAATAGCGTCAAACTGTCTCTGATCGCTTTTGTTGCCCCAGACCACTGTCCCAGCTGTTGCTCAGCTAATGAGAGATAGTTTAATGCCAGCGCTTGGCTCAGCCCATCATGTTGGGTTTGAAATGCATTGGCTGCCTGTTGTAAAACTTTTACTGCCTCAGGGAACTGTTCTGCTTGATAAAGTTTCAAGCCCTGCTGCAATTGGAAAGCATTTGAGGGCTGAATGGCTGTAGGTATCAGATCTTCTCTAGGTTGCCGTGCCGCTGGTAGAGGCGGGATGCTGAACGTTGCGATTTGAGACAAGGCAGCCAAAAGGCTGAGTGCAGGCATAGAATCAAACGCTCCGACTTAAACTTGCTTTAGAACGAGAAAAGAGTATAGAGTACATTGAAATAGAGTCCCTTTTCTTGCAATGTTCTTTTCCTCGAAGAAACAGAGACTAAAGGAATACCCCAGTCGAAGCGGGCAATAAGACGGTCTTGTTGCCACTGTAACCCCAAGCCAATAGAGGCTATGGTACTTGGATTGAAAACATTTCTATCAGAGTTACCAAAGTTATTATTCGAGGCAGTGCCAAAATCAACAAACGGCGCAATCTGCAGCAAACCCCTCACTTGTGGGACGCGAAGAATCGGTAAGCGTAACTCGGCAGAAGTCAAAAAAGCATTATCGGTTAAGAGAAAGTCTTGACGATAACCCCGAACCGTTTGTTGCCCCCCGACACCAATCTGTTCTATAGGCACAAGCGGTCTGGATGCTATTTGAGCATCTGCACGCACTAAGAATAAGGTGTCTGGAGCCAGAAGGCGCACCCACTGGGCTTGCCCTCGCCAGGCAAAAAAGCGACTATCAGGCTGATTTGTGTTAATTGTAGCATCGAATGCACCTATTCCGAGACTAAACTGGGAGCGAGCCGCAGTCACTTCTTGGCTATTTCGCTGAGTCCATTCTTGAAAAAACCGCAGTATTGCTAGGCGAGTACGTCCTTTTCTATCAGCTCCAGGTTCGGGAAAACCGAGTCGCTCTCCGGTCAGTGTTTCTAGGAAGCCAATATCACTTACCCGCCGCTCCGCACTGAGACCAAGAGCAAGTTCTTGCGTCGGGGTTTGAATCACAGGTTGGCGCAGCGTCAGGTCAAAGTCTTGCAAGGTGCCTTCAATATCCAACCTGTTGAAGGGCGGCTCAACGACACGGCTTGATATGTAGCCATAGTTCAGCTGGATAGTTCCATTCTGAGGATTAATCGGCAAAGTATAGCTGGAAGTCACTTCGTCGCTGCCATCGGTGTTAGCATAAGCGACGCTGAGGCTATCTCCCTGCCCTAGCAAGTCTGCTTCGTTGAGTTGGATTTGGCGCTCAAAGCTGCCGACGCTGGGTTCTCGATTATTGTTTAAATTAATTTGGGCGCTGAAAGTATTTGCCTCAGATACCTTGACATCCAGCACACTAGTACCGGGATGTGACCCAGCAGCCAGCTCTCCAGAGATATTTTTAATCAGAGGATTAAGTTGAAGCAGTCGCAGTGCTTCTAGCAATCTGTTCACATTTAGGGGCTTGGATGTGGCAATAGCTAAGCGGCGACGCACGTAATTAGGGTTAAGCCGCCGTGTGCCATTCACCCGAATAGCTTCCAACCTGCCTTCAACCACCTGAATTCTGACAACACCTCCCTGGGTTCGAAAGGTTTGATTGGCTGGAATGAAAGCACCCGAGCTAATGTACCCTTTATCGGTGTAAAGTTTAGTGATTGCAGCACTCGCCTGCAGCAGTTCGGCAAAAGTGAGTGGCTTTTTGGTGAATTGAGCAGTAGCTGCCGCTAATGTTTTGCGGCTGAATACGGTGCTGCCGACAACAAAAAACCGCTCAACCGTGATAGTTCTACCGAACCCAGGCGGGAGTGCTTCGGGAGTTGGAGTTGGAGCAGGGGGCTTGAGTAAATCTTGGGGAGGCGGCAGTATAGGAGGGGTTTGGGGTGGTGGAGGCGTTGGAGCGGGCCGTAGTATGCCTGGTGGTGGTAAGGTCTGCGCTGTCAGCGGCTCAGGGTTGCCTGTGCTGCCGTTAAACTCAAACCGCTCAGCCGTGATAGTTCCGCCGAACCCACGGGGGAGTGCTTCGGGAGTTGGAGTTGGAGCAGGGGTCGGGAGTAAATCTTTGGCACTCTGCCTTAAGGAAGTAGTCTGCGCTCTCAACTGTTGTGAGTTCAAGTCGCTGACTAGCACAGTAGTCAGTATCATCAGACTCAGCTGGAACAAGCAGCTCTGGAGACTAGCCATCCCATCTGCACCTTATTAGAAGAATTACGATTTTTAAGAGTAGAGTAGACCAATAATTTATACCATACTGCCCCGGAAAAATTCCGGGTTATTCCAGTATATTTGCCGACGGATAAAATTAAATATTAAGAAAAATTACAATGGAGGGCGATCGCTTATAGGACTTAAGCAAAGAAACCTGGTTTCTGCCAAAAACCCTTGGGTTTGTCCTACCGAGTCATGCCAAGAAACCGGGTTTCACAACCCAAGCGTGCATAAGTCCTAGCTTATACGAAGCCAATCAAATTAGAGATGTTTCAGACTTTCTAGAGCTTCTTCAGCCGACTGGTATCTTAAATTACAGTTGTATGACACCATTTTATCTAAGATGGCTGCTAATTTTTCGCTAGTTTTAGCTAGATGATGCCAAAGCAGTGCGCCAGTCTTTGGGTCTCGCTGGAGATTTTTAGTGGGTGTTCCTGTTAAAGCTTGGATACTCATCATTCCTACAGCATAGATATCGCTGCTTAGCCTTGGCTGCCCCATAAGCTGCTCGACAGGAGCATAACCAGCAGTACCAATAGCAATAGTGTGGCTTTCCTCTTCTGTCTGCTGAGGTTGAATCTGTTTTACAGCGCCAAAGTCAATTAAAACTAACTGATTGTCTCGTTCTCGCCTAATCAGATTACTAGGTTTAATATCACGATGGATAACATGATGATTGTGAACGAAGACTAGAGTTTCCAGAATATCCTTTAGTAAATCCACAACTTTCGCCTCGCAAAGGCGTCTACCAGAGGTAAGCTCTTCACACAGAGAATACCCTTGGATAAATTCTTGCACTAGATAAAATTGATGATTTTCTTCAAAATAAGCAAGCAGTCGCGGGATCTGATTGTGCTCGCCTAAAAGCTCTAAAGTTTCGGCTTCAGTCTTAAATAGACGCCTAGCCAGATCTAAAAACTTAGCATCATTACGAGCTGGTTGCAAGTGCTTAACCACGCACTCAGGGTTACCAGGGCGCTGGCTATCTTCGGCTATGTATGTATGGCTAAATCCTCCAGAACCCAGAATTTTAGTGACTCTATAGCGTTGGTTCAGTAGAGTGTCTGGCTGGAGCTTATCAACAACTGCAATATTGTTACTTACGGCTGACCCACCGTCTTTTAAAAGTGCTTTTAATAGAGATATGGTTTGCTGTTGCTCTTGAGCCTTGCACGCCAGTTCTTTTTGCTCTATATTTTTCTTAAATGCTGTGTAGGCAACTACACTCACTGCTGTGCTCACTAACCCCAGGACTGGAGATACCAGCGGCAGCCACCCTCCTTGGGTAAAGATGACAAAGTTGCTTCCCCATAACGCTCCTAGTGCTGCTGTACCTGCAAGTCCAAGGCGTAGTGGATGCTGTCGCCATACCAAAACTCCACCTACCAAACTCCATCCCCATATCCAGAGGACTTCACCCCACTCAGGCAAAAACCAAAATAGAGGCTGTCGATCTAGAACTGCGCTGAGAATCTGACTAACCATCTGGGTATGCACGACAACTCCAGCCATTTTCTGGTTGTCGTGCATCCCGGCGCTGTAGGGTGTATTAAAAACATCTTTAAGACTGGGTGCCATCGAGCCAATGAGGACGATGCTGCCCTTTACCCAATCTGGAGCAACTTGATCAGACAGCACTTGTGTAACACTAACCTGTTTGGCGACATGGTTAGGAGAGCGGTAGTTGAGGAGTATTTGGTAGCCCTGTGCATCCACCTGCTGATAACCCCCAGAGTTACTTTGCAGGCGTTTAAATAAAGTATTACCGAGTTGCAGCTCCTTGTTTGGCGTGAATTTCGCTCTTATGCCTGCTTTGGCAAGGTATTGGAGTGCTACTTGGAAGCCAAAAGAGGAAGGGGTTGCACAAGGCGAGGAAAGATTTGGGCTCACCAATATTAGATTACGCCGAATAATTCCATCCGCGTCCTCCACGATATCGCTGAATCCAACTCGATTTGGTTCTATTCCCGGCGGAGGCGCTATGGCGGGATTAATGGAATCACCATATTTGCAGACAGGAATAATCCGCGAACTCTGTTTTAGGTGTTGCAGTAGCTTGGCATGACCTGGCTCCACTGGCAAATCACGAAAGATGTCCAAACCTATGACTTGCGGTTGATACCGCTCTAGTTTGCTGAAGAGATTGTCTAAAACTTGGTCAGATAGCGGCCACTGCTTCAAGCTTTGGACATCCTTCTCAGTAACTGCAACAACCAAGATGCGGGGGTCTGGACCTGGATCGGTACGCCTTTGCATCATAGTATCGAAAGCCTTCAGTTCCGCACCCTCTATAGCTCCAAGCTGTTGAATGCCAAACAGCAAGGCTGTAACGATGGCGCTAGAAAGAATAGCTGGCTGTTTGAGTAAACCTCTCAAGTTCACAGGCATAGTGTAAAAAGTATTTTTACAGAACTGAGAAATTACTGTCGCTAGCCGGAAAAGCCATGATTATACTTGGAGTACTAATATAGAAAAACCTTATGCCTGATTATAGCAATTCAGGCTTTTTTCCTGGAGATAAGCAAGACAGCGATTCAAGGAGTGGAGTTCTTGCCGGTAGTCGTGGAGGGTGAGTCAATGTCGCATTTGATGCTGCACAGGTTGGTTTCCTCCTTAAGAATGACTGTATATATATGAAGCCAAGAATCCTAGCTACCGTCGCCATATTAGCCACAACACTATTAGCAAACCTAGGTGCAGGCATGGCAGCACAACCCGAACACTATGCCCGGGTTCCCGTCATAACACAGCTTGGAGGTTCTCGAAACTCCAATCCTGGTGGTGGAAGTGCTCAAGCTGCTGTGATGCTTCTGCTAGCTGGAGCTGTAGTAGGCATTGGAGTGGCAGCCAGTAAAGCAAGTTCACAGAGGGGGGGAAGAGGAGTAGAGGTCGCAGCAGTTCCTCTCAGCTCGAGCGATTCTTCATCATATATTAAACGAGCTTATGCCCACTTTAAGCAAGGAGATAGGTTGGAAGCGATTGAACAGTTCAATGAAGCTATTCACCTCGATCCCCACAGTGCCTACCTTTACAGTGAGCGGGCTAATTTTCGCCAAAACCAACTGGGTGACAAGCATGGAGCAATTGAGGATTACACTAAGGCGATTCGGCTCAGTCCCCAGAATGCCATCTTTTACTTTTGGCGTAGTCAGCTCCATCATGCTCTAGGTAATGATCACAGAGCGATGGAGGATTATAATGAAGCTATTCGTCTTGCCCCGGAAGAAACCATTTATTACTGTTTTGAGAGCACTGTAAATTTAAGTAAGGACTGAAATCAGAGTCCTAGCTAGAACAGCTATTAAACTAAATTATATCCTGTTTAACTTTACCATAAACATTAATGTGTTAGGAAGCGCAAAAGCATACAGTTAGTCTCGAAGGTAATAAACCTCCAAGACTGACTTTTTTCTTAAGTTATTTTTGACAAAGTGCCACCAAACTTAGTGACCAGGTTGACCCTTTTCCAAAGCTTTTTGAACTAAGTCATCACTGACGTTGGCACCAGCTTCAGTTGTAGAACTAACGTCCCTTGCCATGCTGCGGTAATCATCGGGATTACCCGTTGGCTTGGCTTCCACTTTTGTCTCTTCCGGCTCATGCACTTCAAATTGAGGCGCCGTCGCAGCCTCAGCTGCCTCAGCACCGGCTCCAGTGCGGTCAACATCACTGACGCTAAATTGCTTTGAGGCTTCGTAGTCCGCATCGAAATCGACTGCTGGCGTTGGCTCGTGACCACTGGTCATTTCTTCAGCCGCTAGCTGCGCGTCCTGAGTTGGAGCTTGCTTCGGGTCGGGCTTCACTTCTTCAGGCATATGTAACTCCGATTTGAATTTCTGTATTCGTGCCGCGATTCTACCAAAGTGATCCCCACTCATATAAGGTTATTGAGATATATCTTTAACCTCTGTTGGGGGAAAGATCGAAACCCCTATGGCAAATCGATCAAACTCTCTCTCTTGGAGGGCGACTTAGAGTCGTAAACTCTGATACCCCTAAACTTGACCTGTTAATTTGCTTTGGAGAGGAATTATGACTTCAAGCTACGATAGGAAGCGGTCTCAAGCGCTTAGTGATGAAACTCAAAAAGTGGTGCAAGCGTTTGATGCCTTAGACACCGATGCGAAACTGGCTCTGCTTTATTTTGTTTATGAAAAGATGGGAAAATCCATCACCCCAGCTGCCCCAGCCGCAACAGACCCTGAACTAGCACCAAAGCTGCTGGGAGACTATTATGAATTGTCGGATGATGAGCAACTGGCAATTCAACGACAGATTGTGAACCGGGAGGAGACAGAGTATTCTCGTGACTATGGCGCTTTAAAAGAAAACAACCAGCTAATGGTCTGGTATGCCTGGGCGCAGGGTATGGGGGATACGGTGGTTGATATGCCAGAGGGCTACGAAGCAACCGAAGGAATAAACAATGTGCTTTCCCAAATTGAAGGGCTTGACTTTGAAGCACAGATTTCGGTGTTGCGGACAGTAGCCAGTGAAATGGGCTACAGCGATGTGAAGCCGATTGAGACTCAAGCTGAAACAGGCAAAACTTCCAGCCTTTAAAGATTAGAGCTGCCCCAACTCCCTCGTATAGCAAGGCGGAGTGGGGGCGGGCACAAGGCACCGCCCCTATTCCCTACTCCCTACTCCCCTTTGTGTGATCAAGAGAATGCCACCTGAGCGATATCTTCGGGCGAAAGATGGGAGTGTAGAACTTGACCATCTCGAAACAAAACAATGCGCTGGGTCTGACGTGCTACATCTGGCTCATGGGTGACCATGACAATGGTGATGCCACTGCGATTGAGTTCACTAAAGATATCCATCACTTCTTGGGTTGTGCGAGAATCGAGAGCACCTGTAGGTTCATCGGCTAGTAGTAATACGGGGCGGTTGACAATGGCACGAGCGATCGCCACCCGTTGCTGCTGTCCCCCGGAAAGTTGATTCGGTTTGTTGTGAAGCCGATTCTCCAACCCTACTCGCGTCAGGGCAGCGATAGCGCGATCGCGTCGTTCGGCGGTCTTGACACCGGCATAAACCATCGGCAGCATCACATTTTCTAGCGCACTCAACTGGGGCAAGAGGTGGAATTGTTGGAACACAAACCCAATCTTGATGTTGCGAATGTGGGCTAATTCAGTATCACCCAGCTGAGCTACATCTACCTTATCCAGGTAATAGTGTCCATCTGTAGGTCGGTCAAGACAGCCGATAATATTCATGGCTGTTGACTTCCCCGATCCAGACGCCCCCATGATAGCGCAATACTCACCTTGCTCCACAATCAGGCTAACATCAGCAAGCGCTCGCACCTCGGTAGCGCCAAAGCCGTATACCTTAGAAATGTGTTCGAGGCGAACAATGACTGGTTTAACTGAGGAGTCAGTCGGAGCCAGTTGCGTGCGGGGGTTCCCCCGCTCTTGCAAACTGGCGTTCAGGAGTGAGGAGTCAGGAGTAAGTCGGTCGTGCATTTTAAGCGCTCCGCAAAGCCACAATTGGGTCGAGTTGGGCGGCGCGACGGGCTGGGACGACGCCGAAGAATAAACCGATGCCGCCAGAGACACCGACTGCAACAGCAATCACCAGCGGGGACAGTGCAGGCTGCAACGGCGACACCGCCCCAATTAGCAAGATGCCACCGACGCCCAAGGCGGTACCGAGTAAACCTCCAGCTGCTGAGAGAATTACGGCTTCAATCAGGAACTGAGCCAGGATATCTTGCTGGGTAGCACCGAGCGCCTTACGCAGTCCGATTTCTTGAGTGCGCTCGCTCACAGAGACGAGCATGATGTTCATAATGCCAATGCCGCCCACCACTAGCGAAATACCAGCGATCGCCGCCAGTAGCAGGGTTAGACCGACCGTTATTGTACTTACAACTTCGAGGATACTCTTCTGGCTATCGACGGTAAAGTCATCCTCCCCAGTAGTTTTGTGCCGCAACCGCAGCAGGTTTGTGATCTGAAACTGTGCGGCATCGACACTCGTTTCGTTCTTAGCCGAAACAGAGATGAATGACAACTCAATGCCATAAATAGATGTCTTGCCAACGAGCCGGTTTGCCATTGTAGTGATCGGTATAAAAGCGGAATCATCCTGATTTGAACCCAGAGATGAGCCTTTGGCTGCCATCACCCCAATCACCTGAAAACTTAAATTTTTGATCCGCACCTGCTGGCTGATCGGGTCACTGTCGCCAAATAGCTTTTGAGCTAGGTCTGAACCAAGGATAACGACCAAGGCATCCCGCTTCGAGTCTAGGTCTGTCAAAAAACGCCCTTTAGCAATATCAAAGCTCCGCACCGAGAGGTACGCTGGTGTCGAACCTATGATAGAAGTATAAGTGTTTTGACCTCGGTAAGCGACTATCTGTCTGTTGCTGATTTGGGGAGCAACTTCCTTTACCGTTGGTACTTGAGTGGCGATCGCTTCAGCATCTGCCAGAACGAGGGTCTTAGGCAGGTCTACAGGTGTGCGCCTGGTGTTGCGATTACCAGGAATTATAAACAGCACATTGGGACCCAAAGAACCAAACTGTTTATCAGCCAACTTCTGTACACCTTGGCCTACCCCGACCATAGTGATCACAGAAGCATTGCCAATGATAATCCCCAACATCGTCAGGGTGCTACGCAGCCGATTGGCGGTTAGTGTTTTTACCGCCATTTTAACGCTTTCAAAGATATCCATGCTACCTACCAAATCTTATTTTCGGTTTGGCTGTGATTGATTTGAATTATTGATTTGATCCTTGGGCAGGTTCACGAACACCCGTTCACCCTCCTGGACACCCTTGAGAATTTGAATCTGATTACCAATGGTGGGACCAATGGTGACCGGGTTAAATGTGGTTTTTGTATTGTTGGCATCGGGGACTAGAACGCCAGTTTTACCGTTTTGGGTGACAATCGCCACGGTGGGGACAACTAAGGCATTCTGGATCTGGCCGCCTAAAAAAGTCACATCCACGTTCATGCCTGAGCGCAGCTTGTCTAAGCCCGTCACGATATCCACCCGCACTTGAAACGAGGTGACATTATTTTCCACCACTGCTTCTGGTGCAATTAATGAGACGCGACCCTTAAAAACTTGGCTTGGATATGCATCTGCCACAATTTCGACAAGCTGTCCAAGTTTTATTTCTCCAACATCAACTTCTGGCACTTTCGCCAAAATTTGCAAACCCTTCGATATCGCCACAATTGAGGCAGAGGTCGCAGAAGCAGTACTGGAAGCCGAGGTCGTGGGAGTCACAAACGCCCCAACTGTTGCATATCTCTGCGTCACGACTCCAGACAAAGGAGCACGGATGATAGTATTTTCCATCTGTACTTCAATAGCCTTCAGCTGCCCCAAAGCCGTGGTAACTGCCGCTTGCCGCTGGGCAATTTCTTCTGGACGGCTGCCACTGTTTACTGCTGAAAGATTTTGTTGTAGTTGTCGGAGGTTGGCTCTAGCGCTGCGGTCATCCGACAACAATTCATCAAACTTGTCTTGCGAAATAGCTCCCTGCTGGTATAAGTTCTGATTACTTTTTACCCGCTGACTCGTCAGAACTACCTTGGCTTTAGCTGACTCCACTTGGGCTTTGGCTTGTTCTATGTCTTGTAGACGATTTCCGGCACGGGCTAGAGCTAGCTGGGCTTGAGCTTGTTCCAGGTTGCCACGAAATTGGACGAGTTGCGCCTGAAGGTCCGTATCATCCATACGAGCCAAAATTTGCCCCTGCTGCACCCGGGCGCCCTGGTCAACGTACAAGGCGGTTAACCGCCCAGATTGTTTGGGGCTGATGTTAACATTCTGAATCGGCTGCACCGTGCCACTGGCGGTAATTCTCAGAGTCAGGTTTTTCGATTGGACTGGTACGGTCAGTTCAGCAATGTCTAACTTCGGCGTTGCCTGATTCACGATGAAGTAAGTCGTACCAACAGCCACTATACCAGCTGCCGTTAGCCCGATTACCCAGAGAGAAGGATTCTTGACTTTGTTAATTAGGGGAAGTTGCATAAATAGAGTTTTAAGTTTTGAATTTTCAATTACTCGGCGACTCAGGATTCAATCGTCATCGGACAACCGACAACAGAAGAACACGCACAGTATTTGCTTAATTTTTCTTCACTCTTCTTCATTTTAGCGATTGGCGAACCCCAGTGGCTTCAACTGAAAGGGTGATCCTTCCCATTCAAGTTAGCGCTTAGCGCTCCCCCACTGGCTTCAACTGAAAGGGTGATCCCTGATCCCAACTACCCCTGAGAGAAAGTGCAATTTTACTCCCGATTTTGTTACAGATGGTTTAAGCTAACTGAAGATTGTTTGATTGAAGGCTCGAGGCTTGACTGTGCCAAATCGTATTCCTTTGATTTCTCTCCTGGTCTTCTGTGGTCTGTGGAGTGTCTCTGAGCCTGTTCTGGGGCAAGCACTCTTACCGCACACCCTGCAACTGGATTCAACCCAGTTGGAGCAACAAGGGTTGAGTCTGGCACAGGAAGCAGCTCAACTGGCACAGTTTCAACAATATGAACTGGCTTTACCCAGAGCGCGACTAGCAACCGAGCTGGCTCCCAAAAGTTACCAGTCGTGGTTCCTTTTAGGAGGCTTGTATTTACAAACGAATAAGTTTGGCCAGGCGATGGCAGCTTTGCAACACGCGCGATCGCTCGCCCCTAAAAATCCCTCAATTTTATTCGCTTTGGGGTCAGCAAACTTTCAGCAGCAAAAGTACACTGCCGCAGTTGATAATTTGCAAGCCGGTTTGAAGTTAAAACCTAATGACCCAGAGGCTCTGTTTGATCTGGGCAATGCCTACTACAAGCTGGGTCAGTTGCCAGATGCAATAACTCAGTACAATAAAGCGATCACCCAAGATAAAAAATTCTGGCCCGCTGTTAACAATATCGGTCTGCTGAAATACGAACAAGGCGATGTCGACGCAGCGCTTAAGCAGTGGCAAGCCGCGAGCGCAATCGAGAACAAGGCAGCAGAACCCCAACTAGCAATGGCGGTGGCGCTCTACACCAAAGGCGATCAGCAACGCGGTCTAGCAATAGGAGAAGCAGCCCTAAAGCTAGATCCTCGCTACGGCGACCTGGATTTCCTCAAACAAAATCTCTGGGGCGATCGCCTACTCACAGATACGAAAAAGCTCCTGGAAACACCGCGCATTCAAGCCGATCGCCAAGTGCGTCAAGACCAACCCGTTCAACTGCAAGTGGCACCGTCGCATTGACTGCCCCTGACCCCTTAGAAAGAGGACCTTGGTTGCTTGAGAAACTCCGCCTCCTCTGGGGTTGTCGCCCGACCGAGAATCTTGTTGCGATGCGGAAAGCGTCCGAAGCGCTCAATCACTAAACGGTGACGGATGGCGTAGTCGATGGTAGCAGCGCTGTCTGGATCATGACTCAGAGTCGCGAATAACTCGACTGATTGGTGCTGATGAGCCAGATTTTCACTGTGTTCAAACGGCAAGTAGACAAACCAACGCTCTACTGTCATCAGTTCTTGGTCAAAACCTTTGGCAACGGCGGCATCCGCTGCCGCGAGCGCTTGGGGGTTCGTCGCGAAGGCGAGCGCAGTACCGCGAAACATATTGCGGGGAAACTGATCTAATAGGAGAATAAGTGCTAAACAGCTATGAGGTGAAGCACGCCAGTGATCCAGCGCCCTAGCAGCAGCTTGTTGATAGTCGCCCAAAAAGTGGTTTCGCAACTCTTGGTCAAACTTCGGTTTTTTAGTAAACCAGAAGTCTTGCGGTTTCCCATACCTTAGTTCACTAGGTCGACCAAACCAGAAAGCCAATATCTCTTCCACTGTTGACATCAATCTTTCCCTATAGTACATATGTACTAATATAGAGAGTGGCTCAAACAAGGAGAGGGGGCTAGTCTTTTGGCAGCATTGCCAGAATCTGCTCGACAAACTGTTGATGGTCAACGATGGGTTTTGATATGTAGCCATCGGCACCGCTTTGCTTAATAAAGTTTTCGCGATCGCCCTCCATCGCATGGGCGGTGACGAGAATAATTGGCAGTTTTGCCGTTTGAGGGTCAGCTTTCAAAATTTGTGTAATCTTGATGCCGTCAACTGCCTTACCCTGGTAAATACTGCGAGACAGGGAAACATCCATCAAAATCATGTCGGCTTCCCCGGACCGGGCAATTTGCATTACCTCTTCTACATTTTCCGTATGCTTCACCTCTAAGCCACCGCGCTTAGTCAAGATCTTGGAAAAAACGCGAGCATTAATCAGATCGTCTTCCACAATCAAAACGGTTTTCATAAGAATTTGGCGCTGGCTAGCCCATTTAAACGCAGTTGTTGCACACAAGGGCATACTAATGAAGTTGCTTCCCTTTAATCAAGGAGATACTACTGCTAATTATCCTACGTCAGAGCGATTTATAGATTGTAAAAAGCAATTCATCCCCGAGAAAAAACTCCGACAAATTGGACGAACCTTCATCTACACAGTTGTCTATGGCACCAACAAATAAGGGGTTTAAAGGTCTGTCCAATTTGTCAGGGTTCATTGTAACCCTTATGCTGTGCATCATAGCTCTCAAGTTGCAGGAACTTTTTTGACTTTAGGAATCAGGAAACAAAACTCATGGCGAAACAGTTAAACCTTCTCTCAACGGGACAGGTCATTACCACGGCCCTGCACACAGAAATGCAACGGTCTTATCTTGAATATGCCATGAGTGTGATCGTCGGGCGGGCCTTACCCGACGTGCGCGACGGGTTGAAACCCGTTCACCGGCGCATTTTATATGCTATGCACGAACTGGGGCTGACCCCCGACCGACCCTACCGTAAGTGCGCCCGTGTAGTGGGAGACGTGCTGGGAAAATACCACCCGCACGGTGACCAAGCGGTTTATGACGCATTGGTGCGGCTAGTGCAGGTCTTTTCCAGTCGCTATCCGTTACTCGCCGGTCATGGCAACTTTGGTTCAGTGGATAATGACCCACCGGCGGCGATGCGCTACACCGAAACGCGCCTCGCTCCAATTAGCCACGAGGGGATGCTGGCGGAAATTGGTGAGGAAACGGTTGAATTTACCAGCAACTTCGATAACTCCCAACAGGAGCCAACCGTTCTGCCAGCTGCCCTGCCGTTGCTGTTGCTTAATGGCTGTGCTGGGATTGCGGTGGGCATGGCGACCAATATTCCCCCACATAACTTGGGGGAGGTAGTCGATGGTTTGATTGCCTTGATTGATCAGCCCGATTTGCCGGAGGAAAAGTTATTCGAGCTGATTCCAGGACCAGACTTCCCTACTGGGGGCGAAATCATCGGTAACTCCGGGATTCGGGAAGCCTACACCACAGGTCGAGGCAGTATCCTGCTACGGGGAGTCGCCCAGATAGAGGAAATTCCAGGCAGTCGGGGGAGCAAGCGGCGAACGGCAATTGTGGTGACGGAGTTGCCCTACCAAGTTAATAAGGCAGGCTGGATTGAAAAGGTGGCGGAGTTAGTGAATCATGGCCGTCTGCAAGGAATTTCTGATCTCCGGGATGAGAGCGATCGCGACGGGATGCGCGTGGTGATTGAACTTAAACGGGACACTAACGCGCCAGACATACTCGCGCAACTGTATCACCATACCGCGCTTTCTACTAACTTCGGTGCGATTCTACTAGCCTTAGTGGATGGGCAACCGCGTCAGCTAACGTTGCGGCAGTTGTTGCAAGAGTTCTTAAATTTCCGCGAACAGACCCTCAACCGCCGCTACACACATCAATTGAACCAGGCTGAGAGTCGTCTTCATGTGGTTGAAGGGTTGCTAAGTGCTCTATCTCAGCTGGATGAGGTGATTGAAATTTTGAGGCGGGCGAGCGATGGAAGTACGGCAAAAATTACCCTTCAGAGCCGATTTGATTTGAGCGAGGTGCAAGCAGACGCTATTCTTGCTATGCCACTGCGACGCCTGACGAATTTGGAACGGCAGAATTTAAAAGAGGATGAGAACCAGCTGAGTGAGCAGATTCATCTGTTGCGGCGGTTACTGAGTGATCGCCGTGAGTTACTAAAGGCTTTGAAAAAGGATTTGCGATCGCTTAAACGTAAGTACGGCGATTCACGTCGGACGCGGATGGGTATTAGTGGCGGAGCGGCACTCAGTCCATCAGAGCCTAAAGCTGAAGTTGGTTTGCTTAAGAAGAATGAAGAAAGGGGGAACCGCCAAGACGCAGAGAACGCAGAGGAGAGAGTGGCTGTGGAATTTACCCAGCGGGGTTATGTGCGGCGGCGAGGATTAACGGGGGCAAAATCTTCGTCTGGGAAAGTGAGTGATGATTTTGTGGTTAAGACGACTGTGGCTAGTATAGAACAGGATTTGGTGGTATTGACTGGCGGTGGCAAGGTGTATCCAGTCAAGGTCAGTGAGATTCCTCCAGCTCAGAACGCGTCTTCGCGGGGGATGCCGCTAGTCAGTCTGTTGCCTAGCGCGGGTTCTGGTGCGGCAGAACCTGTGATATCTCATTTCTTTTTGCCGGACAATCCAGAAACGGATCAGATGGTTCTATTAACACAATTGGGACGAATTAAGCGTCTGTCGCTTTCAGAGTTGGTCAATTTGACTGGTCGTGGACTGACGGTGATTAAGTTCAAGGATGATGACCAGCTGTTGTCTGCGGATCTGACACCACCTGGTCAAGATGTGGTTTTGGCAACCGCGGGTGGACGACTTTTGCGTTTTAAGGTGAATGATGAACAGCTGCCAGCTATGGGACGTACAGCTGTTGGGGTGCAAGCGTTACGCCTCCGAAAGCAGGAACAGATGGTTGGTTGTGTGACGGTAGGTAAGTTGGATGATAACCTGTTGCTGGTTTCTCAGCTGGGATATGCCAAACGCATGCCGGTGGCGGCGTTGCGATTGGGCAATAGAGGTGACATTGGCACTCAGGCGTTGCACTTTACTACCAAGTCAGACTCTTTGGCGGCGATGGTGTTGGCTCCAGCAGCCGCTGAGGTGGTACTGCTGACGAATACTCAGCGGGTGGTACGTTTAGCTGTGGAAACGGTTGCTTTGTTGGGCAAAGATGGAACTGGTTCGCGCATCCCTTCACTTAATCCCGACGAAAAAATCATTACTGTCACTGTCCTGGCACCCGCGTCTTGAGCTTATGGTATAAGATTGCTACACCTGATTGTTCTATTGAAAACCATCGTGGCGCAGGTTGTTTTAGAAAACGTCTACAAAAGCTTTGCCGCTCGTCAGGGTGAACGAATTGTCCCAGTAGCAGCGCCGCCCCTGCTTACTAGGGTGGATGAAACGGCTCTGGTTGATAGTGACCCGGCTGCCCAGCAATCTCTGGGCGTCAATGTTTTGCGACGCATTAATCTGACAGTGGAAGATGGCGAGTTTATGGTGTTGGTAGGGCCTTCTGGTTGTGGCAAAAGTACCCTGCTGCGCTTAATTGCTGGGCTTGAGGAAATGACTGGGGGCAATATCTGGGTGGGCGATCGCTTGGTAAATGATCTGGCCCCCAAGGAACGAGACATTGCTATGGTGTTTCAAAACTACGCCCTCTATCCCCACATGACGGTCTATGACAACCTCGCCTTTGGACTGCGGCGCACAAGGAGAGGGGGTGAGGGGGAGAATTTATTAGTAGGGATGACGCGATCGCTTCCTAAAGGACTTCGTTACCTTAATGAGCGAGAACGAGCAGTTGAGCAGCGGGTGCATAATGTTGCGGCGCTGTTGCAAATTGAAGCCCTTTTAAACCGCCTACCGAAACAGCTGTCTGGGGGACAAAAGCAGCGGGTGGCTCTAGGACGTGCGATCGCTCGTAATCCCCAAGTGTTTTTAATGGACGAACCGCTTTCCAACCTAGATGCCAAGCTTCGAGCCGAAACCCGCGCCCAAATAGTCAAACTTCAACGCCAGCTGGGTACAACGACGATCTATGTCACTCATGACCAGACCGAAGCGATGACAATGGGCGATCGCATCGCTGTCATGTGTGCTGGTTCGATCCAGCAGGTCGCTCACCCGTTGGAACTGTACAATCGCCCAGCCACTCGCTTCGTGGCTGAATTCATTGGCTCACCACCTATGAATTTCTTGAGAGTGCAGTTTCATGCCCCCCTCCTGATTACCCATCCCCAGTTCCGCTTCTTTGTCCCAGACGTCTGGGCAACTGCCCTGCAAAAATACGACAGACAGTCCTTAATTTTAGGTATCCGACCAGAACACTTGACCCTAAGTGTTGCCGCGCCCAAAAATCTGCCGGTTCAAGTAGACCTTGTGGAAGCTTTGGGCAACGAAACCTATCTCTCCGTTAGTCCAACTGAGTCAGCCCCCTTAGCAATCGCTTCCCTACAAGTGCGAATTGCACCTGAGCGAGTTGTCCGCGTCGGTGAGCAACTGTGGCTATCGTTGGCACCAGACAAAATTCATTTTTTTGACCCTGATACTGGTCTAGCGATTTGGTCTCAGTAGAAGAGGCAGGGAAACCCTAAGCCCCCCTGCCCCCTATCTCTTACCTGGGATAGAGATACATCCAAGCTGACTAAGTTACATTTATTTACATAAAGCGATTACATAAGTTAACAAAACCAACCCCAACTGGAGGTAAAACTATGCAGAACACAACAAAAATTACTCCCCCTGCTATAGATGATCGCAATGCTTGGCGGTACGGGTTTACCCCCCAAGCCGAAATCTGGAACGGTCGTTTTGCGATGATTGGCTTTTTAGCCGCCGCTCTGATTGAACTGTTTTCCGGTCAAGGCTTTCTCCACTTCTGGGGCATAATGTAGTTTTAAAGCCTGTTTAAGGCCAGCTTCAGTCAACCTCAAATAGACAAGGTGGGAGTTCTCAACGAGGCTCCCAGTTTTTTTCCCTAGCCTGATTTTTTTACCCCTGACTGCACCAGCTAACTAAAAAATAATTGTTGCATTGTTTGTAAAATATTGTTATATTAATTTACATAGATAAAGAAACAGTTACGATTCTTAAAACTTGGAGTGCCAAATATGCAAAACACAACAAAAGTTACCACCCCTGTAATGGATGATCGCAATGCTTGGCGTTGGGGCTTTACACCTCAGTCAGAAATCTGGAACGGTCGCTTTGCGATGATTGGCTTCCTAGCCGCCGCCCTGATTGAAGTGTTTTCCGGTCAAGGGTTTCTCCACTTCTGGGGTATCCTGTAGTTTAAGACTACAGATGGTTATAAATTAAAAAACCTGGGAGTGCCCAAGAGCGCCTCCCAGGTTTTTTATCTGAGTATCGATTGTCCGCTAGCGGATATACTCTTTCAGAACGCTGTTGCGATTCGGATGGCGTAGCTTGCGGAGTGCCTTGGCCTCAATTTGCCGAATCCGCTCACGAGTGACGTTAAAAATCTGCCCAATTTCCTCAAGCGTCTTCATGCGACCATCATCCAACCCGTAGCGCAGTCTTAGAACATCACGTTCACGGGGGCTGAGACTGTCTAAAACTTTTTCTAGGTCTTCGCGCAAGAGATTTTTGGAAACTTGGTCTTCTGGTGTTTCGCCGTCGGATTCAATAAAATCGCCCAGTCGGGAGTCTTCTTCTTTCCCAATGGGCGTTTCTAGTGAAATGGGTAGCTGGGCTGATTTGGCAATAAACCGCAGCTTCTCGATGGTCATCTCCATGCGCGTGGCGATTTCTTCTTCGGTAGGCTTGCGGCCCATTTCTTGAGAAAGTAGCTTGGTGGTTTTCTTAATCCGGGAGATGGTTTCGTAGAGGTGAACCGGCAACCGGATGGTGCGGGACTGGTCTGCGATCGCGCGGGTAATTGCCTGACGAATCCACCATGTTGCATAGGTGGAGAACTTATAGCCCTTTTCGTGGTCAAACTTTTCAGCGGCTCGGATCAAACCCAGACTTCCTTCCTGAATCAAGTCTTGGAATGACAGTCCGCGATTCATATATTTTTTGGCAATTGAAACTACTAGGCGCAAGTTGGACTGCACCATCTTGTCCTTTGCCCGTCGACCGATGTGGAGGCGATGACGAAACGCTGATAACGGCAACTTGACTTCGTCTGCCCATTCACTGTCATAAGGCTCTCGCTCTAGCCGTTGCCACAGTTGCTCTCTGATTCGTTCCAGTTGCAATAATTCGGCAATTTTACGCGCCAGTTCAATTTCTTCGTCCGCCCGTAAAAGCCGAATCCGACCAATTTCTTGCAGATAAAGGCGAATCGAGTCCTCTGTGTAATGCTTCTTCTTGTTGCTTGCCGCGCGACGACGGGATTTTGTTGCCTTACCAGACTTAGCGTCGTCTTCATCAGGCTGATCCTCTAAAAATTCTTCTGGTTCGCCGGAGTCTAAGATAGGTAACTCCTCTTCTTCTTCGATTAAGAGTTCTAACTCGATCTCTGGCTGATGGATCATTTCGACTTTAGGCTGATGAATGGTTTCGAGTACGTTGTTAGCCTGGTTCATGCCGCGTTCCTCATGCTCCTTGATTCGACAATCAATTACTCAAGATCTGTTACTGCTCTTTAAAGTTAGCCAGTGACCAACTGCCAAGAGCGTTCATGGCTTTTGCTGAAAGCCTTTTTCGAAGAGTTGTGTTTCAGACAATAGGGGCCTGCGTTGCAACACACTAAGTGGTCTAATTGGTCTAGAAGTGACTCTACTTGCGAAACAAATCTAACGCTAGATAGAAGCGCCGATGGCTGCTATTAGTCTTTGGGGCCACAATGACCCTTCCGATTGTAGCCTTTTTCACAAAAATTGCCCGCGTTTAGTGTTATGACCATGAAGTACCAAGGTAAGCCAAAGTCTGTTTTCCAGATAGACAGTAACATCTGGAGTTGTCCCCTTGAGTTGTCTACAAAAATTTTTGCAATTTCGCAGCGTTGTCTTTGAGTTAAAGGTTAAGCCAACAGTTGCTATCCAATTCCAAGTATCTTGTGGAACAGTGTTAGCCAGTTTTTGCCCGTGAGCGTGTTTGCACTCTTCATTTCCCATGCTGAAGCAGAGCCAGGTGGCTTGCTTGTCGCAAGTGATCAAGTGTGTTCAGCAAAGTACCTTAACTGCGAGAGTTGAAGGAAGGGCCGAACCACCACGCACTTGATGTAGGTTAACTCAAAATTAAGCAATTCGGTCTTAGTCTCAAATTAAATGAAGTAATCTTTAAATTTCCACTTTAGTGAACTTGACAAATTGCTGAACTTCTCCTCGCCATTGTAGTGAATTCAGGGGGGGGCTGACAGCTAGGATAGGAGAAATTCACGCAATTATGAAGAAAGCGTATGGGACAGATGCAATCAAGGAAAAAAGCCCCTGTTCCGCCATAGAGTATCAACTGTTACAAATTGATAGCCTTGTCGCAGCAGCTGGGGAACTAGCTTGTGCGTTGTTGCAGCAACGTCTTGTCCGCCGTGGGCACCGTCGTGCAAAACAATCAGGGAGCCGTTCTGGACTTGGTGCAGCACTCGCTCCACCACGACACAGACTCCAGGTCGAACCCAGTCTTCTGGTACAACGCTCCACATGACAGGTCGATAGTGCCACTGGTGTAATAAGTTCAAGGTATGGGGTGTAAAAAAACCGTTGGGAGGTCGGACATCGCGGATGTCAGAAGGATGCAGACAGCAGGCTTGAGCGATCGCTGCTTGGGTTTCTTGCAAGCTTTGCTTCAGGGCATCTGGGGAGAGTAAGGGAAAAGAGCGATGATCGTATCCATGTAGTCCAATCCAATGTCCCCGCTCGTAGATCGCTTTGGCGATCTTCTGAGAGCGGTTCACGCAAGCACCCAACCAGAAAAAACTAGCTGGTATAGAGTAGTGGTCTAAAACTTCCAGTAGCTGGGGTGTGTACTGGGGATGGGGACCATCATCAAACGTCAGCGCGATTGCTTTTGAATTTGGATTACCAGCCCAAAGGCAGCTGGGAAAGGTAGGCTGAAGAATTCGGTGTATAACGGGATAGAGTGGCGCTAACTGCATTTTTTATAAAATAGTAGTGAGGTATGTTTATGTTTCAGCCACCTGGGTTTGAACCTAGCTCCGTGATCACCTCCCTTGGCAGAATGGTGTATTACACTGCCACTGGGCTACCTTGGCTTGTTGAAGGAACACCAAGGGAAGAAGATTTGTCAACGTTAGTGTTTCTGCACGGCTTTGGCGGCGGGTCGTCTGCCTATGAGTGGTCGAAGGTTTATCCAGCGTTTGCCGCAGAATATCGCATCGTCGCGCCGGACTTGATTGGTTGGGGGCGCTCGGAGCATCCGTGCCGGAATTACCAAATTTCGGATTACCTCACGACTATTAAAGAGTTCCTTGAGCAGACCTGTAGTGGTCCGGTGACGGTGATTGCTTCTTCCCTCACTGCTGCTTTTACGATTAGAGTGGCGATCACACATCCCCATTTATTCAAGTCTCTTATTCTCACCACACCTGCTGGACTGTCGGACTTTGGGGAAAATTATAGCAGCAGCTTCTTTGCCCAACTAGTTAAGACCCCAATTCTTGATCGGTTGCTCTACAGTACCGGCGTTGCCACCAGTAACGGAATTCGCAACTTCCTAGAGCAACGTCAATTTGCCCAGAGTAGTCGGGTGTATCAGGAGATTGTAGACGTTTACCTAGAATCTGCCCAGCAGCCCAATGCTGAATATGCGGCGCTTTCTTTTGTGCGCGGCGATTTGTGCTTTGATTTGTCGCTTTACATTACACAGCTCACCATTCCAACAGCCATTATCTGGGGCCAAAAGTCTCAATTCACTGGCCCCGAGATTGGTCGCCGGTTTGCCAATATGAATCCCCAGGCAATCCGGGTTTTTCAACATCTGGAAGATGTTGGATTAACGCCCCAACTGGAACTGCCAGCGGTAACGATTGGCCTCATCCGGCGATTTTTGGCTCAATTATCTTGAGTCGGCTACGGTTTAGACATTCCTTATTCTTTGATTCGTACATCAATAACGGTGGCGTTGAAGTCGTAATTGAAGCCTTCGAGCTCAATAGGAATCCCAATTTTAAGTTTGCTGTTGCCTATAACTGGACCAGTGTCGGTGATTTGAGCTTTACCGGCTAGGGTCAGAAGCAGATCTATAGCGTATTGGTTTGCTTTTGGATCGGGCAACTCTTTGACTGAGCCATCCGGTTGCGGTACGGATGTGGTTCTAGGCAGCTGTTTGACAGATTTGATACCAATCTCACCGTGGGGTTGATTGCGGATAATAATATTTGTTTTCCCGCCTGACTTTAGCCCTTGATTGAATAACTCTTGAGGGTCGCGCACATTCAGACCCCGGACAACCAAATCCACCTCGACAGGTTTGGTGGGAGCGCCAACTTGGGCAACGGAACCAGAGGTACCAGGAAAGAAAAAAATGCCTACCACAACCAGCAGAATCACCAAGGCGGCACCCAAATCGAGGATGCTTACCTTACCAAATAAGCGACCTCTAGTGTCTAAAATCTTCATAAACAGTTTTATACCTAACAGCATGACTGCTAGTAGTTAGCATCCTCCAGATTCTACGGATAGAAACTTGCCGTTGCCTGAAATGCTAGAAGATGCTTATTCTCGCAATCTTGTGTCAGATTATCATGACTCCTGCAATATATCTGTGTTCATAAGTATTGGCCCGAGCCTAACGACGACCATTAACCCGCGCGGGATCAACCCACGTTACAGATTCTTTAAGGGATAGAGTGCGAATCGAGTGCTGAAAGACGTTGACTTGATAGACACGACGATTTGTGATGTCGAGTCCCGTCAACCAGCCACTTTTCGGGTGATAAGCGCCAGTATCGATGTCGAGCCACCCGTGTCCTTGGGCGAGTTTACCAGGAGTAACACCCGGTAGGTTAAAGGTGATAGTGTGACCGATAATGATCAACTTATTGGGGAAATACGGCTGGGGGATACTGTGGAATTCGTCACGCACCCAGCAAAATTGATCGGCAGTTTGTTTTTCCAACGGCATTCTGGGGTCAACACCAGCATGAGCCAGCCAAATATCCCCTAAGTCCAAGTACGTGGGCAAGCCTAGCATCCAGTCTAGGTGTTCTTGGGGAATCGTGGCTTCTTTGTAACTACTCACAGTCGCATACCCCCCACTGTATAGCCAGGCTTGCTTCACTGTAGGGACGCCTCCACTAGCAACGACATCTAGTAACATTTGCTCATGATTACCTAGCAGACAGGGGTAGGAACTTTCCTTGACAAAACTCACCACCTGTGCACTCTGCGGCCCTCGATCAATTAAGTCTCCCAGGAAATAAACCTGATCGTTTGAGCCGGGGGCGATCGCCTCCAATAAGGTCATGAGGCCGTCATAGTGACCATGTACATCCCCAATAAAAATCCGACGGTGCCTCGTTTCGCTCATTCGAACCTCTGGTTTAAAATGCTAGTTGCTGCTTCACAGATCAGCTGTGCAGCCTGTAGCTCGAACTAAAGAATGGCTCGAACATATTAGTTTAATTTTATTATGGCTTGATGACAGAAGAGAGTTAGTATGCAGTGCCTGCTTTGTAATGAAAAATTATGAACGCGATTTGTTGATTCGTGACTGGGATGAGAGCGATCGCACCCCAGCTACCGAGGTGATTCGTTCCGTGCTAACCCAGTATGGCTTGGCTGACTCGTTTCATCGGGATATGTAAAGTTTTGTAATTATTGCATTATTCCTAAATTTAGGCCTGACAGGTAAAAAGAAGTGGGAGTGTAAGCATAGTTATATCGTTGTAGACAAAACTGAAATCAGGAGCAACTACTCACAAGAGCGAGGAGTAAGTGCGACAAATGGGGGGAAAGGCATGCAAACTTTAAAGCAGGGATTCGAGGAGCGCGCATTTCTCATGGCAAAGGTGGCGGAAGACTTGGCGCACGATTGGCGCTCGCGGCTTTCATGTGACTGTCCGGAACAAAGCACTGCGACGAGGGAGAGTATTATTCGTTGGCTACTAGGGGACGACTTAAAGCGGTTTGAGATGCTCAATTATGCCTCGCTGCAAATTGCCCAGCAAGGGATGGAATATCGCTACCGTATTTTACGGCATCGGTACCTGGGACTAGGGCCAGATCGGGCTTATCGCAACCTAATGACTCGGCTTGGGAGTTTAGGATTACTGCGCAATAAAATCCGCAACTGGGTTGCCCAAAGCAGCGACCGCCAACGAGCCGTAGTGGATGTCTTGCAAGAAGTTATCCAGGAATTACTGCAAAGCGATCGCTATATGCAGCAGCAAATGGCCTGGATTGCCGAGTGTACTAGGGAAACTAAACTACGGAATGCCCTGCTGTTCGCCAGTACGGAAGAGTATTGTTTACGCTCAATTCGTAATCAACCGTTACTGGTTTACCGATTTGTCAACTACCTACGCCGCACTTCTCGCGGAGGTATGACGCAGGTGCCTAGCAGTAATTTGATCCGACTGGTTTCTGAGGAGATTGTTACTACTGATAATGAAAACCCGATCAGCCTGCTAGATAACCAGGCCATTACCCAGTATCAAGAAGGACTTGCAATAGAAGAGCAACAGATGCTGCGGACTGCGGTGAAACAGGGATTTGAGCGCTATCTAGAAGAAAAGCTAGGGACGACAGCAGTACAGTGGCTGCAGCTTTATCTCCAAGGTCGGTCTCAAGAGGCGATCGCCTCTTGTTTGAATTTGCCAGTTAAAGAGATTTACCGACTCAGGGAGAAAATTAGCTACCATGCCGTGCGCGTCTTTGCCCTGAAAGGCGATCCTGAACTCGTTGGCAGATGGCTAGAGACTTCGTTGCAAGAACACAGCTTCGGTTTGACCCCCCAGCAGTGGCAACAATTCTATTCGAGATTGACCCCGCGGCAGATGCAGGTGTGCGATCTGTTGAAAACTGGCAAAAATCTAGAGTCTATAGCCCTTGACTTGAAGCTCAAAACCCATCAGGTCATGGGTGAATGGAGTAAACTCTATCTAGCAGCCCAAGCCCTGCGGAGTGATTCTTATGACCGAAGCAACGCTAACTCACCCTAGTCGTCTACCTAGCATCGCACCGACGATTCATTACCAGGTCGCAATGCCCCAGCCAGAATCCCACCTGTTTGAGGTGACGTTGCACCTGGAAGGCTACTCCTTGCCGGTTCTCGATTTGAAACTGCCCGTGTGGACACCAGGCTCCTACTTAGTGCGCGAATACGCCAAGCACCTTCAGGATTTCTCAGCCCAGGCAGGGGAACAGTCTTTGCCTTGGCGCAAACTGAGTAAAAATCACTGGCAAATTGAAACACCTGGCGTCTCTACGGTTACGGTACGTTACCGCGTGTTTGCCAACGAGTTGTCGGTGCGGACGAACCACCTGAATGCGACGCACGGCTATTTTAACGGCGCGGCTCTGTTTTTTAGAATGCCTGGGGTGGAACAACCCATCCGTGTTACTATCATGCCGCCGCGACCTGAGTGGCGCGTCACTACTCCCTTAAGCGCGGTTCCAGAGCAGCCCAATACATTCCAAGCCTCAGATTTTGACACCTTGGTAGATAGTCCTTTTGAGATTGGTTGCCACGAGTTGCATCACTTTGAGGTACTAGGCAAATCCCATGAACTCGCTATCTGGGGACAAGGCAATGCTGACTCTGTACTGATGATTCCGGATATTCAGAACATTATCCAGGTAGAAGCCCAGCTGTTTGGCGGTTTGCCTTATGACCGATACTTGTTTCTGCTGCATCTGTCTTCCCAAGGCAATGGTGGTCTGGAACATAAGTACGCTTGCTCGTTGAACTACCCCCGTTTTGGGTTTCGCGCTAAAGATAAGTATGAGCGCTTCATGCAACTGGTGGCGCACGAGTTTTTCCATCTGTGGAATGTTAAGCGAATTCGACCCAAAGCTTTGGAGGTGTTTGATTACGACGAGGAAAACTACACGCCGTCGCTTTGGTTCAGTGAGGGTACGACGAGCTATTACGACCTGGTTATTCCCTTCCGGGCTGGGATTTATGATGCCAAGTCGTTCTTGAATGGTTTGGGCAAGGAGATTACACGGCTCTTGACGACGCCGGGGCGACAGGTGCAACCAACAAGCGAGTCGAGTTTTGATGCCTGGATTAAGCTTTACCGGCCTGATGCCAATAGCGGCAATTCCCAGATTTCCTATTACCTGAAAGGGGAATTGGTTTCGTTGTTGCTGGATTTGCTAATTAGAGAGCGACATGGAAACGCGCGCTCACTCGATGATGTAATGCTCATCATGTGGCAGCAGTTTGGACAAGCAGAAATTGGCTTCACCCCAGAACAGCTGCAGGAAGTGATTTCATCAGTCGCTGGGATGAATTTGGATGATTTCTTTAAACGGTACATTGATGGTACTGAGGAGTTGCCGTTTAATAAGTACCTGGAACCTTTTGGCTTGCAGTTGGAAGGCGTTGAGGAAGCCGTGCCTCATCTAGGTGTAAAGGCGGCTACAGAGAATGGTCACGAGTTGATTAAGTTTGTCGAGGCGGGTACGCCTGCTCAGGTAGCTGGAATCGATGCTGGGGATGAGTTGCTGGCGATTGACGGCATCCGGGTAACTGTGACTCAACTGAGCGAACGCCTCAAAGATTACCAACCAGGCGACACTATTCAAGTCACGGTTTTCCACCAAGACGAACTCCGCGTTTATCCAGTCACCCTGGCTGACCCGCGCCCCAGCCGCTACCAGATGATTCCAGTCGAGCAGCCTGACCCCAGGCAGAAACAAAACTTTACTGGATGGTTAGGAGTAGAGTTTTGAGTGTTCTCTTGGCTCCTGACTACTGACTCCTGACTACTGACTCCTTTCATTTAAAACTTTTCAAAACTCCTGCTTCTTGCTGGATGGGAAGTACATCTAAAATATCAGTTTGAGCGCAGTATTTCAGGTCTTCTTGACAGTCGAGGCGCAGGAGTCGTTTGCCGTGGCTGGCTTGGTGGAACAACTCTAATAATTTGTCTTGCCACTGGGAGTAAAGCGCGATCGCCGCAATGACTTCATCGTTACCAGCTAGTTCCTCTAAAGGCAAGTTGGTTTGTTTCAAAAGGCTATGGGCGATCGCACCAGCACACGCCGTATCCTCTAGCGAAAAACTGCCTTCCCAGCCAGAGCCGACAATCCAAACTGTTTCTGGCTGTCGGCTTTGGATATATTCCACCACTGAAGAGCGGTTGACGAAGGCAGCTGCGAGTACATCTGGGGCGTCCTGTACTCGCTGTAAAGCACGGGTGCCATTGGTGGTACTGATAAACAACCGGCGTCCCTGCACTCGCTCTGGTGTGCACTCAAGGGGAGAATTACCCAGATCGAAGCCCGGCACTTTTGCGCCGCCCCGTTCTCCAGCACGAAGCCGTCGCTCTGCTGGCCACTTTTCGCTTACCTGTATGAGTTGTTCGAGATCGCTGAAGACCTGGATGGCTTCACCTCCAGATGCCAAGACTGTCGCCATTGTGGTGGTTGCTCGCAGAACGTCTACTGCGATCGCGCAGTCTGGCACCTTATCTGTTGGAGTTAGTTCGGGGGTGTGGTAAATGAATAGCTTCACGCGCTGGCTACACCTGCAATTTCATTCTGTGGACATAATATCAGTAAGTGCTACAAAGGCGGATATAGGGCTATGCTGACTGCTAATGTAACCGAAAGCTTTTCTCTAGAAGATTTATATTACTAAGTGGTACGACGAGCAGGCGACAGTAGCCAAAACGCATGTAGAGGGGATGATTTTGGGAGAGGAAGATGTGGCATGAAGGGAGGCAGCAAGTATCAACCGCTTCTTGAATATCTGCGCCGTAGTGAGCAACGAGAGGTAACACTTACCTTTGCTGAAATTGAGGTGCTAATGGGTGAAACCTTGCCTGACTCAGCACGGGTAAAGCGTGCGTGGTGGAGCAATCGCAGCAAAGGCGCACTGCAAGCCTCAGCTTGGATAGAAGCTGGGTATCTGGTTGAGAAGCTTGACTTAAATGGGGAGCGTGTGACGTTTCGCAAACCCTCTATCGGCTACAACGTGCAACGCCTAGGCGACACCGTGCAGTGGGACAGTGATCTAATCAAGGCACTGCGTCTTCACATGAGCCTGACGCAGGGGCAGCTAGCCCAAGAGCTAGGCGTACGACAGCAAACCGTCAGTGAGTGGGAAAATGGCGTCTATGCACCAACTCGCGCCACATCGAAATACCTGACTTTGGTTGCAGAGCAGGCTGGATTCAAATACGGAGAAGGAGGCTGAAGGTTCAGCTCGTTTTCAAAAGTGGCTATTGACAAATATATTCGTTACCGTGTATAACTTCAGATTTCTGCTCAGAGGTAGTTCCATCTGACATCAAGGGTAAATACACCAAACTTAATCACGCATACAAGCGATTCCAAAAACAAATGTCCACATTCAAATCAGCCAAAGCCCCAGAGGAGTTCATAGAACAGCCAATTGATTTATTTGGGGAGTCAAAACCAAAAGGTTCTATTATTGACATTGATGCGGCTAACATAGACGTTAAAAATCCGCTTCTTTACTACTCTCACCCACATGGACAGATATCGCTTGGAGATGCTGCTTTTTGGTTACGCACTCTGCCATCGGATTCAGTAGATCTTGTTTTTGCAGACCCTCCCTATAGCCTTAAAAAGGCTGAGTGGGACACTTTCGAGTCTCAACATGCATATGTAGAATGGTCACTTGATTGGATTGAGCAGGCAGCAAGAGTTCTCAAACCAACTGGCACACTTTACATCTGTGGATTCTCAGAAATATTGGCTGACATAAAATTACCTGCGTCACGTTTCTTTAAAAGCTGCCGCTGGATTGTCTGGCACTACAAAAACAAAGCTAACCTTGGCAATGACTGGGGGCGCTCACATGAAAGTATTCTTCATTTTAGGAAAAGTAAGCAGTTTACTTTTAATGTAGACGATGTACGAGTGCCTTACGGAAATCATACCAAAAAATATCCTGAACATCCCCAAGCCGAAACTAGCCAATATGGGAAGGGCAAGGCTAGAAATCACCTCTGGCAGCCTCATCCAAAAGGAGCTAAACCAAGAGATGTCATTGAAATACCAATCACATGTAACGGCATGAAAGAAAAAACTCTACATCCGACACAAAAACCCGAGGAGCTACTGAGACAATTTGTCTTAGCATCATCAAATCCCGGAAATATTGTGATCGATCCATTTCTTGGCTCGGGAACAACAGCAGTTGTCGCTGAGCAGTTAAAACGCTTGTGGAAAGGTTGTGACATCTCGATTGATTACTGTAAATGGGCTGTTAACAGAATCGAAGCAGTACCAAATTGGTCACAAGAAATGTGGATTAAGTACGATTTAGAAAATGCAGAGCGGAGAAAGTCAATACGATGAATGCTCCTACTCTTGCCGATCTCCGGGCCAGCATTTTAGATACGACGGCGTTCACAACACTCGCTGATTACATAAAAATCGGTTATGTTTTTCTCAAATATGTAGAACAAACCGCACCAACTCGTATTATATCTCCGACCATTACGCACTACATCTTCTTTCAGTATGGCAGCAACGATGCATACAAAATAACTCGTCCTCTCAACTCGAACTTATTCTTTGAATCCTCGGAGACTTTCCAGCAAGCCTGTGGCAGGTTTCTTGACTTCCTACTGGACTTAAAACGTTATCAGCAAAACGTTGCTAGTCAATCAAGCAGAGCAGCGTATATCGATTCTAATGAGATCAACAAGGTGATATACACTGTTCAACAGGCTATTGGCAGTATATCTGATTCTTTTGACAACCCGAATCAAGCAAGAAAGCGAGTTGGACAGCTTTTTGAAAATTTAATCAGACTTATCATTGAAGAGATAGGATTGGTTTGTGAGCCGCGCCAGATAAAAATACCGATACCGGGCTTTCCAGGTTATAACATGCCTTATGAACTAGACGTTGTATTTTCTCGCAACAAAGCAATTCTTAGTTCTGATAAACCTGAATTAGTTGCCTCGCAAATTACATATATACATCAGGACGAAGTGGTTGGCTCAATTAAAACAACTAGCAAAGATAGAATTGATAAGATATTTCTAGACAAGTATCTTTTGACAAAATTGCTTGGTCGTGACATATCTGTAATTGCCGTCTTTTTGCATGACGTTCAGCGAAGTCAAGTGAAAGCTAATACACGGTTAAATAGAGGCAGCAGTATTTTTGGAATTAACTCAACCTTCAAGACAAATCACTTTTTAGGCTATACGGTTGCTTTGAATAAGTTAGACGGTGTGTATTATGTTGATCCAAGGCCCGAAATGACTGCCAATGAACGCCTACGCGAACAGATTAGATATTTTCAGCGCTTCTTGACGCATGATCTTTGGACGCTTTCAAGTTGACTTTAGCGCCAAGAGAATTCATACAATGCGATAGCAGACGGAGAGGGGGAGATTCGAACTCCCGGAACCTTTCGGTTCATCCGATTTCAAGTCGGACGCAATCGACCACTCTGCCACCTCTCCAATCAAGCTCTCAGCTAATAAAAAGCTGACAATTGATACTATATCTCATCATCTATGCCGATTGCACTACCTGAGTGGGTTGCTGGTAAAGAATTTGCTCAGATGCCACCGTGAAGTCTTTGCCCATCCAGATTAGGGAGACTTGAGAGACAACACCGGCTTGCAGGCAGACAAGGGAGAAATTGCGACGCCGATCGCTCCCTTTTTGAATAATCCGAGGCACACTCGCGGCATTCAAGTAAACTGTTCCCTCTGGACTGGCATAGACTGGTGTTCGCAACTGCTGCTTTGTGTGCCGCAGGTTGTGGTGCATATGACCAAATGTGACCAGGGAAATAATTTTACCAGAGGCGCGAATCTGCGCGATCGCCGTTGCCAAATCCGGATCGCCAAAGTCCCCGCCTATCGGTTGCCAGTCCTTACCACAGGGGTCTTCTGGGCGACTGCCTAACCCTACAGGGCCATTATGACCCAGAAAAATCACCGTTTCGTAGGTTGCACTGTTCGCCGCCGCCACAATTCTGGCTGTGGATTCCTCAAAATTCCTCACCCCAAACCGCTCTTGATAGAAATCGGCATTTTTCCAAACCTCTCCACCCCAGCTGAACGGACGACTGCCCACTACTGTTAAATTCAGTGCCGGGAAGTCCAGCTTGCCATAGCCTACATGGGTTTCCCCCAACAAATCCAGTTGTTGCTGCACCCAGTCTTCTTTCTCGTGATCGTAGGGACTCTTCTTTCGACCCCACTCTGAGGCGGTGTACCAGGCATCGTGGTTTCCCAAAACCACTGCCTTGGGAATGTCTAGGGCTGCGATCGCGCGGACAACCTCCACCGACTCATTGCCAAAGTCCCCCACAAACAACACCAAATCAATACCCAGCTGTTGGAGGGCAATGCCGTCGTCCGCTTCCCATTGATCGTGAATGTCCCCGACGACAGCGATTCTAATCGGTTGAGTGTGATTTTTATGACTGGTCATGCCATCTTCCTTGCCGGTCTTTCTCCAGCATAGGAAAGCATGACCTATTTTGGCACTCTGCTAGCCAGATAAATGGTAAATCTGACTCATTTCAGCAAATTGATTTTGGTAAAAAACACTATAATTTCAATACAACTACTTCCAAATCCAGGCAACTCCTAACTGTGTTTACCACTGCACTTGCACAAAGAGACCTATCCGCTGAAACACCACTCTTACTATTTGAAGCGATTCAAGCTCTCAAACAGGAACTGAACGCCGTTATTCTGGCTCATTACTACCAAGAGCCGGATATTCAGGATATCGCTGACTACATTGGCGACTCACTAGGACTTTCCCGGCAGGCAGCCAATACTGATGCTGATGTAATAGTCTTTGCCGGTGTCCACTTTATGGCAGAGACAGCCAAGATTCTTAATCCCGATAAGTTGGTGCTTTTACCTGATTTGGCGGCGGGTTGTTCTCTGGCAGACACCTGCCCCCCAGAGGCGTTTGCGGCTTTTAAGGCAGCTCACCCGGATCATCTGGTGATTTCCTACATCAACTGCACCGCCGAAATTAAGGCGATGAGCGATATCATCTGCACTAGTGCCAACGCTGTCCATATTGTGCGCCAGATTCCAGAGGAGCAGCCAATTATTTTTGCCCCGGATCGGAATTTGGGGCGGTACGTGATGGCACAGACTGGACGAGACTTGGTGCTGTGGCAAGGCAGCTGTGTTGTGCATGAAACTTTTTCCGAGAAAAAGTTTGTCCAGCTTAAGATTGAACATCCAGAAGCACAGGCGATCGCTCATCCAGAATGTGAACCAGCTGTCCTGCGCCATGCCAACTATATTGGCTCTACCACTGCCCTCTTGAAGTACTGCAAAGATTCTTCGGCAGACGCCTTCATCGTTGCCACGGAGCCGGGTATCATTCACCAAATGCAAAAGCAAACTCCCCACAAACACTTCATTCCAGCGCCACCAATAAATAGTTGCGCTTGCAATGAGTGTCCTTACATGCGATTAAACACGCTGGAAAAGCTTTACTGGGCGATGAAAAATCGCGCTCCAGAGATCACGATATCAGAAGAGATTCGATCTTGCGCCTTGCGACCAATTCAACGGATGCTAGAAATGAGCGCTGAGTAAAGAAGTCAGGAGTCAGGAGTCACGAGTCAGAATGAAAAGATGAAATCATTACTCACATTGGGTTAAATGATTCCTTTTACCTTCTGAATTCTGAGTTATACCAAATAAATAAGATGCCTCTTTTGTGTAGATCACAAAAGAGGCATCTAGCGGAATATTAATCCTGGCACCGTGCTATTTTCCCGTGGGGCTACCCCCAAAGTATCGTCGCCGCTGCGGCGTTTCACATCTGAGTTCGAGATGGGTCAGCGTGGTGCCACCGCGCATAAAGCACCAGGAAACTTGTAGGGAGTGTCAACACAACCCTGAAGACTGCATAGCAACGCGTAGTACCAAATGTTGAGGTCAAGCCCTCGGTCTATTAGTGCGCCTCGGCTACAGACATTACTGCCCTTCCACCTAGCGCCTATGAACAGGTAATCTCCCTGTGACCTTACTGGTTTACACCATGAGAGCAC
>JAABUZ0100000861.1_pt1 | contig 65848 bp, 67 predicted proteins | sample 5562091 | NCBI WGS metagenome assembly JAABUZ01 (sample SAMN12813069, study PRJNA571459) | rock metagenome | isolation source: Antarctica rocks | place: Antarctica: Victoria Land, Linnaeus Terrace sud | collected 2015-12-21 | reverse complement strand
GCGATGTCGCAGACGCAGAGCTCGCCGCCGTCACGGAGCGCGGCCGCGATGAGGAGCCGCGTGGGGTCGGAGAGAGCGCGGGCGCGCGCCGCGGCATCCGCCGCCGCGTCCGCCTTCAGCCGGCGGCCTCGCAGCGCCTCGGCCCGAGGTAGGTCGAGGCACAAGGTGTCGCAGCGGTCCCGGGGCAAGGCCTCATCCTAACGGATGTCGATACGGCGTCAGTTCGAGCCGCCGGCGCGGCGCCCGGCACACCTTCCGCGCGGATCCGCGACACTCCGCGCGCCCCACGGCACGCCAGTAGGCCTAGCGTGCGATGGCGTGGCCGGCGACCCCCGCAAGCACCTCGGGGACCTCGGCGAGCGCTGGGCGGCCGAGCACCTCGAGCGACTCGGGTTCGCCGTGATCGAGCGCAACTACCGCTCGCGCTACGGCGAGATCGACCTCATCGCCCACGACGCGCGGACGCTCGTGTTCTGCGAGGTCAAGACCCGTCGCTCCGGCGTCCGCTCGCCGTTCGAGTCGATCGGGACGCTCAAGCAGCGCCAGGTCCGCCGGATGGCGACCGAGTGGCTGGCCGAGCGCCGCGATCGCCCGCGGGCACCCGATCTGCGCTTCGACGCCGTGGCGGTGACCGTGGACGCCCGCGGACGGCTCGCCCGCCTCGAGCACCTCGAGGGGGCGTTCTGATCGAGCGGCCTACAGGGCGAGCTGCTGGTAGGCGATGGACTGAAACGAGCGCCGGTGCAGCGGCGAGACGCCCAGGCGGACGATGGCGGCGCGGTGCTCCGGCGTCGCGTAGCCGACGTGGGCGGCGAAGTCCCAACCGGGGTGCAGGGCGTCGGCGCGGCGCATGTAGCGATCGCGCGTGACCTTGGCGAGGACGGAGGCCGCCGCGATGGCGGCGCTCCGTGCGTCGCCCCCGATGACGGCGCGCTGCTCGTGCTCGACCCCTTCCACGGGGAACCCGTCGCTCAGGCACAGGGTGCCCGGGCGGGCGACGCGGCGCAGCGCGTCGCGCAGCGCCGCGAGGTTGGTGACGTGCAGCCCGCGCGCGTCGATGCCCCGGGCGCAGCGCGAGACGATGGAGACCTGGGCGGCGACGCGCAGGATGACGGGGTAGAGCTCCTCGCGCCCGGCCGGGGTCTGCTGCTTGGAGTCGTTCAGGGCGGCGAGCGAACGGACCTCGCGGCGCCCCATCCGCTCGTAGTCGAAGAGGACGGCGGCGGCCACGAGCGGCCCGGCGAGGCATCCCCTCCCCGCCTCGTCGGCCCCGGCGACGAAGCGGGCGCCGAGCGCGCGGTCGAACCGGACCAGGCGCCGCCCGGGAGCGCCGGCCGCGGGGCGCCTAGATCGTCCCGACGCGCTTCGGCGGCCAGTAGGTGGCGAAGGCGCCACCGATGACCCATCCCTTGGGCACCGGCCCCCAGAAGCGGCTGTCGTCGGACTCTCCACGGTTGTCGCCCATCATGAAGTAGTGACCGGGCGGAACGACGATCGACTGGGGAAAGCTCGAGCCGTCGGCGCCCGGCGAGCACGCCCGGATGTAGCTGTCCCCCTCGGGACGGCCGTTGCGGATCACGTGGCAGTTGCGGATCTCCAGGCGGTCTCCGGGGAGCCCGACGACGCGCTTGATGAAGTTCTCCTTCGAGCGCTCCCCGGTGGGCAGGTCGCACGGCTGCGGCATTCCCTCTCCCTGCTGCGGATTGGCGCACTTGCCGTTGCGGAAGCCGCTGTCGTCCGTGGCCCCGGCGGGAGGATGGAAGACGATGACGTCGCCGACCGCCGGATCGTGGAAGTGGGTGCCGATCCGGTCGACCAGGACCCGCTGGCCGGGAACGAGCAGCGGCACCATAGAGGGGCTGGGAATGCGGTAGGGCTTGACGACGAAGCGTTGGATCCCCAGCGCGAGTCCGAGGGCGACCACGACGATGACCACGAGCTCCACCAGCGAGCCGGACCCCGACTTGCGCGTGGCGCTCACTCCTGGCCGGCGGTGTCGGCGGCGGCGGCCTCCGGGGCCTCCGTCGCCGGCTCGGCCCGTTCCGACGCCTCGGCTTCGTCCTCGCCCTCGGGCGCGGGCGCGGTGTGCAGCAGCTCGCGCTCGACCGTCGGCTCGGGCCCGACCGAGCGCCGTTCGCGCACGCGGGCGCGCTTGCCGACTCGGTCACGCAGGTAGAAGAGCTTCGCGCGCCGCACGTCGCCGCGGGCGGCGATCTCGATGCGCTCGATCTTCGGCGAGTGGAGCGGAAAGGTGCGTTCGACGCCCACGCCGAAGGACTGCTTGCGCACCGTGAAGGTCTCGCGGACGCCGTGCCCCTGGCGCTTGATGACGACTCCCTCGAAGACCTGGGTGCGCCTGCGCGTGCCCTCGATCACCTGGAAGTGGACCCGCACGCGGTCGCCCGCCTGGAAGGCGGGAAGACGGCGCAGCTGGGCGCGCTCGAGGGATTCGATGACCGTGCTCATGGGGAGGAGGCGAGGCGGTGGAGAGGGCGGCCCGCGCCGGAGGGGATGTTAGCCAACCTCTAGCTCTCCTCCCCGGAGGCGGCGCGCCCGCGACTCTGCGCGAGCCGCCACCGGCGGATCCGCTCGTGATGACCGGAGAGCAGCACCTCGGGCACGCTCCAACCGCGGAACTCGGCCGGTCGCGTGTAGTGCGGGTACTCGGGGGCGCCGGCGAGCGACGGGCTGAAGGACTCCTCGGTCGCCGAGCGCTCGTCCCCGAGCGCGCCGGGCAGCTTGCGGAGCACCGTGTCGCAGAGCACCATCGCCGCGAGCTCGCCGCCGGCCAGCACGTAGCGCCCGATCGAGACCTGCTCGGTGACGAAGCGTTCGAGGATCCGCTCGTCGAAGCCCTCGTAGCGCCCGCACAGCAGTGTCATCGCCGGCTCGGCGGCGAGCTCGGCGGCCAGACCGTCGTCCAGCAACCGGCCGCCCGGAGTCAGCGCGATCACCCGCCGCCGGTCGCGCAGCGCGACGGGGTCCTCGCCGTAGCGGGCGCGCAGCGCCGCGTCGAGCACGTCGACGCGCAGCACCATCCCCGCCCCTCCGCCGAACGGCGTGTCGTCGACCTGGCCCGCGCCGAGCGGCGTGGTGGCGCGCGGGTCGACGAGCTCGAGGCGGTGGCCGCGGGCGAGCGCGTTGGCCACGTGGCGCTGCTCGGAGAACCACGCGAACCACGCCGGGAAGAGAGTGAAGACGTCGATCTCCATCAGTCCCCGGCCCCCGGCGCCTCGTCGAGGAAGTCGAGGTCGATCTCGATCCGGCGCGCCTCCACGTCCACGCCGAGGACGGCGTCGCGGATGAGGGGGACGAGCAGGTCGGGGCCGCCGCCGTCCGTGCGCGCGACCTCGAGCACCTCGCAGGAGGGCAGCGCCTGCAGGCGGCGCACCTCGCCCACCTCGCGCGCGCCGGCGTGCACGCGGCAGCCCTCGAGCTCCTCGGCCCACCACTCGTCCTCCTCGAGCGGCGGAGCCTCGGCTCGGGGGACGAGCAGCTCCTGGCCCCGGAGGCTCTCGGCGGCGTCGCGGTCGGCGCAGCCCTGGAGGCGCAGGATCGGCCACGCGGCGAGCCCCGCGCGCCGGACGATCTCGGCGGTCCGGCCCGCCACCGTCACCCGCCGCCCGAGCTCGAGGAGCGCGGGGCTCGGCATCGTGACGTGGAAGGAGCCGTCGAGGCCGTGGGGGCGCCCGACGCGCCCCGCGCGCAGCCATCCGACGTCCTCGGCCATCCCCGAGTGAGTCAGTCGACGATGTCGACGAGCACGCGGCGGTTCTCGCGCACGGCCGCCGCCTTGAGGACGGTACGCAGCGCGCTGGCGGTGCGGCCCCCGCGCCCGATCACCTGGCCGTAGTCCTCCTCGCCCACCGAGAGCTCGAGGACGACGGTGCCATCCTCCTCCTCGAAGCGACCGACCTCGACCTCGTCGGGGTGGGCGACGAGCTGGCGCGCGAGGTAGGCGAGGAGATCCTGCACGGCCGGCGGCCGGCGCTAGTCGCCGTGGGGCGCGATGCCCTGCGTCTTCAGGAGCTTGGAGACGGTCTCCGAGGGTTGCGCGCCGCGCGCGAGCCAGGCTCGGATCCGCTCCTCCTTGAGGACGATCGTCGAGGGCTGGGTCTGGGGGTTGTAGTGCCCCACGGTCTCGATCACCCGCCCGTCGCGCTTGGCGCGGCCGTCGGCCACCACCACCCGCCACACGGGGTCCTTGCGCGCGCCTACGCGGGTGAGCCTGAGTCGTACCGCCACGAACGTCCTTTCGGTCCTCTTCGTCCGCGCGGGAGGGTAGCGAGTGCCGCTCTACCGTGCTCCCCGCATGAGGGCGTCGATGTCGGGCATGCGGCCCTGCTGGACCTGGCGCATGACCTTCTGCATCTGGCCGAACTGCTTGATGAGAGCCTTGACAGCCTGGACGTTAGTGCCCGAGCCCTGCGCGATTCGCAACCGTCGCGAGCCCTTGATGAGGTCGGGTCGGCGGCGCTCCTCCGGGGTCATGGAGAGGATGATCGCCTGGATCCGGTCGAACTCCCGCTCGTCGACCTTGAGATCCTTCAGCTGCTGGCCACCGAGGCCCGGGATCATCCCCAGGATGTTCTGCAGAGGGCCGAGCCGGCGGACCTGGCGAAGCTGTCCCAGGAAGTCCTCGAGGGTGAACTGGGAGGAGCGGATCTTGCGCTCGAGCTCGGCGGCCTCGCTCTCGTCGAACTGGCGCTCGGCCTTCTCGATCAGCGTCATCACGTCACCCATGCCGAGGATGCGCTGCGACATCCGGTCGGGGTGGAACTTCTCGAACTGGTCGAGCTTCTCTCCCGTGGAGGCGAAGATGATCGGCTTTCCGGTCACCGCCTTGACCGACAGCGCGGCGCCGCCGCGGGCGTCGCCGTCGAGCTTGGTCATGACCACGCCGTCGAACTGCACGACCTCGGCGAAGCGCTCGGCGACGTTCACGGCGTCCTGACCGGTCATGGCGTCGACCACCAGGAGGATGTCGTGCGGCTTGACCGCCTTGCGGATCTCGGCCAGCTCGTCCATGAGCGCCTCGTCGATGTGCAGGCGCCCGCTCGTGTCGACGATGAGCACGTCCTTGCCCTCGGCGGTGGCGCGCTCCTTCGCCCAGGCCGCGATCTTCACGGGGCTCTCGTCCGTGCCGCGCTCGTAGACCGTCGCGCCGGCCTGCGCGCCGACCTTCACGAGCTGCTCGACGGCGGCGGGTCGGTAGACGTCGCAGGCGGCCACGCCCACCGAGGAGCCACGCTCCTCGCGCAGCCAGCGGGCGAGCTTGCCGGTGGCCGTGGTCTTGCCCGAGCCCTGGAGGCCGGCCATGAGGACGACGGTGGGCGGCCGCGGGGAGAAGGTGAGCTCGCGGGCGGCGCCTCCCATGAGCTCGGTGAGCTCGTCGGAGACGATCTTCACCACCTGCTGGCCCGGGTTGAGCTGGCCGAGCACGTCGGACCCGAGCGCCCGCTCCCTCACCGCGTTCGTGAAGCCCTTCACCACCTTGAAGTTGACGTCGGCCTCGAGCAGCGCCAGGCGGATCTCGCGCATCGCCGCGCTCACGTCGGCCTCGGTCAGCGTGCCGCGCCCGCGGACGTCGGCGAGGGTCTCCTGGAGCTTCTCGGACAGCGAGTCGAACATGACGGCCCGTCACATGATGACGACCGCGCGGCGCGGCGCGGCGCTGCGAGCGGCTACTGGCTGACGAGCGCGGTGGCGCCGCGGATGTCGACGACCTCGACCGGCGTACCCACCTCGATCGTCTCGGACGCGTCTTGGGCCCGGGCCGTCCACACCTCGCCGCCGATCCGCACGCAGCCCATCCCCTCGCCGTTGGCGATCCGCTCCAGCACGAGCGCCGAGCGTCCCACGAGGACCGTCGGCTCCCCCGGGCCGGACGCGGGGCTGCCCCGGTGGGAGCGGGCGACCGGGCGCACGACGAGCAGGAAGAGCGCCGAGACGGCGATGAACGTCGCCCACACCACGCCGGTCCCCGCCCCCGCCGCGGCCACCAGGGCCGCGAGCGCCGCTCCGGCGGCGAAGGGAGCGAGCAGGAAGCCAGCGGTGATCGCCTCACCGAGGGCGAGCAGCGCGGCGACGATGACCCATATGACCCACGCGGCCATGCTCGAGCCCGAGCTTATCGTCACTTCCGGATCACGTGAGCAGCGCCCGGGCGAACTCGTCGGGATCGAAGGGGCGCAGATCCTCGAGCTGCTCGCCGATGCCGATGAGCTTGACGGGGATGCCGAGCTCGCGGGCGATGGCCAGGGCGATCCCGCCCTTGGCCGTGCCGTCGAGCTTGGTGAGCACGATCCCCGAGACCTCGACCGCCTCGGAGAAGAGCTTGGCCTGGCGCAGGCCGTTCTGGCCGGTGGTGGCATCGACGGTGAGAAGCGTCTCGTGCGGGGCGCCGGGAAGCTGCTTGGCGATCACCCGGCGCACCTTGCCGAGCTCGGCCATCAGGTTCTCCTGGGTGTGCAGGCGCCCGGCGGTGTCCACGATGACGACGTCGGCGCCCGCGCGGACGCCGGCGGCCACCGCGTCGTAGGCCACGGAGCCCGGATCGGCCTCGGGGGCGCCGCGGACGAACGCGCAGCCCGCGCGCTCGGCCCACCGCTCGAGCTGCTCGACCGCGGCGGCGCGGAAGGTGTCGGCGGCGCCGAGCACGACGTCCTGGCCGAGCTCCCGGCGCAGGTGCCAGGCGAGCTTGCCGATGGAGGTCGTCTTCCCCGTCCCGTTGACCCCGACCGTGAGGATGACCGTCGGCGCGGGGCGGATGTCGATGCGGTCCTCGCCCGTGCGCGCGATCCCGGCGAGCAGCTCCGCCAGGCGAGCGGAGAGCGCCTCGCCGCCCTGGAGCGCACCGCTCCGGGCTTCGCGCTCGAGCGTCTCCACCACCTCGGCGGTGGTGCGCGCGCCGACGTCGGCGGCGATCAGCGCCTCCTCGAGGCGCTCCCAGGTCTCGTCGTCGAGGTCCTCGAACAGCGTGGCCTGGACCTCGGCGCTCAGCGCCTGGCGCGTCTTGCGCATGTTCTCGCGCATGCGGCGAAAGACGCCCCGGCGCTTCTCCTCGCGCTGAGGCTCGGGCTCGCCCTCGGCCGACCCGGCGCCGTTCTCGCCGACGATGAAGAGATCGCGCCAGTCGCGGGCCATGGGGCGGGCGAGGGTAGCGGCTCTACCGAACGAGGCGGGTGCAGCGCTCAGGCCACCTCGGCCGCGCGCGGCTCCTCGGGGGGCAGCCGGCGCGAGATGACCTTGGAGACCCCGTCGTCGCCCATGGAGACGCCGTAGAGCGCGTCGGCGGCCTCCATCGTGCGCTTCTGGTGGGTGACGACGATGAACTGCGCCCGTGAGGCGTAGCGCCGCAGGAGGGTGAGAAACCGGCCGATGTTCTCGTCGTCGAGCGCGGCCTCCACCTCGTCGAGGATGTAGAAGGGGCACGGACGGGCGAGGAAGACCGCGAAGAGGAAGGCCAGCGCGGTGAGCGACTTCTCGCCACCGGAGAGGAGGGAGAGGCGCTTGGTCGCCTTGCCCGCCGGGGAGATCTCGATCTCGACGCCGAGGTCCTCCTCCCCCCCGCTTCCCTCCTCCTCGGCCTCGGCGGCGCCGCCGTCCCCGGCCGGCGCCTCGCGCTCCGCCGGCGCCTCGCCTCCGCCGAGCACCGGGCGCAGCTCCGCATCCTCGCGCACGAGGCGCAGGCGCCCGCGACCCCCGGGGAAGAGCTGGGCGGCGACGTCCTCGAAGTTGGCGGCCGCGGCCGCAAAGGTCTCCTCGAAGGTGCGCCGGATCTGGCGGTCGGTGTCGCCGACCAGCTCGGCCAGCTCGCGCAGCGCGGTCTCGAGGTCGCCGCGCTGGCGCTCGAGGTCCTCCACGTGCGCGAGCGCCTCCGCGTACTCCTCCCCGGCGAGCGGGTTGACCGCCCCGAGCTGCTCGCGCCGGCGGGCGAGGCGCTCCACTCGTTGCTCGAGCGCCGCGCGCTCCTCGCCCGGCAGCGGGTCGGCGCCCGGCTCGGCGGCGAGCTCGAGGCGGGTCGCGAGCGCGAGGAGCTCGCGCTCGGCCTCGGCCGCTCGATCGCGGCCCTGCTGGGCGCGGACCTCGACGGCGGTCACCGCCTCGCCCGCCTGGCGCAGCCGGCCCTGGACCTCGGCCTCCTGCCGCGCGCACGCGCGCAGCTCACCGGCCACGTGCTCCCCGGCGGAGCGGTCGGCGGCGAGCTCGGCCTCGAAGCGCTCGAGGCGTGCCCCGATGGCTTCGGCGGCGGCCTCCAGCGCCGACTCCAGGCGCTCGGCGAGGGGAGCTAGGGCGCCGTCGTGCTCGAGCCGCGTGGCGAGCCGCTCGACCCGCAGCTCGCGCTCGCGCGCCTCCCGCTCGGCGCGCTCGGCGTCACGCGCGGCGGCCGCGAGCTCGGCGCGCAGCTGCGCGCGACGCACCGCGCCGGCGCCCTCGTCGGGAGCTTCGCGGCGGCGCTCGATCAGGCGGGCGATGCCGTGCGCGTCCTCGCGGGCCGCCTCGGCGGCGTGACGAGCGTCGCGCAGCTCGCGGTCGGCCTCCTGGCGGGCTCCCTCGGCGCGCGCCTCGGCCTCCGCCGCCGCCTCGGCGCCGGCGCGCGCCGCCTGCTCGGCTCGCGCCGCGGCCTCGGTGGCGAGGATGAGCTTCTCGCGCCGGGCTCGCTCGGCGAGCACGCGCTCGGCTCCGCCCGTCGCCGCCTGGCGCAGCTCACCCCATGCGCCGAGCCATGCGCCTCCGGCCGGCGTGACCGCCGTGCCTGCGAAGTCCCCGGCCACCGCGGCCAGGTCTTCGATCACCCACGCGTCGGCGAGGAGCGAGGCGGCGAGGGAAAGCGCCTCGGGCCGCCCGGAGACGAGATCCAGCAGGCGGCGAGCCCCGGGCGAGGGCGGTCCGGAGGGCCGTGCAGGCGCAGCGCGACCGCTCGCCACGAGCGCGCTCGCCCCGTCGCGCCCGGCGCGGGCCAGGAGCGCCTCGGCGGCGGCCCGATCGGCGACGACCGCCGCGCCGAGCCGGCCTTCCATCGCGGCGGCGAGCGCGAGCTCGAGGCCCTCCTCGACGTGCAGCTCGTCCGCCAGGGTCGATGCACCTCCGGGCGCCATGGCGTGGGAGCGCAGGAACTGGTTGGTGGCCGCCAGCTCCGCCCCGACCCGCGCCGCCTCGCGGCGCGCGGACTCCACCGCCCGCTCGGCCTCGCGGCGGGCCGCCCGCGCGTTCTCGACCTCCTCTCCGCCGCGGCCCAGCGCGCCGTCCAGCGCGGTGAGCCCGTGTTCGAGCCGCCCCGCCTCGGCCTCTGCGGCGGCGTGACGGTCGTTGAGCTCGGCCAGCTCGCGCTCGAGCTCCATCGCACGGTTACGTTCGAGCGAGGCGAGCTCCTCCTCGAGGCGGGAGCGGACCGCCGCGGACCGCTCGCCCGGCGCCTGATCGCTCGCGCCGGCGGCGCGCAGCGCCTCGAGCTCGGATCGTCCCCGCACGAGCTGGGCGGCGAGTCGCCGTGACGTGGCGCGCACCGCCTCGCGCCGGTAGCCGAGGCGCTCGCTCGCGCCGCGGGCGGCGTAGGCGCGGGCCGAGAGCGCCTCGCGCCGCTCCGAGCGCCGGGCCAGCGCCTCCTCGGCCTCCTCTCGCCGCCGGGCGACGGCCGCCAGCTCCCTCTCCTCCTCCGCGCGCGCGGCGCGCGCCGCGGCGACCTGCGCCTCGGCGTCCTCGAGGGCGGCGCGGAGCTCACGGACGCGGTCGCGCGCCAGCGACCAGCGCGCCTCGAGGCTCTGGCGCTCGAGCCGGGCGTGGAGCTCGGCGGCCTCGGCCTGGCGCTTGAGGGGACGCAGCCGCGCGCGCGCCTCGCGCTCGACGTCGAGCGCCCGGTCGAGGTTGTCCTGGGTGCGGGCGAGCTTGAGCTGCGCGCGGCGCCGGCGCTTGCGGTGCTTGCCGAGGCCGGCGGCCTCCTCGATCAGCCGTCGGCGCGCGCGCGGGCGGGAGGTGACCATCGCCTCCACCCGCCCCTGGGAGACCACGGAGTGAGACTCCTTGCCCAGGCCGGTGTCCGAGAGCACCTCGAGCACGTCGACGAGGCGGCAGCGCGCGCCGTTCAGCCGGTACTCGCCCTCGCCGGAGCGGTCCAGGCGCCGGACGATCGAGACCTCGGACGCGCCCAGCCCGAGCGTCCCCTCGGCGTCGTCGAGCACGAGCTCGACCTCGGCGCTCTGCCCCGACGGGCGACCGCGCCCTCCGCCGAAGATGACGTCCTGCATCGAGGCGCCGCGGACCGCGAGCGGCGACTGCTCGCCCATCGCCCACAGGACGGCGTCGGTGACGTTGGACTTCCCCGAGCCGTTCGGCCCCACGACGACGCTCACCCCCGGCGCGAAGGCGAGCCGGGTGCGATCGGGGAAGGACTTGAAGCCCCGCAGGGTGAGCGACGTCAGGTGCACGGGCGCCTCAGGCTCGCTGCCCCTCGAGCTGCGCGAGCGCCGCCCGGGCGGCCTCCTGCTCGGCGTCCTTCTTCGAGCGCCCGGAGCCGCGTCCGAGCTCCTCCTCGTCCACCCGCGCGCTCACCGCGAAGGTGCGGTCGTGCGGCGGCCCTGCCTCCTCCTCCACCCGGTAGTCGACCACCGCCCCCCGGCGCGCCAGGCGCTCCTGGAGGGACGACTTGAAGTCGAGCGAGCCGTGGAGCGCCGCGTCGATCTCCGGCGCGAACGCCTCGACGATTGCCTCGGCGCTCGGCGCGTATCCGGCGTGGAGGTAGCACGCGCCGATGATGGCCTCCATGACGGACGCCAGCACCCGCTCGGTGCCCACGAGCGCCTCGACGCCGCGCCCGAAGGTGCCGGGAGCGACTCCGCGCATGCGCTCGGGTACCCCGACGCGCTCGGCCACGCCGCGGCACGCCCTCCCGGAGACGATCTGCGCCCGGATCTGGGTCAGGCGCCCCGCGCCGAAGGAGTCGGCCTCGAGGCGGGGATAGAGGTGGGTGGTGACCGCGAGGCCGAGCACCGAGTCGCCCAGGAACGCGAGCCGCTCGTAGGAGTCGGCGCGGCGCGCGGTCCACGAGGCGTGGGTGAGCGACTGCCGGGCCAGCTCGCCGGGCAGCGCGTCGAGGAGCGCGACGAGCTTCTCCAGCGCTCAGGACTCCCGCGCGCGGCCGGCTCCGGTGTGGGCGAGCACGAAGTCGACGGCCTGCCCGACGGTGAGGATCCTCGCCGCCTGCTCGTCGGATATGCGCACGCCGTAGGTGTCCTCGAGCTCCTGCACGAGGGTGTAGAGGTCGAGGGAGTCGGCGTCGAGGTCCTCGCGGAAGCGGGTGGAGTCCTCGATGCGCTCCGGCTCGAGCTCGAGCTCGTCGGCCAGGTGGGAGCGGATGAGCTCGAGGACTTCTGCGCGCATCATGGCTCCGGAACGGTAGAGGCCGGGGCGGATGACCGGCGCAGCGCCCCGGCGGCCTCGAGCGCGGCGTGGGTGCGCTCCACCGCGCGCTCGCGCACCGCGGTGGCGGCGAGCTCCACCGCCCGCGCGTAGCCGAGCCGGGTGAACCGGCCGTGGGCGACGACGCCCATCCGCCGCAGCCCGAGCATGTAGGCGCCCCCGTGCTCCTCGGGATCGATCTCGTCGCGCAGCCCGCGCAGCGCCGGACGCAGGAGCAGTCCGCCGATCCTCGCGCGGGGCGAGGAGCCGGCGCGCCGGCGGATCGCCTCGATAAGCGTGCCCGAGACGCCCTCCATGAGCTTGAGCGCGACGTTGCCGGTGAAGCCGTCGGTGACGACCACGTCGGCCCGGCCGGCGGTCAGGCCGGTGCCCTCGACGTTCCCGACGAAGTTGAGGTCGGAGTCGGCCGCCGCGGTGGCGAGCTGCTCGTGCACGGCGACGAGGTCGGGAGTGCCCTTGGTCGACTCCTCCCCATTGGAGAGCAGCCCCACGCGCGGGCGCGCGACGCCGAGGACCGCTTCGGCGAACGCCGCCCCCATGAAGGCGAACTGGACGAGGTGCTCGGGGCGCACCTCGACGTTGGCGCCCACGTCGAGGAGGAGCACGGGCGCTCCGGGGACGGGCACGGGCACGGCGAGCGCCGGCCGGTGGATGCCCGCGGCGCGCTTGACCCGGAAGAGCCCCGCGGCGAGCGCCGCTCCCGTGGACCCACCGGAGACGAGCGCCTGTGCCCTCCCCTCTCCCACCGCCCGCGCGGCCTGGACGATCGAGGACTCCGGGGTGCGGCGCGCGGCGCGAGCGGGATCGGGGGCCTTGGCGATGGAGACCGGCGCATCGACGATCTCCACGCCGGGCGCGGAGGAGCGGAGCTCCGCGGCGGGACCGAAGAGGAGCACGCGTACCTCGCCGGTGGCCGCGGCTTGGGCGGCCCCCGCCGCGACCTCCGCTGCTCCCAGGTCGGCGCCGTTCGCGTCGAGGGCGACGGTGACTACTCGCGGGGCGGCCATCGCTCCCCTTCGTTCGCCGGCGCGGGCGACTCCTCGGGGATCAGGCCGCGGACGGCCTCCACCCCCTCTCCGAACCGGGCGAGGAACTCCCCGACGTCGATCTCCGGACCTATGACCTGCTCGAGCTGCGGGTCATAAGCACGCCACCCGGTCTCGGTGGCGATGACCCCGAGCACGCGTCGCAGGGTCTCGACGGTGCCGGCGTTCTGCAGAGAGGGCCAGAACGGGATCTCGATCCAGACGTGGTCGTCCTCGAGCCCGATCTCGAGCTGTGGGGAGGCGAGCTCGATCGTTCGGTCGCGGGCGCGCGCCTCCTCCTCCGAGATGTCCATGAGCTCCGCCAGGGCCGCGTGGTCGCGCTCGCGCGGCTCGAGCCGCGGGTCGGCCGCGCTCAGCGCCAGGAGGAGTCGTGCCTTGCGCCGCTCCTTCTCGGGATCGAGAGAAGCGTCGACCGAGCTCTCGCCGAGGACGACGAGCTTCTGCATCGGCTCCTCGCCCGCGGCGAGGGGCAGTGCGTAGACCTCGTAGCTCACCGAGGCGGCGAGACGGTCAGGGCCCGTGCCCCTGCCATCGCCGGAGCGCGGCGGCGCCGCTCACCCCCCGAGCCTCCGGCACACGGGCACGAGCTAGTGGTCGTGGTCGTGGGCGTCCGCCGGCTCGGGCGAGAGGATCTCGCGGCCGGCGTAGCTGCCGCACGTCGGGCAGACCCGGTGCGGACGGCGCGGGGAGTGGCACTGCGGGCACGCGTTGTAGGTCGGCGCGGTCAGCTTGTGCTGCGAGCGGCGCTTGGTCGTGCGCGAGTGCGACTGCTTCTGCTTGGGGACGGCCATGGCGGCGAGGAGGCTAGCAGCGCGCCTCCGCCGGCTCGTAGTCGCCCCGCGTGCTGCCTCCCCTACTCGAGCTTCAGCTCCCGCAGCGCCGCCCACCGCGGGTCGGGCTCGGGCTCGTGCGTGTGCTCGGGCCCGGCGGCGTTCAGGTCCGCCCCGCACACCGGGCAGAGCCCCGCGCAGTCCGGGCGGCAGAGCACCTGGGCGGGCAGCGCGAGCACGAGCGCGTCGCGCGTCCAGGCGGCGAGGTCGAGCTCCTCTCCCGCGACGTAGGGGCTCGAGAGCTCCTCCACCTCGCCGGGCTGGAAGACCTCCCGCGCGTCGACCGCGACCTCGGGCGCCGCGGCCTCCAGGCAGCGCATGCACGGCCCCGTGAGCCGGGCGGTGAAGCGCAGCCGGAGCGCGTAGCCGTGGCCGGTCATGCGCGCGACCTCGAGGCGCGCGGGCACGAGCGCGGGCTCGGCGACGTAGCGCTGGCCGCCGAAGGAGAGGGGCGCGAGCGGCACGTCGAGCTCGAAGCGGCGCCCCTCCCCCGAGGTGAGCCGCAGGGCCGCCAGATCGAACAGGTCGGTGCGCTGCGCCATCCCCCTCTCGAGGGTAGCTCGCGACTATTCGCCGTCGCCGTCGGCCGGCTCGGTGAGCTCGCGCTTGAGCACCTTGCCCGTGGAGTTGCGCGGCAGCTCCCCGATGAACTCGACCTCCCGCGGCACCTTGTAGCGGGCGAGGTTCTGCTTGACGTAGCCCTGCACGTCGGACTCGCTCAGCTTCGCGTTCCCCTGCGTGACCACGAAGGCCTTCAGGCGCTGCCCGAACTGCTCGTCCTCGACACCGACGACCGCCGCCTCGTTGATGTCGCCGTGACGTGCGAGCAGGTCCTCGACCTCGGCGGGAAAGACGTTCTCCCCGCCCGAGACGATCATCTCGTCGTCGCGCCCGTCGACGAAGAGCCGGCCGTCCGCGTCGAAGTGCCCGACATCGCCCGTGGCCATGAGGCCGTCGATCTCGTCCTTGCCGCCGCCGCCCGTGTAGCCCTCGAAGAGCATCTCGTTCGCGACGAAGATCCGGCCGCTGTCCCCCTGCCTCTCGACCTCGCGACCCTCGTCGTCGTAGAGCTTGACGATCGTGCCACGAGGGGGGCGCCCAGCGGTGCCCGGGGCGGCGCGCAGGTCCTCCGGCGTGGCGATCGTCGCCCACGCGACCTCCGTCGAGCCATAGAGGTTGTAGAGCTTGTCGCCGAAGGCGTCCATGACCCGCTCGGCGAGCGCTCCGGGCAGGGCCGAGCCGCTCGCCGGGATGGTGCGCAGGGCGGAGAGGTCGTAGCGCTTGATCGTCTCCACCGGAACCTCGAGGATGCGCTGGAGCATCACGGGCACGACGACGAGGGCGGTGGCCTCGTGCTGGGCTGTGTCGCTCAGGATCGCCTCGGGCTCGAACTTGCGCCGCAGGACGACGGTGGAGGCGAGGGCGAGCCCGATCGTCCAGTGTGCGAAGCCCCACGAGTGGAAGAGGGGCGCGGCGATCATCGTCGTCTCGCGCGTGCGCAGGGGGATCTTGGAGAGCAGGGAGGCGGCGGGATCGAGCGAGCCGGGGCTCTCGCGACTCGCGCCCTTCGGCGTGCCCGTCGTGCCGGAGGTGAGGATGACGGTGCGCCCCGTGCCCTCCGGCGGGACCGGATCGGCGCGGTCACCGCTCTCCATGAGCTCCTCGAGCGTCGGGTCGGAGAGCTTCGAGTCGCCCTCGTGCCAGGCGATGAAGCGCTTGCGGCGCGTGGCCGCCTCCTCGACGAGCTCGCCGAACTCCTCGTCGTAGACGAGGGCGACCGGCTTCTCGCGCTTGACCACGTCGGTGATCTGCGGTCCGGCGAACGCCGTGTTCAGCAGGAGGGCGTCGGCGCCGAGCTTCGAGCACGCGACGGTGGCGTCGATGAACCCGCGGTGGTTGCGACACATGATCGCCACGCCGTCGCCCTCCCCCACGCCGCGATCGGACAGCGCGTGGGCGAGCGCGTTCGTGCGCGCGTGCATCTCGGCGAAGGTGAGCGTGCCGAGCTCGTCGATCACCGCCGGCTCGTCGGGGTAGCGCGCGGCGGCCGAGGCGTAGCCCGCCGCCGGCGTGGCGCCCCAGCGGACGAACGCGAGGCCGGTGCGGATGAGCTTGTCGGGACGGGTCGGGGCGATGACCCCGGCTTCCCACAGGGCCCGGCCGACCCAGAGCTTGTTGGTCACGCGATCGATGAGCGGGGGCATCGCGGCCGGTATCCAAGCACGAAGCGACGCATCAGGGCAGTCGCAGTCCCGCGGGGAGCTCGCCCCCCGGGGTCGGTCTCCTCGTGCGGTCGCGCCCGCCCAGGGCTAGGACCCGCGTTTCCGTCCGCGGGCGGCCCTATCGTGCTCTTCCCTCCTCATGGAAGCTGCCACTCCCCTCCATCGTCCGCAGGTCCGCACCCAGGGTGAGCGCCTCGTCGTCGACGGGCTGCTCATCGATGACCCGTGCGCGGTGCGGCTGGCGCGGGAGCGCGAGCAGGCGGGCGAGAGCGCGGCCAAGCTGGTGCAGGACGCGGTGTCCATCGGCGCCCGTGTGCTCGACCGCGAGCAGGCGGGAGCCCAGGCCGACTTCGTCCGCGCCGAGTTCGAGAAGCAGGCCCGCGAGGTCGAGGCCGCCTTCGGCGAGCGAGCCCGGGTGGTCTCCGAGCACTTCGGGCGCAAGGTCGACGAGGTGTTTTCGCCCGAGTCGGGGCACCTCTCCAAGGCGCTCGTCCGCCACTTCGACGATGGGTCGAGCGCCGCGGTCCAGCACCGCGTGCGCGCGCTGGTGGACGAGGTCATGAGCAAGGGGCGCGAGGACCTGCTGCGCCAGTTCTCCGCCGCCGACGGCTCCAATCCGCTCGCCGACTTCAAGCTGTCGGCGGTCACGGCGGTCCAGGCCGCCGGCGCGACCCAGGAGCGCAACCTGCGCGCTCTGCACGGTGAGATGGCCGCCCTCAAGCAGGAGCTCCAGGGCCTCCGCGACGAGAAGCAGAAGCTCGTGGAGGTCGGTGCCGAGCGCGAGCGCGGCACGGCCAAGGGACGCACCTTCGAGGAGGCCGTCTTCGAGGCGGTCGACGGGATAGCGCTCGCCCAGGGCGACGACGCCAACGCCGTCGGCGACCTCAAGGGCTCGACGCGGAAGACCGGCGACGTGGTGGTCGCGATCGACGGGTGTCGCGGCCCCGCTCGGGGCACGATCGTCTTCGAGGCGAAGGACCAGCGGCTCTCCAAGCCCGAGGCGCTGCGCGAGCTCGAGCGGGCCAAGGCCGAGCGCGGCGCCAACTACGCGGTCCTCGTCGTTCCCCGCGACGAGGAGCTCCCGGCCAACGTCGACCCGCTCCGCGAGTTGCAGGGCGACAAGCTCTTCGTCTCCTACGATCCCGAGGAAGGCTCGCGGATCGCCCTCGAGGTCGCCTACGCGCTGGCGCGCGCCCGGGTGCTTATGTCCCAGGCGGATGGCGAAGTCGACGCGGCGACGATCGGCGAGACGGTCGAGCGCGCGCTGGGCGCCCTGCGCGACACCCAGAAGATCAAGCTCCACCTCTCGGGGGCGACTTCGAGCATCGACACCGCGCGCAAGGTCCTCATCACCATGGAGGACCAGGTGAAGGGCCACCTCGCCGACATCCAGTCCCTGCTCGCCGCGGCCGCGGCGGGTGCTTAGGCGAGCGGCAGCGCGGGCAGGCCAGTCCTCGTGATCCGGCGCCGCGTAACCGTTCAGGGCCGCGTTCAGGGCGTCTTCTTCCGCGACTCCACGCAGGAGGAGGCACAGTCGGCCGGCGTGGCGGGATGGGTGCGCAACCGCGACGACGACACCGTCGAGGCGGTCTTCGAGGGTGAGGAGGCCGCGGTCGAGCGGATGGTCGAGTTCTGCCGCTCGGGCCCGGGACGCGCCGACGTACGCGACGTCGAGGTCGCCGAGGACGGGGAGTCCGAGGGGCTCAGCGGCTTCGAGGTGCGCTGAGCGCTCAGCCCGAGTCGAGGGCGCCCTGGAACGCCGCCCGCGCCCGCTCGCCGTGAACGGCGAAGACCACGCGCTCGAGCCCGCTCCCCTGCTCGAGGTGCCTGTGCACCTCCTCCACCTCGATGCGTGCCGCCTCGTCGAGCGAGAACCCGCCCACGCCGGTGCCGAAGGCGACGAGCGCCAGCGACCGGGCGCCGAGCTCCTCCGCGCGACGGAGGGTGCTCGCGGTCGCCCGCCCGATGATCTCGGCCGAGGTGGGGCCGCCGAGCTTCATCGTCGCCGCGTGGATCACCCATCGCGCCGGCATGTCGCCGGCTCCGGTCTCCACCGCCGCGCCGAGGGCGATCGGCGCCTTGCGGTCGCTCTCGGACTGCACGCTCGGACCGCCCGCGCGGGAGATCGCACCTGCCACCCCTCCGCCGTGGGCCAGCTCGGTGTTGGCCGCGTTGGCGATGGCGTCGACCTCGAGCCGCGTGATGTCGGCGTCCAGCACCTCGATTGCCGTCATGGGAACAGGATCCGATCTTCGCCGCGGATGGGAAGCTCGACGGGCGTGGACGAGCTCCGGAGCGGCTCACTTCCTGAAGCCCGTGTCCCCCCAAAGAGGCGCAGGGCTTCGGCGAACCGCCGCTAGCCGACTTCCGCGGGCTCGTCCTTGCCCTGCAGGCGCTCGCGCCCGCGCTGCACGGCGGCGGTGAACTTCGAGAGGTTGACCTCGAGGGTGTTGAGGATCTCGTCGGCGTAGTCCTCGGCGCCGAGGCGGATCTCGCGCTCGCGGGCCCGGGCGTCCTCGATGATGTCCTCCGCGCCCCGCTCGGCCTGCTTGGTGACCTCCTCCTGGGCGATGAGCTGCTGCTGGCGCTCACGCGCCTCCTTGAGGATGCGCTCGGACTCGCGCTTGGCCTCGGCGAGCATCTCCTGGCGCTCCTTGACGATCCAGCGCGCCTGCTTGATCTCCTCGGGGATCGTCGCGCGCATCTGGTCGAGGATGTCGTAGATCTCCTCCTTGTCGACCCGGACCTGATCGGTCAGGGGCACCTGCTTGGCGTTGTGGACCAGGTCGTCAAGCTTGTCGATGAGAACGAGGACATCCACGGCAACCTCCTTTCGTCAGCGCGAGAGCTCTTCCTTCAGCCGGCGGGCGACGCCCTCCGGCACCATGTCGTCGATGCTGCCGCCGAACGTGGCGAGCTCCTTGACCCCGCTGGAGGAGAGAAAAGAGTACTGCGGGGAGGACATCAGGTAGACCGATTCGACGTCGGGCGCCTGCCGGTGGTTGAGCGAGTTCATCTCGAACTCATAGCCAAAGTCGGTGATCGTGCGCAGTCCCTTGACGATCGCGCGGGCGTCGCAGCGGTGCGCGAAGTCGACGATGAGCGTGTCGAAGCTCTCCACCTCCACGTTACCGTGGTGGCGCGTGGCCTCCTCGATGAACCCCATGCGCTCCCCGGTGGAGAAGAGCGTCTTGTTCTTGCGAATCGGGACGTCGACCACCGCGACGACCACCCGGTCGAACATCGCCGATGTGCGCCGGATGACGTCCAGGTGACCGTTCGTGACCGGGTCGTAGGTGCCCGGGCAGATGGCGGTGCGGGGGTCGGGAGTCATGGGGAGCGGTGGATGCGTATCAGGGTGTCGCCGTACCGGCGCTCGTCGGCCAGGGGGATCGCAAGCTCGAGCGGCGAGCGGCGGTCGCTCTCGGCGACCACCCGGGCGCCGGGCGCGAGCACCGGCACGAGTGCCGTGGAGAGCTCGGCCCCGAGCCCGGCCGCCCGACGGTAGGGCGGGTCGAGGAACGCCAGATCGTATTGGCGAGCGGCCTCGCGTGCGTTGCGGAGGTAGGCGCCCGCGTCGGCACGGTGGGTCGCGGCGGCGAGCCCGAGGGCGGCGAGGTTCGCCCGGACGGCCTCGATCGCGGCCGGGGAACGATCGACGAAGTCGACCGCGGCGGCCCCACGGGACAGCGCCTCGAGGCCGAGCGCGCCGGATCCGGCGAACAGATCGAGCACGCGCAGACCGGCCATCTCGCCGAGGATCGAGAAGAGCGCCTCGCGGACCCGGTCGGAGGTGGGTCGGGTCTCGGCGCCCCGGGGCGCCCGCAGCGCGCGCCCGCGGTGGACGCCCGCGATGATCCTCACGCGGGGATCGGCTCGAGCGCCTCCGTGCCGTGGGCGGCGGCGAGGCGCTCGGCGATCAGCACGTGCTCGGGCTCCTCGAGCTCGGGGTCGGTCGCGACGAGTGCCTCCGCACGGCGGTGCGCGCACTCGAGCACGGGCAGGTCCTCGGGCATCTCTGCGACGCGCAGGGTCTGCACGCCGCTCTGGCGCACGCCGGCGAGGTCGCCGTGCTTGCGCAGCTCGAGGTCGATCTCGGCGAGGCGAAAGCCGTCGTGGTGGCGCACGATCGCCTGCAGCCGGCGAGAGTCGCGCGGACCGAAGAAGATCGCCACGGAGTCGTGCGCGCCGCGTCCGATCCTGCCGCGGAGCTGATGGAGCTGCGAGATGCCGTAGCGCTCGGCGTCCTCCACCAGGAGGACGGTGGCGTTCGGGACGTCGATGCCGACCTCGATCACGGAGGTCGCGACGAGCACGTCGGCGGCGCCGTCGGCGAAGCGCCCCATCGCCTCCTGCTTCTGGCGCGAGGACATCTGGCCGTGCAAGAGCTCGAGGCGGAAGTCGACGAGCTCCGTGCGTCGCAAGCGGTCGAACTCGGCGGTTGCGGCCCGCGCGTGCAGGGCCTCCGACTCCTCCACGAGCGGGCAGACCACGAACGCCTGGCGCCCGGCGCGGAGCTCCTCCCGCAGGCGCTCGTAGGCCCGCGCCCGCTCGCCGTCCCCGGCGGCGACGTGGGTGGCGATCGGACGCCGGCCGCGCGGCAGCTCACGCAGCTCGGTCACGCCGAGCTCGCCGAAGTTGGTGAGGCGCAGCGTGCGCGGAATGGGCGTGGCGGTCATGTGGAGCACGTGAGGCAGCCCGTCCGCCTCGGCCTTGCGGTCGAGCGCCGCGCGCTGGCGGACTCCGAAGCGGTGCTGCTCGTCGATCACCGCCACCGCGAGGCGGGCGAACTCGACGTCGTCCTCGATCAGCGCGTGGGTGCCGACGACGAGCGCGAGCTCTCCGCTCGCGAGCTTGCCGAGCACATCACGGCGACGCGCCGCCGGAGTGGAGCCCGTGAGCAGCGCGGCGGGCACCGCCTCCTCGGCCATGAGGCGCTGCAGGGTGGCGAAGTGCTGCTCGGCGAGCGTCTCCGTCGGCGCCATGAGCGCGCCCTGGGCGCCGTGCTCGACCGCGCGGAGCAGCGCGAAGAGGGCAACGACGGTCTTGCCCGATCCGACCTCGCCCATGAGCAGCCGCTGCATGGAGCGATCGCCGGCGAGCTCGGAGGCGATCTCCTCGATCGCCGCTCGCTGGTCCCCGGTGAGCGTGAAGGGGAGCCCCCGCTCGAGCCAGCGCGCGGTGATCTCGCGCGGCCCGTCGAGCCTCACCGCCGCGCCGGCCACGAGGCGCCGCTCGCGCCGGCGGAGCAGCGCGAGCTGGAGGAGGAAGAGCTCGTCGAACGCCGCCCGCCGGTGGGCGTCCGTCCCGTCGCCGGAGTCGCGCGGAAAGTGAGCGGCGCGCAGGGCGGCGCTCCGGTCGGGCAGGCCCTCGCTCGCCCGGACACCGGCGGGAAGCCACTCGACCACGTCGAGCAGCGCTTCGCGCTGGGCGGTGATGAGCGCGAGGATCTGGGTGGAGGAGAGGCCGTCGGTCGCGGGGTAGTGCGCAACGCCCTCGGCGGCGCCGGGCGCCTCCGAGGTGAGCGCGTGGTCGCTCACGCGGAAGGCGTTGCGGCCCGCGAACTTGCCGTGGAGCACGAGCCGGGTGCCGGGCGGGTAGCGGCCCACGAGCCAGGGCTGGTTGAAGAACGTGGCCTTCATCGGGCCCGACCCGTCGGCCACGGTGGCCTCCACAAGCGGCTTCATCCCGCGCCTGCGCACCGGACGCGCCGTGATGGAGCGGACCTCGACGATGACCGTGGCCGACTCACCCGGCGAGAGGTCGGCCACCGTCCGCGCCTCCCGCCGGTCCCGCGGGAGATGCTCGAGCAGGTCGCCGACGGTCTCGAGCCCGAGCGTCGTCGCCGCCCGGGCGGACCTGGCGGGGGAAATCGCGAGCGGAGCGCGAAGCGCCGAGGGGCGCGGCCAGCGCACGGGTGCCTCCTCGAGCTGGGCGAGGCCGAGCGGCTCCCCGGAGGCGAAGGAGATCGGAAGAACGGCGTCCACGGGACGCGCTCACTATGACTCGCGCGGCGGTCGGCTCCCGGCGGCCGGGCGGCTACTCGGCGGCGAGCAGCCACCACCAGCTCGGCTCGCCGCCGTCGCTCAGCTCGAGCTCGACGTCGTGGCCGACCGCGGCGCGGATCTCCTCGTCGGGCAGCGGCGGCTCGGCGCCGCGCACGCAGGTCACGAGCTCGGCCCCGTCGCGCATCCGGTCGAGCACGCCGCGGAGCGTGGCCCCCGGCTCTCCCCACGCGACGAGCTCCTCCCCGACGAAGCCCACCGCCTCTCCGACGCGAAAGCGCCCCTGATGGTCGTCTCGAGCGGCGGGGGCGACTCCTCCCGTCCGCACGCGGTGGAGGATCTCCTCGATCGCGGCGGCGTTCTGCTCGGCGGCCCGGTCGGGGTCGAGCGCCACCGCCGCCGAGAGCCCGGCCTGCTGGGAGCGCGTGAGCGCGACGCTGACCGTCTTGTCGGAGAGCTCGGCGGCGCGCTCGGCCGCCATGAAGACGTTGGCCGAGTTGGGCAGCACGACCACCTCCTCGGCGGCGACGGCGTGGATGCCGGCGAGCAGGTCGTAGGTCGAGGGGTTCAGCGTGGCGCCGGCGAGCAGGCCGTCGACCCCGAGCGACTCGAACAGGACGCGCATCTTCGGACCCGAGACCACCGCGAGCGCGCCGCAGCGGGCAACCGGGCGCGACGCCTTCCCGCCTCCGTTGCCGGCGGAGCCGAGCCGCGCCGCGCGCTCGTGCACCTGCTTGCGCATGTCGGCCACGTCGAGGTGGGAGACGGCTCCGGCGGAGGAGAAGACGGCGGTCGCGGCGTCGGGATCGTCGGTGTGGAGATGGACCTTGAGCGTCGTCGAGTCACCCACGACGAGCACGGAGTCCCCCAGCTCCTCGAGTCGCCGGGAAGACGCGCGCCCGTCGAGCTCGCGCCCGGTGACCGCGAAGTTCGTGCAGAACCGAAACGAGGAGGACTCGTGCTGGGGGTGGCTCACCCGGGCGGCGGCGTGGTGCTCGAGCGCGGGCGGCTCGGAGCCGCGCAGCGCCGCCACGATACCGGCGAAGATGATCGTCAGGCCGTAGCCGCCGGCGTCGACCACGCCCTCCTCGCGCAGGACGGGAAGCAGCTCGGGCCCGCGCTTGACCGAGTCCTCCCCCGCCCGCACGGCGCCCTCGAGCACCTCGGCGAGCAGCGCGTTCTGCCGCGAGTCCTCGGTGTCGGGGGCCAGCCGCGGCTCGGGCATGTGATTGGCGGCGCTCACGATTCCCCGCGCCATCTCGCGCACCACGGTGAGGATCGTGCCCTCGGCGGGCTCGCGCACCGACTCATAGGCCTGCGCGGCGGCCCGCGCCATGGCCGCGCCGACGAGGACCGGGTCGACGAGCTCGCCGGGGCGGGAGATGAGCTCCTCGGCGGCGCCCCGGATGAGCTGGGAGAGGATGACGCCGCTGTTCCCGCGGGCGCCGAGCAGCGCCGCGCGGGCCACCGAGCGCACGATCTCGTCGCGGCCGATCTCGTCCAGGGTCCGATGCCGGGCCGCCTCGGCCAGGCGATCGAGCTCGGCCAGGACCGCCCGGAGCGTGAGCACCATGTTGTCACCCGTGTCGCCGTCGGCGACGGGGAAGACGTTCAGGTCGTTGACCTCCTCACGGCGGCTCTCGAGGTGCGCGAGGGCGGCCTCGACGACCGTGCGAAAGCGGACGAGGCTGGGGTCGGACACGGCGCGGGCGGCCGTGCTAGCGGTCTCGGCCGCCGGCGGCCGGGACCCTCACGCCTTGGTGACCTTGCCGGCCTTCAGGCAGCGGGTGCACACGTAGACCCGCCGGGGAGTGCCGCCGTCGTCGATCCGCACTCGCTGGAGGTTCGGCTCGAAGCGCCGCCGGGTGGCGACCATGGAGTGGCTGCGGCTGTTGCCGAACGCCGGACCCTTGGCGCAGGAGTGGCAGACCTTGGACATGACGCGGCGCAGTATAGGCGCGGCGTTGGAACGCCGCCGGCGGGGGATTGTCCAGCGCCGAGATGGGTAACCGTCGCCTCAGCGGGTCCCGGGACCCGAGCGATCCCATGCCCAAGCTGACCTCCGACCTGCGCAGCGCTCCCGTTCTGCCCGAGCGCTACGGGCTCTCCCACCACATCGCCAACGGGGGAATGGCCTCCGTGTGGTCCGCGGAGGATCGCGTCCTCGGCCGCTGCGTCGCGATCAAGCTGCTCGCCACGCACCTGGCCGGGGATCCCGAGAACGCGAGGCGCTTCGAGCGCGAGGCGCGAGCCGCGGCCCGGGTCTCGAGCCACCCCAACGTGGTCACGATCTACGACGTCGGCGAGGCCGAGGGTCGCGCCTTCATCGTCATGGAGTACCTGAGCGGCGGCTCGGTCGCCGATGCCATCCGCGCCGCGGGCGAGCGGGGGGTGAGCCGGCCCGAGGCCATCGCCTGGCTGCGCGACGCCGCCGCGGCGCTCGACGCGGCGCACGGGCTCGGGATCGTGCATCGCGACATCAAGCCCGCGAACCTCCTCCTCGACGGCCGGCGGCGGGCGCTCGTGGCCGACTTCGGGATCGCGCGGCTGGCCACGGAGGGGACGATGACCACGACCGGCCAGCTCCTCGGCACCGCCGCCTACCTCTCCCCCGAGCAGGCGCTCGGGGAGCCGGCCACCGCGGCGAGCGACATCTACTCACTCGCGGTGGTGGGCTACGAGCTGCTCACGGGCAGCCGGCCCTTCCGCGCCGAGCACTTCGCCGCGCAGGCGCGCCAGCACGTCGAGGCCGTCGCGCCTCCCGCCTCCGACATCGACGGTGGCCTCTCACCCGCGGTCGATCCGGTGCTCGCGCGGGGCCTGGCCAAGGACCCCGACGAGCGCTGGCTGAGCGCCACCGCCTTCGTCGACGCGCTCGAGCGCGCGGTGGGGCGCGCCCGGCCGGCGGCGGTCGAGTCGCCGACCGAGGTCACGCGTCCGCTGCTCGGCGCGGTGGGAAGCGCGCCCGCTCCGCGCGGGCCGGCCCCGAGCGCCGGTTCGCCGCGCGGGCCGGTCGCTGCGCGCGAGCGCTCGGGCCGCGGCGGGCGCTTGGCCCTCATCGCGCTCGCCCTGGCGGCACTCCTCGTCCCGCTCGTCGTGCTGCTGTCCTCGAGCGGCGGGGAGAAGAAGGCGAGCACCCCCTCGCGGGCGGCCGCGCGCCCGACCCGGCGCTCCGCACCGGCGCCCCGGCCGGCCCGCCCCACGCCGCCCGCCTCGCCGGGGGGCACCGCCGCGCGCTCCACCTCCACCCCGATCTCCGCGCCCCGTGCCGGCGCCTCGCCCGCCGAGGCCGCGGCGCTGCAGCTGCGGGGCCACAACCTGCTGGCCAGCGATCCGAAGAGCGCCATACCGATCCTCGAGCAGTCCAAGGCGGCCACCGGGCAGACGACGGCGAACTGCCGGCAACCGAGCTCGCCGGCCTGCCTGACCTACGCCTACGCGCTCTACGACATCGGCCAGGCGCTGCTGATGACGGGCAATCCCGGCCAGGCCGTCTCCGTTCTCCAGGAACGCGCGACCATCAACACGGGACTGAACATCGTGCTTCCCGAGCTCGCCCGGGCGCGCCAGGCGGCCGGCAGAGGCGCCTCCGCGCCCGGCGCGGGCGCTCAGCCCGGGAACGGCCAGGCCAGGGGGAAGAAGGGCGGAAAGGGTTAAGGGCTCTAGAAGCCGGCCGGCGCCCGCGGGGAGGCGAGCCGGCGCTTGACCGCGAGCGAGGCGAGGACGGCCTCGGCGGCGTGGGCGCCCGAGTCGCGCTTGCCGTCCCCCGAGCGCGCCAGCGCCTGCTCCATCGTCTCGACGGTGAGCACGCCGAACCCGCACGGCACACCGGTCGCGAGCTGAACCTGCTGGATCCCCCGGGCCGCCTCGGCGCAGACGTAGTCGTAGTGGTCGGTCTCGCCGCGGATCACCGCCCCGAGGCACACCACCCCGGCGTAGCGACCCGACTCCGCCGCGAGCTTGGCGGCGAAGGGCAGATCGAAGGCGCCCGCGACGTCGAAGACGTCGATCCTCCCCGCCTCCGCGCCGGCCGCCGCCAGGGCCGCGCGGGCGCCGGTCTCGAGACGCTCGCCCAGCTCTGGGTAGAAGCGCCCGACGGCCAGGGCGAAGCGCTCAGCGGCGGCGCTCACGCTTCGGTGTCCTGGGGCTCCTGCTCCTGCCGCTGCTCCTGCTCCTTCTCGGCGTGGATCATCTCCTCGTCGAGCGCCAGCCCCTGATGGTGCAGCGTGTGCCCGAGGCGCTCGCGCTTGGCGCGAAGGTAGCCCTCGTTGTGGGGATTGGGGACAGACTGGATCGGGATCTGAGCAGTGACGGAGAGTCCGTATCCCTCGAGCCCGACGATCTTCTTCGGGTTGTTGGTGAGGATGCGGATGGAGCTCAGACCGAGGTCGGTGAGGATCTGGGCGCCGATCCCGTAGTCGCGCAGATCGGCCGGCATCCCGAGCTCGAGGTTCGCGTCCACCGTGTCGAGGCCGCCCTCCTGGAGCTTGTAGGCGCGCAGCTTGTTGAGCAGGCCGATGCCCCGTCCCTCCTGGGACAGGTAGAGCAGGACGCCGCGACCCTCGCGCTCGATCATCGCCATCGCCGACTCGAGCTGCTCACCGCAGTCGCAGCGGAGGGAGTGGAAGACGTCGCCGGTCAGGCACTCCGAGTGCACCCGGACGAGAACGTCCTCGATGCCGTCCACGTGGCCTTTGACCATCGCCACGTGGTGCTTGTTGTCCACGAGCGAGCGGTAGCCGATCGCCGTGAACTCGCCGAATCCGGTCGGCATGGCGGTGGCCACCACCCGGTCGATCAGCCGGTCGTGGCGACGACGATAGGCGATGAGGTCGGCGACGGTGATCATCTTCAGCCCGTGCCGGCGGCAGTAGGGCACGAGGTCGGGCACGCGCGCCATCGTCCCGTCGTCGTTCATCACCTCGCAGATGACGCCCGCGGGGATGAGCCCGGCCAGCCGCGCGAGGTCGACCGCGGCCTCGGTCTGCCCGATGCGCTCGAGGACGCCCCCCGCCTTGGCCTTGAGCGGCAGCACGTGGCCGGGCTGCACGAGGTCGCGCGGGCGCGAGCGCGGGTCGACGGCCACCTGGATCGTGCGCGCCCGGTCGGCGGCCGAGATGCCCGTGGTGACGCCCTCGCGGGCCTCGACCGTGACGGTGAAAGCGGTCTCGAACGGGCTCTCGTTCTTGGCGGCCATCAGGTCCAGCCCGAGCTCGTCGCAGCGCTCGGGGGTCAGCGCGAGGCAGATCAGCCCGCGCCCCTCCTTGGCCATGAAGTTGATCGCCTCGGGCGTCGCGAACTGGGCGGCCATGGTCAGATCGCCTTCGTTCTCACGGTCCTCGTCGTCGCAGACCACGACCATCCGGCCCTGGCGGATGTCCTCGATCGCCTCTTGCACGGAAGAGAACGCATTGCTCGCGCTCATGCCCCGACCAGCCTTTCCACGTACTTGGCCAAGATGTCGACCTCGAGGTTGACAGGGCGCCCGATCGGGCCCAGGCCGAGGTTCGTGCGCTCGAGCGTCTCCGGGATGAGCGAGACCGTGAAGCGATCCTCCGCCACCCCGGCGATCGTCAGCGAGACGCCGTCGATCGCGATCGATCCCTTGGGCGCCACGTAGCGGAGTATCGCGCGGTCGGCGGTGAGCATGAGGATCCGCGCGAAGCCCTCCTCCCGGACCGACTCGACGTGCCCGATCCCGTCCACGTGCCCCTGGACGACGTGGCCGCCGAGGCGGTCGCCCGCGCGAAGCGGAAGCTCGAGGTTCACCCGGGCGCCCGGTCGCGCGGCGCCCAGCGCGGAGCGGTCCAGGGTCTCCCGCATAACGTCGGCCGAGAAGGCGCCCTCGCCGACGGCGGTCGCGGTGAGGCACACGCCACTCACCGCGATCGAGTCACCCGGGCGCAGCTCGTGGGCGATGGCGCTGGCCACCGCGACCTGCGCCCCCGCGGGCGTCGCGTCGAGGTCCTGCACCGTCCCGACGTCCTGGATGAGCCCCGTGAACACCGCGGCCTCACCACTCCCGCAGCCGCGCGGAGACGAGCAGGTCCTCCGCGAGCGTCTCGCACTCGAGCGCGTGCACCCGGATGGCCTCGGAGATCGCCTCCACCCCCTCGCCCTCGAACGGGTCGCGCGCCGTGCGCCCCCCAAGTAGGAGCGGCGCCAGGAACAGGCGCAGCTCGTCGATCTCCCCCGCGTCGAGGAAGGCGCCGGCCAGTCGCGGGCCGCCCTCGAGGAGGATGGAGCTCACGCCCGCCGCCCCGAGCTGGTCGAGCGCCGAGGTGACGCGCGCGGGGTCGTTGGCCCCGGCGGCCACGATCACCTGCGCCCCCGCGCCCACCAGCGCGGCCACGGCAGTTCGCGGCGCGGCCCGAGAGGCGATCACCGTGAGCGGCGCCTCGGCGGCGTCCCGCACGAGCCGGGAGTCGAGCGGAAGGCGAGCCAGCGAGTCGAAGACGACCCGCCGCGGCTGGCGGGCGGCCGGCTCGTGGCCCTCGGCGGCCTGCCCTTCGCCCAGGCGCGCGGTGAGCCGGGGGTCGTCGGTCAGCGCGGTGCCGATCCCCACCGCGACGGCGTCGAGCTCGACGCGCCAGCGATGCGCGCGGCGCCGGCTCTCCTCGCCCGAGATCCACTTGGAGTCGCCCGCGCGGGTGGCCACCTTGCCGTCGAGCGACATGGCGGACTTGAAGAGCACCCACGGGCGACCGGTGCGCGCGTGCTTGCGGAAGGGCTGGTTGAGCAGGCGGGCGCTCGCCGCGAGCTCTCCGTCGGCCTGGAGGATCTCGACGCCCTCGTCGCGGAGGATCCCCGGTCCGCGGCCCGCGGCCTTCTCGCTCGGGTCCTCGGAGGCCACGACCACGCGCTTGAGCCCGGCGCCGAGGATGGCCTCGGTGCACGGCGGCGTCTTGCCCTGGTGCGCACACGGCTCGAGGGAGACGTAGAGCGTCGCCCCGGCCAGGTCGCCCGCCCGGGCGCCCGCGGAGCGGATGGCCTCGACCTCGGCATGGGCGGCGCCGAACGCGGAGTGAAAGCCCTCCCCGAGGACCTCTGCGCCCCGGGCGATCACCGCGCCGACGAGCGGGTTGGGGCTCACCCGGCCGCGCCCCCGCTCGGCGAGCTCCACGGCGCGGGCGAGGTGGGCGCGGTCGGTTTCGGTCTTGACGGGCAAGCGGTCCTCTGGGGCGAGGATAGGGCCCGCCGGCTCAGCCGGGTGGGCGCGGACATGCGGCGTAGGCGACGAAGGGCGCCTCCTCGGCGACCCGGGTAAAGCCGACCCGGGGGACGCCGATCCGGGGATCCTGCGCTGAGGCACCGAGGAGCCGGGCCCGCGCGCCGGCGTCCGTCACGAAGATCGCCACTCCGCGCTGCGCCCGGGCCCGCGGGCGCGGTGCGCTGAGCCAGCCCTGGCGCCGATCGGAGCGGGCCACGACGGCGGTGCGCCCGAGGTCGAGAGCCCAGCGAACCTCGGGCACGAGCCGGTGGTCGGGCACCGAGACGGCCCCACACCCCAGACCGGCGCGAACGGCGGGCCGGTCGAGCAGGCGCCCGAGCGCGACGTGGTCGGCGCTGCGCAGCCGCACGTCGGCGAGCAGGCTCCGCGGCGCTGCGTGGGCGAGGTCGAGCCCGGCGGCGGCGAGCAGCGCGAGTGCGGCGCCGAGCGCCCAGAGCCGGCGCGCCCGGGTGCCCCACGAGAGCAACGTGAACCCGGCGAGCGCCAGGCCGGCGAAGAGCACGAGCGCGACCTGGGCGACCACCAGGTAGCGCGGGATCACCGAGAGCCCGAACAGCCCGACGAGCAGAAAGGAGATGAGCCCCGAGAGGAGGCCGACCGCGGGCAGGACCGCGCGCCGGGGCGCGAGGGCGAGTGCCGCGCCGAGGCCGGCGAGCGCGGCCGCCGCCACGGGCGGGCTCAGCGCACCGAGGAGGTAGACGGGCACGAGCCGGACCACCTCCCCCAGGTCACGGCGCCGGCCGAGCTCGCCGGCCAGGCCATGCGTCGCGTGCAGCGAGAAGAGCGGATCGCCGGTCAGCGCTGCGTCGAAGGCGCTCCAGGCCGCCGGGGCGAGCAGCGCGAGCGCCGCGAGCCGGAGCCGCGCCCCCCGCCCCGGGGTGCTCCGCGCGAGCCAGCCCGCATAGAGCGCCGAGAGCAGCCACGCGTCGGGACGGATGAGACCGGCGGCCGCGAGCAGGGCGAGCACGGCCACGCCCCGCCGTGATCGTTCCGCCTCGAGCGCACCGGCCCAGACCACGAGGGCCAGGAAGGCGACGTCGGCATAGCCACGCAGCGCCAGCGACTCGAAGTGCAGCCCGCCGCACAGCAGCAGCGCGGCCGCCACGCCCACGGCGGGCGAGAACGAGTCGCGCCCGAGGCGGTAGAGGCCGCCGACGAGGGCCACGAAGGCCGCGAGCGCGACGGCGACGAGCGCCCGGTCGGCCGCGGCGCCCACGGGCTCGAGGAGTGCGCCCAGCGCGATCGCGAGGGGATGCTCGGTGGGCGCGCGGTAGGCGGAGAACGACGGCGTGGCGCCGTGAAGCAGCTCGCGGCCCCACAGGAGCGCGTAGGAGGCGTCGTAGCTCGGATAGGTCGGGACGGCGAAGAAGGTCCAGACCGCGCCGAGCGCGAGCCCGGCGAGCGCGATCCGCTCCCGGGATCGCCGCGGCAGCGCGCGTAGCCGATCACCGGCGCGACCGGGACGCGGCCGGGTGATCGTCGCGGTGCTCAAGGCCTCGAGGGAGTCGGCGGAGGAGGCGCGGGCGCCCGACCCGTCTGGGATACTGGCCGGCGAGTCTAGGGCACCGAGGAGCCCGTCCCGGCCGTTCCGGCGGCAGCTCCGCGGCGCGGCGTGGCGGCGTGTCTTCTACCCTCTGCTCAAGCGGCCGCTGCGCTCTGCCCATGAAGCTCATCATCCAGATCCCCTGCTTCGACGAGGAGGAGACCCTCCCGGAGACTCTGGCCGACCTGCCGCGGGAGGTGCCGGGGTTCGACTCCGTCGAGTGGCTCGTCATCGACGACGGGTCGACCGACCGGACCGTCGAGGTCGCGCGCGAGCACGGGGTCGATCACGTCGTGCGCCTCACGAACAACAAGGGACTTGCGGCCGGGTTCCAGGCCGGGCTCGACGCCGCCCTCAAGCTCGGCGCCGACGTCATCGTCAACACCGATGCCGACAACCAGTACGTCGGCGCCGACATCACGAAGCTCGTCGCGCCGATCCTCTCCCGGCGCGCCGACATGGTGGTGGGTGACCGCGAGGTCAGCAAGATCGAGCACTTCTCGCCGGCCAAGAAGGCGCTCCAGCGCCTGGGCTCGTGGGTCGTGCGCCAGGCCTCCTCCACGACCGTGCCCGACACCACCTCGGGCTTTCGCGCCTACAACCGCGAGGCCGCGCTCCAGCTCCAGGTGGTCTCCAAGTTCACCTACACCCTGGAGACGATCATCCAGGCCGGCAAGCTCCTCGTCGCGGTCGACCACGTCCCCATCCGCACGAACCCGAAGACGCGCGAGTCGCGGCTCTTCCCGTCCACCACGGCCTACGTGCGGCGCAACGTCGTGTCCATCTTCCGCATCTACACGCAGTGGGAGCCGCTGCGGGTGTTCATGGGCGCCGCGGCGATCGTCGGGCTCGGCGCCGTGGGCGTCTTCGGGCGCTTCCTCGTCGCCTACCTGCAGGGCCAGGGCAAGGGTCACGTGCAGTCGCTCATCCTCGGAGCGGTGCTCTTCAACGCCGCGATGCTGCTCGCCGCGCTCGGGGTCATCGGCGACCTGCTGGCCGCGCAGCGCGTGCTCTCCCAGCGCACCTTCGAGCGCGTGCGGCGCATCGAGCTGAGCCTCGGCGTCGCCCCCTCGCACTACGAGCCCGGCGCGCACCCGACGGGACAGGCGGCCACCACCGGAGCCGACGGCGGTAAGGCGACGGGCAAGACCGAGGAGCGCGAGGCGCTGCGGGTATGAGCGGCGCGAGCTCCGGCGGCGTGGCTGCCGAGCCGGTCGTCACCGGCAACACCTACGACAAGTACGGCTCCGGCAACCCCGTCGTGCGCCGCCTCATGGGCGGCTTCGAGCGCACGCTCGAGGAGCTCTTCAGCCGGGCCGCGCCGGCCTCGGTGCTCGACGTGGGCTGCGGCGAGGGCGTGCTCACCTCCCGGTGGGCCGACCGGCCGGTGGTCGAGCGGATCGTGGGGATCGACCTCGAGGATCCCAAGCTCCAGGCGGAATGGGAGGAGCGCCGGCGGACGAACCTCGAGTACCGCGTCATGCGCGCCGAGAATCTCCCGTTCGCCGACGGCGAGTTCGACCTCGCGGCGGCCATCGAGGTGCTCGAGCACGTGCCCGATCCCGAGCACACCGTGGCCGAGATGGCCCGCGTGTCCTCGGGCCACCTGCTCATCTCCGTGCCGCGTGAGCCGCTCTGGCGCGCCCTGAACGTGGCGCGCGGCGCCTACCTCGGCGAGCTCGGCAACACGCCCGGGCACCTGAACCACTGGTCCAAGCGCGCCTTCGTCGCGCTGCTCGCGCGCCACGGCGAGGTCCTCGAGGCGCGCTCGCCTTTTCCGTGGACGATGCTGCTCGTCCGACTCTAGACCGGCGATGGCGAGCTCCACGGCGGCGCGCGGGCGCTCCTACGGCGCGGGAGCCCGCATCCTGTCGATCGGGATCGCCTCGACCGGCGTGGTCACCTTCGCCTACTTCTCGGTGGCCAGGCACGTGCTCGAGAACCTGCCCTACAAGCGCGTGGCGCTGCTGTGGTCGATCCTGATCGTCGTCGTCTCGGTGATCTACCGCCCGATCGAGCAGCTCCTGTCCCGGACGATCGCCGACCGCCGGGCCCGCGGCCTGCACGGGCGCCACCCGCTGAGGGTGGCCGCGACGATCCAGCTCGGGTTCGCACTCGCCTTCCTCGGGATCGCGCTCGCCCTGCGCGGGCGCATCGAGCGGGACCTCTTCGACGGCTCCGCGGCGCTCTACTGGGTGCTCGTCGTCGGCGTGCTCGCCTACGCGGCGAGCTATTTCGCTCGCGGGTGGCTGGCCGGCCACGAACGCTTCGGGCTCTACGGAGGCCTCGTGCTGCTCGAATCCTGCTCGCGCTTCCTCTTCCCCCTCGGGGTGGCGGTGGGCCTGGCCACGGGACAGGTCGCGGTGGCGCTGGGGATGGCGGCGGCGCCGTTCGTCTCCCTGGTCGTCGTGCCCCTGGCCTTCTCGCGCCGGGGCCGGGATCTGGGCCCGACGGGGAGCCCGCTCACCCCCGCCGCCGACGCCGCGGTGGAGCAGGGACCGGCCGCCGCGGAGGCGGAGGCGGCAGCCGGCGACCTATCGCTGCGCGGGGGCACGGGCTTTGCCGCCGCCGTGTTCGGGGTCATGCTCGCCGAGCAGGCTCTTCTCAACGCGGCGGTGCTCACGGTCGACGTGACCTCCACCGACCGGGCGCTGGCCGGGTTCGTGTTCAACGTGCTGCTCATCGCGCGCGCTCCTCTGCAGCTCTTCCAGGCCATCCAGACCTCGCTGCTTCCCCACCTCGCGGGCCTCGCGGCCACGGACTCGGCCGCGGCGTTCGGTCGCGCGATTCGCATCACCGTGCTCGCGATCGCGGGGTTCGCCGGGGCCGTGGCGCTCGGACTGCTCGCCGTCGGGCCGTTCGTGATGCGGGTGCTGCTGCCCGCCGGGCACTTTTCCTACGGTCGCCTGGGCCTGGCCGTCGTGGCGCTGGGAATGGGCTTGCACCTCACTGCGGGCACGCTCAACCAGGCGGCCCTGGCGCGCGGCCGGGCCGGCCTCGCCGCCGTGGCCTGGCTGCTCTGCGCCACGCTCTTCGTGGCGTGGGTCGCCTCCCCGATCATGGCCGACGAGCTCACCCGGGTCGAGGTGGGCTACTTCGGCGCGACGCTGCTGCTCAGCGCTCTGCTGCTGGCGCTCTACCGCCGCCCGGCGCGCTAGCCCGAACCCTCCGACCGCCCGGACCGGCTCCTACAATCGCCGCGTGTCCCCCCGGCCCGAGCGCAACCGGCGAACGCGCCTGGCCGTGCTCGCCGGCGTGCTCGTCCTGCTGGGCGGGGCGGCGCTCGCCTACGTGCTCCTGAAGGGGCGCGGAAGCGACATCTCTCATCCCAGCGCCGCCTTCACCCCCGAGCCGGCGGCCCGCAAGCCGCGGCCGAAGGCCTTCGCCTGGCCGCTGTACGGCTACACCAAGAACCACGTCCGCAACTTCCCCGCCGCGGCCTCGTTCGGGCCGCCCTTCCGCCGTCTGTGGACCTACCGGGGTCCGGCGCTGCTCGAGTTCCCGCCGGTGATCGCCAACGGGCTCATCTACCAGCTCGCCGACGACGGCTTCGTCCACGCCCTCGACCCGCGCACGGGCCGCGTGCGCTGGCAGCGGCGCCTCGGAGTGCTCGCCGCCTCCTCCCCGGCCGCCGGCCGGCGCTCGCTCTACCTGACCCTCTTGGCGCGCGCGAAGGGCGCGCCGGGCCGCGTGGTCGCCCTCGACGCGCGCCGCGGCCACCTTCAGTGGTCGCACGACCTCCCCAGTCGCAGCGAGTCCTCTCCGCTGCTCGACGGGAACCGGCTCTACTTCGGCACGGAGGGCGGCACGGTCTACGCGCTGCGCGCGCGTGACGGCAAGACCCTGTGGACCTACCACGCCCAGGGCGCGGTGAAGGGTAGCCCGACGCTCAAGGACGGGGTGCTCTACTTCGGCGACTACGGAGGCCAGGTGCAAGCGGTCCGCGCCCGCGACGGGCGGCGGGTGTGGTCCACCGCGTCCAACGGCGCCGTGGTCGGCTCGGGCACGTTCTACGCGACCGCCTGCGTGGTCAACGGCCGCGTGGTCATCGGCAACACCGACGGGCGGGTGTACTCCTTCGTGGCGAGCAACGGCAAGCTCGCGTGGGCACGGCAGACCGGCAACTACGTTTATGGCTCCGCCGCCTATGCCGACGTGCCGGGCATCGGGCCGACGGTCTACGTCGGCTCCTACGACGGCAGCTTCTACGCCCTGGACGCGCGCACGGGCCGCACGCGGTGGGAGAACCCGATCGGCGGACGGATCTCGGGTTCGGCGACGATCGTCGGCCGCGTCGTCTACCTGGCCAACCTGGGCGCGCACCAGACCGTCGGCCTCGACATCCGCACCGGGCATCGCGTCCTCACGTTCCCCGACGGGGGCTTCGACCCGGTCATCGCCGACGGGAGCACCGTCTACCTCACGGGCTATGACAACCTGTACGCCCTGCAGCCCCGCCGCCATCGGGGCGCCGGGAGCCGAGCCCCCCGGCGCTCGCGTCACTGACCTCCGGCGGCGTGTGCGCCGAGCGCTCGGCGCAGGAGGTTGTCGGTCATCCGGACGAGGCGGCGGTCCGCGGTGCGCGGGGCGTCGGGCGAGGTCTCCGGGACCGGGGAGAGGCCGAGCTGCCAGCCGAGCGTCCCCGAGGCGAAGACGAGCGCGCCGGAGCGCGCGCGGTAGAGGGTGGAGATCGCCCGTCCGCGGCGTCCACTCAGGCACGGCGCCGTCCCTCCCCCCACGGTGCTGAGCCCCGAGGGGGCGGCGGGGCTCGCCTCGTCGAGCTCGTAGCCCACGATTCCGGGCACGGTCGCGCCCGGGGTGAAGCCCGTGCCCCTAAAGAGCCAGGCGGGCCTGAGCGCGGGCGCGGGCGACCAGGAGGAGTAGGCGTAGACGGGCGGCCCCGGTCCGTGGCTCAGCCGCGGTGTGATGCAGTCCTGATAGGCGCTGCCGGTCAGAGCGGCGCCGAGGCCGGGGAACGCTCCCGAGGGAGGAGAGCGCACGGGGTCGAGCGCCGCGTGCTCCTTGTAGGCCACGATGCGGTGGTCGGGCCGCCCGGCCTCGCTCGAGGCCGCGGTGGCGGGCGCGAAGCGCACGCGCCAGGCCAGGGTGTCCGAGGAGAGGAAGACGAGGCTCACGCCCGCGTCGAGGGCCCTCGCGAAGGCGCCCCGGCCCGCGTCGGACCAGTACTCCGAATGGCCGACGTCGAGCAGCGCGCGCGCCCGGGCGAGCTCCGCCGCCCGGAGATCGGCGGCGGTGTTGGTCGTGTAGGTTACGGGATATCCGCTGCGCTCGAGGTAGCGCACGAGGGCGACGTCGCGCGTGAAGAACTGCCCGGCTCCCGTGCTCGTGTCGTAGGGGCGGTCGTAGGAGACCTCGACGCCCTGGCGCGTGCTCGTGGCGCGGACGGGGAGCGCCGCCGGGTAGAGGGAGTCCCCTCCCCAGTCGTTGTAGGCCTCGTAGGTGGCGGTGGAGATCTGCGCCACGAGCGCTCCCGGATGGGCGGCCTCGAGCACGAAGAGGCACTCGCGCTCGGCGCCGCGGTCGGTGTCGAGCTTGGCCACGTAGACGCCGCTCGCCCATGCGGAGGGAATCCGGAAGGCGAGGGTGGGGCGCCACCGGCACTCGGTCAGGCCGGTCTGGCCCCGGTGCCCGCACGGTGGCTGGCGCACGGCCCGCAGCGGCCCGCTCCGGAGCACGAGGCGACCGCCGCGACCGCCGTACCAGCCCATCCGGTAGAGCGCGACCCGCACGCCCCGGGCGCCGGGGGCGTTCACGTAGAGGGTCTCCCGCTCCCCGGGGCGGACGTCCTGCTCGGAGACGTAGCCCTCGACCCGTCCGGCGGAGCTCCTCCGTGGAGCAAGCCGCCACCCGGTGCTCCCCGGCGCACGGTTCTCCGCGGCGACGGAGGGAGGCGACCCATCGGCGCGCGCCGGCGACCGCGCGCCGATGGAGCTCGCGCTCCCCGCCCCCCGACCGCCGGTCAGGAGCACGACGGCGAGCACGCCGAGCGGCACGCCGAGGAGCGCGGCGAGCAGGAGCGCACGACGCCTCACGAGCCCCTCAGCCGGCGCCGGCCGCCGCGGCGATCGCCGCGTACGCCGCGGCCGGATCGGCGGCGCCGAACACCGCCGAGCCGGCCACGAACAGCGACGCGCCCGCTTCGGCGCACGGGCCGGCGGTCTCCTCGTCGACGCCGCCGTCGACCTCCACCGGCGTGCCCGGGGGGAGCAGGGCGCCCAACCGCCGGACCTTCTCGGGCGACTCGGCGATGAACGGCTGGCCCCCCCAGCCGGGATTCACCGTCATGCACAGGACGAGGTCGAGCTCGCCGGCGACGTCGGCCAGAGCGCCCACCGGCGTGCCCGGGTTGAGCGCCGCGCCGGCGAGGCAGCCCGCCTCGCGCACGGCCCCGAGCGTGCGGTGCAGGTGCGGGGTGGCCTCCTGGTGGAAGGTGATCGAGTCCGCCCCGGCGCGTGCGAACTCCTCCACCTGGCGCTCGGGCCGCTCGATCATGAGGTGCACGTCGAGCACGCCGCCCGCCGCATGGACCTGGTCGGCCAGCGCCCCGACCACGAGCGGGCCGAGGGTGATGGGCGGCACGAAGTGGCCGTCCATCACGTCGACGTGGATCACGCGGGCGCCCGCGTCCATCACCTCGCCCACCTGGGCGCCGAGTCGCGCGAAGTCCGCGGACAGGATCGACGGCGCGATGCGCGGCCCGGCGGCGAGGAGATCCGCGAGCGGGCTCATACCTCGCGCAGCATCGAGCCGCCGCAGTGGTTGCAGGACACGATGGCGGTCGAGGACATCCTCACGATCGTCGAGTGCTCTCCGCAGTCGGGGCACACCGACACGAGCTCCCAGCGGCGCAGGCAGTACACGCAACGGTAGCGCCCCGCCATCGTGGTCGGGCGCAGCCACGGCTCCCCGCAGCCGGGGCAGTCGACACCCACCTTGATCTCCGGATCGGCGCCCATGCCACGTATCTCATACCGCATCGCGCGGCGCGACCCGCGAGCGCCGGCGCACCCGGGCGACGAAGAAGCCGTCGGTGGCGTCGCGGTGGGGGAGGATCCGGAGCGGCTCGCCGTCGGCCTCGAGACCGGGATCGGCCCGGAGCAGCGCGGCGATCTGAGCCTCGTTCTCCCGCGTCGAGATCGTGCACGTGGAGTAGACGAGGACTCCCCCGGGGCGCAGCGCGCGGGCGCCCGCGGCGAGGATTCGGGCTTGGAGCGGAAGGAGGCCGGCGATCGACTCGGGGCTCACCCGCCAGCGCAGGTCGGGCCGGGACTGGAGGGTGCCGAGCCCCGAGCACGGAGGATCGACGAGCACCCGGTTAAACGGCGCCTCGGAGTCGAAGGCGGCGGCGTCCTCGACGCGGGCCTTGACCATGCCGGCGTGCATCCGCTCCGCGGTGAGCGCGAGCGCCGCCGCGCGTCCGGCGTGGCGCTCGACCGCGACGATCTCACCGCGGTTCTCCATGAGCGCGGCGAGGTGCGTCGTCTTGGCACCGGGTGCGGCACAGAGGTCGAGCACGCGATCGCCGCGCCCCGGCGCGAGCGCGCGCCCCACGCGCTGGGAGGCGCGCGACTGCGGCATGAACGCGCCCGCCGCCCACAGCGGCGAGCCGTGGGCGTCGAAGGCGCCGTCGAGCACGAGCGCCTCGGGGGCGTCGGCCGCGGGCCGCGCCGCTACGCCTTCGGCGCGAAGGGCCGCCTGCAGGGACTCGCGCCCTCCGACGAGCGTGTTGGCCCGCAGCGCCGACTCGGGGGGGCGGTTGACGGCGCGCAGGAGGCCGCGAGCCTCGTCGGGGCCGAGCTCCGCCCACCACATCTCGGCGAGCCACTCGGGCACGGAGTGGGCCACGGCGGCCTCCGCGGCGGTGGCGTCGCCGAGGCCGCCCAGCAGCGAGGGTCCCGCGCGAGCGGCGCGGCGCAGCACCGCGTTGACGAGCCCGGCGCCGCGGCCGCCGCCCGCCTTCGCGAGCTCGACGCTCTCGTCCACGGCCGCGTGAGCGGCCACACCGTCGAGGAAGAGGAGCTGGAGCAGGCCGAGCCGGAGGGCGGCCGCCACGGGCGGGTCGAGCCGCTCCATCGGACGCTCGGCGAGCCGCACGATGAGGTGGTCGAGGGTCCCGCGCCGCTGCACCGCGCCGTAGGCCAGGCGGGTGGCCAGCGCGCGGTCACGGGCGTCCAGCGGCGCTCGTTCCGCCTCGGCGGCCAAGGCGCGATCGGCGTAGGCGCCGTGCTCGAAGACCCGCCGCAGCACCGCGAAGGCCACGCGGCGAGGCGGCGAGGCGCTACCCGAGACGGCCATGCTCCTCGAGCATGCGCTTGGCGCCGTGGACGATGAGCAGCCGCTCCGTGTCCTCTTCGCCGAGGCTAACGTTGACCTGACGCCCCCGACGGCGCGGAGGCGGAGGCGGTTCTGGCCACGAAGGGGCCCGACCGACCGCGGCGCGGACCCGCTCGCCGCGCGCGGCATCATCCAGCTCGAGCTTGCCCCAGAGGGCAAACAGCGAAGTGAACTCAGCGTGCGCAACCGCGTTCTCGCTCGAGAGGCGACGCACGAGCGGAGGCAGAGGGGCCAGCGCGTTGTACCACCGCCGCCGAGGGATCCGGGCGAGATCGGGGACGTCGAGACCGGACTCGGGCCGTCGCTGGGAGAACCCGCCGGGCGGAGGCAACTCTCCCGAGGGCTCGAGCGGGATGTCGTCCATGGTGTCCTTTCCGGGATGTATAGCGAGGGCTATCGCGTTGGCTATCCCTTGCTAGCCAACGCGAACGAGTGACCCAACGCTAGCCGCGCCTTCGTAACGCGTGACCCGGGCGCCGTGACGGATCAGCCGGCCGCGAGCGCCGGGTTTCCGCGCAGGTAGTCGGCGGCCGCCATCGCTCGACCTCCGGGGGGCTGGACGTCGAGGAGCTCGAGGGCGCCCGCGGCGCAGCCCACGAGCAGGCGCCCGTCGGCGGCGCTCAGCGCGCCGGCGGGCGGACCGCTCGGGCGCGCGACCGCGGCGCGCACGCCGAGGAGCGCGCCCCCGGGCAGCTCGAGGCGCGCGCCGACGTGCGGCGTGAGGGCCCGCACGCGGCGCTCGAGCTCGGTGGCGGGCCGTGCCGGATCGAGGGTCCGCTCCTCGCCCGCGATCTTCTCGGCGTAGGTTGCGCCCTCCTCCGGCTGCTCCTCCCACTTCGGTGGCTCGTCGAGCGCTCCCACCAGCAGCTCGGCGCCGGCGGCGGCGAGGCGCGGGAACAGCGAGCCATAGGTGTCCTCCGGACCGATCGGCTCGCGTCTGCAGCCCGCGATCGGCCCCGAGTCGAGGCCGGCGGTCAGGCGCATGACGCACACGCCCGTCTGCTCGTCGCCGGCCATGATCGCGCGCTCGATCGGCGCTGCGCCGCGCCAGCGCGGGAGCAGCGAGGGGTGGACGTTCAGCATGTGGTGCTCGGAGATCAGCGGCTCGCGGATGAGCGCCCCGAAGGCGCAGACGCAGACCGCGCCGGGCTCGACGGCGGCGATCCGCTCCCGCGCCTCCTCCGCGTTCACGCTCTCCGGCTGCTCGAGCGGCAGGCCGAGCTCCCGGGCGGTCTCGGCCACCGGCGGGGAGGCCAGGCGCCGCCCGCGCCCGCGCGGTCGGTCGGGCCGCGTGAGCACCAGCGCCGGCGCGTGCGCGCTCGCGGCGAGGCGCTCGAGCACCGTGGCCGCGAACTCCGAGGTGCCCAGGAAGACGGTGCGCACGCGCGGCCAGATGCTAGGCGGCGCGCTCGGCCTCGCGCAGCGCGCGCATGGCCGCCTTGCGCTGGTCGCGCGAGGTGCGGTCGAGGACGAGGACGCCGTCGAGGTGGTCCATCTCATGCTGGATGACCCGGGCCTCGAGGCCGCTGGCCTCGAGGCGGAGCTCTTCCCCACGCTCGTCCTGCGCGCGGACCCGAACGTACAGCGGGCGCTCGACCTCGACGTGCACGCCGGGCAGGCTCAGGCAGCCCTCCTCCAGCGTCTCGAGCTCGGAGCCGCGCCACTCGAGGCGCGGGTTGGCGAGGGCGAGCGCCGGAGTGTCGGGCTCGACCCGGTAGACGAGCAGGCGGTGCAGCACACCGAGCTGCGTGGCGGCCAGGCCGATCCCGATCGCGTCGCTCATGAGGCGGGCCATCCGTGCGACCTCCTCGCGCAGCGCCTCGTCGAAGCGCTCGACGGGCCGTGCGCGGGTGGTGAGGACCGGATCGCCGAAGACCCGCACGTGAGCGAGGGCCGCCGCCCGCCGCGCGCGGGCCTCGGGATCGAGCGCAGGCGCCTCCTCGAGGTCCCCCCCAGGCTCGAGATCCTCCTCCGCGAGCAGCGCCTCGTCGGTCATGCGGCACCGCAGTGTAGTTCCGGGGGCGGGCGACTCCTACTGCGGGTCGACGTCCACGGAGATGGCCGCCGCCCGCCCGAGCGCCGAGCGCGCGACCTCCTCCACGGCGCTCCCCACCGCCGCGATCGCCGCCGCGCGGTCGTGAGCCTTGACCACGAGCTGCATGCGCTCGCGGCCGCGCAGGCGGAACAGCGGCGCCGGCCCGAGGACGTCGGCGCGCGGAGGATCGATCCGCTCGCGCAGCGCGTGTGCCGCCTCCTGCGCCGCCCCGGCCGCCGCAGCGGAGCAGATCACCCGGATGAGGCTGGTCCAGGGGGGATAGCCGAGCGCCCGGCGGCGCTCGAGCTCGGCGCGCAGGAACCCGTCGGCGTCGTGGCGCGCGGCGTCCTGGAGCGAAGCGGCCTCGGGTGCGAGCGTCTGCACGAGCACGCGTCCGCCGTCCGGCCCGCGCCCGGCCCGACCGGCGAGCTGGGACACGAGGGAGAAGGTCCGCTCCTCGGCGCGGAAGTCCGGGAAGCGCAGCGTGCCGTCGGCGTCGAGCACGACCCCGAGCGTCACGTCGGGGAAGTCGTGACCCTTGGCCACCATCTGGGTGCCCACGAGCACCCCGCCCGAGGCGGCGCCGAAGGCCGCGAGCGTGCGGACGATCCCGTCCTTGACCGCGCCCGCGTCGGCGTCGAGGCGGAAGATCGGGAAGGCCCGGTCGCCGAGGGCCTCCGCGAGCTCGGCCTCCACCCGCTCGGTGCCCGCGCCGTGGCGCGCGACGGCGAGCGAGCCGCAGTCCGGGCAGGAGCCGGGCGCCGGCTCGGCGTGGCCGCAGTGATGGCAGGTCACGCGGCCCGCGAAGCGGTGGAGCACCAGGGCGACGTCGCACTCCGGGCACTCCCAGACGCGGCCGCAGGCGCGGCAGGAGAGAAAGTTCGACCACCCGCGCCGGTTGAGCAGCACGATCGCCTTGCTTCCCGCGCGGCGGACCTCGGCGAGCGCCTCGCGCGTACGCGCGTGCAGGGGATGGCTCGTGCCGCGCATGTCCAGCAGCTCGACGGGCGGAAGCGGGCGGCCGTCGACCCGCTCGGGCAGGCGCACCGCGGGCAGCCGGGCGACCGTCTCGGGTCGCGGGGTCGCGCTGCCCGCCAGCAGCACCGCGCCGGCCTCCTCGGCGCGGCGCTCGGCCACCGCGCGAGCGTCGTAGCGCGGATCGCCCTCGTGCTTGTAGGAGGGCTCATGCTCCTCGTCGATGACCACGAGCGCGAGGTTCCGCAGCGGCGCGAAGACCGCCGAGCGCGGCCCGACGCACACGCGCGCCTCGCCGCACGCGAGGCGCTGCCACTCGTCGTAGCGCTCGCCCTGCCCGAGGCCGGAGTGCAGCACCGCCACCGTGTCGCCGAAGCGCGCCTCGAAGCGGCCCACGGCCTGCGGGGTCAGCGCGATCTCGGGCACGAGCACCAGCGCCCCTCCGCCCCGCTCGAGCGCCGCGGCCGCCGCCCGGAGGTAGATCTCGGTCTTGCCCGAGCCGGTGACCCCGTGGAGGAGGAATCGCCTCTGCCCCTCCGCTCCCCCCAGGGCCGCGAGGACGGGGGCGAGCGCGGCGCGCTGGGCCTCGGTCGGCGACGGGCGCGAGTCGGCCCTGGCCCCGTTCTCGGCGGAGAACGGCCGGCGGCGTTGGCGATGGAGGGCGAGGGCGAGCAGTCCGCGCGCCTCGAGCCGACGCAGGGCGCCGTGGTCGGCCCCGGCGCCCGTCGCGGGGAGCGGTCCCTCCGCGGCGAGCCGGCCGAGCACCGCCCGCTGGCCTTCGGTCAGGCGGTGCTCGCCGTCCAGCGCCGCCCGGCCGGAGGGGGTCAGCTCGGCGACGAGCGACGTGCGCGCGCGGGCGCGCCCTCCTCCGGGCGGCAGGACGAGCCCGAGCGCGCGCGCCGGAGTGGAGCAGTACTCCTCCGCCATCCACAGCGCGAGCGCGACGAGATCGGCCGGCACGCAGTCGGGCAACCGCCGCAGGGGAGCGACGAGCTTCTCGGGCGCCACGGCGGAGGCGGCCGCCGTCCCCGTGACCACGCCGCGCACGGGACGACCGCCGAAGGGCACCTCGAGCGTCGTGCCCACCTCGACCGGGCCGTCCTCGGCCCGCAGCCGGTAGTCGAACGGCCCGCGGACCGCGCGAGTGGTGGTGAGGGGCTCGACCTGGGCGAAGGCGGGCACCGGCCGGAGGCTAGGGGCGCCCGCGGACACGCGGCCGCCCACCCCGCGCGGCCGGGACTAGGAGACGGCGGCGGCCCCGAGGCCGGCGGCCTGGCGCAGCGTGTCGGCCTTGTCGGTCTTCTCCCAGGTGAAGTCGCGGTCCTCGCGGCCGAAGTGGCCGTAGGCGGCGGTCTTCTGGAAGATCGGCCGGTGGAGCTTCAGGTACTCGCGGAAGGCGCCGGGGCGCAGGTCGAAGTGCTCGTCGACGAGCTCCGCGATCTTCCCCCTCCCGACCTTCTCGGTCCCGAAGGTCTCGACCATCACCGATACGGGACGCGCCACGCCGATGGCGTAGGCCACCTGCACCTCCGCCCTGTCCGCGAGCCCGGAGGCCACCACGTTCTTGGCCACGTAGCGCGCCGCGTAGGCAGCCGAGCGATCGACCTTGGAGGGGTCCTTGCCCGAGAAGGCGCCGCCGCCGTGGCGCGCCATCCCGCCGTAGGTGTCCACGATGACCTTGCGCCCGGTCAGGCCGCAGTCGCCCATCGGGCCGCCGATCACGAACCGCCCCGTCGGGTTGACGAGGAAGTTCTTGCGCAGCTTCTTGGGGTCGAAGAGCTCATCGGGGAGGATCGGCTCGACGACGTGCTCCCAGAGGTCCTCCTTGATGAGCGCCTCGGCGCCCTCCTTGTGCTGGGAGGAGATGAGGAGCTTCTCGATCTCGACCGGGACGCCGTCGCGGTAGCGCACCGTGACCTGGGTCTTGCCGTCGGGGCGGAGGTAGTTGAGCGCCTCGGCCTTGCGCACGTCGGCCAGGCGCTTGGCCAGCCGGTGGGCAAGCGAGATCGGCAGCGGCATGAGCTCATCGGTCTCGCGGGCGGCGTAGCCGAACATCATCCCCTGGTCGCCGGCGCCGGCCACGTCGAGCGCGTCCTCGTCGCTCGGGTCGGTCCGCGCCTCGTACGCCGTGTCGACCCCCTGGGCGATGTCGGGCGACTGCTTGTCGATCGCGTTGATGACCGCGCAGGTGTTGCAGTCGAAGCCGTAGGTGGCGTTGTCGTAGCCGATGCGCCGCACGGTCTCGCGGGCGATGTCGGGGATGTCGACGTAGGTCTCGGTGGTGATCTCGCCCGAGACCACGATCAGACCGGTGTTGACGAGCGTCTCGCAGGCCACGCGACCCGTGGGGTCCTCCCGCATGACGGCGTCGAGGACGCCATCGGAGATCTGGTCGGCGATCTTGTCCGGGTGGCCCTCCGTGACGGACTCGGAGGTGAAGAGGTACTCGTTGTCGGCAAGCGTGCTCATGGGATCTTGAGGTTCAGCTCCACGGTCGAGTCGGACTCCCCGTGCGACGAGGTGAGACCGGCGGACCGGATGCGCGCGAGGTCGGCGCGCGAGGCGCGAAAGCGCGGATCATGACCCAGTCCGGTCTGCTCGATCAGCCCGAGGAGCTGGCGGAAGTCGAGGAAGACTAGCGACGTGACCTTCTGGGGGCGCTCCGCCGTGGCCGCGCGAAAGTCGCCGTCGGAGGCCAGGCGTCCACCGGCCGAGCGCACGGCTGCGATGCCCTGCAGGCTCGTCGAGGCCACGAGCTGGCCGTCGAAGACCGCGTAGTCGAGCTCGCGCGCGGCGCTCAGGCGCAGGCGGAAGACCTCGACGCCGGCCACCGTCTCCTCGGTGAAGGTGGGCGCCACTCCCGGTCCCGAGCCCGGGGGCGCGAAGATCTGCGCGAGGGGACCCTGGAGCTGGGCGAAGGCCGCGCGGGCGCTGGCCTCGTCGCGCGTGCGGGCGATGAGCGTGAGGGTGGGCAGCGGCACCCCGGGCGTGATCTCCAGCGCGAACTCGCCCTGGAGCACCGGGAGGACGTCGCGCTTCACGTCGACCCCGCGCGCGCTCAGCGCCTGGCCGAGCTGGCCGAGGAAGGCGGCGATCCGCGCGCCCGCGCCGCCCGTCGGGACCGCGCCGACGAGCCGGGCCCCGGCGCGTCCGATGCCGCTGAGCTGCAGCCAGGCGGTGGCCGGGCCCGGCGCCCGGTCCGGCAGGGAGGGCGCGAAGGGCGCAAACGGCGAGGGCGGCGCCGCCTGGCCCGAGTCGAGCACGGTGTGCGCCCGCGCGCGGGCGCCGTCACCCTGCGCGCTCAGGGTGAGCACCGCCCCGGCGAGGGCCGGCTGGTCGAGCAGCCCCCCGACCGTGCCGAGGAGTCCCCCGCGGGGCACGAGCACCTGGCGCACGCCGGCGCTCGAGGCGTAGAGCTCGGCCACGCGAGCGTCGGGAGCGCGCTTCATCGCGCGCCGGTAGGCGCTCTGGGCGGCGAGGGCGGGACGCCGCCCGGCCTGCGCGTCGATCGCCTCCTCCAGCGCGGCGGGCGGCCCGATCACGAGGTAGTGCGAGACGAAGGCGGCGGCCTGGGCGCCGTACACCGCGGTCGGCACTCCCCGGTAGGCCGGCTGGGCGGTGGGACGGCCGAAGCGCGTGAGGAACCGGCGGGCGCTCTCGCGGCTGCGCACGTCGAGCACGGTGAGCGCGACGGCGCGCTCACCCAGCGGCACGAGCGCGAGCGCGGCCTCCTTGCCGATCCAGGGCCGCACGTCGCGCGCGAGCGCCGCGCCCTGCCCCGGAGCGCTCAGGTGCACGGAGCTGAGCAGCCGGTCGCGCAGCCGACCGTAGCTCGGGAAGCGCCGGGCCAGCGCGCCGGCGCGGCGGGTGGCCGCGCGCCCTTCGTCGGTCGAGAGGTGCACGTAGGCGAGCGCGTCGGCGGGCACGAGCTTCGCCGCGCCCTCGGCGGGACCGTTCCCTCCGCGGAGCAGCCCGAGGGCGAGGAGGGCGAGCGCGAGCAGGAGAAGGACCAGTCCCGACGCGAGGGCCAGCCTCCTCCTGCGCACCGATGCCGCCACGACGTCAGGCCGCGGCGCCGCGGCGCCGCTCCGAGCCACGCTGACGCCCCCGCCGCTCGCGCCGCTCGACGAAGTCGAGCACGATCGGCACCCCGTCGAGCCCGTAGCGCTCGCGCAGGCGGTTCTCCACGAAGTACGCGTAGTCGCGCGTGACCCGCGCCCGCGAGTTGACCTGGACGGAGAACCGCGGCGGCTTCTCGCCGGTCTGGGCCATGTAGAGCATCCGCAACCGGTGTCCCTGGCGCGCCGGCGGCTGGCGCACCTGCACGACGTCGGCGAGGAAGCGGTTGAGCTGGGGCGTCGGGATGCGCCCGGCGTAGCGGTCGGCCAGCGCGAACGCCTCGACGAGCAGGCGGGGCACGTGGCGTCCGGTCTTCGCGCTCGCGGTGAGCACCCGGGGGCGCAGGCGGAGCTTCTGGCGCGCGCGGGCGCGCTCGTGGTCCAGGTCGACGCCGTCGGAGAGGTCCCACTTGTTGAGCACGAGCGCGGTGGCACAGCTGCTCTGCATCGCGAGCTCGGCGACGCGCAGATCCTGGCTCGTGACGCCCGCCGTCGCGTCACAGACCACGAGCGCCACGTCGGCGCGCTCGGCCGCGCGGCGCGAGCGCAGCGCCGTGTAGTACTCGAGCGACTCCCCGATCTTGGCCTGCCGGCGCAGACCGGCCGTGTCGATGAGCACGAGCCGGCGACCGTCCACCTCGAGCGGAAGGTCGATCGCGTCGCGGGTCGTTCCCGCCTGCGGAGAGACGATCACGCGCTCGGCGCCGAGGAAGCGGTTCACGAGCGAGGACTTGCCGACGTTGGGCCGTCCGATGAGCGCGAGGCGGACGGTGTCGTCGGGCTCCTCGTCCTCGGCCTCCCCGGGGAGGAGCGAGGTGAGCGCGTCGAGCAGGTCGCCGCTGCCGAGTCCCTGCGCGGCGGAGACGGGCAGCGGCTCGCCGAGGCCGAGGCCGTGGAAGTCGGCGGCCAGCGGCTCGTCGGCGATCGAGTCGCACTTGTTGGCGGCCACGAGCACCGGGCGGCCCGAGCGGCGCAGCAGATCGGCCATCTCCTCGTCGCCCGGTCGCACGCCCGCGCGGGCGTCGACCACGAGCACGGCGACCGACGCGTCGGCGAGCGCCGCCCGCGCCTGCTCCTGGATCGAGCGGGCGAGCTCGTCGCGGTCCTCGAGGTCCACCCCACCGGTGTCGATGAGGGCGAAGCGCCGCCCGTTCCACTCGCAGGGAATCGCCTTGCGGTCGCGGGTGACGCCGGGCTGCTCGTGCACCACGGCCTCGCGGGACCCGCTCAGCCGGTTGACGAGCGAGGACTTGCCCACGTTCGGATAGCCGACGACCGCGACGTTCACGAGCCCTCGCGGAGATCGACCACGCCGACCATGGTACGTTAGCGCCGCGCCGCTTCGACGAGGTCGACCACCCGGCTCACCACCTCCTCGAGGGCGAGGCCCGTGGAGTCCAGGTGCACGGCGTCGGGCGCGGCGCGCAGGGGCGCCTCGGCGCGCGCGGTGTCACGCTCGTCGCGAAGCGTCTGCTCGGCCAGCACCCGGCGCACGTCGGCGCCGAGCTCCGCGGCGCGGCGGCGGGCCCGCTCCTCCGGGGCGGCGGTGAGGAACACCTTGACCTCGGCCCGGGGAGCCACCCGCGTGCCGATGTCACGGCCCTCGGCCACCCAGTCGCCCCGGGCGAGCAGCTCGCGCTGCTTGGGCAGGAGCGCGGCGCGAACCGCGGGGTCCGCCGCCGCGCGCGAGGCGCCCTCGCTCACCTCGGGGGCGCGGATCGCGTCCGTCACGTCGCGGCCGCCCAGGAGCACCCGGTCGCCGAGCTCCACCTCGAGCCCGGGCGCCGCCCGGGCGGGCTCGACCCCCCGCTCCCGGGCCGCCAGGGCCACGCAGCGGTAGAGGGCGCCCGAGTCGAGGTAGGTGAACGCGAGCGCGCGCGCGGCCGCGCGCGCCACGGAGGACTTTCCCGCCCCGGCCGGCCCGTCGATCGCCACGACCATCAGCGCCGCGCCAGCCGCGCGAGGTCGTCGGCGAACCCCGGGTAGGACACCGCGGCGGCCTCCATCCCCACCACCTCGACGCCCTCGCGGGAGGCCGCCCCGGCCACCGCCCCGAGCATCGCCAGCCGGTGGTCGCCGCGGGACTCGATCCGACCGCCGCGCAGGCCGCCGGTGCCCGTGACCGCGAAGCCGTCGGCCGTCGCCTCGATGTCGGCTCCCAGGGCGCGCAGGCCCTCGACCACCGAGGAGATCCGGTCGGACTCCTTGACGCGGAGCTCCCCGGCGCCCCGGACCTCGGTGACCCCGTCGGCGAAGCAGCCGAGCAGGGCGAGAAGCGGCAGCTCGTCGATCGCGAGTGGTACCTCCTCGGGCTCGACGACCGTGCCCCCGAGTGGCCCGGCGACGGCGGTGAGATCCGCCGTCGGCTCGAGCTCGGACCGCGCACCGGGCGCCTCGAGCTCTCCCTCGAGCGTTCCTCCCATCCGCGCGAGGATGCGCAGCAGCCCGGTCCGGGTCCAGTTGACTCCCGCTCCGCGCACGGTCACCCGCGAGCCGCGGACGAGCACCCCGGCGACGAGGAGGAAGGCGGCGGAGGAGAGGTCGCCGGGCACCTCGACGTCGTCGAGCTCGAGCTCGTCCACGCCGCTGATCGTGACCGCGCCCTCCGCGCGGCTCACCGGCACGCCGGCGCGGGCCAGCAGCCGCTCGGTGTGGTCGCGGCTCGGCGCGGGCTCCCGGACGGTGGTGCGCTGCTCGGCGGTCAGGCCGGCGATGAGCACGCACGACTTCACCTGGGCGCTGGCCACCGGCAGCTCGTAGTCCAGGCCGCGCAGCGACGCCCCGACGACGGTGAACGGCGCGAAGCGCCCGTCACGGGCCTCGATGCGGGCCCCCATGCGCTCGAGCGGCTCCGCGATCCGGTCGACGGGCCGGCGGCGGATCGAGTCATCGCCGTCGATGCGCCACATCCCGCCCGGCTGGGCGGCCAGCCAGCCGGGCAGCAGCCGCATGAGCGTTCCCGCGTTGCCGACGTCCAGCGCGCCCGTCACCTCGGCCGGGTTGCGCAACCCCGTCCCGCGCACGAGCAGCTCGTCGGGCCGGGACTCGACGACCACCCCGAGCGAGCGGAGAACACGGAGGGTCGCGTTCGTGTCCGCGGAGTCCAGGTAGTTGTGGATCCCGACCGGCTCGGCCGACATCGCCGCGAGGAGCGCGGCGCGGTGGGAGACCGACTTGTCGGGCGGCGCGGTGACCTTCCCGCGCAGCGGACCCGCGGGCTCGAAGCGCACCCCGGCGCTCACGGGCGCGCCACCGGGAAGCCGAGCTCCTCGACGAGCTCCTGCGCGCGGTGCGCGGCCTGCTCGCCGGCGATCCACAGCGCGATGCTCCCCTCCGAGGAGTCCGGAGCGGGGTAGAGCGCCATGTCGGTGATGTTGACGCCCGCGCGCCCCAGCGCGAGCGCGATGAGGGCCACCACGCCCGGACGGTTCGGGACCGAGGCCCGTAGCTCGTGCACCGGCCCGCCGGCGAGCTGAGACTCGAGCAGGCGGCGGCGGTCCTCCCGCGCCCCCTCGTTCCAGGCGGTCAGAGCGGCAGGGTCGCGGTACACGAGCGCATCGCGGACGACGCCCAGCCGCGCGACGGTCTCGTCGAGCTGGGCGATGAGGGCGTCGGAGTTGGCCAGGTAGATGTCGGTCCAGATCGCGCTGTTGGCGCCGGCCACGCGCGTCGCGTCGCGAAAGCTCGGACCGGTCGCGGGCAGGAGCTCCTCGTCGGCGGCCAGCGTGCGGGCGGCCTGGCCGACGAGCACGTTGGCGAGGACGTGGGGCAGGTGCGAGACGGTGGCGAGGATCGCGTCGTGGGTCTCCGCGTCGATCGCCGCGGGCCGGGCGCCGAGGCCGTGGAGGAGGCGGTGCAGGCGCTCGTAGAGCACGCCGGAGGTGTGCGCCGCCGGCGTGAGGTACCACGTCGCGCCCTCGAAGAGATCGGCGCGAGCGTGCTCGACGCCCGCGCTCTCCGAGCCGGCGAGGGGATGTCCGCCCACGAAGCGCGGGTCCTCGTGCGCGAAGGCGAGCGCGCGCTTCGTCGAGCCGACGTCGCTCACAACGCAGTCCTCGCCCGCGACGGTGAGGACCGCGCGGACCGCCGCGGGCAGCGCGCCGACCGGCGCGGCGACGAACGCTGCCTCCGCGCCCGCGAGCGCCTCCTCCGCCGACGAGCAGGCACGCCCGAGGGCGCCCCGAGCCACCGCTGCGTCGAGGGCCGCGGGCGCCGGATCCCAGCCCACGACGTCCACGCCGCCCAGCCGCTCGCGCGCGCCGAGACCGATCGAGCCGCCGATGAGCCCGACGCCGATGACCGCGACGCGCACCGGCGACTCGCCGATCCTCAGACCGCGCTGAGGGCCTTGCCCGCCAGGTCGGCAGCCCGCTCCACCTGGGCGACGTACGCCGCGAAGTCCTCGGCGTAGAGCGCCTGCGGACCGTCGCAGATCGCCTCCTCCGGGGCCGGGTGCACTTCGACGATCACCCCGTCGGCGCCCACGGCGGCCGCCGCCAGCGAGAGCGGGGTGACGAGGTCGCGCCGTCCCGCCGCGTGGCTCGGGTCGACGACGACCGGCAGGTGGCTCATCTCCTTGAGCACGGGGATCGCGGTCAGATCCAAGGTGAAGCGGTAGGCGGTCTCGAAGGTCCGGATGCCGCGCTCGCAGAGCATGACGGCCTCGTTGCCCTCCTTCAGGATGTACTCCGAGGCCATCAAGAGCTCGTCCAGCGTGGCCGAGAGCCCGCGCTTGAGGAGCACCGGCTTGCCCGCCCGACCGACTTCGGAGAGCAGGGAGTAGTTCTGCATGTTGCGCGCGCCGATCTGGACGACGTCGGCCACCTCGAGCACGGGCTCTAGGTCCCGCGTGTCCATCAGCTCGGTCACGATCGGGAGGCCGGTCTCCTCCTTGGCCTCGGCGAGCAGCCGCAGCCCCTCCTGTCCGAGCCCCTGGAAGGCGTAGGGCGAGGTGCGGGGCTTGTAGGCGCCGCCGCGGAAGAGCGAGGCGCCGGCCTCCTTGACCACCCGGGCGGTCTCGAGCGTCTGGTCGCGCGACTCGACCGTGCACGGGCCGGCGATGAGCGAGAAGTGCGGGCCGCCGATCTTGCGTCCCCCGATGTCGAGCACCGTGCGCTCGCCGTGGCGGATCTGGGTCGAGGCGAGCTTATAGGGCTTGAGGATGGGCACCACCCGATCCACGCCAGGGGCGCCCTCGAGCTCGAGGCGGGCGATGTGCTCGCGATCGCCGATCGCGCCGATCACCGTGACCTCCTCCCCCGGGGAGAGGTGGACGCGGGCACCCGCGCCCTCCACGCGGTCCACGACGTGGTCGATCTCCTCCTTCGTCGCCCCCTGCTTCATCACGATCATCATGCTTCGGGTCCTTTCGAGGTCACGCTGAGTCTAGGTCGGGTCCGGCGGCGGGCGCAGGGACGCCCCGGAGACGGCGCTCGGCCACGATGGGCCAGGGGATGGCGGCGCCGCCAGGGCGCCGGCCGAGCGCCTAGATAAATCGCCAGGCGAAGGAGGAGCGGGCGTCGCGACGCGCGGACGTGAAGAGCGGATAGGTGTCGCGAGCAGGGAACATGGCTCCGCGGACGTTGTAGCAGACGGCCGCGCGCCGCGCCAACCTCTACAGGAGCTCTCCCAGGGCTCCCGCGAGCCGGGCGTTCTCGGCCCCGGTACCGACGGTGACGCGCAGGAAGCCCTCACGCCCCAGGGCGCTGCCCGCACGGACGAGCACTCCCCGGTCGGCGAGACCGCGGACCACCTCGGCCTCGTGGCGCTCCTCCCCGAGGCCGAACCACACGAAGTTGGCCTGCGACTCGGCGGGGTCGAGGCCCAGGCCCCGCAGCTCCTCCTCGAGACCGAGCCGCTCGGCGATCGTGCGCTCGACCCGGTCGAGCACCGCGTCGCCGTGGCGCAGCGCCTCCCGCGCCGCCGCCTGGGCCGCGGCGTTCAGGAAGAACGGCTGGCGGACCTTGTCGACCGCGAGCCGGAAGTCCTCCGAGCCGCACAGGGCGAACCCGACGCGCAGCCCGCACAGGCCGTGCACCTTGGAGAACGTCCGCAGCAGGACGAGGTTGGAATGCGCGCCCAGGAGCTCGAGGCTCGAGTCGGGATCCTCCTGCACCGAGAACTCGCAGTAGGCCTCGTCGAGGATCACGCACACGTGCGCCGGCACGCTGCCCACCAGCTCCTCGATGCCGCTGAGCGGCACCGCCGTGCTCGTCGGATTGTTCGGGTTGCAGACGATGAGCAGCCGGGTGGCCGCGGTGACCTCGGCGGCCATCGCCGCGAGGTCATGGCGGTGCTCCCCGTCCAGAGGCACCTCGATCGCCCGGGCGCCCGACGCAGCCGCCAGGTGCGGGTAGATCGAGAACGAAGGCCAGGCGTAGACGAGCTCCGCCCCCGGCTCGAGCAGCGCCTCCCCGGCCGCGAGCAGGACGTCGCACGAGCCGTTGCCCACCGCGACGCGGTTGGCGGGGATCTCGTAGCGGTCGGCGAGCGCCCGCCGGAGCCGGGTCGAGTGCGGGTCCGGGTAGCGGTTGACATCCTCGAGCGCGCGCCGGGCCGCCTCGAGGACCGCGGGCAGCGGCGCGAACGGCGACTCGTTGGAGGCGAGCATCGCCACCTCGGGCCCGAGCGAGTACCCCGCCGCGGCGGGATAGTTCGGGATCCGGCGCACGCGCTGGTTGAACTCGAGGGCCACGCGGCCCATTCAAGCAGGCCCTACTGCGCCGATTCGAGGTCCGCCCTCAGGGCCTTCGCGCCCTCGAGGTAGACGTGGCGCGCGACGTGGCCCTCGGGGGCGTAGTAGTGGACGAGCGCGCGGATGACCCGCGCGAGCGCGCCCGGGACGGGCACCTCGCGGGCGCACAGCAGCGGGACCCCGTCCAGCCCCAGCCGACGGGCGGCGACGGCGGGGAACTCGGCGTCGAGGTCCTCGGTGAGCGTGAAGATGCAGCTCACCATCGCCTCGGGCGCGAGCTCGTTGCGCTCCATGATCTCGCGCACCAGGGCGTCGGTGCCGGCCAGGATGAGGTCTGCCTCGTTGCGCTCGACGGTGGTCGCGCCGCGGAGGGCGAAGAGCCGCATGGCGGCGATTCTGGCAGGGATGGCGAACCGCTATCCGCGGCGGTCCCCGCCCGCGCAGCCGCGCAGGGCCTCCACTTCGGTGGGGGTCAGCCGCCGGTGGCGCCCCTCGGCCAGCGACCCGAGCTCGAGCGGTCCGAAGCGGACGCGCACGAGGCGGGCCACCGGGTGGCCGACCTCCTCGCACATCCGCCGCACCTGGCGCTTGCGTCCCTCGTGGATGGTGAGCTCGAGCCGGTCGCCCGCCAGACGCCGCGCGCGCGCCGGGGCGGTGAGGCCGTCCTCGAGCCGCACGCCCTCGCGCAGCGCGCGCAGCGCACGGTCGCGCACGGGCGGGCGGCGCACGGTGGCGCGGTAGACCTTCGGCACCTCGAAGCGAGGGTGGGTGAGGCGGTGGGCGAGCTCGCCGTCGTCGGTGAGGAGGATAAGGCCACTGGTGTCGGCGTCGAGGCGCCCCACGGGATAGAGGCGGCGCTCGCCGGGCACGAGCTCGACCACCGTGGGGCGGCCCTGCGGATCGTGCGCGGTGGAGACGACCCCCACCGGCTTGTGCAGCGCGTAGACGAGGCGCGAGTGCGAGATCGTCGCCGCCTCGTCGTCGACCGCCACGCCGCTGTGCTCGTCGACGTCCCGCGCCGGGTCGCGCACGACCTCCTCGCCCACCCGCACCCGCCCGGCGCGGATCAGCTCCTCCGCGGCGCGCCGGGAGGCGACGCCGGCGTGGGCGAGGAACTTGGCCAGGCGCATCGCTTGCCACCATAGGTGGCGCAGTGGATCTCGCCCTCCTCGACCGCACCCTCGTCCGCATGGGCGCGCCGCCCTTCCGCGCCCGTCAGGCATGGGCGTGGGCGGCGCGCGGCGCGCCCGGCTACGAGGCGATGACCGACCTCCCGATGTCTCTGCGCGAGGCGCTGGCCGCCGAGGTGCCGTTCTCCTCGCTCGCCCTCGAGCACGAGGCGCACGCCTCCGACGGGACGGTCAAGGCGCTCTTCTCCACGCACGACGGCCAGCCGGTCGAGTCCGTGCTCATGCGCTACCGGGACGGGCGCCGCTCGCTCTGCCTCTCCTCGCAGTCGGGCTGCCCGCTCACGTGCACGTTCTGCGCCACCGGAGCCATGCGGTTCGGACGCAACCTCACCGCCTCGGAGATCCTCGACCAGGCGCTGCACTTCAGGCGGACCGAGGAGCTCGATCACTGCGTCTTCATGGGGATGGGCGAGCCGATGCTGAACCTCGACCACGTGCTCGGGGCGTGCGCGCGGCTGCCGGACCTTGGGATCTCTCACCGCCACACGGCGATCTCCACCGTGGGCTGGGTTCCCGGCATCGACCGCCTGGCCGAGGCGCCGATGCCGATCCGCCTCGCGCTCTCCCTGCACGCCGCCGACGATGCGCTGCGCTCGGAGATCATGCCGGTGAACGAGCGCTACCCGCTCGCGGAGGTGCTCGCCGCCTGCCGCCGCTTCTGCGCGCGCAAGCGTCGCCAGGTCTTCGTCGAGTACGTGATGCTCGCCGGCGTCAACGACCGCTACGAGCAGGCGCTCGCGCTGGCCCGCGTGCTCGACGCGACGATCTTCAAGGTCAACCTCATCCCCTTCAACCCGACGGACTCGCGCTACACGGGCTCGAGCCGCGAGGCCATCGCCGCCTTCCGCGGGGTGCTCGAGGAGCACGGGCTGAGCGCCACGGTCCGCCTGACCCGTGGCCGCGACATCGACGCGGCGTGCGGGCAGCTCGCGGCCCGCGCCGCCTGACCCGGCCCGAGGGTCAGCTCTGCGTCCGCGCCTCCCCCGCGCGCACCAGGCGCTCGCGCAGGCTCGCCTCCACCTCGGGCGTGGGGTCCCACTGCCCGACGTCGGGCAGCTCGTCGAGCGACCCGAGGCCGAAGAGGCGCAGAAAGAGCTCCGAGGTGCGGTAGAGGACGGCGCCGAAGGGCGAGCGTCCGGACTCCTCGATGAGCCCGCGCTCGAGCAGCGTGGCGGCGGCCGACTCCGCCCCCACGCCTCGAATCCGCGCGATCTCGGGCCGCGAGACCGGCTGGAGGTAGGCGATCACCGCCAGCGTCTCGGCCTGCGCCGGCGCGAGCGGCGGCGTGCGCGGGCGGGCGAGCAGCCGTCGCGCGGCCCGCTCGGCGTCGGGGTGGGAGGAGATGACCCAGCCGCCCGCGAGCTCGCGCAGCACGAGGCCGCGGCGGTCGAACTCATAGCCCTCCCGGAGCCGCTCGAGCGCGGTGGCGACCTCGTGGAGCTCCACCTCGGCGGCCTCGGCCAGGGCCTCGAGGCTGACCGGCTCGCTCGAGAGGAAGAGCAGCGCCTCGAGGATGCGCTCGAGTGGATTCATCCGCTCAGCGCAGCCGGCGCGACGGTGCGCGCCTGCACCTCGACGGGAGCGAAGGGCTCCTCCTGGCTCCACGTCGCCTCGCCGCGCTTGTGCAGCTCGAGCAGGGCGAAGAGCGTGACCGCCACGGTCATCCGGTCGGCGCGCACGACCGCATCGTCGAAGGAGAAGCGGCCGCGGCGGAGCAGCGCGCGCAGGTGCGCGAGGCGCTCGCCGACGCTCACCTTGGGGTCGGCGAGGTGGCGCAGGTCGAGCGGCGCGGGCGCGCGGAGCAGGCCGCCGAGCGCCCGGCCGAGCAGCTCGGGAGCGTAGGTCCCGGCGGGCGCCTCGGCCAGCGGTGCGCGCCGGAGGGCGGCGGGCAGCGAAGCAGCGCGGAAGCGAAAGCCCGACTCGGCCGCGAGACGCTCGGCGAGATGGGCTCCGGCGCCGCGGTAGCGGTGGTTCTCGAGCAGGCGGGCGAGCAGCTCCTCGGCGCCATCGCCGGGCCCGAGCTCGAGGGCCTCGTCCATCTCCTCGCCGGGCAGGAGGAGCCGCGACTTCAGCTCGAGCAGCGCGGCGATGAGCACGAGGAACTCCGTGGCCACCTCGAGGTCGAGCTCGTCCTTCTCCTCGAGGTGGTCGAGGTAGGTGAGCACCACCTCGGCGAGGTCGACCTCGAGCAGGTCGACCTCCTCCCGCAGCACGAGGGTGAGCAGGAGGTCGAAGGGACCGGTGAAGACGTCGAGATCGAGGTCGAGCTGAGCGACGCGCATCCGGCGGCGAACGCTAGCGGGGCGGCCCGACGCCCATGGCCGCCCGCACGTCGGCCAGGGTGCCGGCGGCGATGGCCCTGGCGTTCTCGGCGCCCGCGGCGAGGATCCGCTCGAGCGCGGCCTCGTCGGCACGGGCCGCCGCGTAGCGCTCGCGCACCGGGGCCAGGTACGCGACCACCGCCTCGGCCACCGTCTGCTTGAACTCCCCGTAGCGCACCGTCGCGAACTCGCGCTCGATCTCCTCGGGCATCGTGCTCCGGACGGCCGCAAGGATGTCGATCAGGTTGGAGATCCCCGGCTTCTCGGGCGCGCGGAGCACCTCCGAGCCCGAGTCGGTGACCGCCGCCTTGATCTTCTTGGTCACCGCCTCCGGCTCGTCGAGCACGTAGACCGTGCCCTGCTCGCCCGCGCCCGTGGTCGACATCTTCCGCTCGGGCGCCTGCAGGTCCATGATCCGGGCGCCGACCGCGGGAATCCGGTGCTTGGGCACCACGAGCGTCTCGCCGAACCGCGCGTTGAACCGCGCCGCGACGTCGCGCGTGAGCTCGAGGTGCTCGCGCTGGTCCTCCCCCACCGGCACCTCGTCTGCGCGGTAGGCGAGCACGTCGGCGGCCATCAGCACCGGGTAGAAGAGCAGGCCGGCGGAGACGAGCTCGCGCTGGGCCACCGACTTGTCGCGGAACTGGTGCATGCGGCTGAGCTCGCCGAGCGCAGTGACCGAGCACAGGAGCCAGCAGAGCTCGGCGTGCTCGGGGACGTCGCCCTGGCGGAAGAAGACGCAGCGGCCGGGGTCGAGTCCCGCCGCGAGGAGGATCGCCGCGGTGTCGTAGAGGCGCTCACGCAGCATGGCGGGCTCGTAGGGCACCGTGGTGGCGTGGAGATCGACGAGGCAGTAGATCGCCTCGCCGCGATCCTGGCCCTCGACGTACTGCGCGATCGCCCCGATGTAGTTGCCCAGGTGCTTGCGCCCGGTGGGCTGGATGCCGGAGAAGATGCGCATGCGGCGGGCAGGCTAGCGCCGGCAAGGGCGGCTCGAAGGGCCCGCGAGCCCCCGCGTCAGCACCTCGACGGCGCGTTCGAGCCCGCGCTCGCGACGCAGGGGCTCCTCCCACGGCTTCCGCCCTGGCCGCCATGGACCCCATCGCGGGTAAGCGTGCGTAGGGCGCGCGCGAGGAGGTCGATCCTCAGGTGGCGGCGGTGGATCGGCGGAGGTCCGGCACCGAGTGCGGCGATGCGCCGGCCCCACAGGCCCTGGTCGGCCCCGAACGGGACGGCGAGGGTCGGTACGCCGGCGCGCAGTGCGCTCCGAGAACCGCACGTAGGCCACACCGTCTGACCGCGCCCAGCACCGTCTCGGTCAGACGCTCGGGGTCGCGGATCGGCACGCTCCCGAACCCCACGTAGACCGGTGGCAGTCCGGCAGCGAGGAAGTCGTCCAGCTCGGGCGAGAGTCGCGCGCCGGGCGGGCTGTCCAGCAGCCACGCTCCGGTCACGTGATCGGCTGCGCCCCAGTCCGCGGGCTTGGGAAGGACGGCGGTGCTGAATCCGTAGACCCGAGGATGGCCTTAGCGGTTCGCGCCGGTCTCGCCCTGCTGCTGCTCAAGCAGCAGCGCGAAGGACTTCCGCGCACCTCGGTGATCAACTGCGACAACCTCGTCACCGTGCCCAAGCCCATGCTCGGGAGGCGATACGGCGCACTGGGTCCCGAGCAGATCTTCGCCCTCGACGGACCAGCTGCGAATCGCCCTCGGGCTCGACTGACTGCGGCTACGTCGGCACGAAGACCGCGACGTCGCGCAGGCGCGCGAGCGTGGCCTCGGGGAGGTCGAGGACGAGGTCCAGGTCGTCCACCGAGGAGAACTGACCGAGCTCGTCCCGCGCCGCCGCGATCCGCCGGGCGAGCTCCTCGTCGATCCCCGGGAGCCGGCCGAGCACCTCCACCGGAGCGCTGTTGACGTCGATGAGCCCGGCGTCGAAGGACTTGGGGACGTCGGGCCGACCGACGCCCAGCCGGCGGGCGCGCACCGGGTCCTCGGCCAGGAGACGGCGGCCGCGCTCCTGCACGGCCAGCCGGTGCTCGGCCGCCTCGAGACGACGGTCGAACACTCCCGTCGCGGTGAGGAACTCGCGCCGGATGCCCAGCGCATGCGCCGATCCCACGGCGGCGAGGGAGACCAATATCGCACCCTCGACATTGCTCTGCGCGTCGTCATGGTGACCACCGCCGACCACCAGGGCGATGACGAGCGCCGCGAGGTACACGCCCGCGAAGAGGAGCCAGAGGCGTCGCCGCGCTCGGATGCCGACGTAGAGGAACACCGCCCAGGTCAGCATGCCGAGCGTCAGGAGTGGGACGGCGACCCACCAGGTCCGTCCCCACTCCTCCCGGGGGGTGAGCGCCTTCCGCGTCCGCGCCATCGGGCGCAGCGTAGCCGTGTCCGGAGGCTGGCTACAGCGCCTGGCGGATGACCGGCTTCTTCGCCGCGCGCGCCTCGTCCAGGCGGCGCACGGGCGTGGTGTAGGGCGCGCTCCGCGCGAGCTCCGGGTCGGCGGCGGCCTCGCGCAGGATCTCCGCGACCACGTCGGCGAAGAGGTCGAGGGTCTCCATTGTCTCGGTCTCGGTGGGCTCGATCAGCAGCGCCTCCTCGACGAGCAGCGGGAAGTAGACCGTGGGCGGATGGACGCCGAAGTCGAGCAGCCGCTTGGCCAGGTCGAGCGTCCTGATCCCGAGCTGGCGCTTCATCGGGGCGCCCGAGAGGACGAACTCGTGCATGCAGAGACGGTCGTAGGCCACCGGGAGGTACTCGGCGACCCCATGCTCCTTCAGCCGCGCGAGCAGGTAGTTCGCGTTCAGCACCGCGATCTCGCTCGCCTCCCGCAGGCCTTCGGCGCCCAGCGAGCGGATGTAGGCATAGGAGCGCACGAAGGTTCCGAAGTTCCCCTGAAAGCCGCGCAGGCGGCCGATCGAGTCGGGGCGGTCGAAGTCCAGCGCGAAGCGCGGGCCGTCGCCGTTCTCCCCGTCCCGGCGCACGGTCACGGGGCGCGGCAGGTAGGGCTCCATCCGGTCGGAGACCGCGATCGGCCCCGCCCCGGGTCCCCCGCCTCCGTGGGGCTGGGTGAAGGACTTGTGGAGGTTGAAGTGCACGATGTCGAAGCCCATGTCCCCCGGACGCGAGATGCCCATCACCGCGTTCAGGTTGGCGCCGTCGTAGTAGAGGGTCGCGCCGGCCTCGTGCACGATCCGGGCGATCTCCTCGATCCGCGTGTCGAAGAGCCCGAGCGTGTTCGGGTTCGTGAGCATGAGGCACGCGACGTCGCCTCCGGCCTTGGCGCGCAGGTCGTCGACGTCGACGCCGCCGTCCTCGGCGGTGGCGACCTTCACCACCTCGTAGCCGGCCATCGTCACCGTCGCCGGGTTGGTTCCGTGGGAGGTGTCCGGGGTGAGCACCTTGGTGCGCCGCTCACCGCGCTCCTCGTGGTAGGCGCGGGTGATGAGGACGCCCGCGAGCTCTCCGTGCGAGCCCGCGCTCGGGTGCAGCGAGACGTGGGGCAGCCCGGCGATCTCGGCCAGCGCGCGCTCGAGGCCCCACATGAGCTCGAGGGCGCCCTGGGCGGCCTCGGGACGCTGGGCGGGGTGAAGCCGCGCGAAGCCGGGCAGCGCGGCCACCCGCTCGTGGAGCTTCGGGTTGTGCTTCATCGTGCACGAGCCGAGCGGGTAGAAGCCCGTGTCGAGGTCGAAGTTGCGCTTGGAGAGCCGGTTGAAGTGGCGCACGATCTCGGGCTCGGCGATCTCCGGCAGCTCCGGCGGCTCGCGGCGGCGAAGGTGAGCGGGCAGTAGCTCGTCGAGCGGGCGCTCGGGCACGTCGAGTGCGGGCGCCACGAATGCGCGGCGGCCCGGTCGGGACTTCTCGAAGATCGTGACGGCGCGGTCGCGCTGCTGGGCGGTCTCGTGGAGCTCGACCCCTTCCGCCGCGGAGGAGCGGGCGTCGGTCTCGATGCCGGGATCGCGCTGCAGGTCGGTCGGGCTCGTGCTCACGCGCCCGCTCCGACGGGCTCTGAGCTCCGGGCGCCTCGCCGGCTCGCGCCGAGCGCCCGCCCCAGCACCTCGACGAGCCGGTCGATGTCCGCGCGCGAGCGCCGTTCGGTGAGCGCCACGAGCAGGCCGTCGTCGTGCTCGGGAAAGTCCCGGCCGAGCGGGAGGCCCGGGTTCACGCCCTCGGCCGCGCAGCGCTCGATCACCGTGTGGACCGGGGCGTCGAGCCTGAGGGCGAACTCGCGCACGACGGGCTGCTCGTGGAGGAGCTCCACCCCGTCGACGGCCGCGAGCCTCTCCCGCGCATAGGCGGTGCGCTGGAGCATGAGCGCGCCGAGCTCGCCGATGCCCTGCCGGCCGAGCCAGCTCAGGTAGATCACCCCGGCGAGGGCGTTCAGCGCCTGCGCCGTGCAGATGTTCGAGGTCGCCTTCTCCCGGCGGATGTGCTGCTCGCGCGTCTGCAGGGTGAGCACGAAGCCGCGCCGGCCGTCGACGTCGCGCGTCTCTCCCGCGATCCGGCCCGGCATTCGGCGCAGGAACGGCTCCGCGGCCGCGAAGAAGCCGAAGGAGGGGCCCCCGAAGTCGAGGCGGTTGCCCAGGCTCTGTCCCTCCCCCACGGCGATGTCCACGCCGCACTCGCCCGGCGGCTTCAGCAGGCCGAGGGTGAGCGGGTCGCAGGCGCAGATGACGACCGCCCCCGACTCGCGCGCGCGGGCGGCGAGCGGCTCGATGTCCTCCACCGCGCCGAGGAAGTTCGGCTGCTGGAGCACGACGGCGCCCACGTCGTCACCCAGCGCGGCGGCGAGCGCCTCGGCGTCGGTCACCCCGGCGCGGAGCGGCAGCTCCTCGACCGAGGTGCCGTAACCGCGAGAGAGCGTGGCGAGCGTCCCGCGCGAGTCAGGGTGCACACCCCGGGAGACGAGCAACCGCGGGCGGCCGTTCGTGAGCTTGGCCACGTAGCCGGCCGCGCCCACTGCGCTCGCGCCCTCGTACACCGAGGCATTAGAGACGGGCAGGCCGGTGAGCTCGGAGATCGCCGTCTGGTACTCGAACATGACCTGCAGCCCGCCCTGGGAGATCTCGGGCTGGTAGGGCGTGTACGGGGTGAGGAACTCAGAGCGCTCGACGATCGAGTCCACGAGCGCGGGGACGTAGTGGTCGTACATCCCCCCGCCGACGAAGGAGATCTCCTCGTCGGCCGAGACGTTGCGCGCGGCGAGCGCGCGCAGGTGGTCGAAGACCTCGGTCTCCGAGAGGCCGGCCGGGATCCCCAGCGGCTCGCGCAGGCGCAGCGCCTCGGGGATCGCGGCGAAGAGATCCTCGACGGAGTCGACGCCGATCGCGTCCAGCATGAGACGCCGGTCGGAGTCGGTGGCGGAGGTGTAGGTGGTCACGACAGCGAGCCCTGGTAGCTCGCGGCGTCCATCAGGGAGCCCTGCTCGGAGGCGTCGGAGAGCCGGACCCGGACCATCCACCCCTCGCCGTAGGGATCGTCGTTGATCGTCTCGGGCTTCTCGCCGAGCGCCTCGTTGACCTCGATCACCTCGCCGGAGAGCGGCGCGATCACGTCGGAGACCGCCTTCACCGACTCGACCTCGGTGTAGGGCTCGTCCTTGACGACATGCGCACCGACCGCCGGCGGCTCGAAGAAGACGACCTCGCCCAGCGTGTCCTGGGCGTACCAGGTGACCCCGAAGGTGGCGGTCTCCCCCTCGCCCTCGACCCGGGCCCAGTCGTGCTCGGCGTGGTAGAGGAGATCCTCGGGGTAGCTCGCGCCGCTCATGCGCTCGGGTAGAGCGGCTTGGAGCGCACCTCGGCGGCGCGCGCCTTCCCGCGCACGTCGATCTCGAGCGGGGTGCCGGGCTCCGCGCGGCCCGCGGGCACGTAGGCCAGTCCGATCCCGATCCCCAGGCAGGGAGACAGCGTCCCGCTCGTCACCTCGCCACCGCCGGCCACGGGGTTCCCCGCGCGCGCGATCCCGCCGTGGGTCAGCGCGAAGGGAACGAGGCGCTCCGCCGGCCCGGTGGCCCGGGCGGCGGCCACGGCCTCGGCGCCGACGAACCCCGTCGGCTCCGCGCAGCACCATCCGAGGCCCGCCTCGACCGGGCCACGCTCCTCGCTCAGGTCGTTGCCGTAGAGGTGGAAGCACGCCTCGAGGCGTAGCGTGTCACGCGCCGCGAGGCCCGCCGGCGTGACGCCCGCGGCCAGGAGCGCGTCCCACACCGCGCCGGCGTCCTCGGGAGCGAGGAGGAGCTCCACCCCGTCCTCGCCGGTGTAGCCCGTGCCGCAGACGAGCGCCTCCACGCCGGCGAGGCGCAGGGTGGAGGCGCGCATGCGGGCCGGCAGCTCTCCGTCGGCGAGCTGCGCGGTCGCCTCACGGGCGCGCGGGCCCTGCACGGCGAGCATCGCGTAGTCGTCGCGGCGGTCGTGCACCTCGACGTCGTACTCGCCCGCATGGGCGCGAAGCCAGCCGAGGTCCTTCTCGTGGTTGGAGGCGTTGGTCACCGTCAGGTAGCGCTCGTCCGCGAGCCGGTAGGTGAAGAGGTCGTCGAGCACGCCGCCGCCCTCGTGGCAGAGGACGCTGTACTGCGCCGCGCCCACCGCCATCCGCCCGAGGTCGTTGGAGAGCATCCGCTGCAGAAAGGGGAGCGCCTGCGGACCGCGCGTCTCGACCTGGCCCATGTGCGAGACGTCGAAGACCCCGACGTCCGTGCGCACCGCGACGTGCTCGGGCCGCACTCCGGCGTACTGCACCGGCATCTCCCAGCCGGCGAAGGGCACGAGCCGTGCCGCGAGAGCCGCGTGGCGGGCGTGCAGCGGCGTGGTGCGGAGCGTCGCGGCGGCGGCGGCGGCGGACACCGCGCCACCCTACCAACGGGTTCGACGGCGGCCGCCCGGCAGAGGCGTAGATATGTCGTTGGACGGGTAAGCGGTGGCTCGGTATGGGGAAGGGCAGGTCCAGGGGAGCGGCTTCGACCGCGATCATCGCGATCGCGGCGCTGGTGCTCGTTGGCTCGCTCGGGTACCTGCTCGTCCACGCGCTCGGGGGCGCCGAGCTCGGCAAGCCGGTCAAGCCCGGCGTCATCGTCCGCGCCGACCGCCACGCCGCCTGGCCGTGGCTGCTCCTCGGCTTGCTTGCCGGCCTCAGCGGCCTGGCCGGCTGGGCGCTCTCGCGGCGCCAGGCCGCCCGCGACGCCGTCCACCACGGCCAGGAGCTCGAGTCCTCCCGGAGCGAGCTCGCGCGCTCCGAGGGCGAGCTCGAGGGCGCCCGCGAGGAGGCCCGCAAGCAGGGAGAGCTCGCCGCGCGCGCCGAGCGGGAGGCGCAGGAGCGCCGCGAGCAGCTCGCGCAGCGCGAGCAGGAGCTCGCGCGCACCCGCGCCCAGGCCGCCCGCGCCAACGAGCTGCGCCAGCTCGAGCGAAGCTGGAACCGGGAGCTGCGCTCCGAGGTCATCGGTCTGCAGCGCGCGGCGGGAGCGCTGGGCGACCCCTCCGACATCCGCTCGCTGGTGCTCCGGCTCACGGTCCGTCTCGTCCAGGCCGAGAAGGGCCTGCTGCTCACGCACCGCCCGGGGCACGAGGACCGCGACGTGGCGTCCGACCTCGACGTCGCCGCCAGCGAGGGCTTCGAGCACGATCCCACCGCCTCTCATCTCGTCGAGCGCTTTGCCTCCCGGGTGCTCGAAGCCGACGAGATGGTTCGCGAGGACGAGCCTGCCGACATGGCGGAGGGCGAGGCGACATCCGCCGATCGGGAGATCGACAACCTCGTCGCGATCCCGATCTACGTCCAGGACAAGTTCAGCGGAGTCGTCGTGTGCGCCAACCGCGAGGGCGGCTTCGAGGAGCTCGACGACGACGTGCTGCTCTCCCTGGGCGACCACGCGGGGGCGATCCTCGACAACCACCGGCTCCACGGCGAGCTGCGCTCGAGCTACGTCGGCACGGTGCGGGTGCTCACCGAGGCGATCGGCGCCAAGGACGCTTCGCTGCGCAACCACTCCGAGGAGGTCCTCTCCTACGTCAGCGCGGTGGCGGAGCGGCTCGAGCTCGCGCCCACCGAGCGCGAGGAGCTCCTGTTCGGCTCCCTCCTGCACGACGTGGGGAAGATCGGCATCTCGGAGCAGATCCTGCTGAAGCCCGGGCCCCTGACGCCCGAGGAGTTCGGGGTCATCCGCCTGCACCCGCGGATCGGGCTGCGCCTGGTCGAGCAGATGCCGGCACTGCGCAACGTCGGCCCCGCCGTGCTCCATCACCACGAGCGCTTCGACGGGACGGGCTACCCGTCGGGCCTCACCGGCGAGGAGATCCCGCTCTCCGCGCGGGTCATCGCGGTGGCCGACGCGTTCAGCGCCATGATCGAGCCCCGGCCCTACCGCGAGGTGGTCTCCACCAGGGACGCCTGCGAGGAGCTCGAGCGCTGCGCCGGCACGCAGTTCGACCCCCGCATGGTCGAGCTGTTCGTGGAGGCGGTGCGCAGGCGTCCCGCCCGCGACCGAGAGGCCGGAGCGCTCAGCCTCGTCTTCGACGATCCCGAGCTCGGGATGCGGGCGGGTCGCGACGGCACGATGCTCGGCGCGTCCTCCTTCGCCGTGACCGACTCGCTGACCCAGCTCTACTCGCACCGCTACTTCCACGAGCAGGTGGACTCCGAGGCGCGGCGCGCCACGATGCAGGAGCGACCCTTCGCGGTGCTTGTGCTCAAGTTCGACGGCCTCAGCGAGATCAACGAGCGCGAGGGCTACGCCGCGGGCGACGCCGCCCTCCAGCGCGCCGGCAGCGCGCTCCAGCGCGCCTCGGCCCGCGCCGGGGGAACGCCCTGCCGCTACTCCGGTCGCCGGCTCGCGCTCGTCATCCCGCTCGTCGACGAGGAGGTCGCCCGGCGGGTGGGCGTCGAGCTCTGCGAGGAGCTCGGGAGCAACGGCTTGCGCCCGCGGGCGGGCGCCGCGGGCTGGCGGCCGGGCGAGGCGGGCTCCGACGTCGCCCGGCGCGCCCTGTACGCCGCCGACGGGCCGCCGGCCATCGAGCCGGCCGCCTGAGCCGAGCTAGAGACGCCGGGCGCAGCCACCCTGCTCGACCTGACCGCCCGCGGGCGGTGGCGATCGCCGGCGTTCGTGGTGGCGTTCTCGCCCGAACGGCCGTCCCGGCTTCACCCGTCGGCGCCCCACCAGCCGGGCGCCATCGCACCATCGCCCTGGTATCGGGGCCCGAGCGCGAGGTACTCCAGGCCCTCCGGCCCAGCCTGGAAGGCGCGGGTTAGCTCGGGGGCCACGCGGACCGCGTCGCGCGCCTGCAGCGGCACCTCCTCCTCGGCCAGCCGGAGTGTGCCCGAGCCGGCCAGGATGATGTAGGTCTCCTCCGCGTTGACGTGGGAGTGCCCGAAGGCCTGGCGCTGGTCGGGGAGGATCTTCTGCAGGCTGATCCCGGTGCGTTCCAAGCCGAGCGCCGCCTCGAGCTGGCGCATCTGCTGGATGTCGCCCAGGCCGAACTTGACGGCCTGGTCCTCGACCTCCTCCAGCGCGACCTTCTGCCATCCCGGCCGCGGTCGCTCGGCGAGGCCGACACCGCCCACGGGCTCCAAATCGATCCGGTCCCACGCGGCGACGAGCTCCATCACCTGTTCGATCAGCCCGGACTCGTCGGCCTGGGCCAGAGCGAGCGCCCCGTTCATTGCCGCCTCGCTGGCCCACAGCTCGGTGACCCAGATCACCTCGGGCTCCCCCGGCACCCGATTGACGATGTACAGCTCACAGCCCGGGGCCTGACGCGTCCCCTCGGCGGCCTGGAGCAGCAGCTCGGCGAGCGCGTCACCCTGGCCGGGTCTCGCGGTGGCCTTTGCGTATCGGGCGAACCGGCTCATGCGCCTGGACCTTA
>JAABUZ0100000860.1_pt1 | contig 65896 bp, 62 predicted proteins | sample 5562091 | NCBI WGS metagenome assembly JAABUZ01 (sample SAMN12813069, study PRJNA571459) | rock metagenome | isolation source: Antarctica rocks | place: Antarctica: Victoria Land, Linnaeus Terrace sud | collected 2015-12-21 | reverse complement strand
GCTGGACCGCACCACCTGGAAGACCCTGAACGCCATCCTGGAGCAGCCGCTACCAGCCCTCACCGCCTGACACCCTGCCCCCGCCGGCCTTCGGGTCGGCGGGGGCTGAGCGCCTTCTCTTGCGTTCCCGCAAGAGCGCCTCGGGCGCCCGTCGAGTCAGCAGTCGGGTAGGAGCCAGAGACGCCGCCTGTGCACGTGGCAGAGGCGGTCGCCGGTTACCCAGCGGTGCAGGCACCGGCGACCGCACGCCAGGGTGCGGCGGCAGCGCTGGTCGTCAGGCAGACCCACTCGCCTCATCACGCAGCTCCCTGTGACCGGCGGCCTCAGCCTCCGTCATGACGCGCCGGTCCAGCTCCTTCACGCAACCGTTGCTGTCTACGACTCCATAGACGAACTCGGTGCCTTCGACCAGCCGTACCAGGTCCCTCGGACGATTTCGGCTGCCCTCAGGGCTCAGCAGGTGATCCCAGTAATTGAGGCGCTCTCGCGTGTAACGCGCTTCCTTCTCCCAGCGTGTGTCCGGGATCCGCAGGTACTGGGCAAGTCCGTTGACATCGGTGAGGTAGCGCCACCACAGTCCGTCGGCGTCGCGGAATGCCAGGCCGGCCCGAGACAGATCGTGGAGGCGTCGCCGCACGGTTCTGAGGTTCACGTTCCCCGGGTGGGCCGAGTGCAGGTCCGCAAGCGTGCTCCCCTGCCGCGGAACAGGACCAAGGAGCTGAGCGGCGCGCAGCATCGCCTCCTTGTGTTTGAAGGCCTTCGGCACGCACCTGTTGCTCATGACCAGCGAGCCACGACGAAGGTCACGACGGAGCACTGGCAGCAGCGCATGTGTCTCCGCAGCCCCTCTACCGACCCCTTTGGGACCGAACAGATGGTGCGGAGCCTGGGACACAACTTGTACAGGGTTTCCGTCCCCCCCCGGGAGGACGGAGTCCTCTGTACAAGTCTTGTCCCTCGTCAGCAGCCGGTAGGTGGCGGGCTGCATGCCAACGCCAGACGCCTGCAGCTCAATCCAGCCGTGATTGGTCAGCCGCTTGAGCGCCTCGCTCACAGTGGGCAGGCTGATGTCACATTCCTGGGACAGGGTGCGCACAGACACCCGAACCAGCGGATGCATGAGCGCCAAGGCCCGGTCCGTGAGGGCCTTCAAGACAGCCCTCTCCGTGACCCCGGCCGCACCTGAGGAGCAGCCCAGTCCGCTGTTGACGACCGCGGCGTAGTTCACCAGCTCGTAGCAGGTGTGCTGAGCGTCTCCACTGGGGTTGGCCGCCACGAAGTGGGCCTGCAGGGCGTACTGGCGCTCCAGCCACTTCCTTGCTCGTCCCTTGTTCCGCATGTGCATCCGTTGGAGGAAACGGCCCCCGCGGTTGCCTTGGTCGAGCAGCTCGACCCAAGCGTCTACTTCAGGCCAGCCCTTGTTCACCATCGCCATCAGCAGGGAACGCGCGATGTTCTCCTCCGTCATCGAGCAGCGCTTACGACAGGCGGCACAGCAGGTGCGATCTTGGCGCCCACCGCCGTGGCAAACAGGGCACCCCCTGCCGTGCTGGAGCATGGCCAGCGAGTGGCTCGTCAGCGCCTGCCTCGGGAGCGCCGTCACGACGACCTGCCCCTCGGGACAGCGGAGCGATTTGGGGGCCGGGAGCACGGCTCGTCCTGCAGGATGCGGCGGGGTGCCCTGGTCCCGAGTTCAAGCAGGGCCCCGCACACCGCGCGAGGCCACACGCCCTCGGGCACCGTCCACCACTTCCGCTGACGAACGGAGGTCATGGACGGCCGGAGGAGGTCGTACTTGGCCTCGCTGGGAGTGGGCCGACCCACTACTCGCGGGGTGCGGCTGGCCCAGCCACTTGCCCTCAGAGGAATCCGGCCCATCAGCCGTTCACCTGCCTGGTGCCGATGGGCCCGACCCGGCGGAGCACGGCGGTGAGCCGCAGCACCTTCTGGCGGTCCAGCAGCTGGCCATCAGCCAGTGCGTGCTCCAGCACGGCGATGGCAGCCTCGACCGCTGCATCGCGAGTCACGACCGTGCGGCTGAGGTAGTGGCGGTGCCGCCCGCCGGCCTTGTCTTGGCGTACGTCCAGCCATCCCTGCTCCAAGCCCTCGAGCAGAGCCTCCTTGACCCGCCGCCGGCTGATGTTCGGCAAGAGGTGAGCGAACACCTCGCGCTGCGTGGCGCCTGGATGAGCCAGAACAACACTCCACACAGCCAAACCGTCGAACGAGAGCCCTCCGGGCGGCTCGGGCAGCGGTCCGTTGCCCCACCGGTCCCAGGAAGGCAGTCCGGCGCACTGTGGCGCATTCGCGGCGCCCCTACCGGTGGAGTCGTCCCCCTCACCGGTATTGCCCCTCTGAGGCACGCTCACAGGCCGATCCGCGAGGCGCTCGCTACGACGGCCGTTAGGAGATGGACTCTTGGCTGTCACGCTGACGTCCGAGGCGACTGCAGCAGGATCGCTAGGCGGTCCCGCTGCTCAGGCGACAACTTCGGCGCGGAGGCCACCGTCCGTTCGATGTACGCCTGGAGCTTCGCCTCGGCCAGATCCCGGCGGGCATCCTGCACCTGCGGTGACTGCGGGTCCGAGCCACTCGCCTTGCACTTCTTGACCTCGTTAGCGACGCGCGAACGCGCCTTGTACACACTCATGGGCAACCCTCATGACAAGCCGCTGCCCATACGCGGCGGTGAGGGGGCCCTACAGCGCGACGGTCGCCTGCTTTCGACGATGAATGTCGGGCCAAAGCCTACAAGGTCGAGGAGGCCGGACTCGCCGGTGGCAACCACAACACGTCCCGGACGTTGATGTTCCGGTTGCTGCGGGCCAGCTGCGCCTTGATCTTCGCGACCTCCACCAGCCAGTCTCCCCGCTGGTTGTGCTCGCAGTTGCCAGTCAGCTTGCCGGCCTCACGACACCGGTCACACAGGACCTGCCAGCACGCCCGGCAGGACGCCACAACCTTCAGGCCTGGCACGCCCGGCCAAGGCACGTTCTCGTCGTCCGTCACCAGCCGGCGAGGCTCCTTCTGCAGGACAGCAACTCGACGAGCACCCGTGCCGTCCCGGTGCTGCTGCTGCGCATCCTGGACCTGGAATGCCGGCTGCAAGGCCTCTATGAGCCAACTGCCAAGCCGGGCCCGAAGGACCACTGGGACCACTGCGAGGGACCCCCTACCGTCGTGATAAGCCAGAACGACTGTAGGCACCGTGGCTGCCCCACCCATGGCAGCTTTGTGGAGCAGATGACCGCCGCAACGTCGCCGTCGGTCCGTGGACCGTCGAGTGACTCGTGGCCCCAGGGCTTCGACCTTCAGGCTCGCTGCCGTGGGTGACCCGGCTGCGGTCCCGGGTCGCGGGTGGCACCGGTGACTCGACACCGTCTACGGTGACCACCGTTGTAACGGACCCCACCGTGGGCTGCGTGCAGGGCAGGCGACACCTCTACGGTCTACGATACCTTTCCGTGGCGGAACTCCACCACGTCGCCGTCCCGCATCACGTAGTCCTTGCCCTCCATGCGGGCCTTGCCCGCCGACCGGGCCGCGACGACCGACCCGGCCGCCACGAGATCGGCGAAGCCAACGATCTCGGCCTTGATGAAGCCGCGCTGGAAGTCGGTGTGGATGACGCCTGCTGCCTCCGGCGCCGTCGCACCGGTGCGGATCGTCCAGGCCCGGGCCTCCTTGGGGCCGGCCGTGAGGTAGGTCTGCAGCCCCAGGGTCGCGAACCCGATGCGGGCCAGCTGGTGCAGGCCGGACTCCTCCTGGCCCATCGACTGCAGCAGCTCCAGCGCCTCGTCCTCGTCCATCTCGATGAGCTCGCTCTCGACCTGCGCGTCCAGGAAGACCGCCTCCGCCGGCGCGACGAGGGCCGCGAGCTCGGCTCTGGTCTCTGCGGAGGCAAGTCCGTCCTCGTCCAAGTTGAAGGCGTACAGGAACGGCTTGGCCGTGAGCAGGTGCAGCTCACGCAGGGGCTCGCGGTCGAGCCCGGCGCCGAAGACCGTCTGCCCGGCGTCCAGGACCTCGCGCGCCCGTCGTACGGCCTCGAGCACGACGGCGGTCTCCTTCTTGAGGCGCGCCTCCTTCTCCAGCTTGGGCAGGGCGCGGTCGAGGGTCTGCAGGTCGGCCAGGATCAGCTCGGTGTTGATCGTCTCGATGTCGTCCTTCGGCGACACCCGGCCGTCGACGTGCACGACGTTGTCGTCGGCGAAGGCCCGGATCACCTGGCAGATCGCGTCGCAGTCACGGATGTTGGCCAAGAACTTGTTGCCCAGCCCCTCGCCCTCGCTCGCACCGCGGACGATGCCGGCGATGTCCACGAAGTCGACCGTCGCCGGGATCGTCTTCTGCGAGCTGAACACCTCGGTGAGGGTGGCGAGCCGCGGGTCCGGTACGCCGACGACGCCGACGTTCGGGTCGATCGTGGCGAAGGGATAGTTCGCCGCCAGGACATCGTTCTTCGTCAGCGCGTTGAACAGGGTGCTCTTGCCCACGTTGGGCAGCCCCACGATGGCGATGGACAGGCTCACCGGTGCAAAGGTACCGGGGTGCCCACGAACCCGACCCCGCTGCCCGGCGTGCGCGCAGTCACCTACGACCTGTGGTTGACGCTGCTGAGCGACAACGACCCCGAGCAGACCCGCGACGCACGGGCCAGGGGCCTCGCCACGACCCTGTCCACGTCGTACGACGCGGCGCTGCAGCTCTTGGTCGACGCGAGCTCCGCCCTGCACGCGGGATGGGAGCGAGGACGGGCGCAGACCGTCGACGAGATCGCCGAGGGCCTGGTACGGGCAACCGGGCAGGAGGTGGGGGGCGAGCTCGTCGCAGCGGTGGTCGTGGCCCTGGAAGGGGTCACGACGGCTGCCACGGTCGCCCTCCTCCCGGGTGCCCACGACACGCTGACAGCCCTGGCCGCAGGCGGTCTCGAACTGGGTCTGGTCTGCGACACCGGCATGTCCGGTGGTGGCCACCTGCGGCACGTGCTCGACGAGCTCGGTGTGCTCGACCTGTTCGGGGTGACGGTGTTCAGCGACGAGGTCGGCGTGCCCAAGCCTGGGCTGCGGCCGTTCACGACCGCGCTGGACGCGCTCGGGGTGAGCCCGGAGCAGGCCGTGCACGTCGGCGACCTGCGACGGCGGGACGTGGCGGGCGCCGTGGGTGCGGGCATGCGCGCGGTCCGCTACCGGGGGGCGCGGGACGACGCGTTCGACGCCGGACCGGCCGACGCAGCGCACGTCCTGGACGACCACCGTGACCTGTTGGCGTTGCTGGGTCTGACGTGACCGGCCCGGAACTGTCGGAGGTGGGTGCCACCGTCTGCTCATGGACCTGCTGCTGCTCCTGCTGACCCTGCTCGTCGGCATCGCCCTCGGCCTGGCCGTCGGGCTGTCGCACCTGTCCGGCGTGCGCTCCGAGCTGCGTGCTGCCGAGCTGACCGAGGCCCGGCTTCGGGCGGGTGATGGCGACCTCGCGCTGCGCCAGCAGTCCGTCGCCAGCCTGGTGGCACCGATCGAGGAACAGCTCGGTCGCGTCGAGGGGCAGCTGCGCTCGCTCGAGGTGGAGCGCGCACGAGCGGCCGCGGAGCTGCGCGAGCAGGTGACCGTCGTGGCTGCCGGCTCGGACCGGTTGGGACGCGAGACGGCCGCCCTGGTCACCGCGCTGCGCAAACCGCAGGCAAGGGGCCGCTGGGGTGAGCTGCAGCTCCGGCGCGTGTGCGAGCACGCGGGCATGTTGACGCGCTGCGACTTCGACGAGCAGGCCTCGATCCCGGGGGCGGACGGAGTCCTCAGGCCCGATCTGGTGGTGCGCCTGGCCGGAGGCCGGTGCATCGTCGTGGACGCCAAGGTCACCCTCGCCGCATACCTGGAGGCGGTCGAGGCCACGGACGAGACCAGCCAGCAGGAGCGGATGGCGGCGCATGCCCGGCACCTGCGTCAGCACGTGGACCGCCTGGCGGCCAAGGCCTACTGGCAGCAGTTCCCGGACACCCCAGAGTTCGTCGTGCTGTTCGTGCCCGGAGAGGCCTTCCTGGCGCCGGCCCTGGAGGCCGATCCAGCGCTGCTCGAGCACGCCTACGCGCGGCGCGTCCACCTCGTGACGCCGACCACGCTGGTGTCGCTGCTGCGCACCGTCGCCCACACCTGGCAGCAGGAGGCCCTCACGGAGAACGCGCAGGCCGTACTCACTGCAGGCAAGGAGCTCTACGCCCGGCTGTCGACCCTCGGTGGGCACGTGGACAAGCTCGGGCGCAGCCTCAACCGCACGGTCGGCGACTTCAACGCCGCAGTGGGCTCGCTGGAGCGGACCGTCCTGCCCAGCGCCCGCCGCATGGCCGAACTGGGTCTCAGCGGGGCCCAGGAGCCACCTCGGCCGGTGGAGGAGGTGGCCCGGCGGGTCACCTCGGCGCATCTGGTGGCCCTCGACGAAGCTGGTTAGAGCTCCACCTGGTAGGCACGGCAGAACTCCACGGCAGCGGTGGCAACCATGTTGGCCGCCGTGGCGCCGGTCGCGTCGTGGTCGGCCATCAGGCGTCTGGCGAGCTCGGGCGCGTCCAGCGACGCCATGGCCTGCAGGTGCGCCAGGGCCTCCTGGGCGAGCAGCAGCGCGGTCTCCGCGGGAAGGCCCGGGTCCTGCTGACGGGCCGTGGCCGCGACCCAGTCCGCGTCATAGGTGCCTGCCCGTGGACCGAGGACCCCCTCGCCCTCGCCGTACGCCGTCTCACTCATGTCGACACGGTAGGCGCCCGGACAACGGCCCGCCGGGCGGTAGCGTGACCTCGGTGAGAAGCCGATCGTCCCAGCCCCCGCGGGGCCGTGCGAACGAGGCACCGGCCAGCGCCGTGACCCGCGGCGGCAACGCGCCTGGGCTGTCGACCTCGACGCACCCGGGCTGGGGCTCGGGCGATGTCGTGCCGGCCGCCGGCGGCCGTCACGTGGCGGCCGGAGTTCGGCCTGCGGACCGGCGCGGGCTCACCGCGACCGGTGCCGTGCTGTTCGCACTCGCCCTCGGTCTGGCCGGCGCCGGCGTCGACCTCAGCACCGGGCGCGGGCTGCGGCTGGTCTTCGGGGTCTGCTTCGTGGCCGGCTGCGCTCTGGCCGCGCTGCTCGTGCACCGGCAGGACCTCAAGGCGGTCGTGGTCATGCCGCCGCTGCTGCACGCCGCCATCGCGGTGCTGACCTCGGCGCTCGGCCGGACGGCTCGCTCGAGCTCCGGGCTGAAGGGGCACGCGCTGGAGGCCGTGGTCACCCTCGTGCTCGGCGCACCCATCCTGATCGCCGCGACGGGAGTCGCTGTCGTGATCGCCTTGGTGCGCACGCTGGTCGCACGACGCCGACGAGCCGGCTGACCCCGAGTCCCTACGTCGCTGGTGCAGCGAAGCGGTGCGCAGCGGTGCGCAGCGGTGGGCAGCGGCCCCGGGTCGGGAACAGCCCCGCTGAGCGGCAGATCCCGGGGCCGATCCCGACTCCGGCGCAGCCGAGGCGGCCAAGTGCGGCGGCAGCGCAGCCGAGGCGGCCTGTGGCGGCGCGAACCGGTTGAGGGTCGGGAACCGCCCCGCTGAGCGGCAGACCCCGGGGCCGATCCCGACCCCCAGCGCAGCCGAGGCCGGCTGGTGTGGCGCGGACCCCAGGCGAGGGGACGCGCCCGGTCCACCCGCGCGATCGACGTGGGGCTGCTGGCGCCGCGTGAGAAACGCGTTGCCAGGGGCCGGCGCGGCCGGTTCGCTGAGGTCCATGACCTCCCGCGAGACGAACCGGCTCATCCTGCAGGCGATCGACGCGGTCGAGGCAGAGCGGATCCGAGATCGTGCGCCCTCAGAGGCCGACCACTGGGCAGAGGGCTATCCGTTCGAGGGCGACCTCGCTGCCCTCGGTGGCTTCCTGCGGGCCAGCGAACGACATGGCGAACAGCGGCCGTTCGGCTACTACCAGATCTCGCTCCGTTCCGGCGGCCTCGCCGTGGGCGGCATCGGCTTCAAAGGCCCTCCCCAGGACGAGGTCGTCGAGATCGGTTACGGGCTGATCCTTTCCGCGCGCGGACGTGGCTACGCGGCGGAGGCGTTGCTCGCGCTGATGACGATCGCCGCCGAGCACGGCGTACGTCGGGTCCGCGCGGACACCGCCCAGGACAACGTCGCCTCCCAGCGCACGCTCGAACGCGCCGGCTTCATGCAGGTCGCCGGGGACGACGACCTGCGTCATTACGAGGCGCACGTGGTGTCAGGTCGCACCGACCGGGTAGGCACGTCGAACAGTTGTTCGCCACAAGGAGATGACCATGGTCGACAAGGACGCCGTCAGCAGCAACCCTGAGAAGGACCCGCACGACTGGGTCACTGGTGAGGAGCGGGCCACCGGGCCGCAGGAGAGCTACCTGTCCACTCTCGCGCAGCAGGCCGGCGAGCAGGTCGAGCCGGGTGAGCTCACCAAGGCCGAGGCCTCGATGAAGATCGAGGAGCTGAAGGACAAGACCGGCCGCTGAGCCCCAGCGCTCCTCCGCCCAGCGGCGGGTGGTCCCTACAGGTGCACCGCGAGCGTCACCAGCAACAGGAAGGCCAGCACGGCCACCAGTCCGAAGGCCCAGGCATAGCTCTCGCGCTCCTGCTCCTGCGCGCCCTCTCCCAGCAGGCCCGGCAGGGTGGGGCCGCCCTTCGTCGCAGGTGCATCCAACCGGTCCGGGTCCCGGGCCGGGTCGTACCGGTCCGGGTCCTTGCTCATGTCCAGCGGTCCGGCCGCAGAAGCCGTCGGGGGCGCCGCCGGGTCGTACCGGTCCGGGTCCTTGCTCATGTCCAGCGGTCCGGTCACGGCAGGCCCTCCATGTGCGGATAGCGGTGGTCGTACGTAGGTGCCAGGGTCGTCTTGAGGGTGCGGGGTGAGGACCAGCGCAGCAGGTTCAGCACCGAACCGGCCTTGTCGTTGGTGCCACTGGCGCGCGCGCCGCCGAACGGCTGCTGGCCGACGACCGCGCCGGTCGGCTTGTCGTTGACGTAGAAGTTGCCGGCGGTGAAGCGCAGGCGCGCCGTGGCCTCGGCGATCGCGTAGGAGTCCCGGGCGAAGACCGCACCCGTCAGGGCGTACGGCGCGCTGGTGTCCACCAGCGTAAGCACCTCGTCCCACTGCTCGTCGGGGTAGACGTGCACGGACAGGACGGGACCGAAGTACTCCCGGGTCATGACCTCGTGCCGCGGGTCGCTGCTCACCAGCACGGTCGGATCGATGAAGAAGCCCTCGCTGTCATCCGCCGAGCCGCCGGCGAGCACCTCGAGCGAGGCGTCCTGGCCGGCCCGGCCCAAGACACCGGCCAGCCGGTCGTAGGCGCGGCGGTCGATGACGGCTCCGCCGAAGTGCGAGAGGTCGGTGACGTCGCCGTAGGACAGGGAACGGACGCGGTCGGCGAGGGAGTCGCGCAGCCCGCCGTTCCACAGCGAGCGCGGTACGTAGGCCCGCGACGCGGCCGAGCACTTCTGCCCCTGGTAGTCAAAGGCACCGCGTACGAGGGCGATCTCGAGCGAGGCGACGTCCGCGGAGGGATGGGCGAGGACGAAGTCCTTGCCACCGGTCTCCCCCACCAGCCGCGGATAGCCGCGGTAGCTGCCGATGCGGTTGCCGACCTGCTGCCACAGGTGCTGGAAGGTCGCCGTCGAGCCGGTGAAGTGGATTCCCGCGAGGTGCGGGTGCTCGACGGCGACGCCCGCGCTCGTGCCCACGCCCGTCACCAGGTTGACCACGCCGGGCGGCAGCCCGGCCGCCTCGAGCAGCCGCATCGTGAAGTGCGCCGAGAACTGCTGGGTCGGCGAGGGCTTCCACACCACCGTGTTCCCCATGAGAGCCGGCGCCAGCGGCAGGTTCGCGGCGATCGCGGTGAAGTTGAAGGGGGTGATGGCCAGCACGAAGCCTTCGAGCGGCCGGTGGTCCATCCGGTTCCAGGCGCCCCCGCCGGAGCCCGGCTGCTCGGCGAGCACCTGCGCCCCGAAGGCGACGTTGAAGCGCAGGAAGTCGATGAGCTCGCAGGCACTGTCGATCTCGGCCTGGATGACGCTCTTGCTCTGGCCGAGCATGGTGGAGGCGTTGAGGGTGTCGCGCCACGGGCCGGCCAGCAGCTCGGCGGCGCGCAGCAGCACCGCCGCGCGGTCGGCGTAGGAGCTGTCCCGCCAGGCCGGAGCGGCGGCCAGCGAGGCGTCGACGGCTGCCTGCCAGTCCTGCGGCCCCGCCTCGTGCGCGGTACCGAGTACGGCGGCGTGCCGGTGCGGCTGGACGACCGGGATGGCCTGTCCGTCGCCGGGCTGCTGCCGCCCGTCGATCGTCATCGTCAGCTCGACGGGGTCCCCGGCGAGCTGGGCCAGCCGGGCCTGCAGCGCGGCCCGCTCGGCCGTACCGGAGGCGTACTGCCGGACCGGCTCGTTCACCGGGATCGGGACGATGGTGGTGGCGTCGAGCACGGGCGGAGGCCTCCTGGGGTCGGGGGTCTCATGCTGTCACGCGGGATGACCGACGATGGGGTGTGAGCCCCTCCCGCCGACTGCTGTTCGCCTGCCTCGCCCTGGTCGCTGTGGTGGTCGCCGGCTTCGCGTTGCTCGGGCAGGTCACCCGCTCGCGGCACGCGGCCCGCGTGGTCGACCAGCAGGCCGTCGGCCCGGTGCTGCTCGTCCCCGGGTACGGCGGGAGCACCGGCTCGCTGGAGGTGCTCGCCGCCCGGCTGCGAGGGGTCGGGCGGACGGCAACGGTCGTGCACCTGCCCGGCGATGGCACCGGGGACCTGCGGGCCGACGTCGCGGCGCTGAGCAGCGCCACAGCGCGGGCCCTGGACGCCGGCGCCCCGAGCGTCGACGTCGTCGGCTACAGCGCCGGCGGCGTCGTCGCCGGGCTGTGGGCGGCCCACGACGGGGCGGGCAAGGCCCGGCGCATCGTGACGCTCGGTTCCCCCTTCCATGGCACCCGCGTGGCCGGCGTGGCCAAGACCTTCGCCGCCGGCGCGTGCCCGCTCGCCTGCCAGCAGCTCGTACCCGGCAACGACTTGCTGAACGGACTCGGGACGGCCCCGGCCGGGGTCCGCTGGTTGTCGGTCTGGACCACGCAGGACACGACCGTCACGCCGCCCGACTCGGCCCGCCTCACCGCCGCAACTAACCTGCCGGTTCAGCAGCTGTGCCCCGGGCTGCGCGTCTCGCACTCCGATCTGCCCCGCAATCGCCAGGTCGAGGGCGTCGTGCTCGCCGCCCTGTCCGGGCCGCAGCTCGTCGTACCGCCCTCGTGCCCGACATCCTGACTCAGCTGGTGACGTCCTTGGTCGTGAAGTTGGCCCAGGCCGCCCCGAGCAGCACCACGATGTAGACGGCCTGCAGGGCTGTGCCGCGCACGACGTCGCGGTAGTGCACCGGGTCGCGGAACAGGTCCACGAAGGCCAACCAGTACCGCGTCGGGAGGTAGGGCTGGACCGACGCCGAGGCGTCGAGCCCGACGAGCACCGCGGAGGTCACGAGCACCGCGATCGCACCGAGGCTCGCGGCCAGCGGGGAGTCCGTCGTGGTCGACAGGAACAGCGCGACGGAGGCGACCCCGAGCATGGACCAGCCGACGTAGAGCACCGCCAGCACCGTGCGCAGGGTCGCGTCCCCCGTCGACAGCGTGGTGCCCGAGGTCGAGGGCAACGGCGAGGAGCCGAACAGCTGCGTCCCCACGACGTAGGACGTGGCGGCGACCGCCACCACGGCGAGCAGGGTGAAGGTCATCACCGACACCAGCTTGGCCAGCAGGAGGTGTCCCCGGCCGACCGGCCGCACGAGCAGGTAGCGCAGCGTGCCGGCCTGGGCCTCCCCCGCGATCGCGTCGCCGGCGACCAGGCAGACCGCGACGGGCAGGAACAGCGGCAGCACGATCGCCAGGGCGGCCGCGGGGAACAGGGCGCCGTTGCTCAGCACGGCCGACAGGAAGGCCGGCCCGGTGCCGGGTCGCGGGGACACGCCGCTGGTCTTGAGGAACACCGCGACGACCGCGGGCAGCAGGCACAGCAGGAACACCATGACCCAGGTACGGGGGCGGCGCAGCAGCCGGACCAACTCGACGTGGACCACTCAGGCGACCCGGTCCGAGCCGGTCGAGGTCAGCTCCAGGACGGCGTCCTCCAGGGTGCGGCGCTCGGGGGCCAGGCCCTCGACCGGTACCCCGGCGCGGACCAGCTCCGCGTTCAGGCCGGCCGGGTCCTCGGTCCGTACCAGCAGCCGCTCGGCACCGACGTCCTCGGCGCGGTAGCCGAGAAGGGCGCTCGCGGCGGCGGTGTCGTAGGTCCGCACCTCGACCCTGCCGGTCGGCGCCCGCAGGGCGGCCAGGTCGTCCTGGGCCACCAGGCGCCCCCGGTCGAGCACGCCGACCCGGTCGCACAGCGCCTCGACCTCGCTGAGCAGATGACTGGACAGGAAGACCGTCGTCCCCGCCCGGTTGATCTCCAGCAGCAGGTCGCGGACCTCACGGATGCCCTGCGGGTCCAAGCCGTTCGTCGGCTCGTCCAGCACGAGCAGCCGCGGCTGGCGCAGCAGGGCGGCGGCCAGGCCGAGGCGCTGTCGCATACCCAGGCTGTAGGCCTTCACCGGCCGACGGTCGATGCCGGCGAGCCCGACCTGCTCGAGCACGGCGTCGACCCGCTTGCCCCGCGTACGCCGCGAGCCGCCCCTGCCGGCGGCGTCGAGCATCCGCAGGTTGGCCCGGCCCGAGAGCAGGTCGACCGCAGCGGGACCCTCCACCATCGTCCCGACTTGTGGTAGCACGTCGCGGACCCGCCGGGTGCCCAACAGCTCGACGTGGCCGGAGGTCGGCAGGACCAGTCCGAGCAGCATCCGCACGGTCGTGGTCTTGCCCGAGCCGTTGGGCCCGAGGAAGCCGTACCGGTCGCCCTCGCGCACGTCCAGCTCGACGCCGTCGACCGCGGTCAGCCTTCCGAACCGCTTCACCAGGGCCGTCGTGCGGATCACGGGCCAGTCCTCGGCGGGGGATCCGCAGTCAGGTCGGCGGCGGCCCGGTCGAGCACCGTGGCCGGCACGGTGCCCGCGATCAGGTAGTGGCGGTGGTCGCCTTCGACGACCAGCCCGTTGAACAGCGGAGTGCTCACCCGCCGGCCCAGGGCCTCGAGCTTGCGGGTCAGACTGCGCCCGGTGCCGTAGGGCAGGGGAACCACGACGAACGCCCCGAGCCCCTGGCCGTAGGCCGCGACACCGCCACCGGACAGGCCCTGCACGGGAGCGGTACGGGGCAGCCCGGCCAGGTGGACCGGGAGCCGGAAGGGCGCGAGCCGGTCGATGAGCGCGGCGAGGTCCGGGGCGCGCTGCTCGCTGACCGTCGCCGTCAGCGGCGGGACGAAGGCGGTGGCCGCCGCGGCCGGGCGGGACAGGTCGAGGTCCAGCAGCAGCGAGGTGAGCACCGGCGCAGCCTGCCCGACCGCCCTGACCTCGACGCGCAGCGGCAACCCCGTGCGCGGCTCGACCCAGAGGTCGACCGCGGACAGGGTCGTGCCCCGCGGGTGCTTCGGCCGAAGGCGCAGCCCGTCCGCCTCCTGGCCCGCGACCCGCCGCGCCGGGAGCCGGCTCACCTGGACGTCCCGGGTGCCCGCGAAACGCCGGCCGAGCACCGGCGCGAGCAGGTCCTCGGGGCGCGGCAGGTGGACGGGCACGTCGCCGAGCACCCGGTCGGCACGGTGATCGGCGCTGTCCCACGTCCACGATCCCGCATAGTCCGTCACCGTGTCGGTCTCCCCGACCAGGGACAGCACGTCGATCCGCACGTCCTGCGGGCCGCGCCACCACGTGCGGGTACGGGTCGTACCGCCGACCAGCTGGGCGAGGTCGCCGAGCTCCGGGACGTCGGGCACCTGCAGGGCGCCGCGGCTCTCCGCGTACCCGGACCAGCCTGCACTGCCCGAGGCCCGGACCCTGCTGAGCAGCTCCTGGGTGCTGGTCGTCGAGGTGTGCACGGGCAGCGCCGAGACCGCGCTCGGCAGCGCGAGCAGGACCGCGACGCCGAGTGCGACGACGGCCCACCTGGCGCGACGGCTCACAGCGGTCCGACGAGCCGGAGGCGGCAGAGGTTCCTGGGGCCGCTCCCACGCGAAGACGTCCCGACGATGAGGGCCTGGGCGGCGCTATGGGCGGCGCCAGGGCGGGTACTGGCCAGGCAGTGCCGGGTACTCCGGCCAGCCGACAGGACTGGGGACGCAGATGTTCAAGCGCGGCACCAACACCAGACAGACCGACGGAAGCACCGAGCTCGGCCAGGAGAGCCGGGTGGAGTCGGGCGACGCCCGCACGCAGGGCCGGCCGGGCGAGAGCCGGCCCGTGGAGAGCGCTGGCGCGCAGAGCAGCCCGGTGGAGAGCCGTCAGGTGGAGAGCCCCGTGGCGCAGGAGCGGCCCGTGGAGCGGACCCGGGAGGTACCGGTCGCGACGGCGCCGGTGGGCCACGACGAGGTCGTCGCGCGGGGCAAGGAGCAGTACGGCGGCATCAAGATCGGTTCGGCCTTCTTCGGGTGGCTCACCGCCACCGGCATGGCGGTGTTGCTGGTCGCCCTGCTCGCCGCCGCCGGGACCGCGGTCGGCGTGAGCAACGGCACCAGCGCCGGACAGGCGACGGACCAGGCCAGCAAAGGCAGCAGCACCGCGCAGACCGTCGGGCTGGTCGGCGGCATCGCGCTGCTCGTCGTGCTGTTCGTGGCCTACTACTGCGGCGGGTACGTCGCGGCACGGATGGCCCGGTTCAATGGGCTGCGGCAGGGGCTTGCGGTCTGGTTGTGGGCCGTGGTCATCGCGCTTGTCATTGCCGGGCTGGTGACGGTCTTCGGATCGAAGTACGACGTGCTCGGCAAGCTCAACAGCTTCCCGCGCATCCCGGTCAAGTCCGGCGACCTGACGACCGGCGGGCTGATCGCGCTGGCCGCCGTCGCCCTGTCCAGCCTGGTCGGCGCGCTGCTCGGCGGTCTGGCCGGTATGCGCTTCCATCGCAAGGTCGACCGGGCCTCGTTCGAACCGGCCACGGTCTGACGGTCTGACCGGGGGTCGTCGGCGGTCGCGCTCAAGGGCGCGGCCGCCATCGGACGTTGTGTCCGGCCACCGCGAACCCGGTCCGCTCGAGGTTGCGCGAGGAGGCGCTGCCGGCAGCGGCCTTCGCCGTGACGTGCGTGGCACCGAGCCGGGCGGCGAGGGACGTCCGCTCGGCGAGCAGGGCCGACTGGGCGCCCCGGCCGCGGGCCTGCGGCACGGTCGCCGCGCCGCACAGGTGCGCCGTGCTCGAGCCCGGCTCCAGGTGCAGGGCCGCCGTGGCGACCGCTTCGTCCGCGTCGTACGCGTCGTACGCCACGAACTGTGCCCAACCGGGCCGGCCGAGCGGTGCCCGCCACCACCGCAGCATGCCCTCCACCGCGAAGCCGAGGCGCAAGACCTCGCTGACCTGCCAGGTCGCGTGCGGGCCGACCTGCTCGATCCTCAGCTCGGTCTCCGCGCCGAGTTCCCGTGCCGGCGCCGCCCACCGAGCCAGCGTGGCGGTCGGCGCGAGACCGCGCGAGGCCAGCACCGCGGCGCCGTGCTCACCGCTGACCGAGACGTACGGCGCGGTGGTCCCACTCAGCAGCGCAAGCGCCTCGTCGAGGTCGCCGGCGATGACCTCACCGACCGCCACGGCGGCGTTCGCCCAGGGGTGATCCGGCCAGTCGGGCGTCCGCAGGACCGTCAGGGAGCCGAGCTCGACCACCTCCGCGCCCAACTGAGGGTCCAGCGCGGCCAGCCCGGCGTACTGCTCGACGAAGGCGGCGAGCTCTGCGGTGGCCAAGCAGTCCGGGCTCACCCCCGGCCCGACGATGAGGTCAGGCACCGAGGGCGCAGGTGGCGGCCGACATCGGCGAGCAGGGTCACCGCTTCAGGGACATGGCGCAACGAGCACGTCGGTCATGCCACCACCTCCGGTCGACAGCCCGCGACAGCCGCGGACGTTGAGACGGCACAGTCCCACCATGCGCGTCGACGCCGGCGGGCGCACCCTCAGCCGAGCTCGAGCAGTGGGCCGATCTCCTGGGTGGCGTACCACTGGAGCTCATGGCCCTCGGCGCCCTCGAGCCGGAAGGCCGCGTCCTGGCTGCCGAGGTCGAGCTCGACGACGGCGTCCGCCGCGACCGTCACGTCGGGCACAGCGGAGGGGTCGTCGACGTGCACCGCCTGCACCCTGGACAGGGACACCTCGGTCGTGATCCGCACGGCTGCACGGTCGACGTGGACGGCGGGGGCGACGGCGGCATCGGGCACCTCGACCACGACGACGGCCCGTCGTCGTACGGCGTCCTGGTCGGCGTCGAGCAGCCGGACGCTGGCGCGGGCCGCGAGGGACAGCGCGACGTACTCGAGCTCCTCCTGGTCGCCCTCGGCGTACCACTCACGCAGGGCGGGCGTGACGGCGTAGCCCGGCAGCGGCGGCTCGCCGACAGTGGAGGTGTCCAGGAGCAGACGCAGTGCTGTCAAGGTCGAGGGGAGGTAGACGCGCACCCGGCGAACACTAGGTGGACCCTCAGGCGGAGGCGGCGTAGCCGTCCCGGCGCAGCCCGGCGGCCGAGGTCCGCAGGGAGGTCTGCAGCACCTGCTCGCGCCGGCGGGGGTCCATCAGGTTTGCGCCGATGCCGGCCAGGTCCTCCGCACCCGGGCCCAGCAAGGTCACCTTTGTGCCCGTCGCCGCGACCTTCTTGACCTCACCGATCAGCCGCTTGGTCACCAGGCGGCGAAAGCGCCGTTCGAGGCGGGCCGCCACCGAGGCGGGGGCGTCGTAGTCCAGCGAGGTCATCGGGGAGAACACCACGACCTCGTCGAGCTCCAGCCGGGTCACGAGGTCCAAGGAGGTCGGCGAGCAGGCGCCACCGTCGACGTACCGTCGCGAGCCGATGCGGACCGGGGCATACCAGCCCGGGATCGCGCAGGAGGCCATCACGGCTTGGCGCAGCGCCGCCGCGGGTGAGCCGTCCCGCCCGAAGACGGTCCGGCGGCCGCTGTCGTAGTCCATGGCCACGATCCACGCGCTCGGGTGCGGTGCCCAGCCGCCGGGCAGGAGGCCGTCGACGAGCTGCCCGACCGGCTCCATGGTGCCGCGCCCCTGCGGCAGGATCGCCGACAGCGCGGCCATGGGCGTGACCCGCCACGGGTGCAGCGCGGAGGCCAGCACGCCGCGTGGCGAGCCGATCCCCGGCCGGGGCAGCGGCGGCAGCGCACCGCCCGCGCCGCTGTCGTGGTCGTACTCGATCCGCGGATCGCCGGGCACGACCACCCCCTGCTGGTGGTGCAGCAGCGCGTCCACCCCGACGCCGCAGCCGAGGGCAGCGGTGAGCACCGAGCCGGCCGACGTACCGATGAGCACCTCGGCCTCGCGCGGATCCCAGCTGTAGTGCTCCTGCAGCGCCGCCAACGCCCCGATCGTCCAGGCCGCACCGAGCACGCCGCCGGCCCCGAGGACCAGTCCGCGTCTCATCAGCTGACCGTCCCGACGAGCTCGGCGAGGGAATCCTCGAGGCAGGAGGCGAGCACGTCGATGTCGGGCATCGCGTCGCGATCGGCGTTGAGCCCGTAGTAGACACCGCCGTCGTAGGACGTCAGGCCGATGCTCACCGCCTGTCCCTTGGCCAGCGGCACCACCGGGTAGACCGACAGCATCCGCGAGCCCGCGGCGTACAGGGGGAACTGCGGACCTGGCACGTTGGTGACGACGAGGTTGAACAGGCGCCTGGTGAAGCCGCTCGCGACCCGGGCGCCGAGCGAGTGGATCGTCGGGGGCGCGAAGCCCGAGAGCTGTACGAGGGCGTCAGCGCCGACCGCTGAGCCGCTCTCCTTGTGGGCCCGCATCGCAAAGCTCACCTGGTGCAGGCGCATCACCGCGCTGCCCTCCCCGACGGGCAGGTCCACGAAGTACGACGACACCCGGTTGCCGAGCTCGCCCTTGTGCTGGTCCGCCCGGACGCTGACCGGGACCATCGCCCGGATGGTCGTGGTCGCGGTGACCGCCTCGCCCCGGGTCAGCAGCCAGTTCCGCAGCGCCCCGGATACGGTGGCGAGCACGACGTCGTTCACCGTGCCCCCGTGGGACTTGCGGACCCGCTTGTAGTCATCGAGATCGGTGGCCGCCATGCCGAAGCGGCGCTGCTCACCGATCACCGCGTTCAGGGGCGAGGCCGGCGCCGGCCGGGCCATCATGCGGGCCTGGGCGAGCACCCCACCGGCGACCGAGAGCACCTTGCCGGCGGTGGCCCGCACGTCCACGGCCGCGGTGCGGGCGGTGTCGACCGCCTGCCCCGGGCGGCTGACCAGGTCGGTGACGGCGTGCGTCACCAGGCTCAGCGCGCCCGGCTCCGGCCGGGGTGACCAGTCGTCGTCCGGCACCTCGCGCGGTGTCGGCGTGAGGTCCAGGATCACCGTGCCGATGTCGACCGCCGAGACCCCGTCGACCATCGCGTGGTGGGTCTTGGTGACAACAGCGACCCGGCCGTCCGACAGCCCCTCGACCAGGTAGATCTCCCACAGCGGTCGGTTGCGGTCCAGCTGCCGGCTCATCAGGCGGCCGACCAGCTCACGCAGCTGGCCGTCGCTACCCGGCTTGGGCAGCGCGCTGCGCCGTACGTGGTAGGTCACGTCGAACTCGGAGTCGTCCACCCACACCGGGTTGGCGAGCCGCCCCGGCACCCAGCGGACCTTCTGCCGGTAGCGCGGGACCAGGGCGATCCGCTGGCTGATCAGCTCGACGAGCCGGTCGTAGTCCAGCCCCTGCTCGGGCGGCTGGAAGACCGCGACACCCCCCACGTGCATGGCGGTCGTCGGGCTCTCCATGTACAGGAAGGACACGTCCAGGGGGTTGAGCCGGTCGGTCACGCGGGTCTCGCTCTCTCGCTCCAGTTGCCGCATGGTCACACAGCCGCAGGTACGCCGCCGGACGGCAGTGGCATGGTGCAGGGACCACCGACGACGTCGAAGGGCTCCCCCGTGGACTTCGCTCCCACCGCCAAAGCGCAGGACCTCAAGGGCCGGCTCCAGGCCTTCATGGACGAGAAGGTCTTTCCCGCCGAGGAGATGTACGAGCAGTATCGCCGGGACAAGGGCTACGGGGACCACACCCTGCCGCCGGTCGTAGAGGAGCTCAAGGCCGAGGCCCGGTCGCGCGGCTTGTGGAACCTGTTCCTGCCCGACGTGTCCGGGCTGACCAACGTCGAGTACGGCCAGCTCGCCGAGATCACGGGATGGTCGGTCCACATCGCGCCCGAGGCGATCAACTGCGACGCGCCGAACACGGGCAACATGGAGGTGCTGCACATGTTCGGCACCCCGGAGCAGAAGTCCCAGTGGCTGCAGCCCCTGCTCGAGGGCGAGATCCGGTCGGCCTTCGCCATGACCGAACCCGACGTCGCCTCCTCCGACGCGACCAACATCGCCACCTCGATCATGCGCGATGGCGACGACTACGTCCTCAACGGCCGCAAGTGGTGGATCAGCGGCGCGGCCGACCCGCGCTGCCGGATCCTGATCGTGATGGGCAAGACCGATCCGGGCGAGTCCGTGCACCGGCAGCAGTCGATGATCCTCGTCCCGATGGACACCCCAGGAGTGGAGAACATCCGGGCGCTGCCGGTGTTCGGCTACCAGGACCAGCACGGCCACAACGAGCTGCGCTTCCACGACGTACGCGTCCCGGCGTCGAACCTGATCGCCAACGAGGGCGACGGCTTCATGATCGCGCAGGCCCGGCTGGGACCTGGGCGCATCCACCACTGCATGCGCTCGATCGGGGTCGCGGAGCGCGCCCTGCAGCTCATGTGCGAGCGGGCCGCGTCCCGCGTCGCCTTCGGCAAGCCGCTGGCGCAGCAGGGCGTCGTCCAGCAGCAGATCGCCGAGTCGCGGATGGAGATCGAGCAGGCACGACTGCTCACCCTGAAGGCCGCGTGGATGATCGACAACGTCGGTGCCCGGGGCGCCCGCACCGAGATCGCGGCCATCAAGGTGATCGCCCCCCGGGTCGCACTCGCTGTGCTGGACCGGGCGATCCAGGTGCACGGCGGCGGCGGTGTGTCCGATGACTTCCCGCTCGCACAGATGTGGGCCGGCATGCGCACCCTGCGCCTGGCCGACGGCCCGGACGAGGTGCACGTACGCACTGTCGCCCGTCAGGAGCTCGGCAAGTACCTCCAGCGGGGCTGACGGCGCATACCCTGGTCAGCGGTGGCGACCCCGGTCAGCGGCGGCGCAGGCGCCGCTTGCGCGCGACGACCGAGGACCCCACCAGCGTGGCGGCGAGCTCGGCGAGGGCCAGCCTCGTGGGCGAGGACGGCGCCGCCTCCAGCAACGTGCGCCCGGCAGCCACCGCCCCGTCGACCCCGCCGGTGTCCAGCGGGACGAGGTGGACATCGGTGACCCCGGCGTACCGCGACAGCGCCCCGCGGATCTCACGGGCGGCATCACCGGGTACGGCGCTCGCACGCAGCCGGTTGACCACGACCCGCAGCTGCGCCCCGGGCACCGCCTCCTTGAGCTCGCCGAGCCCGCGGACGAGGCGCTGCAGCCCGACCGGGTCGGCGCTGCCGACGGCCAGCACGGTCTCGGCCCCCTCGAGTACGGACAGCGTGGCCCCGTTGCGGCGCGGCGCCATGGTGTCGTACGCCAGCTCCTCGTCCTGCTCCAGGCAGAAGCCGAGATCGACGACGATCACGGCCGCGAGCGAGGCGGCCAGCGACAGCACCTGCTCCAGGGACGCCGGCCGCAGCTCGGGCCACCGGTCGCTGCGCGCGATGCCGGACAGCACGCGCAGTGTCGGGCTGACCTGACGGGCCAGCCCGGCAAGGCCGGCGAGGTCCAGGGACCCGTTGTTGGCCTGCCGGCAGGCGGCAGCGAGCCCCGGCGCCTCGTCGAGCAGCCCCAGCACCTGGGCCACCACCCCGCCGTACACGTCGGCGTCGATCAGCAGTGTCGGCCGGCCCAGCTGCGCCAGCTCACTGGCCAACCCCACCGCGACGGTGGTGCGCCCCGGGGCTCCGGTCGGTCCCCAGACCGCAACCACCCGGCCGGCACCGGGATCGAGCTCGGGCAGACCGGGCGGGTCGGTCGCCGGCGGGAGGTCCGCGAGCGCCGCGCGGGGATCGGCGAGCGAGGCCAGGTCGGCCGGTGCCGGGCTGAGGGCGACCACCGCCTCGACGACGGCGGCCGAGATGTCGGCGGGGCTGGCGTCCGAGGGCAGCACGTGCTTGACGCCGAGCTGCCTGAGCCGGCGCTCGGCCTCCTCGTCGTGGGGAGGGACGAGCCCGACGACGGCGACGCTGCCGACGCCCAGGCGGGTCAGCGCCTCGCGGTCCAGGCGCCGCAGATCGGCCGACAGCAGCACGGCCCGGGCCTGTCCGGTGGCGGCGGTAGCGAGCAGGTCGGCCAGGTCCACACACCGTCGTACGACGGTGACGCCGAGGTCGCCACGCTCCAGGGCCGCGACCAGCTCGGCCTCCCACCGGGCGTCGCTGACGGCGGTCAACACGGGGACCAGCATCAGCGCGTCAGCTGCGGGGGCACGCGCTGCTGCTGACGGGGGACGCGCACGAGGTCTACGCGCCCGAGTGCCATCGCCTGCACCAGCGGGAGCACCTGGTCCGGGCTGACCGACAGCACGACCGGCTGGTCGGCTCCGCTCGACGCGAGACCGCCCGGCGGCACGGTGGAGGCCACCAGGACACCGCTGAGCACCTGCCGCGGGGCGAGCGGGTCGCTGCCACGGACCGCCGGCGCACGTTGGACACCCTTGTCCGTTGGGGTGACATAGACGTCGACCTGCTCCCCGTGCGCGAGGTCGGCGGGCAGGTGGCCGGGCGGCACGGGCACGCTGATCTCTCGGAACGCCACCAGGCCGGCCGGGCTCAGCGACCGGGACGGGAGCAGCTCGTGGCTACCGACCGCCCGGCGCAGGACCTGTCCCACCGGCTCGGCCTCGCTGCCGAGGACGTAGTCGGCGCCGCCGAACAACCGGACCCGCCCGAGCTCGAGGTCACCGGCCGTGAGCACCGTGCCGGGCGCCAGGTCGCGCGTGGCCGTCCAGACCTGCTGCGAGCGGTCCGCCGAGGCAAGCACCTTGGCGCCCACGAGGACACTGACGAGCACGAGCAGCACGCCGAGGACCAGGCGCCCGTCGAGCCACCGGGGCGAGCCGAGGCGCGCGGCCGGCGGCGAGCCGGGCAGGTCGGTCACGTGGCTCCAGACGTCGAGGGGTGCCCACGCATCGTGGCCTACGACCGGCGTGCGCCGCGCCCGTCCTCCACAGGTCGGGGACGGCGCGCTCGCGGCAGCCGCCACAGTGAGAGGATCCAGGTCGGCGCAGCGGGTGCGTACGACAGGAGGATCGGGTGGCGGCGGAACGGTTCCTGCAGCTCGCGGACGTGGCTGAGGTGCTGAACATCTCGTCCTCCCAGACGTACGCGCTGGTCCGCAGCGGCGAGCTGCCGGCGATCAAGATCGGCGGTCGCGGGCAGTGGCGGGTGGAGCGGACCTCGCTCGAGGCCTACATCACCCGCTGCTACGAGCAGACCAAGGCGTTCGTGACCAGCCACCCGCTGGGCCGCGACGGCGAGCTCGTCCCCGAGGACTTGCGCTGAGCGAGTCCCGCGTCACCCACTGCTGCGGAGCACACTGACGGCAGCGGTCGCCACGACCCGCACCTGCCGTACCGCCTGACCCCGCCGGGCCTCCCCCGGCGGGTGCTCCGCGAGGTCCAGGTGGTCCGCCCCGACCCGGTCCAGCGTGCCGGACAGCGTCGAGCCGTCTCGCAAGGTGAGCTGCAGCCCCACGCGTGCTCTCGCCAGGCCGCGCAGGGCGTGGCGCAGGTCGAGCCGGCTCGCCACCTCGCCCTCGCTTCCAGGCACCTCGCTGCGCGGACCCACCCCCGTGACGGACAACAGGGCAGCCACCGGGACCAGCAGCTCGCGCCGGCCGGTCTCCTGCAGCAACACCCAGTCCCCACCGACATCGAGCAGGCGGCCCCGTACCGCGCCGGCGCCCTCGCAGACCAGGCCCAGCTCGCCACCTGTCGCCGCGCGCAGGCGGTCCTGGAGCCGGAGCAGCCCGGTCTCCCGGCGGGTCCGGTCGCTGACCTCGCTCGCGAGCTCGGCCGCGGCCAGCGCATCGGCCTGCGCCTCGAGGTCGGCGAACAGCTCGTCCCAACGCACGGCCGCACTCTGCCTCGCCTACCTCGGAGAGGCAACCTGCCTTGACCAGGACTCAACAGCGCTGGACTAATGCAAACGCAGGTAAACGAAGAGTATAGGAGCGCTCATGACACCGCGGACCGCTTCCCGGGCACTCACCGGGGCGACACTCGCGCTGCTGCTGACCGCCCCGTCGCCCGAGGCCTCGCTGCGCGGTCTGGGTCAGGCCGGCACCGCCCCGTTGGACCCCGTCGTGGACCTCGTCGCCCTGGCGGCCTGGGCGTGCGCCGCCTGGCTGCTGGTGGCGGTGGTGCTGACCACGCTCGGCCGCCTACCCGGCGCCCTCGGTCGGCTGGCGACCGTGGCGTTGGGCCTGGTGGCGCCGCACGCCGTACGACGGGTCGCTGAGCTCGTCCTCGGGGTGACCGTCGCCACCGGCGTGCTGGGGATCGCGGGAGCCTCGGCTGAACAACGACAGCCACCCCGTGGAGCGGGCGTCCAGCTCGTGAGCCCGGTCAGCGCCCCACTGGTCGTCCCCGCCCCGCTTCTGGCCGGACCGCTGCCCCCGAGCGTCGGCCGCGCCGGGGACCGGGCCCGTATGGACTGGCCCACCGGCCCGCCTGACCCGGCCAGCACCGGCAGCGGGCCGACCAGCTCGCCTGCAGTGGGCCCCCATCCAGCCCTGGACTGGCCGACCACATCGGCGACCACTAGCCGTCGTATGCCGGCTGCCGGCACGCCCACTGCAGTGCACGGGACGGCGGACGTGGTGGTACAGCCCGGCGACTGCCTGTGGGCTCTGGCCGGGCGGAGCCTGGGGCCCGGCGCGACCGCACGCCGCATCGCGGCCACCTGACCGTCCTGGTGGGCCGCCACCCGCACGGTCATCGGCGACGACCCCGACCTGCTCCAACCCGGCACCCGTCTGCGACCCCCGTCCACCAGCGCACCAGGAGAACTGCGATGACCGCTCAGTCCGTCGAGCCACTGCCCCTGGTGCCGGTGCTGCGCCTGGTCCCCGCGCCGGTGTGCGCGCCGCCCTACGACGACGAGCTGGTCAGTGCCCCGGTGCTCCGGCTCGCCCCTGCACCTGCCCCACCGAAGCTGGTCCTGCCGCTGCGGGCCCTGCCCCTCGCCGCCGAGCCCGTGATCGAGGACGCCGACGACTGGTGCACCCCCCGGCGTACGCCCACCGCCCAGCTGCCGGCGTCGCAACCCTTCGCCCGGGCCCTCGTCCAGGGACTGCTCGAGGTGCTGGCAGGAGTCCGCCCGGTCAAACAGCTGCAGCGGGACACGACAGCGGAGCTGTACGCCGTCCTGGAGCAGACCGTGGGACGTCAGCCGCGCAGCGTAGGACCGCGACCGGGCGCCCGGGCGGTGCGCAGCCTGCACCTGCAGGAGCGCCCGGAGGGCGTCGTTGAGGTGTGCGCGACCGTCCAGCGCGGCACCCGCGCCGGGGCCTTCGCGCTCCGGCTGGAGGGCCTGGACGGCCGCTGGCGCTGTACGGAGCTGCTCGGCGTCTGACCCCCTGTCGGCTACTCAGGTATGCCGGGGGTCACCGTGGCAGCGCTTGTACTTCTTGCCCGAGCCGCAGTGACAGGGCGCGTTACGGGACTGCTCCTGGCCGCTGGTGACCTGGCCGGTCAGCCGGTCGGCCGTCGCCGGACCGCCCGAGGTCGCGACGCCGCCCTCGGCGTTGGGTGCGGAGTACCGCAGCCCGTCACCTCGATCGCGTCGCCCGAACGACTCCGGCAGGACGGTTCGGGCCTGTGGTGCGGTCGCCGGTGGTACCGGCGCGGCGGGCTCAGCCGGCACCGGCTCGGGAGCCACCGGCGCAGGCGCGGCCGGCTCAGGCGCGCCCAGGTCCGCGCGGCCGGAGCCTGGGTCAGGTTCGCCAGCCGCCGAGGGTGCGGAGCCCGCCGGTTCGGCCGCGACCGCGGTCGGCAGCTCGGGATGCTCCAGCGTCAGGGAGGCCTCGTCCACGAAGGCGGCCGGCGCAGCGGACGGCACGGGCTCACCGGCGACGCCCACCGGCTCGACAGGGGCTGGCTCAGGGGCCACGAGCTCGGGTCCGAAGTCGGCGGCGGGCGCAGTCTGCCCGGCGAACGGGGTACCGGAGCCCGCGCCGAGCAGCGGCTGCGTGCCGCCGTCGTCGGGCACTCTGGCGTAACGGGCCGAGGCGGGCGCCGGGGGGACGTCTTCGGGAGCCGTCGGCTCGCTGCCCGGCAGCGACGTCAGCACCGAGCCCGCCGGCGGGGCGGACCCGTGCCCGCCGGTCGGGCCCGGGAGAGGCATCGCCGGCCCCGGCGCGGGCGCGGCCCCGGGCAGCGAGAGGTGCTCGACCAGCAGCTCGCCGTGCTCCCCCGGACCGCTGGCGATGACGTCCTGCGCAGGCGGGTGCTCCTCGACCTGGACCTCGACGTTGAACAGGAAGCCGACGGACTCCTCCTTGATCGCCTCCATCATTGAGGCGAACATGTCGAAGCCCTCGCGCTGGTACTCCACCAGCGGGTCGCGCTGACCCATCGCGCGCAGGCCGATGCCCTCCTGCAGGTAGTCCATCTCGTACAGGTGCTCGCGCCACTTGCGGTCCATCACCGACAGCAGGACGCGACGCTCGAGCTCGCGCATCACCGGCTCATCCTCGGCCCCTACGCCGAGCGTGGCCTCGCGCACGTCGTAGGCCTGCTGGGCGTCGGCGCGCAACTCCTCCACGAGGTACTCCGCCGACAGGACGCTGCGGTCCTCATCGACCTGCTCCAGGGCGATCCCGACCGGGTAGAGGGTCTTCAGTGCCCCCCAGAGCTGCTCGAGGTCCCACTCCTCGGGGTAGCCCTCGGTGGTGGCGGCCAGCACGTACCCCTCGAGCACGTCGTCCACCATGTTGCGGATCTGCTCGTGCAGGTCGGCGCCCTCGAGCACCTTGCGCCGCTCGTCGTAGATGACCGTGCGTTGTCGGTTGAGGACCTCGTCGTATTTCAGGACGTTCTTGCGGATCTCGAAGTTCTGGCCCTCGACCTGGCTCTGGGCGGACCGGATGGCCCGCGACACCATCTTGGACTCGATCGGGACGTCCTCGGGGATGTTGAGCCGGTCCATGATCGACTCGACCGCTCCGGCGTTGAACAGCCGCATCAGGTCATCACCCAGGGAGAGGTAGAACCGCGACAGGCCCGGGTCCCCCTGACGGCCGGAGCGACCCCGCAGCTGGTTGTCGATGCGGCGGGACTCGTGCCGCTCGGTGCCGAGGACGTAGAGGCCGCCCGCCTCGACCACCTCGTCGTGCTCGGCGGCGGTCCCCTGCCTGGCTGTGTCCAGTGCCGAGAGCCACGCCGCCTCGTACTGCTCCGGGTGGTCCACCGGCGACAGGCCCCGGCCGCTCAGCTCCGCGGCCGCGATGAACTCGGGGTTGCCGCCGAGCATGATGTCGGTGCCGCGCCCAGCCATGTTCGTGGCGACTGTGACCGCCCCCTTGCGGCCGGCCTGCGCGACGATCACGGCCTCCCGGTCGTGCTGCTTGGCGTTGAGGACCTCGTGCGGGATGCCGCGCTGGCGCAACAGCTGCGAGAGGTACTCGCTCTTCTCGACCGACACGGTGCCGACCAGGACGGGCTGGCCCCTGTCGTGCTTGTCGGCGATGTCCTCCACGACCGCGTCGAACTTCGCGGCCTCGGTCTTGTAGACGACGTCGGCCTCGTCCAGGCGCACCATCGGCCGGTTCGTGGGGATGGGTACCACGCCGAGCTTGTAGGTCTGGTCGAACTCGGCGGCCTCGGTCGCCGCCGTCCCGGTCATGCCGCCAAGCTTGGCGTAGAGCCGGAAGTAGTTCTGCAGGGTGATGGTGGCGAGGGTCTGGTTCTCGTCCTTGATCGCCACCCCCTCCTTGGCCTCGATCGACTGGTGCATGCCCTCGTTGTAGCGACGGCCGGCCAGGATGCGTCCGGTGAACTCGTCGACGATCAGGACCTCCCCGTCGGTGACGACGTAGTCCTTGTCCTTCTTGTACAGCGTCTGCGCCTTCAGCGCGTTGTTGAGATAGCCGACGAGCGGGGTGTTGACGGCCTCGTAGAGGTTGTCGATCCCGAGTTGGTCCTCGACCTTCTCGACGCCGCCCTCGGTCACACCGACGGTGCGCTTCTTCTCATCCACCTCGTAGTCCACGTCCCGGACGAGCCGAGGCACGATGCGGGCGAACTCCTGGTACCACTTGGTCGCGATGTCGGCCGGCCCGCTGATGATCAGTGGCGTGCGCGCCTCGTCGATGAGGATGGAGTCGACCTCGTCGACCACCGCGAAGTGGTGGCCGCGCTGCACGAGCTCGGCGTTGCTCCATGCCATGTTGTCGCGCAGGTAGTCGAAGCCGAACTCGTTGTTCGTGCCGTAGGTGATGTCGCAGGCGTAGGACGGGCGGCGCTGCTCGGGCCGCTCATTGGCCAGGATGACGCCCACCTCGAGACCGAGGAAGCGGTGGACCCGGCCCATCGTCTCGGCATCGCGTCGGGCGAGGTAGTCGTTGACGGTGACGACGTGCACGCCGTTGCCGGTCAAGGCGTTGAGGTACGCCGGCAGGGTGCAGGTCAAGGTCTTGCCCTCACCGGTGCGCATCTCGGCGATGTTGCCCAGGTGCAGCGCGGCGCCACCCATCACCTGCACGTCGAAGTGGCGTTGACCGAGCGTGCGCCGGGCCGCTTCGCGGTTGACCGCGAAGGCCTCTACGAGGATGTCGTCGACGGTCTCCCCGTCGGCCAGCCGAGCCCGGAACGTATCGGTCTCCGCGCGGAGCTCGGCGTCGGACAGGGCGACGATGTCGTCCTCGAGGGTGTTGACCGCGTCGGCGATCGCCTTGAGCCGGCGCAGGGTCTTGCCCTCCCCAGCGCGCAAGAGCTTGGACAGGACCACGCTGGCGACTCCTCAGGCTGGCTGCGGCGCGCCCGCTGCGGGCCGGCCGTGAGGGCATCGTAGGCGAGCGCTGTGACACAAACGGCTGGTCGCCGCTCCGCGTGCCCTGGCAGGGTCTGGACATGGACACGACAGTGATCACCACCGGCCACCTCGTCCTGCGGCCGTGGGAGGCGCGCGACGCCCCGGCCGTCCTGGCCGCGTGCCAGGACCAGGAGGTCCAGCGCTGGACCACCGTCCCGTCGCCGTACAGCCGGCGGGACGCCCTGTCCTGGTGCACCGAGCTGTCACCTGCCGGGTGGGAGGCCGGGACGGCAGCCAGCTTCGCGGTGCTCGACGCAGCGACCGGGGATCTGCTCGCCTCGGTCGGACTGGACGGCATCAACCACGGGGCGGCCACGCTCGGTTACTGGTGCGCTGCCCCAGCGCGGGGGCGGGGGGTGGTCACCGAGGCGGCCCAGGCGCTGTGCCGCTGGGGCTTCGGTCCGCTGGGCCTGGAGCTCGTGGTCTGGGCGGCCGAGGTGGGCAACTGGGCTTCGCGCGCCGTGGCCGAGAAGTCCGGTTTCACCGTCGAGGGTGTGCACCGCTCCTGGCTGCTCCACCGGGGCGCACGGGTCAACGCCTGGACCGGGTCCCTGCTGAGCGGCGACGCGGTGGTCGACCGGCGCCTGCTGCCCGCTCCCCCGCGGCTCACCGACGGCGTCGTCGCGCTGCGCGGCTGGCACGCCTCGGACGGTCCGGACGTGGCCCGGGCGTGTGACGACGCCGAGACGGCACGCTGGCTCCCGGTGCCCACCCCGTACGGGCGGGCGGACGGGGTCCAGTACGCCGGCCAGCTGGTCCCGGGGCAGTGGGCCGACGGCGAGGCGGCCAACCTGGCGGTCATCGACCCGGCGAGCGGTGCGCTGCTCGGAGCTGTCGGGTTGAAGCTCGCGCACCGGGACGAGGGGGTCGGCGAGGTCGGCTACTGGACGGCGCCCTGGGCACGCGGGCGCGGAGGGGCGGGCCGGGCGGCCGCGCTGGTCGGAGCCTGGGGCCTGCAGGAGCTGGGCCTGTCCCGGGTCGAGCTGCTCGCCGATGTGGACAACCCGGCGTCGCAGGCCGCGGCGCTGCGAGGCGGGTACGTCCGCGAGGGCGTCCTGCGGTCCTGCCGCCGGGCACCCCGCACCGGTGAGCCGCGCGACATGGTGGTGTACGCCCTGCTTGCCTGAGTCCCACCCGTGCGCGGCGACAAGCGCGTACGGCGTCAGTTGTGCCGATGCTTCAGGTGATCTCGAGCAGCTTCTCGCGGACGGCGTAGACGACGGCCTCCATCCGCGAGTGCAGCTGGAGCTTCTCCAGGATGTTGCGGATGTGGTTCTTCACGGTGTTCTCGCTGATGAACAGCTGCTTGGCGATGTCGCGGTTGTTCAGGCCCTTGGCGACCAGCTTGAGCACCTCCATCTCGCGGTCAGTCAGGCGCGGGGTCGGGACCTGTTGGCGATCGTCGGACCGCTTGATCATGGAGGCGAACTCCGTCAGCAGCTTGCTGGCCATCGACGGGCTGATCAGGGACTGGCCTCCGTGCACTGCCCGGATGGCGCTGGCCACCTCCTCGATCGAGATCTCCTTGAGCAGGTAGCCCATCGCACCGGCCTTGACGGCGTCGTACAGGTCGGCCTCCTCGTCCGAGATCGTCAGCATGATGATCTTGGCCGACGGGACCGTCTCGTGGATGGTGGTGCAGGCGTCGATTCCGCCCCGCTTGGGCATCCGCACGTCCATCAGCACGATGTCCGGCAACGTCTCCACGGCGGAGGAGACGGCCTCACTGCCGTCGCTGGCCTCGCCGACCACGTCGATGTCGGGCTCCTGCTCCAGGACCATCTGCAGCCCGCGGCGGAACAGTGCATGGTCATCGACGACCAGGACCCGGATGGGCTCGACCGAGAGCGGGCCAGCCGGTGCGCCGGGCGTGTCCGTCATGGTTCTCCTGCGGTACGGGGAGCGGGCGGGGGCCGGATCATGCCATGGCTGGCGGCCCCGAGGCGGAGCTCGACCTGGCGCCGACCACGGCTGCTGACGCGAGGGCGCCAGGACGAGTACCAGCTGTCACTCGGTGGACAGGCGGATGACGCCGTAGTCGTAGCCGTGCCGGCGGTAGACAACGCTGGGCTGTGCGGTGTGGGAGTCGATGAACAGGTAGAAGTCGTGCCCCACGAGCTCCATCTCGTGCAGCGCGTCCGACGTCGTCATCGCGGTGGCCTCGTGCGTCTTGTCCCGGACGATGAGGTGCGCCGTGTCGTCGTCCTGGACCGGCGGCGTGGTTGCCTCGGCGCGCTCGAGCAGCGCGGTGTCACCGGGCGCGGTCGTCGGCGCCGGCAAGGCGGAGGTCACCTCGGCAACGGAGGGCGGCGTCCTCAGTCCGTGGTGGATGCGTCGGCGGTCGTGCGCCTTGCGCAGCCGGGCCTCGAGCTTCAGCGTGGCAGCGTCGAGCGCCGCGTAGTAGCTGTCGGCGCAGGCCTCCGCCCGGATGACCGGGCCCTTGGACATGCAGGTGATCTCGACCCCCTGGCACTGCGCGGACTGCCTCGGGTTCTTCTCGTGACTGAGTTCGACGTCAAGGCGAAAGACGCGAGAGTCGAGCCGGGCACAGGGAGTGAGCTTCTCCGTGACGTGCTGCCGGAAGTGCTCCGGCACCTCGACGTTGCGGCCTTTGACGACGATATCCATGCGTTCTCCTCGACTCATTGACTGGCTCAGCACGGTCGAACTCGGCGCAGTGCATCGCTGCCGGTGGCGCCCTCCTCTGCTCCCGCGTCTGCGCCCGTCGGCGTCCCTCTGGACGCCCCGCCGACCGTAGACCTCGCGCGATGGTCTGCACAGCACTCATCCCTGTGGCAGTGTCGCCGCTCACGGCAGCGTCGCCGCCCCCGGCAGCGCCCCCGTCCCCGCCCCCGCTCCCGCCGCCTCGGGGAGGCCGCGGACGAGCACGTGGCCCGGGAGCCGCTGCACCGTGGCAACGGCCTCCGAGCCCTGGCGCCGGCGGGTCGCGGCGACCACCGCGCAGCCCGCCACGACGGCGCCGCCGGCGGTCAGCGCCCGGGCCGCCTCGACAAGGGTCACCCCCGTGGTCACGACGTCGTCCACCACCACGACCTTCGTGCCAGGCCGCACCTGCAGGCAGCGCAGAGCGCCATGCAGGTTGGCCGCTCGCTCGCCGCGGTCCAGCCCGGACTGGTCGGCCACAGCACGCGCGGGCGCGAGCAGCCGGACGGCCTGTACGTGCGGCCCGAGGCGAGCGGCCGCCGCCCGCGCCAACCGCCAGGCGTGATCGTGGCCGCGCGCCCGTACGGCAGCGGGTGCGCTCGGAACAGCCACCAGCACCAGCGGACCGGGCGACTCGAGAGTGCCCACCGCCCGCGCCAGCGCGCCGCCGAGCGGCCCTGTGAGGCCAAGGCAACCCTTCTCCTTGTGCGCCAGCAGCAGGCGTCGCACTACTGCGTCGTACACAGCTGCGGCGGCGAGCGGTGGCAGGCCGGCTGGGCAGGGATCGGGCCGGACCCGCCCGAGCGGAGCAAGCGCGAGCACCGCTGCGCACGAGCTGCAGAACGGGCGCCCCGTCGAGGCGCAGCCCGCGCAGCGGCGCGGCAGGACGAGGTCGAGCAGGTCTGGGATGACAGGCACGTCGCTCAGCGTGATACCCGGAGCGCACCGGCGGGAGGGTCGGGACGGGGTTGTGGACCAGCAGGCGCTTTGTGGACGGCGACCTGCTCCTCAGCGACCCGCGTGCTAGGAGGCGCCCCTGCCACCCTCGCGACGGCCCGGCCGCAGGCAGTGCCCCTGCGGCCCCCTCGACGGGCACGGCGGGCCCGCGCGGCGAGGGTCGGGATCCGCCCCGTTCCGGACGCCCAGGCAGGGCGCAACCCGACCGTCGGCGAGCAAGCACGGCGGCAGGTGACCAGCCGCGGGCAGCGCAACACGAGGGTCGGGATCCGCCCCGTTCCGGGCGCCGCGGCAGGGCGCAACCCGACCGTTGGCGAGCGGCGAGCGGCGGCGAACAAGCGCGGCGGGTCGGCAACCGACTGCGGGAGCGGCCTCAGCCCGGGTAGGCGGGCGCGGAGCCGGTGGCCAGCGGGGTGAAACCGCGCCCGACGGCGCGGTAGAGGTGCGCTCCGGCCGCGGTCTCGACCGCGACCACCACGCCGTCCGGTGAGGCGGCCACCGAGATCGGGCGCGCCCCGGTAGGCAGGCCGGGCCCATCCAGGGGCTGCGTGGAAGAACCGTCGACGGCCAGTCGGGTAGGCAGGAAGGTGCCCTGAACGAGGCCGAGCACGACCAGCGAGGTGCTTGTCTCCCAGGACACGTCGCTCACCCCGCGCAGCGATGGCGCGACCTCGGTCAGACCGAGCACGTACACACCCGCCGGCCCGGAGTCGACCCGCCCGAGGAACAGCCGCGCGCCGGCGACCAGCGCAATACGGGCGCCGTCGCGCGAGACCGACATCGCGGTGAGCGGACCCGGCAGGGTGGCGTGCAGCGGGACCGTCTGCACCGCGCCACGGCTCGCAGGCGGCAGCAGGACGAGCTCCTGGTCACCCCGCAGCAGCCAGAGTCCGAGTTCGCCGCTGCCCCAGGACGGCGAGGTGTACCTGCCGCTCGGCGTCACCTGACTGAACGTTCCTGCGGTGACGGCACCGGTGCGGACGAGGTTGTGGCGGCCGGCCGGGCTCCGGGACAGCACCGCGAGCCGGGCCCGGTCGGGGGTCACGGCCACGGCGTCCACGGCCACCGCCTGGCCCTCGCCGGGGCGACCGGCGGTGGCCGGTCCGGACGGCAGCGTGCCCTGCTGTGCCCGCAGGCGCCGGCCGTCGACGTAGTAGACCGGCGCCCCTGGTGCCAGCCCGTCCGGGTCCCAGCTCTGCCACGAGCTGTTGTCCTGGACCTCGTCGGCCCCTGGTACGCGAAAGGGCCGACCGCGCACGGTCAGCCGCAGCCCGGTGAAGCCGGCACCGAGGCCGCGCAGCGTCCACACGAGCTGGGCCGACAGGGCCTGGCGGTCGCTGCCGCTCAGGGTGAGGGCCTGGGCGGACAGGTCGACGCCGACCAACCCCGCGGTGCTCGTCGTGACCCTGCTCGCCGTGAGCCCGGCCGGGACGGCGCTGGTGACCGTGCCGGCCAGCGCCGCGGACACCGGTCGCAGCAGCCGGTCCACCAGCGCCCGGGCGACGTCGGTGTCGACGGGCAGCAGGACCTGGTCGGGCACCAGGTGCGGTGCGGACCCCTTCACGTAGGACGGGGCGATGTAGTAGGTGCTGCGGGCCCGGAACGAGCGGTCCCGGTCCGCCGAGGTGAGCCGCAGGCCCGGCGGCACACTGACCAGCTGCCACTGACCGCGCGGCTCCCTGCGCAGCCGGTAGGTCTCGCTCAGCGGCGCCGGGACCTGGGCCGAGTAGTGCCCATCCGGGGCGATGACGCCGGAGATGGTCGCGTCGACGACCACGGTGGCGACCCGGTTGCCCGGTGCCGCGGCACCGGTCGACGGGGTGACGCTGAGGGACGGGGGGTCGTAGACGTCGACCTGCGCCTGGTCGTGCCAGCTGCCCTGGTCCCTCGGCGCGAGAAAGCTGCGAGCGATCGCATGATGGTCGTCGGGATTGCTCTGGGCACCGAGGAAGCCCTCCACGACCTCGACCGGGGAGGCGCCGTCCCGGGGCCCGGGTGGCAGGACCTTGATGTCCTGCGCCCGGGCCTGCTCAGGCGCGACGCGGCCGGGCACCCGTACACCCTGCGGGAGGGGGAGCGAGCATCCGGTGAGCAGCAGCGCAGGAACCAACAGGCGGAACCTGGAGCTCATGACGGCACTGCCGCGGCGGCGGGTACGAGCGGCAGCGGGCTCTCGCCCAGGGCCCCGCCGACGACGACGGGCAGGGTGAGCAGGAAGGCAGTTCCCTCGCCCGGGGTCCCCCACGCCTGCAGGAGGCCGCCGTGGAGCCGGGCGTCCTCGAGCGCGATGGCCAGACCCAGGCCCGTACCGCCCGTGGTGCGGGCGCGCGAGGGATCGCCCCGCCAGAACCGCTTGAAGACCAGTGCGGACTCCCCCGGGCGCAGCCCGACACCGTGATCACGGACGAGTACTGCGACACAGGACCGCGCACCGGCGACCGTGACCTCGACCGGCCTGCCCTCGCCGTGCTCGATCGCGTTCCCCACGAGGTTGCGCAGGATCCGCTCGACCCGGACGTGGTCGACCTGCGCCACGACGGGCCCGGCAGCGTGGACGAGCAGCGCGCTGCCCTTGCGGTCCGCGAGCGCCCCGAATGCCTGCACCACCCGGTCCACGAGCACGAGCAGGTCCAGCCGCTCGGCGTCGAGGGAGGCGGCTCCCGCGTCGTACCGGCTGATCTCCAGCAGCTCGGCGAGCATCGCCTCGAACCGGCCGAACTCTGTCTGGAGCAGCTCGGCGCTTCGGGCGGCCGCCGGCGGGAAGTCCTGCCGTGCCTCGTGCAGCACATCTGCGGCCATCCGGACGGTCGTGAGCGGGGTCCGCAGCTCGTGGCTGACGTCCGACACGAAGCGGCGCTGCAACCGCGAGAGGTCCTCCAGCTGGCGGATCTGCCGCTGCAGCGCGCCAGCCATGGTGTTGAAGCTGATCGCGAGACGGGCTATCTCGTCCTCCCCGCGCACCTTCATGCGCTCCTCGAGCTGGCCGTCGGCGAGGCGCTCAGCGGTGCGCGCGGCCAGCCGGACCGGCAGGACGACCTGCCGCGTGACCAGGCCCGCGATGAGCACGAGCAGCAGCACCAACAACAGGCCCGCGGCGGCGGCCGTCCGGCGTACGAGCGCGAGGGTGTCCTGCTCCGCGGTCAACGGGAACAGGTAGAACAGCCGGTAGGGCCCGACCGGAGTGACCAGCTCCGCGCCCACGACCAGCCCCGGCTGCGGACCGTCGTCGGTCGGCACGGTCGTGAAGACGTACGCCAGCCGCTCGCCGGCCTCCAGCCGGGCGACCAACGCAGGGGGGACATCGATCAGCCGGGTCCCCGGAGAGGCGTAGGCCTTGCTCTGGCCGCCGGCGCTGGCCAGGACGATCTGGTACTGGCCGCCGGCCGCGCCCCGTTCGGACAGCACCTGCGCGATGCCCTGCAGCTGCGACTCGACCACGGTGGCCCGCATCTGCCCGTTGCCGGCCTGCGCCTGGGCCTGGAGCAGTCCGGACTGGGCCTCCGACAGAGCAGCGCGGGTCTTCGCGGCGACCAGGCCGCGGCCGACCTGGTCGAGCAGCAGCGACGCGAGCAGCGCCACGACGACGCCGCTGGCGACCAGCGTGGTCACGACCACCCGGGTCTGCAGGGACCGACGCCAGCGCCGGCCGACCCGGACGGCCAGGCTGCGCGGCAGCCCGCTCAGCTGGGGCCCGCCTTGTAGCCGACGCCCCGGACCGTGAGCACGACCTGCGGCTGTTCCGGATCCCGCTCGACCTTGGCGCGCAGCCGCTGCACGTGCACGTTCACCAGGCGCGTGTCCGCGGCGTGACGGTAGTTCCAGACCTGCTCGAGCAGGACCTCGCGGGTGAAGACGGTCCGGGGTCGGCGAGCCAGCGCGAGCAGCAGGTCGAACTCGAGGGGCGTGAGGGCGATGGTCTGTCCCGCCCGGCGGACGACGTGCCCCGGCACATCGATTGTCACCGCGTCCTCGTCGGGGCCGATGGTGAGCGTCTCCGGCGAGCCGTCGTCGTGGGTGCGCAACCGCGCCCGGACCCGAGCCACCAGCTCCTTGGGCTTGAAGGGCTTGACGACGTAGTCGTCCGCGCCGCACTCCAGGCCCAGCACGACGTCCACCGTGTCGCCCTTGGCCGTGAGCATGATGATCGGCACGCCGCTCTCGGCACGGATCTGCCGGCACACCTCGAGCCCGTTCGTCCCCGGCAGCATGAGGTCCAGCAGGACGACGTCGGGCCGGTCGCGCCGGAACGCCTCGAGGGCCGCGGACCCGTCCGCGACGAACGACGGCTCGAAACCGTCGCCGCTGAGCACGATGCCGAGCATCTCCGCCAGGGCAGGGTCGTCATCCACCACCAGCACGCGTCGGCTCATCTGTGCCTCACCGTGTCATTCTGACACCTCGCGGCCCGGGTGCGGGCCCTGCGCGTGCCACCATGCGCGGGCCAGCCGTCGAGCCCTACCGGGAGTGCCATGACCGAGCCGCCCGCCGGGTGGGACGCGCCCGGCGACTGGTCCTCGGCCCCGCGGACCGCGACGTCGACATCGGCGCCCACGACGGCGTACGAGGCGGCGTCACCGAGAGCCGCGGGAGGCGGCCGACGCGGGCCCGGCGCCGTCCCCCTGCGGCCCCTCGGGCTCGGCGAGCTGCTCGACGGAGCGGTGGCTGTGGTGCGCTCCTACCCTAGGCCGGTCCTGGCGATGGCGGCGGTCGTGGCCGTCGTGACCGCTCTGCTGCAGCTGCTCGTGACGCTCACCCTGCTGGCTCCGCTCACCGGGACCGACGCGTCGAGCCTGACGACCTCGAGCAATGCCTTCGACGACTACCTCGGTACCGCAGCTGTCGGCACCGCGCTGACACTGCTCGTGTCGGCGGTCACCAGCGCGGTGCTGGCGGGCCTGGTCGTCGTCGTGGTCAGCAAGGCGGTCTTCGCCACTGCGATCACCCTTGGTGAGTCGTGGACGCAGCTGCGGCCGCGCCTGCCGGCCCTGCTCGGCACGGCGCTCGTCGTGGGCCTGGCGAGCTACGGAAGCCTTGTCGGCGGCATCGCGCTGGCAGTCCTTGCAAGCAAGGCGGGTGTGGTCGGTGTGCTGCTCGGCGTCCTGCTGGGGATCGGTGGTGCCGTCGGGGCGGTGGCGCTTTACCTGCGCTGGTCGCTGGCGGCAGCGGTGTGCGTGCTGGAGCGGCAGTCGGTGCGCCGCTCGCTGACCCGGAGTTCAGTGCTGGTGCACCGGTCGGCCTGGCGCATCTTCGGGGTGCTGCTGCTCACCGCGCTCATCGCGCTGTTCGTCGGCCTGGTGCTGCAGCTGCCGTTCGCCCTGCTCGGCTACAACCCCTTCCAGGGCCTGGCCGGGGCGCCGATGCGCGTCACCACGGGTCAGGCGCTGCTCGGCGCTGTGGCCGACGCGCTGTCCTCCACCTTGGTCGCACCCTTCAGCGCGGGGGTCCGCGCCCTGCTGTACGTCGACCGGCGCATGCGGGCCGAGGGTCTGGACGTGTCGATGGTCGCCGCAGCGGCCCAGGCCCGCGGGTGAGGGCGCTGCTGGTGCATCTCGCCGACGGGAGCGGGCTCGGGCGCGAGGCAGCCCGGCGTGCGGCCCGCAGCGAGCTCTCCCGCCGCGAGTACTCCTCCGCCCGGCCCTCCCTGGCGACCCGCCTGGTGGGTCGGCTGCTCCACGAGCTGGGCCGGCTCATCGACGCCGGGAGCGCCCGCGTGCCCGGCGGCTCGACCGGTCTGGTCCTGCTGCTCCTGCTGCTCGCCGGCGTCGTCGCGCTCATCGTCATCAAGCTTCGCCCCGTCGGCGGCCGGTCCGGCGCGCAGCCCGTATTCGCCGGGAGCGCGGCCCTGGACGCCAAGGAGCACCGCCGGCTCGCCGAGGCGGCCGCTGCCAGGAGCGAGTGGGCCGAAGCGGTGCGCGAGCGGCTGCGCGCGGTCGTGCGCGAGCTCGAGGACCGCGGTGTCCTGGACCGCCGGCCCGGCCGTACCGCCAGCGAGGTGGCCCGGGACGGGGGGGCACTCGTGCCCGCCCTCGCCCTCCCCCTGCGGCGCGCGGCCGTCACCTTCGACGAGGTCTGGTACGGCGGCCGGACCGCCGACGCCGCGTCCTACGCCACGGTGGTCGAGGTCGACGACACCGTCACCTCGACCCGGCTGGTGCTGGCGTGACGCTGCTGGCCGACGCGCCGTCGACGGCGGCCGGGCCCACGGTCGGCTCGGTGACCAGAAGCGGCCGCGGACCGGTCCTGGTGGCGCTGGGGGTCGGCGTCGTCGCACTGCTGCTCGCCCTGGTCGGCGCGAGCGGCAAGGCCGGCGAGCTCGACCCGCGGGCGTATGACCCCCAGGGGGCACACGCCGTGACAGCACTGCTGCAGCAGCAGGGCACCCACGTCTCGGTGATCGGCACGGTGGACGAGGCCGAGCGGCGCGCCGGTGACCGCTCGACCGTGCTGGTCCCCTTCCCCGAGCGGCTCACGCCCGAGGAGCTGAGCCGGCTCACCGACGTCAGGGGTGAGCTGCTGCTCGTGGGCGCCGACAGCCAGGAGCTGTCGTCGTTGCGCCTGCCGGTCACGGCCGGCCAGGACGGGCGCAGCGATGAGGTGCGCGAACCGGCCTGCGACCTGCGGGCCGCGACCCGCGCCGGCAGCGCCCTGGTCGGTGGGCCGGAGTACGAGCCGAGCGACGCGCGGGACGTGCCCGCCGTGGGCTGCTACGCCTCGGGTGGCCGCGCCGCGCTGCTCGTGCTTCCGGGCCTGCGCCGGGTCCTGCTCGGTTCGGGTGGTGCGCTCACGAACGCTCACCTCGGCGAGGACGGCAACGCCTCGCTGTCGCTGGGCCTGCTCGGCGGCTCCCGCGAGGTGCTGTGGCTGCTGCCGGCAGCGGGCCGCAGCGCCGCGGCTCAGGACCACCGGACGCTGACCGACCTGCTGCCCTCCGGTCTCAACTACGCCCTGCTCGAGCTGGGCGTCGCCGGGATCGTGCTGGCCCTGTGGCGGGCGCGTCGGCTCGGGCGCGTTGTGACCGAGCCCCTGCCAGTCGTCGTCCGGGCGGCCGAGACGGCAGAGGGACGCAGCCGGCTCTACCGCGCCAGCGGGGCCCGCGACCGCGCCGCCGAGGTGCTGCGCGGCTCGGCCCGTGACGCCGCCGCACGCCGGCTCCGGCTCGGGGCCGCCCCCGGGCGGGAGGCCCTGGTCGCCGCCGCCGCCCGGCGCACCGGCCGGCCCCCCGCCGAGCTCGATCCCCTCCTGTACGGTCCTGCACCCGGCGACGACCGCACCCTGGTGCGCCTGGCAGCCGCCCTACGCAGCTTCACCCACGACCTCGAGGAGTCCGGCTCGTGACGGCACCCGAAGGCTCCGTGCCGCTGGCCAAGGTGCCCACCCGCCGGCGTACGACCAAGCCCAGGGAGGTCGGGCAGGAGCAGGCCCGCGGGGCCTTGATCGCGCTGCGCAGCGAGGTCGCCAAAGCCGTCATCGGCCAGGACGCGGCGGTCACCGGGCTGGTCATCGCGCTGCTGTGCCGTGGGCACGTGCTGCTGGAGGGCGTGCCCGGAGTGGCCAAGACCCTGCTGGTGCGCGCCGTCGCGGCCTCGCTGCACCTGGACACCAAGCGCGTGCAGTTCACCCCGGACCTGATGCCCGGCGACATCACCGGGTCGCTGGTCTACGACAACAGGGCCGCCGCCTTCTCCTTCCGCGAGGGACCGGTCTTCACCAACCTGCTGCTCGCCGACGAGATCAACCGCACGCCGCCGAAGACCCAGGCCTCGCTGCTGGAGTCGATGGAGGAGCGCCAGGTCTCGGTGGACGGGACGCCGCGCCCGCTGCCGGACCCGTTCATCGTGTGCGCGACCCAGAACCCCGTGGAGTACGAGGGGACCTACCCGCTGCCGGAGGCGCAGCTGGACCGCTTCCTGCTCAAGCTGACGGTGGGGCTCCCGTCGCGCGCGGACGAGGTCTCGGTCCTGGCCGCCCACGACCGGGGTTTCGACCCGCGCGACCTGTCGGCCCTCGCCCCGGTGGCCGGCGTCGAGGACCTGGCCGCCGGCCGGCTCGGTGTGCGCGCCGTGACCGTCTCGCCGGAGGTCCTGGGCTACGTCGTCGACGTGTGCCGCGCAACGCGCAGCTCGCCGTCCCTGCAGCTCGGCGTGTCCCCGCGGGGGGCGACCGCCCTGCTCGCCGCGTCCAAGGCCTGGGCCTGGCTGTCCGGTCGGGACTACCTGACCCCCGACGACGTCAAGTCACTGGCCCGCCCGACGCTGCGGCACCGCGTCTCGCTCCGGGCCGAGGCCGAGCTGGAGGGGACCAGCGCGGACGGCGTGCTCGAAGGCGTGCTCGCGTCGGTACCGGTCCCCCGATGAGCGACACCCCGCGCTGACACGGTGGCACTGACCGGACGGGCGGCCCTGCTCGCCCTGCTGGGGATCGTGCCCGTGGCCCTTGCGCCGGCCGGCGGTCTGACCCTGCTGGCGGTGCTGATCCTGCTCGTGCTGGCCGTCGCCGCCGACATCGTCCTGGCGGGCCGCGTCTCCCAGCTCCGGCTGGCCCGCGAGGGGGCCTCGACCTGCCGCCTGGGCGAGGCCGTCGAGGTACGCCTGCTGCTGACGAACACCGGCTCCCGCCGGGTGCGCGGCGTGCTCCGGGACGCCTGGGTGCCCTCAGCCGGGTCCTCGCCGGCCACCCAGTCGCTGGACGTGCCGCCCGGGGAGCGGCGCGTCGTCACGACCACCCTGCACCCAACACGGCGCGGCGACCGCCGCCCCGACCGCACGACCGTGCGCTCGGTCGGTCCGCTCGGGGTCGCCGGGCGGCAGGGCCGGCACGAGGTCGGGTGGCGGGTGCGCGTGCAGCCGCCGTTCACCTCGCGCAAGTTCCTGCCCGAGCGGCTGGCCCGGCTGCGCACCCTGGACGGCCGGGTGGCTGCCCGGGTGCGGGGCGGCGGCACCGAGTTCGACTCCCTGCGCGAGTACGTCGACGGTGACGACGTCCGGTCCATCGACTGGCGGGCGACGGCTCGCCGGTCCGAGGTGGTCGTGCGCACCTGGCGGCCCGAGCGCGACCGCCAGCTGCTCATCGTGGTGGACACCGGCCGCACGTCGGCGGGCCGGGTGGGCGACGTACCCCGGCTGGACGCCAGTCTGGACGCCGCGCTGCTGCTGACCGCCCTCGCCTCGCGCGCCGGGGACCGGGTGGACCTGCTCGCGCTGGACCGCGACGTCCGCGCCGCCGTCGAGGGGGTCGGCCGCGACGAGGTGCTGCCCCGCATGGTGGACGTGATGGCCGGGCTGGAGCCCGCGCTGGTGGAGAGCGACGGGCGGCGGCTGGCCAGCGAGGTCCTGCGCCGCGCCCGGCGCCGCTCGCTCGTCGTGCTGTTCACGACCCTGGACGCCGCGCCGCTCGAGGAGGGCCTGCTACCGGTGCTCGCCTCGCTGACCCGGCGGCACACCGTCGTCCTCGCCTCCGTCGGCGACCCCCGGGTGGAGCAGATGGCGGCCGGCGGCGGCGACATCGAGGCGGTGTACGCCGCCGCCGCCGCCGAACGCTCCCGCGCGGAGCGCCGGCGCATGACCGCACTGCTGCGCCGCCGCGGCGTCGAGGTCGTCGACGCGCCGCCGGCCAGGTTCGCGCCCGCCGTGTCGGACGCCTACCTCGACCTGAAGGCCGCCGGGCGCCTCTGAGCTCCAGTACGGTCGATATGTGACTGTTCTGCCCTCGACCGCCGTCCGTCTGCTCGCCCTCACCGCCCGCGCCCAGAAGGAGGGCCGGGCGCCGTCGCTGCTGGCAGGAGTGGTGCGCGACGGCGGGCTCGCCTGGTCCACCGCCCGCGGCGCGGTCCTCGAGCCGCACGAGGACGTGCAGTACCGGCTGGGCTCGATCACCAAGACGGTCACGGCCATCGCGGTGCTGCGCCTGCGGGACGAGGGCCGGCTCGACCTCGACGACGACTTCGAGCAGCACGTCCCCGGCACACCGCTGGGCGGCCGCACGGTCGGGCAGCTGCTGGCTCACGTCGCCGGCGCCGGAGCGGAGGGGCCCAGTCAGTGGTGGGAGCGCACGCCGGGCAGAACCCTGGAGGAGCTCGGGCTGACCAGCGCCGACGTACCACTGGCCGCCGGCCGCCGCTTCCACTACAGCAACCTGGGCTTCGGCCTGCTCGGTGAGCTGCTCAGCCGGCAGCGCGGCAGGCCGTGGGCGGACGTCGTCCGCGACGAGGTGCTGCTCCCGCTGGGCATGACCCGCACCACGACGCGCCCCGTCCCACCGGCGGCCCAGGGCTACGCCGTGCACCCGTGGGCGGACCTGCTGCTCGACGAGCCCGAGCACGACGCCGTCGCGATGGCTCCGGCCGGTCAGCTGTGGGCGACCCTGACCGACCTGGCCCGCTTCGCGAGCTTCCTGCTGGGCGACACCGGCGACGTCCTGTCCGCCGGGACACTGGAGGAGATGACCGAGCCGGCCGGAGTCGATGTCTCGCGCGAGCCGTGGTCGGCGTACGGGCTGGGGATGCAGGTGGTCCTCGCCGGTGGGGCGAAGCTCATCGGGCACGGGGGCTCCATGCCGGGCTTTCTCGCCGGCGTGTTCGTCGACCGGGCCGAGCAGGTCGGTGCGGTCACGCTGTCCAACGGCACGACCTTCGGTCGCGACATTGTCGGCGACCTGCTCGGCACGGTCCGCGAGCTCGAGCCGCGGGTCGTCGACCCGTGGGTCCCGGCCGCGTCCTACGACGAGCAGGCCATGTCTCTGGTCGGACCCTGGTACTGGGGCCCGACGGCTGTCGCGGTGCGGCTCGACGCCGAGGGCCTGCTGCACCTGGCCGGCCTGTCGGGGGTGGCGCGGACCGCCCGGTTCCGCCGTCTGGAAGACGGCACCTGGATCGGCCTGGACGGCTACTACACGGGCGAGCTGCTGCGGCCGACCGCCGGCGGGAACTCCTTCCGGGTGGCGACGTTCGTGTTCACCCGCGAGCCGTACGGGCCGGCGGGAGCCGTCCCCGGCGGCGTGGACGAGGCGGGCTGGCACCCGCGGGCCTGAGGGCTGCTTGGCCAGGCCGTCCGCTAGGCGGTGGGCAGCTCGTCGCCGCGTCGGTCGCGTTCGAGGTCACCCGTCAGCCCGGCCCGCGCGCCACGCCGACCGAGCACCAGGACCCACGTCAGGAAGGCGATCTCGGCCACCGCACCGATACCGATGCGCGCCGCCGTCGGTAGGCCGCTCGGGGTCACGAACGCCTCGATGAGCCCGGAGACGAACAGCGTCAGGGCCAGGCCGATCGCGCCGGTGACCAGGGTCCGGCCCTCCTCGGCCAGGGCGGCACTGCGGGTGCGGCGGCCCGGTTCGATGACGGTCCAGCCGAGCTTCAGGCCCAGGCCGAAGGCCAGGAACACGGCGCTGAGCTCGAGCATCCCGTGCGGCAGGATGAGCCCGAAGAACAAGCCGCTGCGGCCGCGGGAGGCCAGCAGGCCGCCGGCGAAACCGACGTTCAGCGCGTTGTCCAGCAGCAGGAACAGCACCGGAAGGCCCAGGAACACGCCGAGCAGGATGGAGGCGGCGGCGATCTCGGCGTTGTTGGTGAACACCTTCGCCGCGAAGTCCTGGGCCGGTGCCTGCCGGTAGTAGTCCGAGAAGTCGTGGTTCACCAGCTGGTCGGCGGTCTGCTTGTCGATCAGCGCCGACTGCACCTCCGGGTGGGTGGCGAACCAGATCCCGCTCGCGAGGCCGAGGACGATCGAGGCGACCGCGGCGCCGAGCCACCACCAGCGCGCCCGGTAGACCACGGTCGGGAAGTCGACCCGCAGGAAGCGCGCGGCGTCCTTCCAGGCCGGCTGGCGGGTACCGGCGACCGCGCTACGGGACCGGGCGACCAGGGACGACAGGCGGCCGATGAGGGCCGGGTCGTTGCCGGCGCTCTGCAGCACCGACAGGTGCGTGGCCGTGCGCTGGTAGAGCTCGACGAGCTCGTCGACCTCCCGGCCGGACAGCGACCGCGGCCGCTTGAGCAGCGCCTCCAGGCGCGCCCACTCGCCGGCATGCGCGGCGACGTACGCGTCGAGGTCCACGAGGGCAGACTAGGGCCGACATCCCGGACGCGCCGGGGTCCACGAAGGCTCGGAGGTCGGGTGTCCCAGCTCGTCACAGGTGAGGCGGTCGCGCTCGACCTGCGCCCGGCGGCGCTTCCCTCGCGGCTGGTCGCCGGCGCCATCGACGCCGCCGCTCAGTTCGGCATCTTCTTCCTGCTGTCGATCCCTCTGGGCGCTCTCGACAGCGCGGGCAGCTCGGCCCTGACCGCGGCCCTGGCGATCGTCGTGGTGCTCGGGGTCCTCGCGGGCTACCCGATCGCGTTCGAGTCGCTCTGGCGCGGCCGCACACCGGGCAAGGCCGCGATGGGCCTGCGCGTCGTCCGCGACGACGGCGGCCCGATCGGCTTCCGACAGGCGCTGGTGCGCGGCCTGTCGGGGGCGTTTCTCGAGCGGTTCGGCGTGACCCTGTTCTCCGGCGCCGTGATCTCGATGCTGCTCAACAAGCGCAGCAAGCGGATCGGCGACCTGCTGGCCGGCACCCTGGTGCTGCAGGAACGCGTCCCGACGCGCGGGGGTACTTTCGCGATGATGCCGCCACAGCTGGCCGCCTGGGCCGGCGACCTCGAGCTGTCCGGCCTGCCCGACGAGCTCGCCCTGTCCGTGCGGTCCTTCCTGGCCCGGTCGCGCGAGCTCACCGACGCCGCCCGCGAGCAGCTCGGCTCCCGGCTCGTCACGGCCGTGTCCGCCGTCGTCACGCCCCCGGCCCCCCCGGGGACCCCCGGCTGGGCGTATTTGTCCGCCGTCCTGGCCGAGCGCCGGCGGCGCGAGGAAGCCCGACTGGGCATCGTCCGACCCACCTACGGAGCCTCCCCGTGGGCCGGCTCGGCCCCCGTGTACGGCGGGGTGCCGCCCGGATACGGGGCGCCCCCGGGGTACAGCACGCCGCCGGGGTACAACTCACACCCGGATTCCGGGCCGCCCCCCGGCTACGGCCCGCCCCCGGGGTACATCTCACACCCGGGGTACAGCTTACACCCGGATGACGGGCCGCCCCCCGGCTACGGGCCGCCCCCCGGCTACGGCTCGCCGCCGTCGTACGGGCCGCCGCCGTCCGGTCCATCTCCCGCTTCTGCGGGGCCACCCGGGCCTGGAGAACAACCTCCCGTGCAAGCCCCGCGCTCGGGTGGCTTCGCGGCTCCCGGCTGACCACCAGCACAACAGCAGGTTGGCGAGCAGCCCCGGCACCTGAGCTGCGGCTGGCACGCTTAGCCGCCGTCCGGGAGCAACCACGATCCTGCTGTTGCGCTGGCGAGCGAGGCGGCACCCGAGGTGGTCGCTTGGCCCCGGCAGACACCTTGCAACGCCGACGGGCCCGCCGGCCTCCCGGATCGGGGAGGCGACGGGCCTGTCGTAGGCGAACGGGCTAGTAGCGGTACATGTCGCTCTTGTACGGGCCGTTGACGTCGACCCCGATGTACTCGGCCTGGTCCTTGCTGAGCTCGGTGAGCTGCACGTTGAGCGCGGCCAGGTGCAGCCGGGCGACCTTCTCATCCAGGTGCTTGGGCAGCACGTAGACGCCGACCGAGTAGTCCTCGTTCTTCGTCCAGAGCTCGATCTGGGCGATGGTCTGGTTGGTGAAGCTGTTGCTCATGACAAAGCTCGGGTGGCCGGTCGCGTTGCCCAGGTTCAGCAGTCGGCCCTCGGACAGCAAGATCATCGAGTGTCCGTCCGGGAACACCCACTCGTCGACCTGCGGCTTGATGTTGATGCGCTTGATGCCGGGAACCTTGCCGAGGCCCGCGACGTCGATCTCGTTGTCGAAGTGGCCGATGTTGCCCACGATGGCCTGGTGCTTCATCTTGGCCATGTCCGCAGCCATGATGATGTCCTTGTTGCCCGTCGCGGTGATGATCACGTCGGCGGTCCCGATGACGTCGTCGAGGCGGGCCACCTGGAAGCCCTCCATCGCGGCCTGCAGGGCGCAGATCGGGTCGATCTCGGTCACGATGACGCGGGCACCCTGGGCGCGCAGCGACTCGGCCGAACCCTTGCCGACGTCGCCGTAGCCGCAGACGACGGCGGTCTTGCCGGCGAGCATGACGTCGGTGGCCCGGAAGATGCCGTCCACCAGCGAGTGGCGGCAGCCGTAGAGGTTGTCGAACTTGCTCTTGGTGACCGAGTCGTTCACGTTGATCGCCGGGAACAGCAGGGTGCCGGCCTTGGCGAACTCGTACAGCCGCATGACGCCGGTCGTCGTCTCCTCGCTGACGCCCTTGATCCCAGCCGCGATCTTGGTGAACCGGTCCGGCTCGGCCACGAGCGAACGGCGCAGGGTGTCCAGGATGACCTTGTACTCATCGCTGTGGGTGTCATCGACCGACGGCACGACGCCGGCCTTCTCGAACTCGACGCCCTTGTGGACCAGCAGCGTGATGTCGCCGCCGTCGTCCAGGATCATGTTGGGGCCGCCTCCGTCCGGCCACTGCGCGACCTGCTCGGTGCACCACCAGTACTCCTCGAGGGTCTCGCCCTTCCAGGCGAAGACAGGTACGCCCACGGGGGCCTCGACGGTGCCGGTCGGCCCCACGGCCACTGCGGCCGCCGCGTGGTCCTGCGTCGAGAAGATGTTGCAGCTCACCCAGCGGACCTGCGCGCCCAGCTCGACGAGGGTCTCGACGAGAACGGCAGTCTGGATGGTCATGTGCAGCGAGCCTGTGATGCGGGCGCCGGCGAGCGGCTTGCTCGGCCCGAACTCCTCGCGCATCGCCATCAGTCCGGGCATCTCGTGCTCGGCGAGCCGGATCTCCTTGCGGCCGAACTCGGCGAGCGACAGGTCGGCGACCTTGAAGTCGTGGGGCACGGGTTCCTTCTTTCCTTGGGTGCGGGGGTCAGGGGGGTCGAGACGAGGGGTTGCCTGGCTAATGGCCGAGCAGCAGCTGGTGCTTGTCCTGCTCGAAGGCCAGCCAGTCGGAGTCCGGCACGCCCTGCGGGAGCCGGGGAGCGGCTTGGAACCACTCGTCCAGCGCGGTGGCCAGCTCGGGTTCGCGGCGCAGGCGCAGCGCGAAGCCGACATCGCCGAGCTCCACGCCATGCCGCTCCAGCAGGCCGCGCAGGGTGCGCAGGCGCTGCAGCTGGCCCGGGCCGTACAACCGGTAGCCGGCGTCAGACCGCGGTGCCTGCACCAGGCCGAGCTGCTCGACGTAGCGCAGCATCCGCGCCGACCAGCCTGTGGTCGTCGCGGCCTGATGAATAGTCAACGCGGTCATTGCGGTTAGGTTGCCACAGCCGTGTCAGGGTCGCAAGCCGAATGCGGTCAACCCTGACGGTGGCGTGTCAAGGTGGACGAGCCGGTCGACCGCGACGTCGCCGACCAGGTGCACCCGTCGCCGCTCCCCCGTCGCGAGATCATCGACGTCGTAGGCCTCAAGGGGCAGGTCATTGTCGTCCGCCTGGACGCGCTTCCACTGCAGGTCGACGGTCCGGGTGGCGAGCACCGGCGGGAGCACGTCGACGAGCCGCACCCGGGCCGAGCCGTCCACCGGCAGCCCGAGGGACCGGGCCACCACCACGTCGTACGCCGGACTGGTGCCCGTGAAGCCCTGCGCGCGCTGCCGGTGCTCATCCTCACCGCGCCGCCAGTGGAGCTCCGCCCCGGCCCGGCCGCCGCGCAGCTGCCAGGGGCCCGAGGTGGCCACCAGCCGAAGGACGGACCAGGCGCCGTCGACGGTGAGGTCGAGCTGGTCGCTGGTGTAGCGCCAGCCGGCCGGACCGGGGGCGCAGGAGAAGTGCTCGGTGGTGCCGTCGGCCAGCCGGTAGCTGCCCGTGGGCATGCTCAGGCCCCCCGGATCGCCGGTGGGCCCGGCTGGCTGGTTCGCACCGCTAGGCGCGCCAGGTCGACAGGTAGCGCTCCTGCTCGGGGGTCAGCTCGTCGAGCCCCACGCCGAGCGCGGCGAGCTTGATGCGGGCGACCTCGGCGTCGATGCTCACCGGCACCTCGTGCACGCCGGGCTGCAGCGCCTGGCCGGCCAGCCCCTGCCCCGTCAGCCCCTGCCCCGTCAGCCCCTGCCCCACCAGCCACTGCACCGTCAGCGCCTGCACCGCAAAGGACATGTCCATCACGGCAGCCGGGTGTCCCTCGGCGGCGGCGAGGTTGGCCAGCCGGCCCTCGGCGAGCAGCAGCAGGCGCCGCCCGTCGGGCAGGACGTGCTCGTCGACGTGCAGGCGCACCCGGTGCACCTCGACCGCCTGCGCCCGCAGGCCGGCCACGTCCACCTCGACGTCGAAGTGACCGCCGTTGACCAGCACGGCGCCGTCCCGCATGACCGCGAAGTGCTCGGGCCGCAGCACGTCGCGGTTGCCGGTGGCGGTCACGAACACCTCGCCGACGCGGGCCGCCTCGGCCATGGGCAGTACGCGGTGGCCCTCGAGCACGGCTTCCAGGGCCCGGCCCGGGTCGACCTCGGTGACGATGACCTGGGCGCCCAGACCCCTTGCCCTGCTGGCGATCCCGGCTCCGCACCAGCCGTACCCGGCCACGACGACCGTCGTCCCCGCCAGGAGCACGTCGGTGGCCCGGATCACCGCTTCGAGCACCGACTGCCCCGTGCCATGCCGGTTCGCGACCAGCCGCTGCGTGGCGGTGTCGTCGACGGCCACCATCGGCAGCCGCAGCGCCCCTTCGCCCGCCATCTGCCGCAGCCGCAGGACGCCGGTCGAGGTCTGCTCGCAGCCCGCCCGCACCCCCTGCAGCAGCTCGGGGCGGGCGTGCAGGACCTGCACGAGGTCGCAGCCGTCGTCCAGGACCACCTGCGGGCCGGCAGCGAGCACGGCCGCGAGGTGGGCGGTGTACCCGGTGCGATCGATGCCGTGCCGGGCGTGCACCCCGACACCGAGGTCGGCGACCAGCGCAGCCGCCACGTCGTCCTGCGTGCTGAGCGGGTTGGAGGCCGCCAGGTGCAGCTGCGCCCCGCCGGCGGTCAGGGTCCGCGCGAGGGCGGCGGTCTCCGCGGTGACGTGCATGCAGGCCGCGACGACCAGCCCCTCGAGCGGCCGCTCCCGGGCAAAGCGCTCGCGCAGCAGGCCGAGCACCGGCATCGCCCGCTCGGCGTAGGCGATCCGTCGCGCGCCCTGCTCGGCCAGCAACAGGTCGGCGACGTCGAAAGCGGGCACGGTCGCAGACTAGGGTCCGCCGGTGGGCGCCTGCGCCCTGCGCACGGATAGACCGGGACGCCGTCGGGCCCGTCGCGGGCGCGCACGCCGCAGCGGGCAAGGTCGACGCGTTACCTGGTGGAGGCCAAGATGGAGCAGCTCCGGACGAGGATCGAAGGCGGTACGGCGTTCGCCCGCACCCTCGGCGCGACGCTCGTCTCGCTGGGCGACGGGACCGCCGAGATGCGCCTGGACGCACCAGAGTCCCTCCACAACCACGTCGGAGGCCCGCATGCGGCGGCGCTGTTCGGCCTCGGGGAGACGGCGGCAGCGGCCGTCGTGGTCAGCGTGTTCCACGACCTCGTCGACCGCGGTGCCGTACCGCTCATCAAGGGCGCCAGCATCGACTACCGCGCGATCGCCACCGGGGTCGTGCTCGCCACGGCCCACCTCGCCGGTGACGGCGAGGACGGCGTACGCGCCTCGGTCGCCGAGCGCGGGCTCGCCACCTTCCCCGTCGAGGTGGTCTTCCGGCGCGAGGCCGACGGGAGAGAGACCGGCTCGATGACCGCGCAGATGGCGCTCAAGCGCTTCGCGTAGGGCCGTCAGCCGGAGCGGTCCAGGTCGGGCTCGAGGTACATGGAGCGGGCCAGCGGCTCGACCGCGCGGACGCGCGCCTCGGCATCGTCGATGGCCCGGGCCACCTCGGGCAGCGCCAGTCCCGGGGCGATCGCCACCTTCGCCGCGACGAGCAGCTCCTCCGGGCCGAGGTGCATGGTCTTGAGGTGGATCACGCGCAGGACGCTGGTGCCGTCGACCAGTGCGGCGCGGACGGCCTGCACCGACTCGGGGGATGCGGACTCCCCGATCAGCAGGGCCTTCATCTCGACGGCGAGCAGGACCGCGACGGCGCCGAGCAGCAGCCCGATGGACAGGGTGCCGATGCCGTCGAAGACGGGTCGGCCGGTCAGTAGCGCCAGGCCCACTCCCAGCAGCGCGAGGACGAGACCGAGCAGCGCGGCGCAGTCCTCGAGCAGGACGACCGGCAGCTCGGGGGCGGTCGCGCGCCGCACGTACGCCAGCCAGCCCAGCTCGCCCTTCTGCGGCGCCGCCTCCCGCACCGCGGTACGAAAGGACAGGCCCTCGGCCAGCAGCGCGAACACCAGGATCGCGACCGCGACGGCCGGCGTCTCCAGGGCGTGCGGGTGCCGGATCTTGTCGATGCCCTCGTAGACGGCGAACAGGGCGCCGAGGGTGAACAGCACCACGGCCACCGCGAAGGCGTAGAAGTAGCGCTCCCGGCCGTACCCGAAAGGGTGCCGCTCGTCGGCGTCCCGCTTGGCCCGCCTGCTGCCGACCAGCAGCAGCACCTGGTTGCCGGAGTCGGCGAAGGAGTGCACGGCCTCGGCGGCCAGGGAGGCCGAGCCCGTGATCAGGAAGCCGACCAGCTTGGCGGCGGCGATGGCGAGGTTCGCGCCCAGCGCTGCGCCGACGGCCTTGCCGCCACCGCCCGTGCTCACCGGTCGATCCGCTCCTTGAGCTCGGTGATCACCTCGACGGGCGTGGGGTCGGTGCCCTGGGCCAGCGCCAGGTAGGTGCTGGCGAAGTCACCGACCGCGATCAACGAGGCGAGCCGTTCGAAGCTCGAGGCACCCTCGGCCCGCAGCTCGGCAACCTCGACGCCGCGTTCCCGGGCAAGGTCGCGGACGACCTCTGCGCGCAGGGCGACCCGAGGGTGCTCCTCGCTGTCGCGCAGCAGGACCAGGGCGAGCCGGGTCCGGCCGGGCTCCTCGTCCTCCGCCCGGTCCCGGAACAGGTCCTGCTCGGACTGCAGCCCCCGCGAGAACGGCCCGTCGAGCGCCACGACCTGGTTGTGCCCGACTTCGGGCAGCACGCCGTAGGCCGCTGGCGTGGCCGCGTTCTCGTTGATCTGACAGGCCAGCCGGTGGGCCGCCACCCCGGCCAGGGGTGAGCTGCCCCAGACCGCGGGCAGCTGGCCGGCCAGCGTCATGGCCAACGACTTGGCCGGGTTGAGCACGCTGTCGGCGTCGGGGCGGCAGCGGACCGCGATCTGCTCGAGCAGCAGCGCGGCCTCGGCGACCACCCCGGCCGGCGCCTCCAGCAGCCCGAGCGCGTCCCCCGCGATGATCAGCGGCGTGGACAACGCCCACACCGAGGCGCGCGGCTGGCGACCCGGGGCGACCGGCACGAACTGCGCCCGCCCCCGTCGGGCGAGCGCCTCCAACAGGGACCCGGGCGCGCCGACGACGAGCAGCCGGCAGCCCCGCCGTACGGCTTCGTCCAGGCCGGACAGGGTCTCCTCGGTCCGGCCGGAGCAGGACACCGCGATGACGAGGTCCGCCGCGCCGACCCAGGTGGGCAGTCCGTGGGCGCGGTGGGTCAGCACGGGAACCGGGCAGGTGTAACCGGCCACCGCTGCCAGCACGTCACCGGCGATGCCCGACCCACCCATGCCCAGTACGACGACGGCGCGCGGGCGGTCCTGCCCGCGCAGCGCCTCGAGGCCGGCCTCCGCGGAAAGGACGGCCGCCTCGCGCACCTGCGCGGCGCTGGAGGCCACGGCCGGGAGCATGCCGCCGCGATCGCGGGCCGCCAGTGCGTCCGGGTCGTCAAGCAGCTCCGGCGAGGGGCTCACGAGGGTGTGCGGGCCTCGTCGATGAGCAGGACGGGGATGTCGTCGCGCACGGGGTAGGCGAGCCCGCAACCGGTGCAGACCAGCTCACTCGCGGCGTCGTCCACCCGCAGCGGCGACCGACAGGCGGGGCAGGCGAGGATCTCGAGCAGCGCGGCGTCCAGGTTCATGGCAGCACCCTATCCAGGCAGGGCGCACCCGCCGGGCTCAGGAGCGGATGAGCGCCAGCACCTGCTCGCGCACCTGCGCCACCCCGGCCTGGTCCGGGGCCTCGACGTTGAGTCGTAGCAGCGGCTCGGTGTTGCTGGCCCGGATGTTGAACCACGCGCCCTGCCCGAGGTCGACCGTGAGGCCATCGAGCTCGTCCTGGGTGCGGTCGGCGTAGGCCTTCTTGACCGCCGCCACGCTCGCTGCCTGGTCGGCCACGGTGGAGTTGATCTCGCCCGAGGCGGCGTAGCGCGCGTAGGACGACAGCAGACCCGACAGCGGGCCTTCGGCGTGCCCCAGCGCGGCGATCGTGTGCAGCGCGGCGAGCATGCCGGAGTCGGCGTTCCAGAAGTCGCGGAAGTAGAAGTGGCCGGAGTGCTCCCCGCCGAAGACGGCCCCGGTGCGGGCCATCTCGGCCTTGATGAAGGAGTGGCCGACCCGGGTGCGGACCGGGGTGCCGCCGTGCTCGGTGACGACCTCGGGCACGGCGCGGCTGGTGATCAGGTTGTGGATCACCGTCGAGCCCGGGTCCTTCGCGAGCTCGCGGGCCGCGATCAGCGCGGTGAGCACCGAGGGGCTGACGGTTTCGCCCCGCTCGTCGATGACGAAGCAGCGGTCGGCGTCGCCGTCGAAGGCCAGCCCGAGGTCCGCGCCCTCGGCGAGCACACGTGCCTGCAGGTCGGCGGTGTTCGCCGGGTCGATGGGGTTGGCCTCGTGGTGCGGGAAGGAGCCGTCGAGCTCGAAGTACATCTTGACGACCTCCAGCGGCAGACCCTCGAACGTGGTCGAGACCGTGTGGCCACCCATGCCGTTGCCGGCGTCCACGACGACCTTGAGCCCGCGGATGCCCTCGAGATCGGGCACCAGCGAGCGCATGTATGCCGCGTAGCCGGCCAGCACGTCCTGCTGGGTGACCGTGCCCTGGCGATCGCCCGACGGAACGCCCTCGGCCAGGAAGCGCTCGGCCTGGGCGCGTATCTCGGCCAGCCCGCTCTCCTGGCCTACCGGCTTCGCGCCGGCGAGGCAGAGCTTGATCCCGTTGTAGCGCGCGGGGTTGTGGCTGGCGGTGAACATCGCGCCGGGGACGTCCATGGACCCGGCGGCGTAGTACAGCAGGTCCGTCGAGCCGAGCCCGCAGTCAACGACGTCGGCGCCCTGGCTGGTCGCGCCCTCGGCGAAGGCCTGGCTGAGCTCCACCCCGGAGTCGCGCATGTCCCGGGCGAGCACCAGACGCGTGGCACCGGTAAAGCGGGCGAAGGCCGCGCCGAGGGCCCGGGCTATCTCCGGGTCGAGCTCGTCCGGGACGACACCGCGGACGTCGTACGCCTTGACGATCGAGGACAGGTCGCGGGTCGGCGGGGTCACGCGGAGACCTTAACGCCGGCTTCAGAGCTTTCGCTTCTGCGCCTTTCGCAGCACGGCGGAGACGTCCAGCCCGGTCCCCGCCTGCGTCCACGTCTTGTGCTCGCAGGCGTGACAGGAGGAAAAGTCCACCACCGAGCCGTCGGTGAGGGTCATCGTGATCCGGGTGACCCGGTTGCCGACGCACCGGGCGCAGACGGCGAGGTGGCGGGCAGGGGTGGTCACGAGGGACAAGACGGCCTCCGGGGCGCAAGCGACTCGCCCGGTGCTACGGGCGTAAACCCTACTTCGGCCGCTGAGTCAACGACCTTGAGGATTGCGGCGTGTCGCGGACGAACCGGACCCGCGGTGCCGTGCGTGGCCCGGCGGGACCGGCCGGTCAGGACGGGCTGGGCACCGAGCGCAGATGACCGCGCCGACCGCTTGTGCCGGTGTCCTGGGCCGGCCCGGCGGCTGCCCGACGCGGCCGAGCGGCCTCGCGGACGGCGTTGGCCAGCGCCTCGAGGTCGTCGCTGCTGCGCGCCCGGGTCTGCGCCGGGTCCGGCTCGTGCCGGACGACCGCCCAGCCCCGGGGCGCCGTCAGCCCGGACGCGTGCGCCTCGCAGAGGTCGTAACAGTGCGGCTCGGCGTAGGTGGCCAGCGGGCCCACGACCGCGGTCGAGTCGGCGTACACGTAGGTGAGGGTCGCCACGGCGGGCACCGCGCACGCGGTGCGCGAGCAGCGCCGGAGGGTACCCACGTCGCGGGACGCTAGTCCCCCGCGCGGCCCGCGACCACCAGGCCACGGAGCCCGGCCCCGTGTCGCAGGCGGAGCCGGGCTCCGCGGCACGGGCCGGTGGCCCGAGCTGACGTGGCACCCTGCCCGGGTGAGCCAGCCGGGCGGGACCCCATGACCGGTCCGCGCAGTCGGGACAGGCACGGCCGCGGTCTCCGGGGGCGCCTCGCGCCGCCGGAGGTGCAGGTGTCGGGCCGGTCGGTGCGCGTGCCGCTCGCGCAGACCCCCCGGGAGCGCTTCGACGACCTCGTGCGCGAGGCCGTGGCGCGCCTCGAGCAGCGCTGGGCGGCCGAGCTGAGCAGGGTCGAGTTCGCGGTGGAGGACGTCCCCTCCCCGTCGGTGGGCGATGCCGATGCGGCGTACGACATGGGGGTGGTGGCGGATGAGACGCCCGGGGGCGCCGTCCCCCTGGGGCGACTGCTCCTGCCGGGGCGGCACGGCAGCCCGGCCCGGGTGGTGGTCTACCGCCGGCCGCTCGAGCTCCGCGCGGTCGACCGACGCGACCTGCTCGAACTCGTGCACGAGGTGATCGTCGAGCAGGTCGCGCGACTGCTCGGGCTGGACCCGGACGAGGTCGACCTGCCTCCCGGCTGATCCCGCGCCTACCCGGCCGCCCCTGGGTCGCGGACCACGGCGGGACGCAGGACCTTCTGGGCCGGGCTCTGCAGGTCGAGTAGCGTCGTGAGCGGCCCGTCCGCACCGCTCTCGCGCAGGTAGCGCACGGCGTAGACCGGCGCCGAACCGGCGGCGGGGACGACCTCGAGGGCGAACCGGCCCTGCGTGGCCCCCACGATCAGCGACACCAGATCGACCGTGGTGGTGCGCCCGGCCGGAACGAGCACGGTCGTCGCCCTGGGCAGCCGGGTGGTGCTGCCGCTGATCGCGACCGGCCTCAGCAGTACGGAGGCGGGCGCAGCACCGAGGGTGGACAGCAGCAGCGTCTCCTGCCTGGACTCGTCCAGGTCGACGTCCGTCAGCAGCGCCGGTCCGGACAGCGGCGCAGACCCGGCCGTGTAGGAGATCTCGCTCACCGGTCCGGTGTCGGAGGTGTCCAGGACGTACCCGCCCGCGAGGACCGGGCCCCCGGAGCTGACCACGCGCAGGGCCAGTCCGGAGGTGTCGGTGAGGGCGTCGAGCCGCTCGCGGACGGTGTGCCCGGCGGGCACCCGCACCGCCTCGAGGCCGGTCGGGAGGAACTGCCCGTCACTGGTCGTCACCTGGACGCTGACCGTCGTGTCGTCAGGCCCGGGGTTGGTGATCAGCGCGTAGCGGCGCCCCGGGCCGGCCGGGACGCCGGGTACGACGACGGTCGTGGCGGGCGGCTGCGACTGCGGCACCCACTCGACGCCGCCGGGCACCTGCCCGTCGTACCGCGTGTGGCGCAGCGCGGCCGCGACGCGGCCACGCCGGGTTCGCACGTGCACGGCTAGCAGGTCCTTGCCGGCCGCGAGGGTGTCGAGCTGCACGAACGTGCGGCTGTGCGGGGCGACCGCCAAGCCCGCGCCCGGTCGGGGATCCTGGGCCCCGGTCGAGCTGAAGACCGCCACGTCGACCAGGGCCGGGGCGTCGTCGCTGTTGGCGAGCACCAGCAGGCCGCGCTCGCCGGCCGCCGCCCCGCCGCCGACGAACCACGCCTCGCTGGACGGCGGCCCGCACCGCAGCCCGGCGAACCCCCGGTCAGCCGCGCGGTCCCCTCGGGTGAGCTGCTCCACCTCCAGGCCGCCGGCTAACGGACCGCGAGCCGTGACGACCACGCCGTCCCTGCTCACGTCACCACCGAACCCGGCACTCACCTGACCGGGCCGGACGGCCGCGCGGCGCAGCCGCGGTCCTGAGGGGGACAGCCGTTGCGTCTGGATCGACCCCTCGGTGCTGGTCGCGGCCGAGCCGGCGCTCACCCGAGTGGTCACGCCGACGCCCTGACGCAGGTCGGGGCACACGGCAGTGGCACCGATGACGGTCACCGGGCGGCCCGTCCCGACACCGGCGAGTGCCGGCAGTCCGGCGGCGGTCGCCGCGGCCGTACCGGCGACGAGGAGCCCGACGACGCCGACGAGGGCGAGCGGAGGCAGCACCGTAGAGCGGCCGCCGGCCACGTGCGCGCCCCTGCTCACCGGTGCACCTGCGCAGGGTCTGCGTCGTCGTCCTCGAGCCCACGGTGCGTCCGGCCACCGGGCGCCCCCAGCACCGCGACCAGGAGCAGCACGACGCCTTGCACAGCGAGCCAGAGATGGCGCCGCCCCTGCTCGTGGTGCAGCTCGAGCCGTCCGCCCTCGGGCGGCAGGACGAAGGCCTGCGCCCACCCCCAGGCCGTACGGCGGGGCAGCGAGCGACCGGACAGGCTCGCCCGCCAGCCGGCGTCGGCGGCGTCGGCGAGCACGAGCAGCCGGCCGGGAACGCCTGCCGCCAGCTGGTCCACGGCGCCCTCCCGGCCGGCGCCCAGCGCGCGGGGCGCAGCGCGGCGCAGCAGCTCGGTCGTGGGCCCGCTGGCGCCGAGCAGGGCTGGGGCCGCGGCAGCCGGCGACAGCACCGTCAGGCGCGAGGTCGGGGCCAGGACCTGCCACAGCAGCACCGGACCGGCCGCCCGGCGTACCAGACCCGGCTGGGCGTCCAGACTGGCCGTCACCGCGTCCGTGCCCGGACCGGAGCGGAGCACGACGTAGCGGACGGCCCGGGTCGACAGGGCTTGCGCGGCGTCGCTCCCACGGGGCGAGAGCAGGTCCCCGACCACCTGGTCGAGCTGCTGGGTCTGGCCGGTGGCCGGCGACGTGTCGGCCGCGTCGAGGCGGTCACCCACGGCGCTGGTCAGCTCGTAGGACACGGCGCCCTGCGAGGACGGCGCCAGCACGAGCGCCCGCAGCCCGGCAGTCCCCGCGAGCTCGGCCTGCGCGAAGGCCGGGAGCAGCGGTCGCTGCTCCCGGTGCAGCCGGTCGGCGGCTCCCGCGTCGGCGCCCCGGACGAGCCAGCCCGCAGCGGCCAGCACCGGTACGGCGGCGGCGGCACCCGCGACGACTGAGGCCAGCAGCTGACGCCACCCGAAGGTGACCCGGGCCAGTCGGGTGCGCACCTGGTCGGCGGCGACCAGGGCCGCGAGCAGCATCGAGGCCGCAGCCAGCTGCAGGGCCACCCCGGGCCACAGTGGCTGCGCGCCGGACGCACCGGCCGGCGCGACACGCAGACGGGCGAGCAGCAGGGCGAACAGCAGCGAGACACCGGCGACGGCCCACGCCGCCTGCGCGACCCCGCGTCGCTCCTGACGGACCAGTCCGCCCAGGGCGGCGAGCACCAGCCCCGCCGTGACGAGCGTGCCGGGCAGTCCCGGACCGCCCGGTGCGAGCAGGGGCAGGTGCCAGGCGGGCAGGCCCGCATCCACGCTCGCCGGCGCCGTTCGACCTGCCGTGGTCAGCAGCAGCGCGGGGTGGGTGAGGACCCGCAGCGACCAGGGCAGCAGGAGGGCGACGGGGGTCAGCGCGCTGAGCAGGGCGGCGGCGGCCTTGCGCCGCGCCGGCGCTCGGTCCGTGGACCGGCGCAGGCCGACGAGCCCGCCGCCGATGAGCGCGACGGCGGCCAGCGGCCACAGGGCCGGCGCGAGGGCGACCACGAGCGACAGCCCGAGGCCGAGCGCCCAGGCCCGCCGCCAGCCCCCCTCGGCCGGATCCTCCCGCAGGACCCGTGCTGCGCTCAGCAGCAGCAGCGGCAGGGCGATCTGCACGGCGGCGGCGTCGAGTCGTCCCGCAGCGACGGCCCCGGTCGCGACCGGCAGCAGGGCCCAGGTGGCCGCAGCCCACCACCGCAGCACCTGGTGCCGGACGACGCGCCGGGCGGCCGCGTACGTGGTGGCACCGGCCAGCGGGACGCTGGCGAGCAGGAGCACGTCGACGGCCAGCCAAGGCTTGCCGAGCAGCACGGTCGAGGCGGCGGCGAGCACGGCGAGGCCGGGCGGCGCGAGCCTTGACGAACCGACGGTCGTGGGGTGCCAGGAACCGGCGTAGGTCGCCCAGAGGTCCCGCGCGCCATCTGGCGCCGGCAGCAGCCGGCCGCCGGACAGCTGCCCGCCACCCACGCTCAGGACATGCCGCTCGGCGATCAGCGCGACGAGCGCCAACCCCAGCGTCACCAGCACGCCGGGCTGCAGCAGCAGCCGGCGAAAGGTGCCCCCGCCGCCGGTCGGCAGGTCGTCGGTCGCCTCCGCACCGCCCGGCCCCGGGTCCCCCAGGGCGCCGAGCGGGCTGGCCCCCGGCGACGCACCCCCGGACAGCCAGTCCCCGAGCGCGCCGGCCCGGGCTCTCGCCCGGCCGGCGCGCGAGGCGAACAGCGGCCGCAGGGACCGGGCCGGAACCGTCCGGCTGGCCGCCCGGGCCTTTCGCGCTCGCAGCAGCATGACCGGATGGCCGACCACCGCGGCGTACGCCCGGAGCTCGTCGGCGGCGGCCGGGAGCTGCCGGGTGAGCAGCAGCACCAGGGTGCGCACCAGGGTGACGACCAGCAGTCGGGGCAGCAGCGTGGTGAAGCGGAGTAGCCCCGCGTGGGCGAGCAGGAGGAACACCGCGTGCCGGCGGTCGGTCGCGGTCACCCGGCCGGGGGCAGCCTCGGTCTGGCGGCGCCCGGTGGTCGCGGCGCGCACATGCCGGACCCGCGCCGGCGGGACCACGACGACGCGATGCCCGGCGGCGTTCACGCGCCAACCCAGGTCGAGGTCGTCGCGGAACACCGGCAGCGCGGCGTCCAGGCCGCCGAGGGCGTCCCAGACGTCCCGGCGCACCAGGGCGGCGGCCGTCCCGACGGCCAGGACGTCGCGGACGGCGTCGTGCTGACCCTGGTCGTACTCCCGGCGGTCCAGGCCCGTCTCGCGGTGGCCGGCGCCGTCGGTCGTCAGACCCACCTCGACCAGGACGCGGGGGTCGGTCCAGTCCCGCACCTTCGGGCCGAGCACCGCCGCGGACGGGCTGCGCGTGGCCTCCGCCAGCAGGAGGGCCAGGGTGTCCGGCTCGACCGCGCAGTCGTCGTGCAGGAGCCACACCCAGCCGGCGGCCCCGGCTTGGGCAAGACCCGCTGCCACCGCAGCACCGAAGCCGGTCTCGCGCGGCAGCTGCAGCACCTCGCGGTACGCGGCCCGGAGCAAGGTGACGCTGTCGTCGGTGGAGCCGGTGTCGACGCAGATCAGGTGCCGGGGCGAAACGGTCGAGGTAGCTAGAGCCGCAAGGACGTCCGGCAGCCAGGCTGCTCCGTCGTGGGCCACCAGGACCGCGATGACGTCCACCGACGCCACGGTCGCAACCCCGGGCCGTGGCTGACGGCGGCGCTCGATGACAGGCGGCGGGGAGCTGGAGGGCATCATGGGGCGACCGGGGTGGCGGGACGCGGGACCGGCCGGCCGGCCGGCCCACGAGGCGGGTGTCCCGAGGTTAGCTGCCCGGCGCCCGGGCCGCCGGCCCTTCGGTGCGCTGAGGCCGCTAACTGACGCGGCGCCTGAGCCGGCGCCGCTCCCGCTCGGACAACCCGCCCCAGATGCCGAAGCGCTCGTCCGAGCCCAGGGCGTACTCCAGGCACTCGGCCTTGACCTCGCAGCCGATGCAGATGCGCTTGGCCTCGCGGGTCGAGCCGCCCTTCTCCGGGAAGAAGGCCTCCGGGTCGGTCTGCGCGCACAGGGCCTGCTCCTGCCAGCCCAGCAGTGCGTCGTCCCCGTCGTGCACAGCGACCAGGTGTCCCAACTCGTTCATCTCGACTCCTGAGGGCGTTGACGACCCGACGCGGGTGCGGCGGGCCTCGTGCCACTGGCCGGGGTCGATGATCGCCACCCGGCCAGGGGGAACGACACAAGTGGAATTACATGCGTGTCGTACGCCGGAAGTCAAGGCGTGCAGTGGTAGCCGCTCAGGGACGACGGCGCGGGGCAGGGCGGGGCTGCTTCTGGGGAGCCGCCTCGCGCTCCTGGACGGCCTTGCGCTCCTGGACGGCCTTGCGCTCCTCGACGACGTCGCGCTCTGGGATGGCCTCGCGCTCCCGGACGGCCGCCCGCTCCTTGACGGCCTCGCGCGGCCCGCGGGCCGGCGGTCGTCCGGCGCCGGCCGACGGCGGTTGATCGCGGGCGGAGGCCCGTTCGGTTCGGGGCGGCTGTCGCCGTACCGAGGCCGGCGGTTGCGAGCTGGCCCGGGCGCGCAGGGAGCGCGCGAGCAGGGGCAGCTCCTCCACCTCCTGGTCCGGTCGGCTGGTCCGGCGGCCTCTGTCCGGGGCCGAGCCGGCGGGCTGCGCCCTGGCCTCGCCGTCGCCCTCGCCCTGGTCGCGGACGACGTCGTTCGTCAGCCGCGCGGGCGGTCTGCCCTGCAGGACCTTCATTGGCGCCGCTGCCGCCGTCAGGGCCGCCGGTCGCTCGGCGGTCCTCCTGGGCACCCTGGGCGGGTCAGCGGAGGCCGGCGCCCCCGCTGAGGCCGGGTCCCGGGACGACCCAGAAGCAGGACCTGGTCGCTGGGCCGCGAGCTGTTCGGTCACCTCGGCGGCGACGCCGGCGCGCAGCTCGGCGAGCCCGGTGGTCAGCTGGGTGCTCACGCCCGAGAGGGCCTGCTCCAGGCTGCGCCCCATCGCCTCGACCGACCCGGCGAGGCCGGCACTTCCGGACCGGACCTCCGCCACCGCGGCGCCGAGTGCGTCGCTGCGGCCGCGGTTCTGCTCGGACAGTGCTCCGACCCTCCGGTCCAGCGCCCGCAGGCCCTTGCCCAGCTCGCGCAGCGCATCGCGGGTGGTGTGGGCGCCGTCGCGGGCGAGCGACTCCAGTCGCTCAGCCGTCGCGTCGAGCGCCTCCTCGAGCACGGCGAGCCGGCCTTCCAGCGCAGGCACCACCTCGCGACCGTCCCCGACGAGCCCTGGCAGCTCGTCGTGGACGTCCTCGAGCCGCGCGCCGATCGCGTCCACGCGGTCCGTGAGCCCGGACAGCCGGCCCACGAGGGCTCCGGTCTCGGTCCGGCCGGCCGCGACTGAGCGGCCCAGACCACCGGAGAGCTCATCGAGATCACCTCGCAGTGTGCTGGTGTCGTCCCTGAGGGCGGCCAGGTCGGTACGCGCGGCCGCGATCTCCCCGGTCAGCTCGCGCAGGACCGGGCTGAGGACGTCCCGGCGCTGGTCGGACTCCACGCCCGAGGCCTGCGCCAGCTGCTCGATGCGTTGCGACAGCGCGTGGGGATCCACTCCCGGCCCTCCTCGGCTCCAGCCGACCGTACAGCCGTCAGACCAGGGGCAGGGGCACCCGGGTCGGAGGCTCTCGCCGTGCCGCCGCGCTTCGCTCGGACGACACCGGACCGTACGTGGTGGTGCGCTGTCGGGGTGTGCGGCCGGTCCCCAGCACCATGGCCTCGAGCTCCCCGACGGACCGCCGGGACCCGTGCGGGGATCCGGCCATCCGGCTGATGGTCTCCTCCATCAAGGTCCCCCCGAGATCGTCGACACCACCGGTGAGGACCTGTGCGCACTGCTCCGGGCCGAGCTTGACCCAGCTGCACTGGACGTGGTCGATGCGACCGTGCAGCACCAGCCGGGCGACGGCGTGCACGGCCCGGTTGTCCCGCACCGTCGGGCCCGGCCGCGCCACCCCGGCCAGGTAGATCGGCGCATTGGTGTGCACGAACGGCAGTGGGACGAACTCGGTGAAGCCGCCCGTCTGCGCCTGCAGCTCGCGCAGCAGCACAAGGTGCGCGGCCCAGTGCCGAGGCTCGTCAACGTGGCCGTACATCATCGTGCAGGTCGTCGGCAGCCCCAGGCCGTGGGCGGTCGTGACGACCTCGATCCACTGCGAGGTCGGCAGCTTGCCCTTGGTGAGCACCCAGCGCACGTCGTCGTCCAGGATCTCCGCGGCCGTCCCTGGCAGGCTGTCCACGCCGGCTTCGGCTGCTGCGCTGAGGAACTCGGCGATGCTCACCTGCATGCGCGCGGCGCCGTTGACGACCTCCATCGGGCTGTAGGCGTGCAGGTGGAGCCCCGGTGCGCCGCGCTTCACCGCACGCGCCAGGTCCAGGTACGCCGAACCGGGCAGCTGCGGGTCGATGCCGCCCTGCATGCAGACCTCGGTCGCGCCGGCCTCCCAGGCCTCGGCGGCGCGCTGCTCGACCTCCTCCAGCGAGAGCGAGTAGGCGTCGGCATCCGTACGCCGCTGGGCGAAAGCGCAGAAGCGGCAGCCGGTGTAGCAGATATTTGTGAAGTTGACGTTACGGTTCACCACGTAGGTCACGTCGTCGCCGACGGCGTCCCGGCGCACGTCGTCCGCAAGCCGGCAGACGGCCTCGAGGTCGTCGCCCTCGGCGGTCAGCAGGGCGAGCGCCTGGGTCTGCGTCAGCTCGCCTGGCCGGTCCTGGGCAACCCGCAGCGCCGCTGCGACCTCGGACTGGGCACGCGCCGGCGCCGACCGCTGCAGCGGCGCCACCAGGGCACCGATCGCGTCCCAGTCGCCGTACACGTCGGCGAAGTCGCCGCGCCGGTCCGTCGTACGGCCCGTGGTGTCGATGGTCGCGTGCAGGTCGGTGCGGCCGGTGCTCTGCAGCCCGCCGTCGGGCTCCTGCCAGGCGATGCCGTGCGGTCGGGCGTCGCGGGCGAGTCCTGCGCCGTCCCGCAGGGCATCGACGTGCGGCTGCAGCCGCGGGTCGAGCCAGGGCTCCTGCAGGTACGGCGGGTGCGCGGTGAGCCGCTCGGTGAGCACGAACCCCGCATCGGCCGAGGCGCGGCACAGGTCGTCGAGCCCGGGCCAGGGCCGCTCGGGGTTCACGTGGTCGGGCGTCAAGGGCGAGACGCCGCCCCAGTCGTCGACGCCGGCGCCGAGCAGGGCCGCCGTCTCCGCCAGGTCGACCAGGTTGGGCGGGGCCTGAACGCGCATCCGCGGCCCCATCACCAGGCGGGTCACAGCGACCGCAGCGAGGAACTCCTCGAGCCCCGCGTCCTCGGTCGATCGCATCGCGGTGTCGGGCTTGGCCCGGAAGTTCTGGACGATGACCTCCTGCACGTGGCCGTGCCGGCGGTGGGCCCCCCGGATGGCGAACACGGTCTCGGCCCGGTCGGCCAAGGACTCACCGATACCGATGAGAAGCCCTGTTGTGAAGGCGATCGCGTGCCGCCCGGCATCCTCCAACGTCCGCAGGCGTACGTCGGGCTCCTTGTCCGGACTGCCCTCGTGCGCCTTCACGTGGGCCGTCGTCTCGAGCATCATCCCCATGCTCGGCGCCACCGGCTTGAGTCGCTGCAGCTCCGCCCAGCTCATCACCCCAGGGTTGAGGTGAGGCAGCAGGCCCGTCTGCTCCAGCACCGCCACCGCGCAGGCCCGCACGTAGGACAGGGTGTCGTCGTAGCCGTGTTGATCGAGCCACTGCCGGGCCTCCTGCCACCGGTCCTCCGGCCGGTCGCCGAGGGTGAACAGCGCCTCCTTGCAGCCCAGCGCCGCACCGTCCTTCGCGATCTGCAGGACCTCGTCCAACGACAGGTACGGCGCCGGCAACCGCCCCGGCACCGTCGCGAAGGTGCAGTAGTGGCAGCGGTCCCGACACAGCCTGGTCAGCGGGATGAAGACCTTGCGGCTGTAGGTGACGGTCCCGGGGCGCCCCGCCTCCGCGAGCCCCTTGTCGCGGACGGCCGCCGCCAGCCCGCACAGCGCGGTGAGCTCGGCGCCGGTCGCACCGAGCAGGACCGTGGCCTCGGTGACGTCCAGCGCCTTGGCGTCCCGGGCCCGCGCGAGGGCCCTGCGCATCCCCGGCTGCTCCACGGCTCGACCCTACGTCGCACGGGGGGCCCGCCATCCCCTCCACCCCCGCCCTGCACGACGATCTTCACGATCCCGCGAGCCCTCAAGCCGCCGAGGCCTCCAGCCGAGCCACTAACCGCGCGACCTCGAGCAGCATGGCACGCGGCCGACGTCGTACGTCCTGAGTCCTCAGCCTGACCAGGGTCCAGCCCTCGGCCGTCAGCACCGGTCCCGGCACGAGTTACAACTATGTCACCGTTGTCGGCACCCCGAACGGCGTGGCGTTCCTGGGCGCCCTCGCGCAGCACAAGCGGTCGCCGCCGCGATCACCCGGTGACCGGCCGACCCCCGCCCGGGGCGGCCCGGTGACTGCCGTACATCCCAGTACCTGCACTGCCGTGACGGTGAACGTGCGGCCGCACAGCCCGCGCAGCTCTTGGTCGGGGCCGCCCGTTGACCCGCACCCGGTCCAGCCCGGGGGCCCAGCGCGCCGGCGGCCGCAGGTACCTGACTCCGGGTCCCCCGCCAGGGAGCCCCCGGGTCACCCGATCGGGCCCCGCCGCAGCCGAAACACGGCTTTGGCTGCGTAAACGTGACAAAGGGCCTATCTTGGCCGTCTACCCCTGGCTTGCGGTGTCGGGCTTGCGGGTGATGTCCGTGCCGTTCTGGCTTGCTGCTGCGAGATGAGTTGGTCATGCGTCTGCGCCGTCCCCTGTTGGTGTTGTCGACCGTCGCGGTGACCGCGATCGGGCTGGTGCCTGCCCTGGCGAGCACGCCGGCGGGCTCCGGGGTGCTCACCCCGTCGCCGGGCCCGGGGGTGGTGAGCGCGAGCTGGTCGGGCACCATCACCGGCGCGAACGCCAACAGCGACTGCTCCCAGAGCACCTCCGACAGCCTGAACGACCACCACACCTTCACCCTGTCGGTGCCCTCCGGCTTCTACAGCTCCCACAAGCTGACGATGGAGGTCGCCGAGACCGCGTCCGCAGCCGACTCGATCCTGACCCTGTCGCGCGGCTCGGTGCCGCTCGGCAGCTCCGACAACAGCTCGGTCGGCGGTACGGAGAGCAAGAGCATCACCGACCCGCCCCCGGGCACCTACGACGCCATCACCTGCTCCTTCGCCGGCTCCTCGCCGTACACCGCGAGCGTCACGCTGACGACGTCGTTGCCGACGCAGACGACCACGGTCGGCGGGACCAGCACGACGGCCGGACCGTCGGCGTACGGCAACTACCCGCTCGCGGCCGTCCCGGGCACCGACCAGTCCGGGGAGCCCTCGATCGGGGTGGACTGGGGGACCGGCAACGTCTACTTCCAGGCCAACCTGAACACCGTCAAGGCGCAGTTCCCCTCCTACGGGGCGAACCCGACGCTGACCGACGTGAGCTGCAAGGCAACCACCGTCACCACGCTGGACCCGATCATGTTCACCGACTCCCAGACCGGGCGGACCGGGGTCAGCCAGCTGTTGTTCAACCCGCTGGGGGCGAACAGCATCACGCAGTTCTTTGACACCACCGCGACGGCCCCAGCCGGCCCGCAGACGGCCTGCATGCCGAGCCAGGGCGGCGGTGAGCTCAGCGGCCCGGATCACCAGACCCTCGGTGGCGGGGTGTACCCCAAGGTGCTTCCGGTCGGGGTCGGCCCGACCGGCGCCTACAAGCACGCGTTCTACTACTGCTCGCAGGCCATCGTGGCCGCGTTCTGCTCCCGCAGCGACAACGGCGGCACGAGTTTTGTGACTGGCGCCCCCCCGTACACCACCGCCGATGGCTGTGGCGGTCTGCACGGCCACGTCCGGGTCGGGCCGGAGGGCAATGTCTACCTGCCGAACAAGAGCTGCGGCGCCACCCAGGCGCTGGCGGTGTCGACCAACGCCGCGCAGTCCTGGACGCTCAAGCCGGTGACCGGCACGACCAAGAGTGACGGCAGCGACCCGTCCGCGGCCGCGGACCGGGCCGGGAACCTGTACTTCGCCTCGGTCAGCTCCGCCGGGAAGCCGCAGGTCTCGGTCTCCGGCGACAAGGGCAACACCTGGAAGGCGCCGATCAACATCGGTGACAGCGCGGGTATCGCCAAGTCGGTGTACCCGGAGGTCATCGCCGGGGACGCCGGCCGGGCCACCGTCGCCTTCGTCGGCTCGACCACTCCCGGGGACCGCAACCTCGCCCCCTACGGCAAGTCCACCGACGGCAGTACCTACACCGGTGGCACCTTCGACATGTACACCTCGACCACCGTGGACGGCGGGG
>JAABUZ0100000859.1_pt1 | contig 65912 bp, 68 predicted proteins | sample 5562091 | NCBI WGS metagenome assembly JAABUZ01 (sample SAMN12813069, study PRJNA571459) | rock metagenome | isolation source: Antarctica rocks | place: Antarctica: Victoria Land, Linnaeus Terrace sud | collected 2015-12-21 | reverse complement strand
TGATGGGGGAGAAGGAGGAGGAGGGGGAGGAGGATGGGGGGTAGGGATCGGGGAGGATAAGGAGGGCTGGGTGGAGGTTGGGAGGGCCGTTAGCAGTATTGGTTGGGCTGTTGTTGGATGAGTGGTGTTCGTGTGTGTGGGGGTATGGCCTGTAATGTGCATTGTTCGTGTTGGAAGCAGGTCCCATGGAGTCCAGTATGGGCTTTCGTCGTAAGGCAACCGGCACAAGCAGGAACATCGAACAATTGTTTTCTTCTATTTTCAAGGACTGCATACCGGGCAAAGCAGACCTTAGGTCTGGTTCCTGACCCTCGCACTGCCATCTACCTTCCTCTCACTCTCCTTAATCGTTCCGAAACCATACCCCCCACCCCTCTTCCTCCGGCCCTTTCGATCCCCATATTTCTCATCGAACTTCCTGATCGCGCTTAGGCTCCCCATGTCTTCGCTGATGCTCGCACTGATCTCGTCCATGCCCCTATCGAAATGTCTTTGCTCCAAGATCCGCTTCTCGGGATACTGGTACCCCTCCGGATTCCCCTCCGCTGCAGCCGCGTTGTCGAATTCCTCACGCACGCACGCCAGCGCGGCGGCGACGCAGAGGTTCTTGAGGTCAGAGCCGGAGTAGAAGGGGGTTTGAGAGGCGAGCGTGGCGAGGTTGATGTCTGGGTGGAGGAGCTCGTCTTTGAGGTGGATACCGAGGATAGCTTCTCTGTCTTTCTCCGTAGGGAGATCGACTAGCAAGCGTCTTGGCAAGCGGCGGAGGGAAGCTTCGTCGAGATCAAAAGGGCGGTTGGTGGCTACCATGATGAAAGCGTTCGTGTCCGTCATACCGTCCCATTCTCGCAGGAACTGGTTGATGAGTTCGCGGTGTGTGGTCCGGTTACCAGCACCACCTCGAGAGCCGAGGATCGCATCTGCTTCGTCGATAAAGACGATGCAGGGAGTCAATTTCTTGGCTAGGGTGAAGATTGCCCGTATGTTCTTCTCGCCTTCGCCGACATACATGTCATACACGTCTGAGCCGCTGACTTCAAGGACCGTAGCGCCGCTCTCTTTGGCGACGGCTTTGGCAAGAAGGGTCTTGCCTGTGCCTGGGGGGCCGTAAAGGAGTAGACCGGGGATGCGGTCGGTAGCGAGAACGCCGTAAGTGAAGGCATCAGGGCGTACGAGGGAGAGAGAAGTGAGTGTCTTGAGGGCTTCGATGGTATCAGGGGTGGCTCGGACGTCGGCGAATGTGGTTCGAATATTCTCAGGATCGACTACGCCGTGAAGGAGCTTCTTCTCGTGCGAGTTGCACGTCCTCCGCAACTTCTTCATTCGCTCATCGATGTCTACAGATGATGGTCCGTCCTTTTTAAAAGGGCCGTTCCCCTTTTTCTCCTTGTTCTTTTCCTCCTCCCTTTCCTTCTCCACCCATTTGAACTTTGAGTTGTCGCTTATATCTATGATTGTGAGTGCTTGCTCGACATCTTCGACAGCCATCTCTTGGTTCTCGTGTAACAGGCCTAACGCGAGGGTAGCAACCCTGTGCACGCGATCCATAGACCATATACTCTCCTCCAAGCCACATACGAAGATAATGCCGCTATCTATCGCGGACTGCAGGTTGGTGGTCGTCGATATAGTATGAATCTGAGAAGGATTGGGCGTAATCCGAGATAGCATGTCTTGGAGATGACGGATATTGATGTCCTGCAGCCGTACTTTGGCCTTTTCTGCAAAATATTTTGCCGACGGGGCTGTTGAGGGCGTTACGATAGTCCTTGTTGATCCATTTCCTTGCTCTGATTGCACATGACGAATGCCTGATTTGGACAAGGAAGGGATAAGGTCCTTAGCAGACGTCGTACCTACAATGACAATTCGTTGACCCTCTTGTCGCCTTCGCTGCACAATTTCGTGAAGCACGTCGAGGATCTGATGCCCGTTTCGTGTCAGGCTTATTTCCAGGTAGTCTCTGACCACAATGAGAACGTTCTTCGGCTGAGGATCGACGTCTGATGCTGGCACGACTGCAGGCTGTTCATCCTTTGTTCCTTGCTTCACGGCCGGGCTCTCATCGCCTATCGCAGAATCTTCTGGGTTTTGCAAAGTCTCCGGGGTTTTCGTTGCGACTGCTCGCTTCATATCGGAAGCGTTGAGCAGCGTCTCGAAGAGTAAAGAAGTCTTTGTATTGATCGTCATATCCGGTGCCTCTAACACTTTCAGTACCGAAGGTCTGGCCGAACCAGCACTGGAGGACTGTGGGGTTTTTGCGGCGGGAGGTGTAAGGAACGAGCCTAGATTTCTGAATATGTCGGAGAAATTCCCTGAGAATTGCGCAATTGGCACGATGCCCACACTAGACCTGGGGAATGTGGTGGGTGTGGGCTGCCTGCTATCGTACGCTTCCTCTGCCTCGTCCATTTCCTCTTCCTCATCTGGATACTCATTCTCTTGCGGCCCGCGCATTGTTGTTGTGAGATACGCTTCGTAACCCAAAGCACTCAATGTGTTACCACTGGAATCTTTAAAATCGGGTATGTATCTTCCCCCAATCTCCGCAATATCTTGAGCATCCAGACGGATAACGTCTGCCTCGAATAAAGATGCGACATGATTAATCAGACCTTCAAGGAAGTATGTGCCACCGTCCTGCGGACATTGAAGAATCAGATGTGATCTTGCAGCAGCGGCATTTGCGTCATGGGAAGGTCGGAGACCTGCCGACACGGTCGCTATAATTTCCTTCAGGACAGCCTCGTCGACTGTGTAGATTGGGTTGGTGGCCGATTGCTCCGAAGTCGAGTCGCTTTCTGGAAGTTTTGTAGGTGAATCGACAGGCTGTGGCACGCTTTCCGGGTCTGATTGCTGACGAAGATTGGATTGAGATTCAATTGACGGAGAGGTGTCGGCAGGGCCTCCATCTTCCAAGCGGGTTCCATCTCCAGTCTGACTGCCGACTTCTCGGAGACGAACGTTCCTATCGAAGAACCATTGCGGCAATTGCGGTGGAGGGATCTCTTTCTTCCGGAGATTCCTGCTGGCTCTGCGCGACGCAGATCCGTAGCCACTTCTATCTTTAGGGCTTGAGGGATTTGGTGAGGACCCTCCTGGACTTTCTGCTACCTCCTCGTTTTCGGGTACAGCGACTTCATCCTTCGAGATTGCGGGAAGGTCCTCAGCGACATTGATCCACACAGCTTCTGGCGGCTGTGCCTTTCCCGGGGGATCATCTTCATGTGCTCTACCGTGTGAAATGCGAAAGGAGCATCGAGGAATGGGATAGCGGCGACCACCGAGAATTCGACAACTTAGAGGCTTAGATCTTCTAGCGACTGCCCTGAGAGCTTGCCAGGCTGGAGCGTGCATGAAGCCAGGAAACGCCTCGAATGTATTGTACGTGGATAGCCTCGAAGTTGATGTTCAAGTACCCAGGCTAGCGCGCCGTAGGCGCTAGTCCGGAGCGGCGGTAAGTATCTCCGATTAACGCTGTTACTGTACTTGAGACTGAATAAGGTGCTCTACCATCTTGCTCAGTGTTCTTCTGTGACTTCTTTGCCTATCCAGTAACTCGGAAGCGTGTATTCGCCTTGAATCCGGAGATTTTCATCGATATGGTGCCTTTCAGCCCCACAGAAGTGGAGGTGCACGACCGCAAGCCGACGCGATCCATCCGAGTCTCTTCGAGAGATAAACCAAGCGTTCACCATAGACCTGAGGATAGATCTGTATTTTCTTATGGCGCCCAACGTTACTGGACATGAAAGTCCTCATACATACAGTGGTCTTGGTATCCTCATTGCGTCGCCAAAACCAGCGTGCTTGGGGCTCGTTACAGCAGTCCTAGATAGCCGACAGCGTGTTTCATTAAGACGCCTCTAGGACAGTGTAGGTCAAGGTGCATCGAATGACATCGTATTGGCTTCAAATCTTTGGAGCCCATCAGTCAGTTGGCTGCCTCTCATGTCCTTGCTAAGCTCGTATGTTGTTAGGACCTCACACGACATGCAAAATTGGCAATCGCCCCCAATGCACGCATGGAATTGGGGAACAAAATCGGTAGATATATCTCTATGTCGTCGTGTCAATGTATCACAGACTTGAATATCTCATACATGCCTGTGTTAGCCTGCCTGTCTACCGCTGCGCACAACAAGCTCCGCAACTCTGAGCTTGGCAGGCTTCGACGAACAGTACCGACAGCAGCCTTTCCTTCCAAGATCCCTTCTTTCTCTCTTGTATCGAGTCTAGAGACAAATCTACTCGATTTTGCGCGATGCCGAGGAACTTCGTCGACAGTAGCGCTACAAGCGTACAAAGCCGCCTGCGCTACTCTTGATCTCACACGTTCCAAAGTGGTATATGCCTTCCTTGTTCGGCTATTGCTTACCCCAGATCTCAAACCACTAGTGGTCTGTCGAGGACAGTGCCTTCCTTGGCGCATTTGACGTCTCCGTTTCAACGGTCCGAGCCTCAGAGGCTGGGTCATCCCACTTAGGCGATGCAATGGGCGCATAAAGTGGAGCCGTTCCCAAGAGGCTTAGTATTCGTCTCCCATCTTCGTCTTCCCGTTTCGACCCGTCCAGGCCACTGCCACCATGGTCTCGTCCGCATGTACGGAATCAGAAACACATATGATGCTCGAGGCTTCGCGCTTGGCCCTTAGTTCTACGCGTCAAAAGACTCTACAGCAGAGACCGTTGCTATATGTCTTCTGGCATGCAACGTCAACTGTCAAATGCAAGCGGCTCCCCTATGAAGATCAACATTTGAATTCATCGAGCATGCCCCAAGCATTCAAGGAGTCGAAGCCATGTATCTTCCAGGCCTCACTGCATCATGCATACTTTCCTTTGTCCTTCTTTCCGCTGCTATGCCTGCCAAACATACCTCTCTCGGTGGACGCAGCGGACGATTACAGACTGACGCTGATCTTATCGCCCTATCACCCATACTCGTATTCAATGGTCACCACCAAACAGACCCTAGCCACCTCATCCTAACCCGCCGATCCGTACCAGCGATACCAGTAGGCAACAACTGGTTCATATACTTCGAACGCTATATGTGGGCCGCCCCCATCCAGCCGGCGGTAGAGAATATGCTCGTCTTCTACAACGCCTTGCAAGCAGAGGCAGCGGCACGAGCGGACCAGAACACTGTTTCCGCCTTGACACAGTTCGGTAAGGGCAACCTGCGGCTGGAGATCCTCTGCGAAGGGACCTTGCCGTGGTTCTTCATCGGAACGTTCGCCGAGTGGATGCTACACGTCACCAATCGGGGCTTTGCTGGCCTCTACACAGCCAAGGTCGTCCATGCGGCTACTGGTGTGACGGTCACGATTACTCTTCAGCTTCTGGCGGCAGCTGCGGTTGGGAACTAAGTATGTTGGCCTCATTGGCTCAAGGACAGCTCCTTGAGTATGAGCTATTATGGGCATGCGTGGGAGAAACTCTGAGAGGTAGTGGGGGCTAGCAAGGATGCCCAAGGTTGACCGAGACCTGAATGACAGTTTCGAAAGCGGCCGTCGAGATGAGACTCCGACCATTCTGGGACCCGGGGGCGATTTTGCAGTATTGAGATGAGGAACAGTCACTAAATAGACCAGTCAATCTGTTGCTTCATCGTAGGCCGGTATTGTCAACTGATCTATCCAATGCTGACCTTCCGATGCACTGGACACGAGATGCATTACTGTCCTGGCACCCGAGGCTTTTGTTTTGCAACGAATAGTAGACATCTATGTCAACAAGCGAGTCAAGACAACTTCACGTCTCCAGCTCGTGTCATCGCCGAATGCATATTGCAGAAGGAGATCAATTCTTGCTCTGACTTCCATATTTCCGAGATCATCAACTGCACGCACTCATAATCACTACAGGCATAATCATCCCACAACCCCCATACCTAAAGCCCCAAGCTCTCATCCTCCCCCACATGCCATCCTAGACATCAATCCCCTCCACCGTCACCCCCTTATTCCAAGAATACTGCAACCCCCTCGCCACCTCCACCGCCGCCTCATGACTCACCATCGCCGCCACCAAATACAAACTCGCATCCAACCCCGACGTCACACCCCCACTGGTAATCAGCCTCAGCCCCCCCAACCGCAACTGCGCCCTCCGCGCATTACTCTCCCTCCGCCTCACACTCTCCTTCCACGCATTGCTCCCCTTGCGCGCAATACTCTTCCTCCGCCCATCCGGACGCTTCGACAGTATAAACGGGTTCTCCTCCAACTTCTCCCCCAGCTCGAACCGCGCATTGCAGACCACGTAATTCTCCTCCATGACATCCGTCTGCTCCAATTCCCCCTTGCGCGCCGCGTCTTGGCACAGGATCTCCAGCTTCGTGTACCAATCCGGATGGGTCGTCGCAGCCAAGCCCTGCAGCACGCCGACCTGCGCGAGCAAGAGGCTGCCGGTGCCGATGCTGAGGAGGGTGCGCTCCTTGGAGGGGTCGTGCACCTGGAGGGCGGTGAAGGCGGTGATTAGAGGGAGGGGTTCGGGGGCGGGGGTTTGGGAAAGGAGGGATTCGATGGCGGGGCCGCCGGGGATGATGAGGATGTCGTAGTCGGCGATGTTGGCGTGGGCGTCGGCGTAGTTGGTGTCGGCTTTGACGGTGAGGGAGGAGGAGGAGGTGACTCCGGGGGAGGAGGCGGCGATGGTGCATTCGAAGGCGGCGGTGTCTGGGGATGTGTTAGTGGTGTGAGTTGGGGGCGAGGTGGTGAGGGGGGGGGAGAGGGGGCTTACTGGGGTCGTTGAGCTTGTGGCGGGCGTTGCTGAGGACTTCGAGGGGGCCGCAGAGTTCTTGGGCGCCGAAGGAGGGGTGCAGTGCGAAGAGGACTTGGATCACGTCCGTGGTGTCGTCGTCGAAGGACTCGGAGGTGGGCGTCTCGGCGATTGCACTCATCTCGGCGACTTGGTTGCTGTTGGTTTCAAATGGATTGTTGTCGTTTAATGTGGTGGATGGGTTTAAGTATTTGGTAAGACAGCTCAAGTCTTGTTGTAGGGCCACGGGGTAGGCGTTCCTAGGGTCCTTCCCCGTGGGGTGTGAGTGCGGGGTGGAGATCTTTCCCCGGACAACATCTACTTGCATGAGTTCGAATTGTAGCCTACTTTACTTTACTATGGAGATGAACTCTCTTCTGGGAGCTACATTCGTAGATGCTTCGAGCACCATGCAATACCGTATCTGATCCCAATGACAATCGCTGCGTAACATCATGCCCGCACCGAATGATATATGTCTTAAGGAAAAATCCCGCTTCACCATCACGACAGCTGAGACTTCTCCTCAGCTTTCTTCTCACCCTTGCCATCCCCTTTCCCAAAGTATGGTAGGTTGTTCTTCATCTCCCCCATATTCGGAAATTTCTTCGGTAACGAGGGCGTGTACTTGTTCAGCAGCCCCTGAGCGAATTTCGGAGTCAGCATTCCTTAAGTCGTTAAACAAAGAGGTCTCGGAAGTGGATGCTGCTAAGACATGTTGAACGCCTCTTGGAACCCTAAGGAAAGGGTATAAGATGCTCGGAGAGTTACTTACCTGCTGCGTCTTCTGTTTCACCTCCTGCTCCATCCTGTCTGCCTCTGCGTCCGCCTCTTTGTCGTCGGTATTGTCTTCTCCCTCTGTCTTCTCCTTGGGCTCTTTACCCACGATCTTCCCATCTGGTCCGTAGATGGCCTTCTGTCCTGCCGCCTTTGCTTCCTCGACGTATGTCTTTTTCTCTTCTTCCTCGTCCATCTGCTTCAATGTTTCTTGTTCGCGCTTCACAGCTTCGTGATCTAGATCCTCGAAGCCAATTTGCGATAGAATCGACCCAACCAAGTACCTGTACCGTAGGTGCCCGCTTACCGTCTCACTAACATCGACATTTTCCACGCTCGGTAGGCCCTCGATCTTCTGTAACCCCGCGATACCATACTGTACGCTCGAGGTACGGTATAAAAAGCCAAGAACATAGTCGTTCTGACTATACACGTTGACGAGCCGACTGGCAACTACACTGCGCATCTCACGCCAATCACTTGAAGTACTCGGCGTCGGCGCGCCGACAAGCACGACTGACTCGACCAGGCCGAAGGCGTGGCGTTTAGCAAGCGACATCAGGCACGAGTATATCACTCTTGCGCCCAGGGAGTAGCCGATCAGCGTGACGGGACGCTCGCCTTGTGCCTTATTTATCAGCGCATCAGCGAGCACCTCCCCAGCCTTGTCCGCACGGCTTTTGGCAATGCTGAACGGGTTGTCAACGACCCTTGAGATTTTAAGTAACCCAAGGGGCCAGAAAGCGCTGGCAAGCTCGGCGAAAATAGTGTGCTTGATGAGTTCGCTTTTCGCGGCACCCCAGGCAGCGCTGGAGACCATAGTTGTCATGCTGTTGCCCAGGTTCATAAGGGCTTCAAGTTCCCATCTCAAAGCGAAGACTTCAGAGCCAGAGCCTAGGACACGCCAGGGGGTGAGGACCTCGTCCTTGGAGGTAAGCCAGCCAGTTATGCCAATTGTGACACGCAGGCGGCGGGTGGCCGGGTCGTCCACGGCATCTGCTTCTGAGCCTTTCAAGTGCTTGCCATCGAGGCTTTTGCGCTTGTGGGGTGAGTCGATTGCCTCGTCTTCAGGTTGTGAGAGAGGATTTGGAATCTGTGCAGAATCTTTCTCACCATCACCCTTCTCTTCCAATTTCTTGCGAGACGCCTCGCTGGCTTTCACATCAATATCTTTTAGGCCTTCAGGAACAGGGAGAAAAGCGAAGTCCGACACTTCGCGCGCGTAGTTGTCCATCATCTCGCCCGTCATCTTCCCTCCGTATGCGCCGAACAGCCCTCCCACAATCAGTGTGCTACCTGCTACACTTCCCAAATAGCCTGCAGCAGCCGTCGCTCCGAGGCCCAATCCTCCCATCACACTACCAACACCGGCTGCTACCAGAGGTGCAGCCAGTCCTCCCGTGACTCCGATCACGGCGGCGCCAGCAACAGAAGCTAGACCAACTTTCCACTTTCGGGAACTCTTATTTTCTTCCGCCTTTTTCTGCGTTTCTGACTCGCCGGACATATGCTTCGCCGCCTCGAGCAGGCCTTTGGCAACCTTCTCTTCATCTTCTGTAAGAACGGTAAGTGAGAGGTGGAACGAGGAGGTCATATAGAGCATAAGAACGCGCGAGAGTGATGTATAGTGCTCAAGGGAGAGCAAAAGAAGGAGGGTCGAGTGTAGTATGAGTATCTTTTTACTCTCTTCCAATTCGGCCAGTGGTGTAGCTACAGGCGGGAAATGACGCCGCAGTGTCTCATCGGCAGCATGCTTGGGTGTCCTTGAAGTATCGGATGGTACAGAATTGATCTTGCTGTCTGGGGGTGCGTGTTGCGTTCCTTTCGGTGCTTTTGCTTGCTCCAGGTGCATCGAAGCTTCCTCTTTCGAGTTGACAATCGAGCCAACTCTTTGTATGACGGTGAGCCTCCAGGTATCGATAAATTGCAAAGCAGCTTGTTTCATCACTCGCGTGTGAGGATCACCAAGCTCCTTGTTCAATTGCTCCCTCAGCTTCCGTTCTTTGTCGTGTTTGGCAACGTCGGTCGTACCAGGGTCGATGTCCGGGTTCATTATCTTGTCATCCTCTGATAGAAGATCTTTGGGCGCTTCAGGGGTTGAGCGCGATCCAAGCTAAGAATGTCAGAGAGCAACGAGTAAAGGTTTGTGGTAGAGCATACGGCGGCATCGTAGCTTGTCTCGATGGTCTTCCGCATGGCAGCCGTGATGCTGGCGATGAAGAGAGTCAGCTCTCCGCGTTGACTCTCGTCAAGTATGCTTGTGAGCGACTCTTCTTCGTTATGACGCTGCTTCGGGTCCCCCTCATGGGAGGACCACGGCATGTTCTTAAACATATTGGCGGTCTGTTCGTGCCTTCGTTCCTCAAGATTTCAAATGACCTTATGGAGCTTGACAGATCCTCGACCCTACCAATGGGTTTTTAGTATCTATCTTTGTTCGGAGTACCAATGCGTCAGACGAAATTGAACGTCTTAACAAAACACTCTCGATCCTCCGCAGCTCGAAATAGTAAAAGTATGACGTCAAAGTCTTATCGCACTTCATGCAAGGTTTCAACCCCAAAGAAAGCCCTAAACCTGAAGCTCCTAACAACCCATGCATCATCCAATCTTCAAGAAAGGTAGTGTTACTAATATTGGCGATACTTCTAGGAGAGCCGGCGAAACAGAATTTGTCAATCCAGAAATCGAAACCATCGATCAATCTGCAGGGCTTGATTGGGCGCGAGAGGTCTGAGCCTCAAAGTCGGTAAAGCATCTTTCTTGCAACGCAAAAGTACCAAAATACTATTAAGAAAGAGGAAGTTTTTGTGGGTTCGGTAGTTTCAAGAATAATGAAGTACTGAGCTTGAGACATCATATAAATGATGCAAGAACCGTCGTAACAAAACGTACTCAGTCCGCTAAGGTGGACAGCAAAGAGGAATTCGCGAGCCCATTTTATGCTAAAACGAACGACAAAATCCATTCTTTGCAAGTAATCGTCTATCGTCGGGCCAAAACTCCCAACGATTCTCCGTCGAAGCGTTGCCTCATCACCTAGGAGCCTTGACTCTGGTGAAAGTGGCTTCAGGAGCGTAATTTATGTCATCACCTTTTGCGCCAATAGAAGGACATTTTAGGGGACACAGAGTAATGAGAGAGGGCTAGAGGAGAAGTACGTATGTTGTGAAGACTGCTTGACTCGACTGATGCTGCCATCAATCAATATTGATGTTCTTAGCGATCCACTAATGTGTCTTGGTAAGTGATGAATTGGAGGACGAGCTGCAACCTTGAGACCCTCTGTAAACCATAGTGTGAATTGATAAGCCGAGGCCATAGACAGAGCTCAACCTTCGGGCTGTTGGTCAATTGCAACGCAAAACTCACATGGCTGCTATTGCGGCGAAGGTTGACGCATGATATCTATGGCAGCTTTCTCGTTCCCGCAAACTTCCACGAGTTCTGGTTTCCCATCAGCCGATCCGTCTCTGCTTTTAACCCAGCCTCCTCCGATTCCCTGAAGTTCTCAGATTTCCCCTTGAACAAATCAATCTTCTTGTTTGGATCAGCAGTATACTTCTTGAGCCGGGGTCTTGTCATTCCCTTTGTGAGATGCTGGATAAGGTCATCGATGGAGCGTATAGCTGGATGGATGTTGGTCTGGTCATCGGCTCTATGCCAGACACATCGACATTGATTACATCTGATGACCTTGAACCGCACATTCTCCAGGCCACGGACCTCGCGCAGCGCGTGCCATGCGACGGGAGGGCCACGATCACCCACCAAGAGATCGATGGAGAGCGATCGCAAATTCTGGCAGGTCTTGAGTAGTCGGAATGCCGTCTTAGGATCCTTGCCAGAGTAGGAGAACTCCAGCGCCGTGAGGTTTTGGCGGCGGGCATATCCGATGTTCTTCAGGAACGAGTAGAGCATACTGGTATCCAGGATAGTGATGTAGGTCTCGCGATAGAAGATATGGAAGGCCTCAAGGTAAGTTTGCTTGGACACTAGGAGGATTGCCAAAATGCCTGCGCCTGGTGGCCATTCGCTGGTCCACTGCAACATGGTTGCTGGCACCTTGCCGTGCGCCAGGACAAGTCTGTAAATGCGATCGCGGATTTCTGGAGGGAAGGGCAGGTGCTTCCCCGTCGCGTGTGTCACAGGCTGCATCTTGATCTTCTGCAAGGTGGAAGGCTTTCGAACAGGCATAGCTGTAGTAGACGGATGGTTGGATGCCGACGCTGGGAGGACGAGGCTGTTGTTGCTTCCTGTGAATACCCGTGTAAGCATGGTAGTGCCGAACTGACGTTCCGTGGTACTGTTTTGCTTACTGATATATGTATCTGTGTGGATATGGCACCCGGCTGGGTACAGCGCAGGAAGTAGTGACCGTCTCCGCCTGTAGACTTTTGAAAAGCCCTCTGCCCAGACTGGACGAGGGCTTCAAGGAATGACGAGTTAAAGCTCAAGCGTGAAGCGAATATGACCGTTAGCGTATGAAAGTGAGTTGTATGTTGATCTTGAGGCTGTTGACAACTCGAAGCCGTAGCAACGCCTTTACGTGTTTTCGCCTAAGCTCGGAACAGTGACTAGCATCACTCATTGCTATCTTAACACTTCTTCAAGCGGTAAATGAAATTGTCGAGGCCTTGTGATTTGATGATGGCAGCATGAGAGATATCGAAATCAAGGCACGGGGACATCGGCTACGGTATCGTCAAGAAATACACCAAAGCTCAGAAAGCTTCGCAACATGATATTTACAGCTGATGCAGCTTACCTGCTTCGAATCTGATGCTGGCTGTCCTCGGTACACCATCAAGAGAACACTTTATAGACATTCTTCCCCACGTCTCACTGCTCTCGAAGCAACGAGTTCTTCTGTTAGCCTAGTACTTTACTCCTCATATCAGGTCCTCTTCCTCCCCGTTCTTCTGCCCATTCGTTTGAATCTCACCATCTTGCTGTTCCTCGTTATCTCTGGTATCTTTGTTCCCACCTTTACTCCCACCACGATTCCTGCCCGAGCGCTGGTAGAACTCGTCGAGGACCTTCTTTGGTATACGATTGAGCAATTCCTTAGGGTATATACGAAGCAGGCTCCATGCAAGGTCGATAGACTCGTAGATGGTCCGAGACTCGTAGGCTGATTGGGAGATGAAGGTTCTCTCGAACTTGTCCAGAAACTCAAGCGAAAGCTTGTCCTCTGATGACAAAGCTTCTTCTCCCACAACCGCTTTCATAGCCGCTAGAGAGTCATCAGTATCGCCTGAATGCCTACGCTAGGTGACGTTTACGAACCGGCATCTCGACCAATGGCATATTTGGCATACAATTGGTTGGACACATCTCCGTGATCCTTCCTTGTGTGGCCCTCGCCAATAGCAGACTTCATGAGACGGGACAATGATGGTAGAACATTGATCGGCGGATAGATACCCTTGTTGTGTAATTGGCGGTCGACGAATATCTGACCCTCGGTAATATACCCTGTTAGATCAGGGATAGGATGTGTGATATCTAGAACATCCGTCAGCAACACCGAGAAGGGCCGACGCTGCAACATCGTACCGTCATTTGGCATGGTAAGAATGGGAATCTGTGTAATCGAGCCATTGCGCCCTTGGACACGACCAGCGCGCTCATATATGGTTGACAGGTCAGTGTACATATAGCCGGGATAACCGCGACGTCCAGGTACTTCTTCTCGTGCAGCAGAGACCTCTCGAAGAGCATCGCAATATGCTGTTAGATCAGTGAGAATCACTAAGACGTGTTTTTCGAGTTGGTAAGCGTAGTATTCAGCCGTTGTCAGAGCTAGACGAGGGGTGATGATGCGCTCGATTCTGTGCATTGTCAGCTGTCGCGCTTGAGTAGAATTCGATCGGCATACGTAGGATCGTTGGCCAAGTTCAAGAACAAGGTGACTTTCTCCATGCTACCGTTCTCCTCAAAATCTCTGGTGAAGAATCGACTGGTTTCCATGTTGACACCCATGGCTGCGAAGACAATCGAAAAGTTCTCTTCGTGACCGTCATGGACATCTTTGGTAGGCTTGTTGACCAAACCAGCTTGGCGACATATCTGGGCGGCAATTTCGTTGTGAGGTAGACCGGCAGCCGAGAAGATAGGAATCTTTTGCCCGCGAGCAATGGAATTCATCGCATCTATAGCGGATATACCAGTCGCAATCATCTCTTCAGGGTAGACCTGGCTAGAACTTAGCTACGTTCGGGCCTGAAGGGTAGCACTACGTACCCTCGAGTACGGGTTGATTGGGCTCCCGTTGATATCGAGGTAGTCTTCCGCAAGGACCTTCGGGCCCTTATCTATGGCTCGCCCCGATCCGTCGAAGACACGTCCAAGCATGTCCTCTGAGACTCCCAGCTTCAAGCTGTGCCCGGTAAACTCGACTTTTGTCTGCACGCAATCAGCGATCGTCTCGCTCCCCTTCCTAGGTCCCTCCGTACCTTCTTGACGTCTATGCCTGACGTGCCCTCGAATACCTATGCCTCTTTCAGTATACGCATACGGTTTATATCATAATCGATCTGTCTGTACCTGGACCACAGCACGGTTTCCTAAAAACAACTGAATCAGAAAGGTGACAAGCATTGCTCCGAAGCATAGCAAACCCACCTCGTGCTTCCAACACCTGTCCTGATCTCTCGGTGCCATCTGGAAGTGTGAGGGACACGATTTCATTGAACCTTGGGAATTTGACCTGCAAGATATTGTGTCAGCCTCCGAGCCTCCAGTACGAATTCAAGAAGATCTAACATTCTCAAGTATGACTAGAGGACCGTTGACACCACCAATGGTATTGTAGCGGATTCGAGGATGTATAGTGGTCATACGTGGGTCTGAACTACCGCCCGACATAGCTGATAATGGGGGCTTTGGACCCGATTACTTGTGAGTAAGGTCGAGGCTGCAGCGGATCAGCTATACCTAATCTCGAGCTGGACAGGTAAGTGGTTTCGCCGCAGACATGGATGATCCTCTGATGTTCGAGCTACGCCCGCTTGCCCAATTACAGCCCTCTCTTCAACGATACTAAGCTAGCCAAATATTACAGCGATATGTTACAGGTCTCCAAATTGGTCGTCTAGGTGCAGCTGCTCTCAGGACAGGACAAATGGCACGGCGCTGGTATATTGAATCTCGAGAGAAGTCAGCAGACTCATTATCATCATATATTCGACAATCTAAAGATGTTATCTACAGCGCGAGTAAAGTCACCCTAAAGTGAACGCTGGGAACGTCGCTATAAAGGAGTGAATATTGCAGCTGCTTCGTAACCCATAGTATAGTTTCGTAGCGCCTACATGGGTATTGGGGAGCTACTAAGGTACGCGATGCGATCATGTGCAACGCAATATCTACATTCCATCTTCCATCTCTTTAATCTTGAAGGCTGAGCATGCACGGAGTTGAGGTTACCGGAAATCGGACCTATCACAGAATGAATATGTCAGTCCGTAGCTGGAGATAAACGTTTAGAAGTGTATCTAGTGACCAAGAGGTATCAGACATCCAAGGAAGATTGCCGCCCATGAAACCGGCGACTTAAAGGTTCATGCACCGGCTCGCGTGAAAACTGCGAATGTGGAATGTGTTTCATCATAGAAAACGTGATGGGGAAGGCGTGCAAGGGTGCTTACGACTGCTGTCATTCCGAAGAGCTCAAGCTCTCCGGAGTTGTGGTTACGTATCAAACGTAGAGTGGAACATCGGACCTGCGAGCCGATGAAGGTTAGCCACGATCCTATCAAAGGGTAAGAACAGCTATGAAGGTAGCTTAATTTGATAGGGTCAGACAAAGTATACTGGCAAGTAGCAGATCACCCGGCGAAGGGGATCCGGAAGAAGTCTCTTCAAGGTCGACTCAGTTGGGAAAAGAAGACTTTGGTGTGTTGTCATCTTTCCGGGGGAGGGCGATAAAACAGGGCAGCTGTAGATTGCTTACCTCGTGCAATTCAAAAAGTAGCTGTGAAGCGCTCAGCTGATGCTGCAGCATTTTGGGAATCAATATGGTCCATCATGATTATTCGAGGCTCAAGCACGAGGTGTGGGAGAAGGGAAAAATTAAAGCTTTTCAGTGCGCGGTAAAACTTCGGAGCAATCCGGCTAGCGCTCCAATTGAAGCCTTGAGCTTTGGCTGGGATCGCCGACCAGAGTCGACCAGCGTCGCTGTCGACGGTGACACTGCCACCTCGCGATGCTGACTCCTTCGCTGCTCTGAATTATTGCATCTACCCTTTTTTCCAACGCTGTATTCTGAATCCACCATCACCTTGATCTCCGTTCCTGCCGCTCCGATCTCTTTGCTCATTCTCGGCCAGCCTCCTCCACCATCGCCGGCGGACCCCACAGCCACCATAAGGAAAGACCCACTTGTTCAAGCTCCTGTAATACAAAGCCCAGGACACTACCGGCCGCAACTCGAAGGCCGGGCAAGTCAGTGCCGACTTGCACCTCTCCGGTCGTGGCCGCCTTTTTGAGTAACCGTTGCGACACATCAATTTTGCGGAGCGATTCGCTGTATTCTGAATTAGCGCACAGCGAGGGAGCCAACTGCATCTCATGGAATACCTTACGACTGAGTGAGTATGCTAAGGAGGCTCATTCGATCGGGTTTGTAGTTTGGCACCCTCGCTAGGTCCAGTCCGTTATCGCTCGGACTCGGGACCTCGCAACTCAGATTAGAAGAGAGAGGTACGGGACGCGCAATTGGGAAACGAAGCTCAGTTCAGCAGTCTACACTCTGTGGTCGCGCGCGGTGCAGTCACGGTGGAAGCCTCCTCGGGGTTGAGCCTTGACAATGATGGCAAGTATGGCACAGCCTTTTGCGCAACATCCCCCTGGCATGGCGGTTCATGGTGGTCATCCAATGATACAAGGTCATCCGTCAAATCAGGGTATACCGGGTGGAGGACAGCCTGGAATATCGATGGCCCAGCAAATGCACCCCGGGGTCGTTGGGCAGGGAGGTCCACAAGTCAGCCAAGCAGGTCCAATGATGGCTGGTATGATGCCAGGCGGTGGGCCGCCTGGAGTTACTGGAGGTCCAAGTGCGCACGCTCAGGCACACCTGAATCCGGGTCATCAGGGACCGATGTATCAGAACCAGCAGCAAATGTGTAAGTCAAATCACGTTTAAATTTTTTCCTTATGTTTCTTTTCATTGGCAAAATAGGGGCAGTGTCGATGAGGTACTGTTTTCGTTCCAAAAAGCTAGCATCAAAACATCAACTTCCAGCTTGTTGATGATCTTCTTGCTCTTATTTCTTGACAATGGTCCTTAATATTGTGGAGCCTTGAGCTCGATTGGGACTGCTGAAGACTCAAATTACACTTCACTATGATTTCCCTCGGCGTATATTCGGTTCCTTCACTGGCACTGAAGCTGACCGTGATGACAGTGCAAAATACCCCACAACATCTACAAGCACAGCAGCAAGCTCGACACCTTCAACAACAGCAAATGATGCTACAACAGCGGCAGATGGCCCAGCAACATCAGCAGAATGGTGGTATGCCTGGTCATCCGATGAATCACCCGCAATATGTAGGAATGCAGGGTAACCCTCCCATGCGCGGAGTTCCCCTACCTGCCCATTTACAGCATTCACAACAACAACAACAAGTCCACCAGGCGAGGTTGCAGCAGCACGCTCAGCAACAAGCGCAACAAGCGCACCAACAAGCCCAACTGCAGCATCAGCAACAACAACAACATGCCGCCCAACAACAGCACCAAGCGCAACAGCAAGCGACAGCCCAGCAGATGGCTATGCAGCAGCAGGTGGTTAGCCAAGCAGGATCATCTCAGGGTCAACCAACCCCTCAAACTCCGTCGAGAAGTCATTCCCAAGCCCCAAACGGACAAGATGCTCAAAGCGTCGCGGCTCAACAGCAGGCCCAGATGCAACAGCAGCAACAGCAACAGCAACAGCAACAGCAACAGCAACAGCAACAGCAACAGCAACAGCAGCAACAGCAGCAGCAGCAGTCTCAAGCCCAAGCCCAAGCCCAAGCCCAAGCCCAAGCCCAAGCACAAGCTCAAGCTCAAGCCCAAGCCCAAGCCCAAGCCCAAGCCCAAGCCCAAGCCCAGCAACAGCAGAATACCCCACAACAACAACACCAGCAACTTCAACAACAGCAACAGCAAGTTCAGCAAGCTCAGCAGCAGACACAACAGCAAGCGCAACAGCGAGCACACGCAGCCGCCACGATGCAACCGAGGATGCAAGGCCATTTGCAGAGTGGGGGGTTTCTGGTAAAGCTATTCACATTCGCAGACTATCTGGGCCAATTCTCGGTAAGCTTTCCCAAGAGGCAAAGTGACGACGGAGAACTGATTTTGCTCGCCCAGACAAGGAAAGAACCTAACAGTCAAAACTATTGGCAATCTTTCGTGGACCGGTTCTTCTCCCAGACTGGGGTACTTCGGACTCAGCTGTGGTGTGCTTCAGACCAATCAACCAAGAAATACGAAATCGCGAATCCGGTCCTGGCGAGGTATTACTGGACTCATTTCGAGAGCGGGTTCCAGAATATTCAGATGACATTGGAACAAATCGTCGAAAAGGATCTCCCCAATGGTGGTCATTTTGTTGAGTGTTCAAGGTGTACTTTCTTCAATTGGATGAAAGATGGGCACGTAGTACGTTTGACCCTATCTACCTTATCTGTAATGTACTAATGTATGGCAGGTTGTCTCGACTGGCAGATTGGGAGCCCAATTCGACCCTCAGGGCAAGATCGACATTCTGGATCTAGCTACCAATGAGCATAACGAGCTTGTACCCAGGGCAAAGCTCGTACAGTCTGCACAAGGGTCGCCGGAAATGAAGCAATCACCAAATGCAACCAAAAATGCTAAGCGAGCGTCCCAGCAGAGGCAGAAACAACAACTACAGATCCCGCAGGATCATTCCCCTCAGACGTCGGTCCCAAAATCTATGCTCACCGATTGGGGTACTACTGCAGATGTCTCACGGGTCTTAGAGGTAGAGACCTCTACGTGCAACATCTAAGATAAGCCTTACTGATTGATTGATACAGGTAGCTGAGACAATGACGATACTAGGCCCGCTATGCAGCTACTCCCAGAAACATCCCGAGCTCTCCGCGCGCGAAGCCCTGAATCTGCTCACCACTCAGATACAGGCTCAGCCCCACCAATTTCACAGTGCGAATCTCCACCCGCACCCTGGTCATCCTCTGAATAATCCTGCTCTTCAACAACCTCTCCCTAATCACTTCGTCTCGCCCGCACCCCCACATCTCGCCCTTCCAATGTCGAACGGGGCTTCGCCTGGTACCATACACGCGTCACCAGCCATTCAAAACCAAATGCTTCAGCACCATCTCCATGGCACACCACAGCAAACCCATCAGCTTCTTGGCCAAGCCCCGACAAGCGTGGGCATGGTGACGACGCAAAGTCAGCAAGGTACCAATACCAGCGGCGGAGGTAGCCAAGGCACCAGTGCAAACGCCAGTCCCAATGTCACGAACAAAAGACGGCGACCCAGTGCCGTCAAGGTGGAAGGTGAGGACACCACCGAAATAAATGGGACTGGGCCGCAGAATAAGGTCAAGGCAAGCTCAAGAGTAGGTGTAAAGAGACAGAAGGCGAACGGGTGAAAACTCATAGACGAATGGGGTGGCTTCGTGTTACTATCATGCTGGTGTCTGTTTCTCAGCGTTGGCGCTGTTTCATTACGGTCCTGGTTGGAAAGGTCGGTTGGCGATTCGCGGACTGCGATATGGGACGGTTGAGTGAATATGGCTATGTTATGCCGCTCACGACGAGCCATTTGGGAATGAGTTCGAGGCTGCATGTATCGTCGCCACATAGTCGCCTTATGTAATGTCATCGATTGAGATCTGTACTTGATCTAACATCCAACTACTTGCTAGATATGATACTCCACCACCGCTTTCGAATCCCCCACCATGACCCCACCATACGATAAAGCAACCGTGAAAGGGCCACGCCAACCGCTGCACAGATCAACCTGACTCCTTCCTTCCTTCCATCCATCCATCCCTAAGTCCTCCACCGTCTGGAAGAATGGCGCACATCCACTCTCCTCCCAACGCCCATACCCACTCCCAACCCTTCTCCGCCGCCGAACACGGCCACAGCCATGAGATCCTCAACGGCCCCGGCTCCTTCTCCGGGCGCGAACTGCCCATCATCGAAGGCCGAGACTGGGAAGAGCGAGCCTTTACAGTCGGCATCGGTGGGTAGGCTCCCACCTCCGACCCCCAGCATCACACTTCCCTCTCAGCATCTGGGGACCACATACGAAGCATCGGCTAACAGCACATCTCATCCTCGCAGACCCGTCGGCTCCGGCAAAACCGCCCTCATGCTCGCCCTCTGCCTCGCCCTCCGCGACAAGTACTCCATCGCCGCCGTCACCAACGACATCTTCACCCGGTATCCCCCTCCCCCCTCGCTTCCCCCCGAAACTCCTTCCCTCCCCAGCTGACCCTCCCCCCCAAGCGAAGACGCCGACTTCCTAACCACTCACGCCGCCCTCCCCGCCCCGCGCATCACCGCCATCGAAACCGGCGGCTGCCCCCACGCCGCCGTGCGCGAAGACATCTCCGCCAACCTGCACGCCTTGCAAGCCCTGCACCGCCAGTTTCAGACCGATATATTGTTGATTGAGAGCGGGGGGGATAATCTGGCGGCGAATTATAGTAGGGAGCTGGCGGATTTTATTGTTTATGTGATTGATGTCGCGGGCGGGGATAAGGTGCCGAGGAAGGGGGGGCCGGGGATTACGGGGGGGGATGTGTTGGTTGTTAATAAGGTGGGTTTTGGATCTGACTAGGAGCCAGGGGGGGAAAGAGGAAGAAGCAAAAAGGGGATTAAGTGGGGGAGGGGAATGGCTGAGGGGAAGGGGAAGAGGGTTGTGGACGACGGCTGACGTTTTCCGGGGGAGTAGATCGATCTCGCCGAAGCAGTAGGCGCTGATCTAAGCGTCATGGAGAGGGACGCCGCGAGGATGAGGTATTCCCCCCCATCCACTCCTCCCCTCTTATCTCCCATATTCTCTATACAGTATCAACAGCTGACACCAGCCCCAGAGACGGCGGCCCAACAATCTTCGCCGAGGTCAAGAACGGCAAGGGCGTGGACCATATCGTGGGCTTGATACTGAGTGCGTGGAAAGCGAGCGGTGCGTATGAGGTTAGTCGGGAGCGGTGGAAAAGGAATGGTGCGCTGGGTGGGGAGTTGTGAGGAGTTTTGGGCTGTGTGGGTTGAGGTTTTATGAGTTATGATATGGGGGGATGGGTGCAGCGAATGTTGGTGAAGGATACCGGGGTCAGCATACAATAACGGTTTGACGCTTTCCATAGAGGGCGAAAAACCCAGCGGTGCACCATCGCAAAGTCATGAAACCGTTGTTCTATGCTATGCTAAGCGTGCTGGTGAGCTTGAGAAAAGAAGAAAAAAAGAAAAGAACAGCAATCTGCCACCGCCGCTGTCACTGTTACCGCACTCCTTGCAGCATTATTCTTCCCCCTGCCCCTCCTCCTCCTCCTCCACCGGCTCCCCCCGCCTCGTCCCGTCCGCCTGCCAGGCCTCGTGGATGTCAGTTCCCTGCGCGGCGCGTCCCTCCCCTGGAACACAAGTAAATCAGCCATTCATGTAGTACATGCAGACAAACAGACTGGGGTAGAGAGCACTTACAGCCTCTGCCCAGATACGGCTCAGGGTGGACCTTCGGCAGCGTCACCCCCAGGAAACCCTCCCCCTCAGCTCTCTTCCTCCAGTAGATGGTATCGCTCTGCTGCTGCCACGCACGGAGCACCCAGTACTCGCTCTCCATCTGCGAGACGGATGCCGCCAGCCCGTTGCCTGTAGCCGTATACGGCATCAGCTCGCCTGCCGCGTGGACGTTTTTGGCGTTGAGGATGCACTCCGCGTGGTGCTTGTCAGTGGCGCGGGGCACCCACTCGCAGTCGCAGAGCGGACGCGGGTCGGCGGTGATTGCAGGCGTGACGAGGAACTCGAGGATTAGCTGCCCGGCGAGCGCGTCCTCGTGGGCTTCGTTCCAGAGATTGGATAGCTGCAGGGCGTGGCGGAGGAGGCGGTAGAGGTGGTCGATGACGGGGCGGAGGAGGTGGTCGAAGAAGGCGAGGTTGAGGAGGCGCTCGACGCGGGCGGTGAGCTCGGTGTAGTGGGGGTGGGTGCGTGGAAACTGGATGGTGAGGTAGGGCTTCGAGTCGTCGGTCTTGTCGCTCCATTTGGTGGCCCAGAAGAGAGTGTAGTGGCCGGCGCACAGCATTGCGTGGTTGCGCTGGCGGTGGCGTTCGGGGCTCTTCCATCCTGTGCGGTCGACGATGGCGGGACAGAATTGGTGGAAGCGTGAGGGCTCGGAGTTGTGGTCGATGATGCGTTTGAGGAGGAGATCGTCGCTGCCGCAAACGACCCAGTGTGCTTTGTCGTTCAGCATGTGCTGCTTGCTGCAGTAGCGAACGATGCTCTTGGGTCCGCAGCCGAGACATAGGAATTGGTCGGCGTTCCAGTCTGATAGGTGCACCTTGCAGCCTTCGTAGCGGCATTTGAGCAGGTCGCGGTCGTGGCGCCAGATTTCTTCACCGAACATCTCGCAGGACTGGTACTGGCTGAGCTTCATGTTCATATATCCTGGCATCGGTGGAGTGGGGCCGAGGTAGTCAGGATGGCCAGCGCTGACAGAGCGGGCATCAGGGCGAACGCGGACGAACGGCAGGACGTGAGTCAGATCTTCCAGATCATCGAAGTGAACGGCCGGTGCATTGATCATGATGAACTTTTGGTTGACGACAATGGGGCGGTCTAGCATCTCCGCATCCGGTACGGCTTCGGTCGGCGGAGGCTGGTAGCTGGTGGGAAGCTTCTCGAAAATGATGAGGCCAAGGTCCAGCATTTGTTGGTCGGCGCGGGTGTGGGTTGCGTAAGTCCAGGGAAAGCCTTGAAATCCGGCATTAGGGTCCGCTTGTCGCTCGGAGGAGGAACCTGGCTGGGCTAAATTTGCCATTGTGCGGGCTGGAGCAGTGGTAGGAGCTGTATCCGTGGGCTTGGCGATACGTGTAGCTTCAGCTTTCTCGTAGAGGGCTAGTCTTCTGGCTGTCGTCCGTGCCTGGCGGTACAATGAGTTACGATCGGCTACGAACCCGGTGTTGGAAGGTGTAGGTGTAGTTGATCCAGAGGACATGTCATTCGCAGAAGGCTCTCGGACTACCCACTTACCTTTCTCTTCGCGTGACGGACCTTCCCTTGGTGACGAAGGCTCAACCTTTGCTTGTTCGACATTGCTTATGGGTTCAGAGTCTTGTGAGGTTGGTATGATACCGATTGGATCGCCAGTCTCCGCCCCATAGGACGTTGTAGGTTCTGCGACCGCGCCGAGTCTCGTCTCTGGTACAGTAGCAGTTGGCTCGGTAGGAGTATGAGGCAGCGCTGCTGCTGCTGCTGGAAAGTTGGCTCGAGTCGGAGTGGTCGAGGCGCTCCTTGAATTCGTACGCTCTCGGATGAACCTCACGCTATCTCTCCTAGCCCGACGACCCAAAGTCTCCTGGATAGGAGTGATCTCCCCTTCGTCCACACCTGGTGCTGTTTCAAGAAAGGTCAGACTCTGCACGAGCAGTGGTTGAGCCGTTTCAGTAGCTGGCGCCGGTCCTTGATGAGTGAGATCTTGCATTGCTGAAGGATTGACAGACTCAATAGCTGGCGCCAGTCCTTGATGAGTGAGATCTTGCATTGCTGGAGTTTTGACAGACTCAATAGCTGGCGCCGCTTGTTGACGGGTTGGAGACTGCAATACCGAAGAGTCGGCAGGTCGCGTAACTGACGCTGTTTCTTGATGAACTGGTGTCTGCAATGCCGAGGGATCGGCAAATTCAGTGACCGCCACGGCTTCCTGGTGAATGCGAGTCTGCGAGGGCGGAGGATTGAGAAGTTCAGTTGAGGACGCTGTTCCCGATTGGGTGGTATCCTGCAATGCCGAAGCGTCGGTCGACTCAGTAGATGGCGCATCGTCTCGAACGATGGGATGCTGCGATGACGATGAGTCGGTAGATGCTGTAGCTACGGTGACAGTGGCTGGTAGTAAAGAGCGCGAGCTTTGAGTGACAGTGAAGTCTGGGTCGGGTCCACGGCTAGCCTTGTCAGCAGCTACGATGGCCACAAGTTTGGCTCGTTTCCGTTCATTCTCGATTCGCTTCAGATTTGCCGCAACCTCTGGAGTATCTGGTTCTGAGGGGCCGTGGTTTGGTGGTGGGCCACTACTCCCAGCCGCAGGGACAGTCAGTGCCTCCAGATAGTGGATGTTTACTCCGGCTTCGGCACTCTTCGCAACTCCCATTGCCTCTCCGTAGGAAAGACCTTGGACCCCTCCAGGGCGCTGATTGATTACTGCAGCCAACTTATGGGCCTGCTGCCGCGCATTCTTCTCCGCCAAGACATGCCACCAGGGGTCTGGATCACTGTCCAATGTCATCTTTGCTTGAACTGGCTCTGCGAGTGCCAAATTCTCGCGAACGATTCTCTGTGTCTTTGAGATAATGTAGGCTGTAAGTTGGAACGGGTGCACTCACTACTCTGCTGATGATTGTGTCTTTCCAGACGATCTGCAAAATATTAGGTACCACACGCGCTTTGTGACGAAGGGACTTACTGGCTCGTAGTCAAGGTAAGCTGCCGTCACAGGCACTAAACATATGTAGTCCCAGTTCTCAGCATTGCACTGGACCCAGAGCTCTATGAAGTAGGGGATGAAGGAGGGTCGCCAAACAATCACACAGGCTGGATCAGCAAAGTAGCCTTGTGACCTATAGCGACGTTGTAACACTGTTTGCCGATATTGTTTTGTCAGCACATCTCTCACCTTAGCCTTTATATAGTGTACTCTGGAGAGATTTCATTTATTACCTATAAGGCATGATCAGTGCTATGGCTCGGCATGATGCGTGTTGAGCTGCAAAACTTACCATTTTCATCACCCTGGACTACCACGCGCCTAGCTGAGCTCATTGTTCACCCCCTGGTTCTGGTCTCTTACAGATATATGCTACAGTACATGCGAATATACTTTCTGTGCTCTGAACATGCAGCGACAAAGGGATATTGGTGCAGGATCAATGAAGGCGAGATGGAGTGTGCGAAGGCAAAAGTATTGTCTCGCGTTCTAGCTTTATTGATGTCCATCATTGTGCCTACGCTTAGTAGATACGAGGTTCTGCCGAAGCCTGTAGTCCTGTAGCAATTGGACTTTATCTGTCACTAGAGCTCTCTAGGTTTTTGTAAAATTTCCCTCACATTTCTTGTGTCAAGGCCATGTATCCCTTGTCAGCCCTTGATCAGCTCAAGCATATACTTTCCATATTGTCAAACCAGAGGCTGTCATGCTCTAACTTGTTGAACCTATTTAAGCAGTATGGCCCGGTGTCTGGGTCAATGACTAAGGACTATCGCGATGTCCAATGCGCCGGCACGGTGCACATTTCAGGGGTCCAGTGTATCATATATGAGTTCAGGACCTTCTCCGGATGGGCGTTTTGATTGAGTGAGAAGGATGCTTTGACAGGTTGCTTCTTCAGCCATGGGTGTTCACTAGTGATTCCGTTCATCAACTTTCCGCCTTACGTTCTTTCATAAATGCCAAGGATCGCGTGCCGCCATCCACACTAGGGGATTTTCCAGTCCAGTCCTTCGTGTGAAATATTCAGCGATGGCTGCAATTGATCATTGATGACTTTATGAACTTCATCAAGAATTTTGAAAGGGACTCTACAATTCAAAGGAAATCCATGGAGATGCGAGTGAGAATGATCCAGCCAGAGTGGCAAAGAGAAGCATCGAAATCCAAGAAGCAAATTAAGAGAGAGCTACTGTTTTGACCATTACAGACCTTTCGATCTTGCTGTGTGGTGAAAGCCTGAACAGATAGGGTCTTCACTTTTGCCTAGTTGGGGGTTTTGAGAGATGGTCTATAGGATCGGGCGACATCCGCTTGAAGAGTCGTTACAGAAAGTGCCAAGCATGCAATGGGACATATCGTTTTAGAGTTGAATCAATGAGATCGCGAAGATTCATGGACGATTCATGGCGGTAGACAAGACTGATGTGTTCAGAGAAAACCACGCTTACCGAACAGCGTTAGCTCCTGTTATCGGGTAAAAATACATCTACTTTACAGTCAATATCAAAACAATCAGACACATGAAAGTGAGTATTTCATGATACTCAACTTCATTACATACTCGTGCCTCCTAATAAGCCTGTAATCAAGGATCTAGGCTTGAGTCAGTACTTCTTCGTTCGGTGGACACCGTTAGGAGGATTGACGGATTCTACACGATTCTGGCTCGACAGCCAAAATGGGGGACCAGCAACCTAATATCTCGCAGATCCTGGCTGCTCTAGGTGATTTACCTCTCGCGCGATGGTTGTGTGGCAAGTTACTAATCGATCTCCGTTCCTTCAGCCGCTCAGCGCCCAGGTGGGACACCTTCACAAGCACAGCAGCAGCCCCCTCTACAGCAGCCCCCTCTTCAACCTTATCCAGGCGCGTACTCTACGGCACCACCGCCAATTGGTGGTCCGCCATACCATATCCCACAGCCTACCAATGCTGGCAGCGTCGATCTCAGCAATATCAAGCCGGTCCACTCGGGGTCAGTGAGCCTTTCGGATGCGGTAGCCCGAGCGCGCGGCATCGCTGCTGAGAAGGGAATCTCATATGATTCTCGTGGGCGTAATGGTAGTACGTCCGGATTTCATTATTGTTCGTCGGTCCTGATCGTGGATGAGGTATCAGTGCTGACAACTCTTCAGCACCGAGCCGAGATGGCGACCCCAGATTGGCTGGACGCATGCTCCGACGCTCAAGGTCCCGGTCGCGATCACCTCCCCGCGGTGGACGAGAAAGCTTCCGAGACAACTACAACCCATATCGTGATGAGCGCCGCGATGAGCCAAGACGCACTGGGTACGGCCGTGAGCGATCATTTTCCCCCGGTATTCGAGGTACAGACAACTATGCCTCACGCGGATATGGCGGTCCAGAAGACCGAAGCCCTCCAGGTCGTCGCGTTGAGGATGAGAACGTGGAAACGATAAGCATAGCATCGAATCTCGTCGGCCTTATTATTGGGCGTCAAGGGGAGAATCTACGGCGTGTTGAAGCCGAGACCGCTACAAGAGTCCAGTTCGTCACTGGCCCAGAAGCAAACGGTCCAATGCGCTCTTGTAAGATCACTGGGACCCGTAAGGCGCGTCAAGATGCCAAGAACGAGATACAACGGATCATTGATGACAACGGTAATGCGAAAGGGCAGGGCATCGTCGCCGAGCGACCAGTGGTTGTCCAGCAGAAGGGCCCCGGGACACATCAACCAGCGCTACGTGCTGGTGAAGATGCGACCCAGATCATGGTACCCAATCGTACAGTGGGGCTTATTATAGGCCGTGGGGGCGAAACGATACGAGACCTGCAAGAGCGAAGTCAATGCCATGTCAATATCGTTGGAGAAGAGAAGAGCGTGAACGGGTTGCGTCCTGTCAACCTTATCGGCACACCCCAAGCAGCTGCTAAAGCAAAAGATCTCATTATGGAGATTGTGGAGAGTGACACTAAGAGTCTGGCTATCCAAGGTGGTCCACGTGACCAAGGTCGCAGTGTTGGGTTTGGCGGACCTAGCGGCGATGGCGATAAAATCAATGATGAAATCGTTGTTCCTTCCGAAGCTGTTGGTATGATCATCGGTAAAGGTACGTGCTTACAAAAATGGGTTTCAACACAGGCTGTACTAATCGCATTATAGGTGGTGAAACCATCAAGGACATGCAGAATATTACCGGCTGCAAAATCAACGTATCGCCAGCAAGCGGCCGTGACGTCGAGCGTTCAATTGGGCTTGTTGGATCACGTGGTGCAATTGAAGCCGCAAAGCGTGCCATCATGGAGAAGGTCGATGCAGTTGTAAGTACTCGGAGTTCGATTTCATAGGGTGAAACCATGCTGACACCAATGCAGGCGGAGAAGAATCGACCGTCTGGCGGAAACTATCCGAGCTATGAGCGGGAAAATGATCGCTATCAGAATAATCAACCACAGCAGCCGTATGGCGGCCAACAATTCAATGCACAACCTCAGCCCAATGTTCCAGCTGCTCCTCCTGGTGGTGACGATCCATATGCAGCCTACGGTGGCTACCAGAACTATGTTGCCCTCTGGTACTCGCACTTGGCCCAGCAAGGCGGCCAGCAACCGCAGGGGCAGCAGGGGCCACCTGGCTCGTGACTTTGAGACTGCATCGACGCCGGCTGTGATCTCCCGTGATTCGGTGACATGGATGACTCGCTTGACTGGCTTGACCTGCTTGTTCTGATTGATGACATGACCTCGGAGCACATTGATCTGTGGGACTACGTTTTTGATCACTGAGACCATCCTTCCGTCAGCGAATGGTGTCATTCTGCCATAATCCAGGATAACCAGCTTGTGTGACTTTGTGGAGGGACTCTGATTCAAATAATCTGGAGGACTGCTTCGTTTCGCCGAACAAATGCGCTGGAAAGCTCGTCTCCTTTACTTCTTCGAACTTTTTTTCGAGCCGGCAACTTCTGCGATATGACGGATTATGGGCCGCATTCACCAGTCGCATATGTGAATGTCTGCTGTGCGCACGCTGCGAATCAGGGAATATCTTGTAGGTTGTCGACGGATGTTGAAGGGATACGCATGAATTCCACGTCGCAGATTTCGACAAGCGAAGGGCGCAAATGATCAAAATTTCCACTCCATACGACCGATCACCTGTATGAAGGTATGTAGATACCCAATACCAGCGCATCAGGTCGAATGTATTCTATCAGCATGCAATGACAGTTCCTCCACCATCAAGATCTTTAGCGGTGTGAAGTATTTTCCCGACACCACGGCCGCGCTATTCTTCTCATTCAAAGCACTGAAGCGATGATTATCCAGTATTCTTCTTACAAACACCTCACAGTCATTCTACTCCCTGACATCGTTTCCTCCTGATCCCACTGCTATCCCAAAGCACCCTTTACCCTACATCCGACATCATACAGTACGCAATCTCCATATCCACCTCTTCAACCTACCATAGATGCAAAATCAGCAAAACACATCCGCACAACAATCTCAGACCGCCATCCAAATCCCCTGCAAACCCCCTACAACGATTGAGCACTCGCTATCTTGCACGTCATACCTTCACCTCTTCGCTTTCGAGTAGCTAATTATCCCTACAACCTTGCGTGCTTCCTCTTCTCCTCGCTCTGGTCACTCACCTCTCATCACTCACCTCTCATCACTCGTCCAGTCTCACTTCAAGAAACGCGCTGGAATCGACAGATAGCTGCATCGCTCGTGCAGTACTTCCACAAGCGCTTTGGTCATGATGAATTGAATTTTCATCATCCACCTGAAAAGTCCCCGTTGGCGACAAATGTACCCTTCTGCATCCTTAAGCCCCCCGTCCACATTCTACAGCTGACTTACCAATTCCTTTCCGCGCCCTTCGATTCTTCTTCTCCGCTCTTATTTCCTCTCTCCCCCTTCAGACAAGCTTCGATGAGAACTAATCAGAAAGGAAGGGGGAAAGGAAGGGGGAAAGGAAAGGGGGTTGGCATGCTTTCTCATCGGAAGTCGGGCTGGCCTTTTCTTTTGGTGTTGGTGGGGAAGGGTGGAAGAGAAAGAGGTTGTGCGTGCTTGTGGCGTTAGGGGCGAGGGGCTGGAGGGGGCTTGAGGTTGGGGATGGGTGGTGGCTGTGTATTTGTGTATGATGGGGAGTGATATGTCCGGGGAGAAGGGAGGGAAAGGGTGTGCAGCGTTTTGGATGTGCGTATCGAAGGGCATGGGGAGGGGTTCGATTCCGGGGCCAGAGTGATGGGGAGGCGTTGTTGGATTATCCAGAATTTCCCAGGATAATTATCGCGTTTGCTTGGCTGGGTGCTGATGTATGTATCGTTGAGAAGGGGATTTGATGGAAGACCTAGGGGAGACTATGCCTGAAAGAGGGTCTTCAAAAAGCTGTGCTTGGAATGGGTTATAGAAGTAAGATGGAAAGTTTTTTATTGAGGAGCGAGTATTGTCCCTGAATGGTTGCAGAGGCGAACAGAACGGGGTCTTTTGAAATCAACGTTCAACGAAAATCTGCGGCGACTAAATACGCGAATTTCGTATGTTGAGATGCAAAGAGTGGCACGCCTTCCCGGCCTTTCCTAATCAAAAAGCAACAACATATGGCGATCCAGAAATGCAGCGTGCGTCGTGTTTCCCATGATATCGTATGCGTACACCGTACATGCATCCAAAACCTGCCCCTAGAGAACGTTACCCCTTCCCTTACCAATAAAGAAATGCTAGGAAAGTAAAGTTTTTAGAAAGAAGCGCCAGGAAAGTGAAGTTTGTTTCCAAATCAGCTCTTTAGACCGATCCAGACCCCGGCCGCGCTCCGTAGTGTTCGAATGGTTGTGGCGGCCCCAGAGGAGCGCCAGGCTCTGGCTCAGACCCTCTCGGCTCCTCCACAAAGCCCTCCTCACTCATACTGCCTAGCTGCGCCCCCCCAGTGCCACTCAAACCACCCGACTCCCTCCTCCTCGCACTCGACCTCCTCCCCACCAATGGCGTCGAGCTGCTCGACTCCCCCAACCTCGTCTCAAACGTGTCCGCCGTCTCACCGTGACTGCTCACTCGATGATACGGCGGCCGCTGCACGACAGGGCTAGCAAATGGATCCGAGTCCGACCGCTGGCTCGCCCTGCGGTCCAGCGTGATCAGCGAATCGCCGTCGTTGCTGTTCTGCCGCAGGTGGCTAGGGCGCACAGGTGTATAGGCGGAGACGGAGTCGTTGCTGTCTTGGTGATTGTGCATGGGCCGGGAGCTGCTGCTGGAGGTGGAGAGGCAGTCGACGGCGGAACGGCGGGAGCCCATGCGCGGGCGGGACCAGACCGGGCCGGGGGAGCTGAGGGCGGAGGGAAGGTCGGGCGAAGGAGTGGTGGTCGTCATGATTGTGGAGCGCAGTTCAGGGGAGGGCATTTCGGGAGTGATGCCTTCGCGCGTCGACCAGAGCTCATGAGCGGAGGGCTCGGGGGACGGCATCTCGGCGAGGCAATAGAAGGGGTCCGGGGAGGGGGCTTCGGAGCGTGAGGGCGGAGAGTGGGGTAGTGGAGAACGGGGTGGTGGGGAGCCGGGCAGTTCCATGGGCGGCATATAGCTGGTGCTGCCACTCATTTCAATCCCGGGCGACCCAGGTACAGAGTATGTAGTCACATAAGGGAGTTTCTTGTCTGGGATGTTGTCCAATGAGCGAGATCCATCGGCTTCGGCTTTGTCATGGGGGTAGCGAGGGTCTGCAGGGAGCTCTTCTAAGTTGTACGTCATGCTGCTCTTGCGCTTGCGGGTCCGTTTGTAGTGCTTCGCGGTGAAGAAGCCACTGACGAATGCGATGAGAATGACTGCGACAACGATACCAGCGATTGCGCCGACGGGAAACCCGTGGGAGCTATGATTGGTAGTCTGTGTGAAAGTTGAACCACCGCTGTTACCAGCTGATATGGGGCTAGCAGTCCCATTGCTTGGCTGAGAAGCAACAATGTGGGCTGGCGCGTTGTCAAATCTCGTCTGCGACATTGAGAAGTTGTAGTTCTCATAGTCGACAATGAGGTATCTAGAGAGAGTCAACCAAGATTCCGATACGAAAGGGATCCACTTACGATTCTTGTAGGAATGTGCGTCCAAGCGTGTACTGGGTGTCATCGGCTGCTCGACGAAGCGGAAAGTACCTTTCTTTTGTCTTGACCAAGGGGTAGTCGACTTCGAGATCAAAGCTCGAATATGGCAGAGTGATATTGACCGAGGCTGAAGAGCCTACAGTTTGCGCCAACGTGAAGGTCACGCTTGCGTTCTGCTTTACCATTTGGTCATGTAAGGTATCATTGACGATATAGAGATTCGGGATTGGTTGGTAGCTGATGCCAAAAGCGCTTTCGAACGCTTGACATGCCTCGAGCGGAAGCCATATTGTTGGGACAGTAGAGTCTACGAGGGCGAGGATCCCATTTTTAAGGAGTGTTATTTCTGTAGAGCCGGAGTCGGAGAACGTAATTGTCTCAAGCGCAACGACGAGTTGCCGGAATGGATCTTTCGCCAGACCAAAAGAAACGTCGTTCGGAATAAATCTCGAAGAATCATAGCCGCCTAGTGTCAGGCTTGCCGTGGCATTGTTGCGATAAGAAGCGCCTGCAGTGTATGCGTAGGATGAACTTGGTATCAGACTTTGGTTCTTAAGGTTGGTTATCAAACTCGGCCGTGTGTCGAATGGATTGGTGAAATTAACCGGCGTCTGACTCAGGCCCAAACTACCGAGAAAGTAGTCTTTGGTCGCAATGCCCGCCAAGATCTGTTGATCCAGAGTCACATTTCCTCCCTGGCCCGTGGGTATTGAGAAACGATCGTATCCGAACTGGCCATTGTCAGAGTTCGTTGTCAGTCCCAAATTGCCCTCGATTTGTAGGGCGTAGATATTCTTTGAAACCCATCCCAATGACTTGGTGTTGTTATAGACCCCGCCACGGACGTCAGTGCAATTTGAAGCATCACCAGCCGCGATACTACAGCCTGCCGGTAGAACAAGCAGGGTCTCTGGTGCCTGGGTCGACGCTAGGACCTGGAGTTTCTGAGGAGGCACGCCGACTTCTATCGCGAAGGTTGACCACGAACCGTCATTCCCAAGGCTGTTACGAAAAATACTTATCAGTATATAGTATTAAAAGAGTAAAAAGTCACAGCTTCTGAAACAGCGACGCCAATAAGCAATAAGAAAGACACATACAATTGTCCGCTCGGCTCGACAATGATCGGCGCAGCTTGGACTGGCATTCTACCTTGCCCGTACCAGTGCAAAAATAAAAGTGGGATTGGGCGGACTTATAGAGAACGATATTGTGTCGATATAATCAGGTAGATCTGGTGACCCAATGTGGCGAAGCAGAACAGCAGCGTTGCCTTTCAGCGGCACCAGAAAAGAGAGAAGACCGGAGCAGAAGAGGCTCAAGACCGCTATTTGCAGCTGAGAGATGGAGAGAAAGGGCACATCGCACCTTCCGGAAGCATATCAGCGCATGGAACTCCAGCCTAGTCTTTCTCTGCACGTGCAGCAGGGTGCTTGCGGCAGCGCTGCATGTCATTATTGAGGGTGTACTGTGTAGTGAATATCAAGGGCCCCAAGAGCGCTAGTGATGCAAGATAGACCAAGATAGACAAACCAAAATCCTTCCAGCTGAAAGCTAATGTGAGCGATGCGCGCCAGAGCCTAGAGGTTGCCAATCGCATCCTCTCGCGGCGTACATCCACCATGGTATTACCATGACTGTATGATGATAACGAGTCATATCAAAGAGAGTCTCAATGAAGACGCCAGGATCATTGACGCTCCCCATGCCATAGCAACTGAACGGCGTTGAGTAGACGCATCGAGGACCGTGGTCGAGCAGACAATGGACTGTGGTTTGGATTGCAAGCGATCACGTGAGCGGGGTAAACAGTGGACCCTGAGCCCTGAGCAAGCAAGCTAGTCCCCCTTCGGCATCTTCGGCTGTCTGATAGAGCTGCTCTCGAGAGTATCTCCCATCGTTCTCCAGAGAGAAAGAAGGCAGACAAGGCGTCCAAGCTACTGCACCCTCCATCCTTCGCCCTACGATGCCTTCTGCGGCACCCACGTAGAACAACACACACCATCGAAAATGGCGCAACATCTGGTCCAATCGTTATTCCGATGAAGACGCTCCTTCTTCGCTCACGTGCAGTAGCTCGGTCCTTTGTTGCTCACATCACTGATCTTTGGAAGATGGAGTGCAGGCTCGCAGCTCTGTCGGCCAAAGTTGTACGGGCATGAGCGACTCCACCGGTGACAGAGGCGCTCGAGCGACGGTGGAAGGCTGATAGTAGCTTCGGAGTGCCGTGAGCGTGTGATAGCCATTGGATCAGCCACCAAGCACCATGACAATGCCAGCGGCCCGATCAGACTAGCCACCGGCGTCGTGTAGCCTGGTGGAGGAAGCTATCAAAGCTTTGTCAGAGGCGGTCAAATCCTGGGTGGGCATGCGTCACCGGCCACCGTTGAGTCTAGCATGGCCCATTATCGCGGGCCTGGCGTTGGGAGGATGGGCTTGGTGGACGGTGGTGACGGTACGGTGCGGGGACCTGCTTCCTTCTGCAGATCGATTCCATTCCAGGTAATGGCTGGCCGTGCTCGAGGCCGTATAAAAGTTATCCTGGGTCCCCGTCCATGCAATTGTCGCGTCGTTCATTGTAAAAGAATGATTGATGTGAAGTATTGAGCCGCAAAATACAAAGAACCGCAGAAGCATTATCGCCATGTACTCGGCAACCGCGTTTGTCTTGTTTGCACTCACCAGTTTCCTTCCCGGCGCCTTTGGCGCGCCGCAAAGTAAGGCAACCTTTTGGCGACTACTGAAACATATCAAATTGACGGAGAGAACCAACAGTCACACCCTCTCTCACACAAGGCCCTGGAGTACTGGTGTCGCCGCTCGCCGACCTTAATGCTCCCACTGCAGCTCCAAGCTCCTCAAGATCCTGTGGAGGTTGCTACGTCGTCGCAGATGTCGCCGCTCTAGTATGGTACTCGGAGGCCTTCATCAATACAGCAGCCACGCAGTATGTGGGTGTGCAGGTGGGAAATGGCACTCGATCGACAAGGACATCAGTCGTTCAGAATGAGGCTCCATTCACCTATGATCCGCAGAGGATCAGTTCCGCAGGAATGCAAGATCTTGTATTGACACCCGTCGACTACGCCCCCACAGCTGTTATCGCGGGAGCAATCCTGTACGTTGCCTTTCTTGTGTACATATGGGAAAGCTTATTCTGACGTTCCCAGGTCGTCTCCCACGGCATACAATGTCTTCTCCGCCTACTCCCTCACATCGGCCTATCTGTCCAACGGCCGATGCATGACTTCCTCCGGATCTGCCGTGGCCGTCAATCCCGCGTACTCAGAGACCCTTTTTTCAGCATCGGGCCACGTCTCTCTGGACCCAGCTGGCCAACAAGCTTTTATCAACCACATCGGCTTCACATCGTGCTCTGGCGGCGGCGAGCACGCCGTAGCAAGCGCTTTAATTCCAGTCGCGAACGTGACACAGTCCGTCGCTACCACCTTCTCAGGCGTGTCGCTGGCGGCGATTACAAGTATGAGCTTGGCCCCAGTAAGTCTTGTATACTGCAAAGTGTCTAGCCCAAAGATGCTAAACCGCACTACTAGACTACACACCCCACGTTCACAGCCCCCCGTCCGGCAGGCGTGGTTACCCTTACCGAAATCATGTCTTCCACCAACATCACCGCAACGCTGACCGGCACCGCTACCCCCGTGACTTCAGTTTCCGTCCCCAAAATCGTCTTCGGTTCGCGAACCATTACACCAACCCCAAAGCCACTCTCGTTAGCAGTGCTTCCAGGAACACTCAGCGGCAGCATACTGACCGGGTCCATCACTGGGAACACCACGATTATTGGATCTACACAGACGGTGGAGACAACCGGGACGGTGGAGACAACCGGGACAGTGGAGACAATTGGGACGGTTGGAACGGGAGTCGGAGGCGGGAACTCAACGAGTATTGTGCCTTTCGTGGGTGGAGCTGGAGATTGGAAGAGAGGAGGGTGGAGAGTTCTGATTGGGATGGCAGTCGCTGGAGTCCTTGGTATTGTGATGATATTGTAATCGGGAAATACCTTTGGGACGCTAGACGGGGAACGGAGGATATACCTTAGGATTCATGATACCCATATTTAATGATAATGCAAAACGACGCTATAGAGCATCGATTCCCAACCACTGGTGAACTTGCTCACGTCGAATACCACCAGGGAAACCTCAAGCCTACCGAGATCTCTAAGCGCATAATTCCCACATCAGCTTGACTCCACTACGACATGTCCATCGAGCACAGTCCTCAACTTCTATCCAGCATTATCACAGCCTTTGCCCACGCGTATATCTTGTTGCTTTTGTGTAGTGGTGGTTTACTGAATTGAGTTTCTTGATGCTTACTATACTACAGTGTTGGTCTATATTATATGCGATAAAACAAGTATATGTTGATATCTCGTTCTCCTGGAAATTTGATCATACAGGGAGACTTCTGTAGAAGAAGTCAACTCACGGACTAGGATTCGAGATATAGAGATCGAGATATGCGTACGATATTGAATTGAGATGACACTTTTACCTACGTCGGAATTGAGTACAGAGAACAAACCTAGTGGAAAGTAGTGAATGGTGTTCTACCAATGTCTTTATAAAAACTTTTCTAGCCGGAAAGGGGCACTGACTGCTGCTGGCGGGGGAACATGCTTCACGCAAGCAAAAAAAACAGCAGCTTGCACAAACGACTTTCCAGTCCTGTCGGCTTCTCAAACTGCAGTGCAATGAATCCTACCTAGAGCGGCCTGCCCAACAAGTCTCATTCGACTAATCACCGGATGACCTCAAGCCCTTCCTTATCAATACCCTCCAACCCCTCCAGGATATCACTCCCACCCAGCAGCCCCGCGCTTCCCCCCGTCGATTTCCGCGACCCAGTCCAGATCTCATGGAACTTGACACTCTCATCACTCGACGCCACAACAATACACCCCTCCTCCGCCGTCCTACTCCACCACGCCTTGCCCTCACCAGCCTGCCGACTTGTCTCATTCGGCCCACCAGGGTACGCAATAGCTAGCAAAGCCCTCATCTCATTCGCCCAGGGAATCGCGACGATTTGGCGACACTCTGGCCAGGAAAACACGGCGATGCGGTATGGGTGCTCGGGCTGGGCGTAGCCGAACGTGGCTGCGATTTCGCGGCGGCTGGTCGACCAGATCAGGGAGGTGACTTGGGCTTGCACGTCGATGGTGGCGAGGCAGGCGCCGGAGAAGGTGTGGTAGAAGTGGATGGCGCGGTCGTTGGAGCCGCCACCGGTGGCGATGAGGCCGCGTTGCCAGGGGCAGAAGGCGATGGCTTTGATGGCGGCGCTGTGGAGCCATTTGTGCTTCTCGCGGCCCTCGACTATGGTAAGATGGCTGGGTTGTTTGAGAATCAAAGTTGGCCGAGCGCTGTTAGGAATTGAGCTGTGGGGTCCGTCGGAGTGATGATAGCTCCTGTAGCCATCCTCTAGACTTGCGGGACGACTAGTATGGGATTGAAAGCTCTCTGATAGGCCGAAGTCTGCCATTATTGTCTGGAGAGCCCTTCTCGGTGCTGGCGAGCCGCCTCCGTACGCAGCTTCGTCTCTCACGATGTCTTTGACGCAGAACAGGCAGCATGCATTGTCGTTCGCTCCGGTAGCAAAGTACTCTCCATCAGGCGACCAAGCAAGTCCACAGATCAATTGGCTGTGCACGCAGATCTTCGCCAATAAGGTCATCGTACCATTCCATCCGTGGATGGCAGATTGCTGGTCAGTCATCCATTCAACAGAGTAGTAATATACGTTGCCGATCTCATCTCCAACCAGAAGCTCCTCTGTGTCTACGATAGCTTCAAAGCGCGCCGATGGTCGATGCGTCGTGACTGGCTTGAAAGCAACGCAGCCTACCGCACATGGTTGTTGGATCTCAAACTTGATGCCTTGATCATGTAGACTCCATAGCGATATGTGGCCATCGTTCCGGCCCATTGCAAGTATGCTGTGACCGCCTGCTGCCGACGAGAATGACAAAGAGGAGACATACGTGTTGCGTCGGTCGAACTCGCGCAGTGCTGGGTATTGAACGCCAGCTCCTTCGGACCAGAGATAAACCCTGTTACCAAGGCCAACAGCGAGTGTTCGCAAAGTGTCGCAATAAGCGAGAACAGAGCAATAGTAATCATCGCGAAGCTGTGGTGCGTCGAGAACTGTGCTATGTGTCAACATAGCTTAGCTGGGTTACGAAAGGGCTACTTATCTGAATGGTATTATTGGGACAGCCCTGACTTCATCGGTCAGGGGTCGTCTCGCAGCTATCTTCATGTCAGCTTAATCCTAAGGGCAGACTCCTGGTCTCGAACTAAAGAAGGATTTGAACGATTCATTTAGAGGAGGCAGCATCAAGGGAGACTTTTGCCATATTCTTGAAGTGCTGGTGAAGAGGAGTGTGCCTACGTGACAAAGACCTTGACCGAACCCACTGCCCATTTTCCCAGGTTGTCCGTCGTGGGGGACCCGAGGGCCTGGGACTCGAGCCGATCACACTGCGTATCCTACTTCTACCCCTTTCAGGTGATCGAGAATGACCGAGGACTCTAGTTGTCTGGTCAATATCAAGCGCAGCAGCGAGCCTACGCTCCAATCCACCACGATCGAGCTCGGGCGCATCGCGCTCAAAGAAGCGAGATGTATGCATGGGTGCATTCGTGCCACTGCCTACGAAACCACCTCGCCCATCCGGAACACTATTGATAGGACTTATAGGAGCTGTTGAGGCGGAGCCTCCAACGTTCCATACGGCTCCGGTACTGACCTGGCGCCCCGGAACATTCGCTGCATTTATCGAAGGGTTTAGGAGATTTGTGCCGCTGACCGTACGCGAGACTGCCTGACTTGTACTGTTGGTTCGGGTACCAGAGACCTGCCTTCTACCTACTCGCGCGCTCGTTGGAGGATCAAACGGATCTGGAGATGCTAGGTCCTGCCGTAGTAGGCGTTCACTACTTGATAGCTCATTGGCATGCTTGCTGACACGAAAATTCTTCGCTGCGTCATGGGAGGCACTGCGGTACGAGATAAACCTATCCGGAGTGGCTGGCGGTGTTTGAGTTTGTATACCTGAGCTGAAGCATCGCCGTTTGGACTCTTTGTCCCTTTTACTGTCCGTACCTCCGTGGTCGATTGCTATCATGATTGGTAGCGGCTGAAGAGGAAAAGGAAAAGTATCCCGCCCCTCTGGCTTGTCAATAGCTGCACCTGGTGACTGAAGTGGTGGGCTAGTACCGTCAGCTGGACCATCTCGAAACGCAAATCTTAAAGGACGGCGACGGTGGAGGGTCCCTAGGCTGGCATTATTCTCGTCGCCCTCCGCAGGCGTATCAATGTCGTCCGACTCAGACCCAGGGGGAGATACTGGCAAGGAGTGGATTTCGCTGGTAGAAGATGATAGGCGAGACCTTGGGAGGCTTCTGAGAACTTTACAAGCGGCGCCATGTCTGATAGTAGACTCAAACGCCTCATTTTCGTCAGAGTCTGAGGTTGGAGGTGACGGTAGGTTCGTATTGATTGACAATACTTGACTTGAAGCCCTTTGAGAGTGCCTGGTCTCCAGATGAGAGTTGTGACGCTGGCCGGAAAGTGCGCTTGACGCTCTGGTCGAGGCTAAGCGACGCTTAACGATATGTAAGCCCGGAGGAGCATTCTCTGCTGCTGCAGCCGAGATGACGCGAGGCATCGCATGGACTTGATGGAAAATCAGAATTGCATTGGGAAATATAGACAGATGGATCAAACGAGTGACTTTGTTGCTGTTGGGTTATGAATGCTGGCATGCGATATTCTGGGGGCCAAAGACCGAGCCCGCTTGTAGCATGGTAGCCCGACTCCATATTGACAGTGAACTCCATGATCTTACAAGAAGGCAAAATGGTAAAAGCTCCTATGAGGCTATTGCGATGGGCGACTTGGAAGGAACGCTAAGACTCGATGCGGACAGGACTGCCCGTAGTTAAGGAGACCTTATCTGAACCTCGCATCTTCAATCATTGCGTTCCTTCTTTCCCTACCTTAGATCGCCTTCCTTGTACTTCCACTGTATATCGATAATGGCTAGCGTAAGTTTCCAACATGCTAGCTAATCAGGTCTCGGGCGCTGACCACGGCAAGCACGGCATACCTAGGGTCAGCGGTTCAAAGCCCGTATCAGATCAGGGCCGTCGTAAGGAGCTGCGCAAGATCGAAGAGTACAAAACTCTAGTCGATCAGATCAGCCGGAATGTAAGTCTATCTCGTCTTTTGCAAGACGGCCGCTGAACATTTTGGAGATCACAGATCATAAATTCAACCTTGACGCCCTAGGCCAAACTTCGAAATTACTACAGACCAATCCAGAATACTACACGATCTGGAACCATCGCCGATTGATCCTGCAGCATCTGTTTAGCAAGAACAATGACCGCCGTGAATTAGAGGATGAAGATTCTAGGAACGTGCCATTGATCGCAGAACTGATCTCTAATGATCTTGATTTTCTACTTCCTCTACTTCGCCAATTCCCAAAATGCTATTGGATTTGGAAGTACCGACAATGGCTTCTGGACGAGGCAACTCGCTTACTTCCCGTATGGGATGCCCTAGGCTTTTGGCAACGAGAATTAGGTCTTGTCGGCAAGATGCTCAGCCTTGACAACCGAAATTTCCATGGTTGGGGCTACCGTGGAAAGGTGATCACGGCGTTGGAAAACGCTCAGCTCCGCCTGATGGGGGAAGGAACTAGTATGACTGAAGAGGAGTTCCAATACACGACGAAGATGATCGAATCTAATCTCTCGAACTTCTCCGCCTGGCACACCCGATCTAAGCTGATACCACGATTATTGGACGAACGAAAGGCCGACGAGGCGACGAGGGAGGGCTTCTTAGACAGTGGTATGTTATAAAGCTCGCAATGTCAATTCCTGACTAATCCATCATCAGAGCTAGAGCTTATCGAGCGAGCTCTATACACAGATCCAAGTGATCAGTCCCTTTGGTTCTATCACCAGAATCTTATGTGCACCTTTGATCCAACGTATGCCAGCAAGTCTATGATACCGAACATGGGCAATAAAGAAAGGCTAGTCTATGTTGATAACCAGCTTGAGGACCTTCTAGACATGCTGGAGGGCGCCGAAGATTGCAAATGGATTTATCAGTCCCTTATCGAGCTCAGCATCTTACGCAAACGTCTGAGCAATGATTGGCCGAGTGGAAGAGATCAGATAGAAGGCTGGCTTCTCCAATTGCATAGCCTCGATCCACTTCGGAAAGGGAGATGGCAGGACCTAGAGCGAAGCCTGGCTCCATGACTTGCGAGCTCATCTACCATGGCCAGTCTTGGTGGACCCACTCGTTGCAACCCTTTAGCGCCGCATTATGAACGGAATCTATTCGCCGCTAACGACCATCAAAGATTCCCGGCGCGTTAAGGCGCGTGCACCAGTCTTGAGTCGTAACTTAGACATATCCGAATGCTTGCAACTCTAATATTCTTAACAGTCATGGTATGACCAACCGAGCAGCTTTGAAAGCCAATCTCCTTGCCACCTGCAAGCTTGATACTGCCTTATTTTTCTTACTCTTTGCGCCGTTTGGTTTCGAAGAACAGTGGGTAAGCGCCGTGGGACACCACTGATCAGATCTCCATATATGCCGTCAGAACAATTTTCACATCTATAAGGTAGACCTCTGGTTCTACTAAACGTATGATTACTCCTCGCCTACTCAGACAGACATTGTTAACTTAGTTCTAGATGGCTTCCCCTGCTGCAACATCGCCAGCGTATCTGCTCCAATTCCAGCTCCTGAAGACATCAAACCCTTTTATGTTGCGGACTCTGCGTGTTCCCGGTAGCTCGACGTTCGAAGACCTTCATTTAGCAATCCTCGCGGCTTTCCAGTGGTCATACAGAACCGAAAACACGTGGTTCTTCTCCGTCTTCTCCCGCGAGCTATTCACAGCTGGTCTGCTCCCCGAGGATCTCAAAGTCCTTCTCACCATAGTTAGCAACAAATCTGCACTAAACGGCAATGATAACGTGACGGGAACTTGGTTTGAGTGCGGTGAGACAGTAAAGCTGTCCGAGATATTCGAAGCCTTCCGCTATCGGGAACGACCACTAGCGTATCTGCCGGAGAGCAATGGTGCCCTGTTTAGCATTCACGTTCTGGGTACAATTACGATGGATACCACAATCGGTATTGGCTATCTCGGCGGACAAGGACAAACAATGTACGAGGATTGGGATTCACTGTACGGGGGCCGCAGTTCATGGGACTTGAACAATGATGCGGTCCGTGAGCGCGTGTCTTAAGGTTAATGGCAGCAGGGAGGCTGTCTAAAGCTGCCTGCCTCCAGACTCACTGTCTTGCTATGAACGATCTGTTCTCACGCCGAAGCTATAGATACACGGGGTCAATGGAAAGTGGCAGCTTGTCCGACTTTTTTTTGTTCTGCCACGTTGTAGTAACATAATTGCAGTCCCAGACAATGCATTTACGTGGCATCCAAGGCCTATATCCTAATAGATGTTCCAAACACCCATCGCCGCTTGCTCCTCGTCGCTCCTCCACGCTTTCGCGACAGCTCATCAAATCGTGGACGTATCTCATGACCTACGCCCTATGATTTTAGCATTAGCTCCAAAACCACATTCCCTTATCCCCACCACCCCTCCAACCAGACTACAACCAAAGGGGTAGGAGACACCTACAGCAAAGCCAGCGTCAAATCCCCATGAATACTCGCCTTCAACTCAATCTCAATATCCAGATTCAGCTCCAGCCGCAACTTCAACCCATCCTGCTCCATCATCTTGCTCTCTCCGCTCTTCTGTCCCTCGCCCGTCGCGAGGGCCTGCTTGGCGTTGCCCTCGCGCATTGGGATCTCGCCACGCTGCGCGCGCGCGTTCGTCACGGGCCCGTTCATGGAGGTTGATGGGGGGCCGATGCGCTCGAAGGGCTGCATGGCTTTGTCGTCCTCGTCGGAGGATTGCTCTTCCACCGGGGGCATGGTGGGCTGGGGTTGGGACTGTTTTTGGGAGGCTTGCTTGCGGCGGCGGGAGCGGCGCGATTGGGAGCGGGAGCGGGGTTCGGTGTCGGACATGGTTACTGGTTGGGAGGGAGGTTTGGGAAGGGGGGGGTTTTGATATGGTGCGAGGGTGGGGAGTGCGGAGGAGTGTTGCTTTGGAGAAGCTGGGGGGAATATGGGGATGAGGAGAGGTTCTAAGCAACGACCAAGCGAATTGGTAAGGCAAAAGCTGAGGCGGTGCAAGTCCGATGGCAGCGACTCAATGGAGAGAGAGTCCAGGTCCGAAAGCAAGAAAGTTTCTCTCCAGACTTCGTTAAGCCCACATCAAGTGACACGCGCACAGCATGAAAATGAGCGTCGTCAGAATCAAACTTTGGCCCATGCGTGGCTGGTTCGCGTGCACTTGCCCGGACCCAGCGCCTTGGATTGAATGGCCCTGGGCCCTGGCCTTATCGTCTGGATGTGCACGTGGGATTGACCTCGGCCCCCTTTCTCCGGGGGAAGTAAACGGTGCCTTTCTACATGGTGCTGGGTCAACGTTCCAAACTCATTTGCGACATCGTGTCAGATAATTGATGTCCTCTCTCACACGATGAAGGAGATGAAAGATCTCAAAGACCGGGGAAAGGTTTCCGTCTGCCTCACAAGGCCTGCTACTTCCCCCACCGGCAGTCTCGCCCGTGAGCCGATCTAGGATGCCGAGTCGCCGACTAACTAACAGTCTAGCCCTCCATCATGCACAGGGGCGAAACAGCGGCAAGTTGACACGAGAGCCTGATCGAAGGCCAGCGTGGCGGCGTGGCTAAACTCGTCGAGGGCTGGCGTCATACCCTGATCAAGTGAAGACAACCCCAGCCATCTCTTATTTCTTGCTTCACGCGTTCAACTTTTCTGAACTCTATCTCCCATTTGCGAAGTCGTGCGTGCGCATCGCTTCTTGCTCGACCTCTCTAGATTCTCGCATTTCCTTGTCCCACTCCTTTTACACCATATCCCCCCAGCTGCAGTCTTTGACCACAAATCGTATCCCATTCCTTTTCATCTCAACCTCCCACAATGGCCGACGAAGAATCCCACCAAACCTCCGAAACCCAAGCCAGCGCCGGCGCCAACGCTGCCGGCTCCGCCTCCACAGCCGGCGGCCTCAATGCCCAAGGCTCCCAGAAATCCTCCCAATCCACGAAGCGCACGCCCCCGAAACTCGGCAAGAAACAGCCGTCGCAGCAGCCCACTCCCCAGGCCACCCCGCAGAAAGAACAACAGCAAGTGACCAACGGCGACTACTCGGAAGCGCCCGCTGAGGAGAACGCCGCCAATGCGGAGCCCGAGAGCAAGCCGCAGAGCCGTGCGCCTAGCAAGCGGAGGCAGTCCAGGGGCCGCGGGCGCAGCAGGCAGCCGGACAGTGATACTGAGTCAGTTGCGCGCAGCGATATCAGCCAGCCGGCGCAGGGGCGCAAGAACCGGAATCGCCGCCGTGGAAAGCCTACTCAGGAAGCGCCGCCGCAGTCGAATGGTGGGCAGGGTGGTGGGCCGCTGGATCAGCTTGATGAAGTTGGGGAGACGGTCAATGGGGCGGGGGATATGGTAAAGGGCGTTGCGGACGGGGTCACGGCCCAGGCGGGGCAGGCGGTGGGAGGCGCAACTGACAAGGTGGGGAAGACATTAGGGGGGCTAACTGGCGGTGGAAAGAAGGACGGTAAGCTATCTTCTCTTTAATTCTTCAAACCTACATATTCTCGACCTGAGTGCTTCGAAGCTACAAACTCTGACACGACGATGAAACAGCTCAAAAAGGCGGTGAAGACAAAGAAGAGGACGGCGGCAAAGGCGAGCAGCTCCGTCTGCGATTGGAAATCAACCTCGACATCGAGATTCAGCTGAAGGCGAAGATTCATGGCGATCTGACGATTGGGTTGTTGTGAGTAATGGCGCTTCTACTGCACGCACTCCCTAACTAACCAGCTTTTAGGAACTAGCATGTGGTCTCAATTATTGGATCAATACGGTTGGCGGAATGCAAGTATGAGTTTGGTTTTTCGGATTTATCTCGTTGTTGCGCCGCATCCTTACTCTCTGTCGCTAGGTAGAAGACTCCAGTATCACAACTGATCTCCCCCTTTCCTTATCCAACCATAAAGGTTGGGCGTAATGAAAGTGTCGTAGAGAATGTCTCTAACAATGGATCTCAGCCTGTAAACATCGTAAAGCGTACTCAGTAGTATCCTTGAATGATTTGAGGATAGTGCTGAGCAGCGGAGTTGGGAACTGCAGACGAAGGGATAGAGTTAGGCATCGTTCTGTAAAACCAAGCGGAATTCTCTCACCTTTGATGGAATTGTACGAGACCCGTTAGATCTAGCTGCTTGTAGAAGAGCGCTTTGGATGGATGTTGGGGAGGCAAAATTTACCGAACTTCACAGGGGTTCTTTTAGCGCTTTCACAACGGTTGTCGCCCCTTGACCTTATTTTTAGATCCCCGACCCCATCACCTAAATTTGTATGCAGATTACCTAAGAGCATCAAATGCAGTCAATTGATCTTCAGTAAAGCCTAAATTCGTGAATATCAATCAAATTCTAGTGTTTCTATATCTACTTTACAACCTTATTGTCTTTATCTTGTTTATACTATTCTTTCGTCGTTGTTATGTCTAATAAACGACAGATTGTCGTCAAGAAGATTGCAAATATTTGTCGCAAAAATCAAAATAGAATTGCGACGCAATTGCTACTAAATATAACGAAAGATCGACAAGTAGAAAAGAAGATACAAAGACGAATTTGTCAATTGAAGACTAATTATTGTTGTTGTGTTTTTAGTCTTTCTTTTGCTACTTCTGCATTCGATCTATTTTTATCTAATTCTTCTTCTTCTTTTTCTTCTTCTTCTTCTAATTCTTCTAATTCTTCTTTTTCTTCTTTTTCTTCTTTTTTAGACTGGTTGCGTCGAGCCAGGTCATCGAGTTCGAGCCGGGTTCCTGGCTCGCCAAGACCCGATTCGGGTCAGAAATCTTGGCCCAAGTATTCGAGTTGGGTCAAAGGGTAGGTATGAAGTACTTAGCGTATAACTTGGCCCGACTCGCCAAGACTTGAAAAATTTAGATTATTTTTGAAAAAGTGCATTAATCAACTTAATCAAATTGATTAATTTAATTAATTTGTTTATAATATTATATAGTAATGCATTTAGGTAATGCATTTGTACGTTATTTGTGCGTTATTATTTTTAAACTATTTTTAGTAATTCAAATAATGTGAATTTTTTTTAAAATAGAAAATCTTGGCATTTTGACGTCATTTTCGATTGCTTGGCGGGTCGATCGAGTCGAGTCAAGAAATCGTTGACCCGAAGTCGATTTCGAGCCAAGTCAAGAGGTTGGTATCGAGTATTCGGGTCGGGCCAGAATGTTGGTACCGAAACCTGGCCCGACGATCAATCTACTTGTCACACGTTTGTATATAGTCTTACACAAGAGTTCAATAATTATAAAGAAGATTAAGAGCTTTAAATTTGATAATAAAGTCGATTCTACAATAAATTATGTTGTAAGATAGTTGCAATATTAGATTTCAACGTGTATTATCATATTTAGACTTCAAATAATAAGAATTGTAAATAATTAATGTGTTTTGAGCTCTCAAGTAATCTGCATACAAATTTAGATAGTAAGATCGAGAATCTAAAAATAAGGTCAAGGGGCGACAACCGTTGTGAAAGCGCTAATTGACAAAGACTTGGCATGTGAATTCGTGCTCCTCACTAATAGCATCTCCTTCCTTTACTTCTTCACACTCGCTTCATCTTACATCCTGTTTAATACTGTTTCACAGTCTCTTCCGAAGGTCATTCACCGTCAAGCTTTGTCATTCTTCCTTACTAAAGGAGTGTCCTCCGCTCCATCCCTCCTACAATTACATCCACACATCTGCATTAGCTTTACTACAACCATCTTTAGCACACTCGAGACTATCAGCTTATCAATTGCTTAAGTTGTTCTACCACCTAGCATTACAAACCTTCTACTACGATGGCAACATCCGTGCAGACGCCTGTCTTCGATGAGGCAATGTTTGCCAACCAGATTCATGCATTTTCTCTGCTCGACTTCCATGCGGATATCGAGATGCAGAGCGTCAATTACGCTGCCAACGCCTACGGGCCCGACACCACTATTAGTAAGCACCTTTCACTTCTTGACGGCCTTGCCCTGCTTCTTATCAAGAGCCCAAAATCCGAAGTGGTAGCGACGACCATGAGGCTCACTTCGGAGAGCTTCATCTTGTATTGGGCCCGAAATGACAATCAAGCGTCACAAGCTGAACAGCAGTACATGAATCTGTTACGAAAATATGCCGAAGAACAAACGCCCGCAACGGAGATTCTTCCCCATGTCGTCGACTACACGAAGCGTAAGATCGTCTCCCGGTGCCAGAAATTGGCAAAACATTACGAACTCAATCAACAGAATCAGAAGCTTGATGTGCAGAACATCATGAATGTGGACACGAGGACGCTCAAGTATCATCAACTGGAAGAGCAACTCAAGCAGCGAAGGATCATCAAGCCTGATCGTCGCTTGGTCGACTATCTGGACAAGTTCATAAGAGCCATTGCTCGTGTGAATGCACAGGCGAAGACACAGAACCTCGCAAAAATCATTGGTCAAGCATTCGAATTATGCACCAAGGTTCACAAGCTTGAGAGTCTTGTTGATCGTGAGCAAAACGATAAGTTCCGAAAACTCTCGGATTATCTCTACGCCATTTCTCATTTCCAAAAGGAAGTGTCGCGGCTGTCGTCGAAGGGCATACGAGAGATTAGATTTGAACAGGTCTGGTCCAACTGAGCAACAAGACGTTGAATACGAGCTAATCGAGATTAGCGTTTCGCGAATCAGCATCCGCACCGAAAAGAGGTTGAGGGACCCTTGATCCGTGCTTTGAACAAATGGGCGGCTCAACAACCTGGACTTGCTCAGATCACGAGCTTTGAGGGACAGGTCAAGGCGCGCTTTCACGATGCTCAAGAGGGGCCCCCAGGGTCTACGCGCATCGATCAATGCCAACATGCGGAATTAACACTTGCCTTGTTTCTCATCAACACATCACAAAGCGCAGGAGCAGGTGGGACCTATGAGATTGGAGTTTCTAAGTCGAGCTGCTACTGGTGCAGCATATGGCTCGATCTGGCCAATACAGCACTGAGCATGGCGTCGAGGAAGACGGAAATCGTGGTCCGTGCAACTCATGGAAAGCGGACGGACGGGTGGCTGCTGCCTCAGGACAAACACGTTGCACACTTGTTCCTTCTCCGCTTCAATTCCGAATTTCGAAGCCATTATGACACCGCTCTTACTGGTAGGCGCCGGTCGGATTCTAAGCCATTGTCGGAGAAGGATGCGGCTTACGGTGACGACGTAAATGTAGGGGAAGAACCGGACTTCGATTAGTGGCCCGCCCATTTATGCAGAGGCTGGCGTGGGTTAGGGGGGTAGTTTGGTGATTCCTGTGGGTAACGGATGGGCTTCGGAGCAATCCAGTGGCTAATATGTAATTGGGTTGGCTGTATTCCTCTGCTTTTTGCGAACAGGTTATAGACAGGCACTACTAGTCGCCTGATTTTACCACAGCATGCTTGATGGAAGAGGTGAAAAGGGTGTGGCCTTGCGAACAAAGAAGTGCTACAAAATCTTTTCATCTCCCGCGCACAAAGGATACAAGCTTCTTATACCCAACAAATGAATTATCGAGAACAAAGCATGGACTTCAGTCAAAACGAAGCTCCCAACCGATTGAGCCATTCTCCAAACCTGATAACCGAATCAACACAGCAGCACCTGACCTACAGTACCACCTTTCTCCAAATACCCAACCAAGATGCAGGTCATCTCTCTCCTCCTCCTCGCCCTGGGCGCCACCGCTCTCCCCACCACTCTCAACAGCACCACCACCACAGACACCACATCCCCATCCGCCTCACACCTCAACGCCCTCGAAGCTCGCTGGCACTACCCCTGGATGGGCAACTCCCCCTCCGCGTGCAAGACCAGCGAACTCGTGGGCCCTCGCCCCCAGCTGAAGAGCCGCTGTATCGGCTTCCAGCCCACCACCGACTGGGTATCCATCTTCTGGGGCACGGGTGCCTATACCATGAATTCGGTAATCGTTTATGGGAAAGAAGACTGTGATCCGAAGTCTATGTGGGTAGGGAAGGACATCTCGCAGGTGATGAAAAAGGATGGGAGCGGCAACGAGCCTTACACATGTCTTCCCGTCACTGCTGAGGATAGGAGGAGGTGGAAGGCTGTCTCTTTCATTTCATACTAGAGTTGAAGGAGAGTGGACTGTGGACTTCCGTCGATGGTAGTACTCAAATTAGACATGTTCTTGTCATTATCTGTTGGAATCTCTAAAATGTGTATTGTGAGAATTTCCTTGGTTTGAATCGCGTTCTCGCCGTTTCATGCATCGAAGGTCGCCTCTACGTAGGGGTAGTATTATGGACGTGACTTCCATTAGTTCAATGTGAACTACCCGTCACCAGGGGCAGGATCTCACCAAATCGCCGTCTGGTCTGTTTTTTCTGTCATGAAACACCTATAGCTTCCGCTCTTCAACATATCAGTACCTTACTCCTGACTAGTGTTGTTGTGACCGAGGTCCTCTGTCCCAAATCGCATACAAGCACAGCAAATAGGAGCAAAGCTAAAGCAGTGTGCTTTCCGGCCGTGGCTCAAGATCCAGAAGAAAGGTCTCAAGTCTCGGTTACCTACAAGATCTTTAGGGAAGGCTGATACGATCTAAACAAGGCTAGACGTTCGTGGCTGAAAGCTTAAAGTAGTTCTGGCAAGCATCCACCGAGGATCGGAAATTGGAAGAGGATAGGTCGAGGGAGAGGGCGATGTTGGGGTCGAAGATGGAGAGGCTAGATCGTCAATTTCTTAAGGTAGAAAGAGAAGCTAGAAAAGAGATGAGTGAGAAGCCGGAGGATGCGAGGAAGAGTGAGAGGAGAGGAGGATGGAGATGCAGATGATTGAGGAAGACAGGAGGGAGGAGCAGTAGCCGATGATACAGTAGTGAGAAATTTTTGGTGGATCGTCGGACAGGACCTGGGAGACTTTGGCTGCTAGTCTGCAGGGCATCTCGAGATCGGCACCGCCATCAACCAACAACGCTTTCACAAGTTGCCTGTGGGCGCGACACCCATCGCGAGCTCTTCCACAACACGTGGAGGCGTGACTATACTACATCTTTTCTAATCATCGGCACCGGTCATGCAGTACTTTTCCTACCAGCACCCTGAGGGCGCTCCTTCCAATAGCTTACTGACCAAGAGCACACCGCTGTGATCTTTGAAGAACAAAGCGTTCCAACGGTAGGGCGATGGACTGCTCGACCAGTAATCATTCATTCCTCTCAGATAAAACGTAAATAATTCCAAGCGCCGCAGTCAGAGCATCCAGTACCAGGTTCTACTATTGGGCTGTACAGCAATCCGAACATTCCAGGCCTACTTTCGGCTCCGCTGCGAGGTGTTGTATCTCTTGTGATACTCCACCTTTCGTCCTGTGGCTCTAGTCCTGTGATCTCTCTCGATTTCACCGTCTTCATATGCAGCACCTATGTCATCGTCGTCGCCCGGATCATAGGATTCATCGCTGTCTTTCCTTTCCACATAGTGCATGCTGGCTCTAGATGTGGAAGAAGCTTCCGATATCCGAGAGCTGGGGTTTGCCTGTGGTTCCGGCTTTTTGCTACTGGTCTTGCCCAATTTGTCAGACTCTGCGTTGCCCCTTCTTTCGGCCTCGGCGAGCTCTGGACGCTGGTTGTCGTTCTGGGTAGTCCCGTCTTTTATGATGGCTTTTGCAGTAGTGCTTTCGTTCTCTGTTCGGCTGAAGTCAATTTTGAGGGGCGTCCAACTTTGTTTCCTATTGTTCGGCATGGTGGCACAGGATCCACGCTACCTATCGCAACGGAGTCAAAGATCTGGAGCGCTGGGATGTATGCTTGCAGGTCAAACTTGCGCTGACTAAATCAATGGGAAGCCTTGAATGAGAGGGCCAAAATGTGCAATTTAATAGCGTTTTGCCAGCAAATCAAGAACCGAGAGGGAAAGGCAGAGATTTATATACACTACAGCAGATCATGTGCCATAGTCGGTTTGTTCGTCCTCCAGTCGTCAACAGACAAAAGAGCTCACCTGCATGTTGCCAAGCTTGAGCAAACTCGCCTTATGTGCAAACAGAGGAGAATCCGTTCCACATACCTCAAGCAACGATAAGAGATCAATCAGCTAACTAATCATAGCGGTACTGTACTTTTTTTCGGCTCTGCTGCTTGCTGCAACTTGCCAATAGAGAACTTTGAGGTAACACATGAACCTTGGCTTGGTCAGTCTCGAGACTACCCGAATTCTTTTATCGCAGCATTGCCTGGGAGGATTTTCAAGGGAGGAGTTACTGGTTTTGGGTGACTTTTACCGCGTTGTCAACTGCTGAGCAGCGTCGGGTGGATTGTATTGACGCTATGAGGATGGACGGATTGACGTGTGCAATATCTAGTTATAGACGCATATCAACCGACCATGTTACTTTCTTAGTCGAAATCCCTAACGGCTGGGGCTAGGAAAGTGATTGACATAAAAGACCCATGGTGCACCAAGCCCACGGCGCCGGGAATCTGAAAAGGGGGCGAAAAGGATGTAGCTCACGGACAAGTAATCTCACGAGACGACAGAAATCAATGTCCACGGCCTCTGGCCTCTTACAGGATTCACCTTTTTTCCGAGCAAACGACGACTCCTCGCAACATCGTTGGCAACATCGCTTGCCCTGATAGTCCATGAATTTGGCCACCCAACCAAGAAGATCGGCGGTAATTTCCACCTTGATCCATTAACCAAAACACCACACCACAGCCTGAGTTGCTGCGAGGCATCCTCTTCTTCGTGATACAATTACAATACTTGTGCAACAGCCAGCAGCCCCATTCGATTCGGAAAGCATGCAGGTCCAGCGTCAAACGTTGACTGGACCGTACAGAGCATGGTGGAGCGCCTGCATCTTCCAGTGGTTACTTTAGCAACTGCAAGCTGAAGTTTCACATTGTGTCTTGAGAGCGGTTGAAGTCAATGTGACAGACGGGAACCTCGGCACGATTAGATAAGATCGGAAGTAGCGCCGAAGAAGCTTGGTGTGGCATCAAAGTACGTTCGAGGAGAGAGTTGAACAGCGCTGGGTCGCAGAGAGTCAAGAAAGTGTTTGTGTTGTGAGGAGTTTGAGAGCAGCGTGATACCCTCCAATTGAGCGGATTCTCAAAGTCGTAGCATGTGACATAAATTTTGTTGGATATCGGACCTAGAAGCTGCCGCCGCGCATGAGACACCACGGTATCCAGGCGCAGCACCTGGCCAACGATTGGCATTTGGCAGCGATAGATGGCAGAAAGGCTCGCTAAGCGAAAGCGCAGCCTTGAAGACGGACTGGGCGATTACATGCGCACCATGTAAGCTTAACACTACTCATTCCTTCGTTTCCACTTAATCCTTTGACCCCCCACATATTCATCTGCAATCATCCCACATGTCATAGTCACCTTGCTCCATCACTACGAAAGCCTAAGCTTGCAGACCCCGACAGCAGCATTGAAAGTATTTATCCTGCGCGGCGCTGTTTTCTTCTCCCATCGTTGCGCATAGTACTTTCAGACTGCTACGCTCCGCGGATCCTCTAAACACCTGAGGCTGGTGTTTAGAAAGAAGCAAATCTCTACGGCCTTGAATACTGCTCTCATTATGTCGGCACGACGTAGCCTTCGTACGCGCAATAATCTGACATCCAATGCTAGTCCACCTGCGCCCCCACCTGCGCCCGCAGCGTCAACGCGTCCCAGACGTAGTGCATCAGGACCGGGGAAGCAAGTGACCATCGCCCGTGAAAGCTCCGATTCTCCAAAAGGTGCCAAGAAGGCGATACGCCTTACGGTGAAAATGCCCTCAAATAGATTACGTGAAGCCACCTCCAGCGGACGGGTGGGAACTCGCGACGGCTTGGAGCCTGCGGATATTATCACCGGGCCGCGGAGTAACCGAGGCAAGAAGAGCTATGTAGTTGAGAGTGAGAGTGACGATGAAGAGGAGGAGGAGGAGGAAGAAGAGGAAGAGGCCGAAGAGGACATCCCGGTAGAGGATCAGATCGGAGAACCCGAAGCCACTGACGACGACATTGATGCAGACGAGAATGACGAGGAGGAGGAGCTAGAGCAGGACGAGGCGGCCGACGAGGATGAGGCCGAGAGCGGTAGCGGCGAAGAAGACGAAGATGTCGAGATGGAGGATGAATCGCCTATGCCGCCTCCTCCAGTAATAGGGATGACTGGACCGGCATCAAAGCCTAGAGTGACTGTTACCCCAGCACAGAGTGGCAAGCTGAAGGGTGTCGAAGAAAAGGAAATGGAGGGGGAGGAGGATGACGAGGATCTATCTTCTATTAATTCCGAAGGCGAGGAGATTGGAGACGTGGACGAGATGGACCAAGACGAGGAAGGCGATATACAAAGCGCTGGCGTGGGCAGCAGAGCCAGCACGCCGGACGTCAGTAAGATGACGAAAAGACAGAAAAGCAGGCTTAGTGAAGTGATGGGTAATGACTTTCTGCAATTGCCGATGGGTAAGTGTCGCTATCTTATCCCGTGCTCATCGCGTTTCTTCTCTTCTCGGCTACCTCCAGCGCATAGTCCATCCATTACTAACCTTGGGTATCAGAACCACAAATCAAGAAGCATCTGACCGCCGAAGAACACGCCATGCGTCGTGCCGAAATGGCTCGTCGCCGCAAGAACCTCAGCGAGAAGCGCAATGAAGAAGAGAAAGCGGACACTATCAACCGTCTACTCAAGAAACAAGCCCCCAAACGCCGCGGCAAGATCTCACAAGCCGAAATTACTGCCAATGCTGCGGCAGGTCTGGACACTAGACTTTCGGAAGAGCCTGAGGTCGAGAACGCTAACCCAGTGTTCGTGAGATGGATCAGTGATGCGAAAGGTTGCAGGGTCGGTGTGCCCGGCGAATGGTTGGAAGGGCCTGCTGGCAAGGTCTTTGGTGGTTTACCCATGGGAGCATCGGGGCAATTAGTCACAGAGGTGTAAGGGGTAGCTGGTTATGAAGGTGTAAAAGTATGCTCAAGAAAGAATTTTAGATGATGCAGTTCAGCATTAATTTGGCAATCGACCATTAATAGACATAGAACATGATTGTGCCCTGATATCGACACTGACTACTCTAACCATTTAGCCAATGGATATGGCACACAACTCATTCGCGGTACACTTTTGTTCCCTACAACGTCGTTCCGCCGTCATCTCACTGTTTCGAGAGCCCCTTGTGAATACTCTCCCGTCGAATTGTGGCCGCCTCCTATACAAAGGCATATCTGTGCCGTCTACCTTCCACGTGCTTTTCGGAGGCTTCGATATATCCCCCCACCTTTTTATATCCCCTCCTGGCGCGTGGGTACGATTCCTAGGCTTGCGAACACCACCTTCTTCCCTTTGCGCGCTATTCCTTCCGCCTCAGGCGTTGCCTCTTCCACAACTCCTAGTCTGCCGTAATCTGCAACGCCATGTCTATACCCTTTTCATCACGGTTTTCTCTCCCCTTCGCCTTCGGTTGCAGTAGCCAGCAAACCTCTCTCTGCCTTTACCGCTGGCATCTCGGCAGGCTTGCCTGCAGGCTTCTCGACCAGATATCGGCTTTCAAGAGGTGCGTTGGACCTGGAAACCATTAGCCCAGCAATTCAGAACTGGGTTGGTAGCGCTCGGACATACTGCTCTTTCAGTTCCTTCTCTTTCTGGATTTCGTCGAGCTCGGGCTTGAAGGTGTAGTAGCCTGAACAAGAATTAGTAAGTGTGTTCGATCTGGAGGGGGGAGAGGACGGACCTCCTAGTATGCCGGCAGCTGAGGCGATTCCGAAAGATGCGAAGCGACCATATGACATTACCTGTTGGCTGTGGTGGAAGGAACAAAGTCGAGCTGAAAGAGCAAGGCTGTGGTTCGCGGCTTGGCGTGGCGCTTAGCGGTTGTTGGCCTCAATCGGACCTCAGAGTTCGGTCTGCATCAGCTTGAACATTTAGATCCCATTCATCCGATCTCTGACAGCTTATAAAGTCATAAACAGGCTCGCTGATCAGGTTGTATCCTCGAGCCATACCGCCAGCCGTTTACCTGCTAAGACGTAATGTTGTATGATAGGTGGAGGATAGAATCCTGTGCGGCTGGGCCGTACTATATTAGTAAACGCAAGATTGCAATTCTAGCTCTTGTTTGGACTTTGGAGGAAGCCAACACTAGTGTCGAAAAGACGCGAAAGTAATATTAAACGCTCCGAGGTGTCTTATTTTCTGTCTACTCATTGCTCGCTTGCGAGATCTCCTTTTCAGGACTTCGTTCAGGACGGCATGATGTTTACTCCATCAGCTATTGTCATCACAGTTCTCTCTGCGTTGACCCATCCATATGGATTGCTGGCTGTTCAACTTTCTGCTTTCGGTGCTGCAGCCTTCACGAAGCCTACTTCCTCCCTTCGTTATGCTGCTATCGTTGTCATGGTCGCAGCAGCATACTATTTCCACCTTACAGTGCATGATCGCATGGACAACAAAATGACGAAGACTTTGCCGGCAGGAATCACCATGGGTTGCACGTTAAGCGCAATTGAAAAGCTCCTTATAGGCAAATGGAGTTATGAAATTGGTGGACCCGAAGCAGACCGCAAGAAGAACAACATCAATGGCAGCGTCAATTCTAAGAAAATGGACCACCCTTCGCCCAAAGAGCCGGCCAGGTCGAAATTTTGGTTCGCCTGCGACATGCTCTTTTCACCACGCAGCGTTGGCAAGCCGTGGCAGGTCAAGAACGTTCCTCAATTCTCCTCAAACGACCCTTCATACGTACCAAGTCGGGGAGCATTCTTGCTTCGCATCTCTGCCCTAGCCGTGCTATGCTTCCTAGTCCACGATATCTCAGCTGCGCAGCCGCCGCCAGACCCAAGACTTATTGCTGCGAACCAGGAATATTTCTTTAGTAGGCTTAGCGATGTCACGTCCGAGAAGCTTGTATTTCGCATAGCTAGCACCATTGGCCTCTGGGTAAACGTCGCTGCGTATTTGAGTCTTTTTACATATGTTTGCGCTTTACTCTCTGTAGCTTCAGGCCTTGGCAAGCCAGCGGACTGGCATCCGAACTTCGATTCCCCGACCAACGCGTACTCAGTCCGGCAGTTTTGGGGGTTAGCCGTCCACATATGTGTCTTGATAGAACGAGTGTTAGCTAATGTGTTACGCAGCGTCTTCTGGCACCAGAACCTCCGCGCCATGGTCGAAGGCATATCTCACTTCGTCACACATGACGTTCTACGTCTTGCGAAACGCACTATAGTAGCACGCTATTCAAATATCTTCCTTGCGTTCTTCCTCTCCGGGCTTATCCATATAACTTCGGATCACGGCATGACGCTCCTACCTTCCGAGTCTGGCGCCATTCGGTTCTTTCTCACTCAAGCTCTTGGAATAGTGCTCGAGGACGCGTTTCAGGCCGCTTATTACTATGTCAGCGGCCAAAAACGGTCTGCAAAAGCACCTTTGATGCACAAGATTGTTGGCTACGTTTGGCTAGTCATCTTCTTGGCATGGTCGACACCGGCTTGGAGTTATCCGCAGTTTCGTTCGATTAGGAGCGGTGTTGATACCCTATTCCCCTTTACAATCTTTGGGCACGACATAAGAAGTAAAGCTCGATGATAAAGCCTCTGTTACCCTCCGCCATAGGATGTGACAATTCCAATCCATTAGCGCAGATGATGCGACGAGAAGTGGCTAGTGCGAGCTTTCGGCATCGCTCCCCGCTTGTAGACATGTTGAGAGGTATTGTACAAATCTAGCTTGATTGAAAGGTTTCGCTTTCTTGTGTTTACGTTTCTATTCAAGCTACCTGCAAGATGACAGCAGATGAGATCGCAAAACATATTGACCATAATTTGAGATTTGAAGCATTAACATAAATGGATGAGACATATATACATCGAGCTCGTTTTCTAGATATTGCTATCTTTACCTAGTGGTTTGGCGGCAATCGTTCCAGCAACGAACCAGTATCTCCTTGCTACTCCCATTATTACTGAAAGATCTCATCGTGAATCACAGTTTGAGCAATCAGAGTCGACTGGGATCTGGTCTGTCGTCAGACTCGGGATCCTCCAAGATAGCGTCAAGATCTACTCCAAATGTCAATCCGAACAGCTGTTCTGCGAGAGCGCTGAAGCCTGACACAAGAGAGACAGGCGATATCAATCTTTTTTGGATCTTCTGTGCCTGCAGTCGCTTGCTCCTCAATTGATCCAGTTTATAAGTCGCCACAAGTTGTCTGAAACGCTTGACAGCTTTCTCGGGGCAAGTATGGATGCCCGTTATCGATTCCGGGTATTTGAGACCATGCTGCTTCCGAGTGCCAAACTGCCAACTTTGTTACGAGTTGGGGGTTTACAGAGCATGTCTTTGGAGTACACTGATGTGTCTGGAGCATGCCTTTCGTTAGGAGCTCTTTCTCTCCTGATGGTTTTGTGTCTGGCGCAGTCAACATGTCTTCTTTACAATTATTTCTCCCACTACTCTGGACTCGGAACAATCTTTAAGGTGTCAATCACAGAAGAGGTGGAGGGCTGATCCTCTCGTGTCTTCTATTGAAGGGCTTTCGAACTACAGGCGTATGCTGGACTGAAGGTTGCCATCCAAAGGATGAAAAACCAGCGCTGTCACAGTTCATTCACAAGTTGAAGGAAGGTCACTATGAAGGTTTGGGGTGAGTAGATTTCTGAGCATCCCTCGCCCCTTTCTGAGCGTAAGATGCTTGAAACATGTCTCAGCAGTATCCGCTCCCAAAGCATGCACCTCTGCTCGTTGCATTGACTTGAAAGGAGGAATACTGACTTCGAAACCTACTTGGCCCTGGGGCCCTGGGGGAGAACCGGTAGAAGGATTGGCGAGCAAGACAAGCATTGAGCGGCTATGGTTGGCCCGCAGGATCTACTAAGTCCACTAGCGCATGTCCGACAACCTTATATGTGTTCAACATGGAAGATGTCTTTCATTACGGATTTCAATGAGGAAACCCCTCCTTGACCGTCCGCATCAATATCTAGGAACAAGCATTTTAACACATGATCTTCTAGCTACAATTGGTCCTCCGCAACCACATGCGTCGAACCACGATGCAAGACTCGGTCAACGAAGTAGCTGCTAGAGATACTTCGTACAATCAGCTTACTCAACTATGGTTCCCCGCGTTCGTTGGATCTCGATATAAGTATGGCAAAAGACCATGGACCGTTACGATGCGCCTCAATTGTCGCCTCCAAGGAATCCCATCCAGACCAACGTTCACGTCCCACATATCTGACACGTCGAAAAGTGCAGGATGAAGCTGGCACCAGAGTCCGACTGGATGCTAGGCGAGGCTTTCAGTCGTAGAGCAAAGCATCACGACGGGATCAAGGAGCTCTGGGAAACCAAGTGGAAGTTCCCAGTGAGCTTGCACCATTCTGCAGGTCGTGTTACTAGACTCATCAGTAAACCAGTGCTCTATCGGTGTCTACCCTTTCCACGATGGCAAGCTTGAGGACTTCGAGCCGGTGTTCGAGTATCTCATCAAGGTATGGGTCTTGAATCGAGACCCAGCTGCTCAAATGAAGCCGCTGATTCCTGAAGAACAAAATCAACGATGCGTACGGAGATGAATACACCGAAGCCTTCTTCCCTATCTGCGACGCTCTCCTCGGGAAAGCCGCTGCAGCAGCAGCTTCCAAGCACCATGCTGAGGCTTCTTCGCTCTACTTCCGTATCGCTGCTCTATACCGTATCTCCCGGTTTCCCATCATGAACTCGGCAGTGAAGAACAAGGCATGGGAGGCGCAAAAGTCGGCATACATGGCAGCTACACGAAACTGGATCGATCCATTGACGGAAGAGCATATCCCCCATATCCACAAGACCGAACACGAGGGCGCTACCATACCGGTCTACGTTCGAACGCCGGTCACTGCTAGTGCCAAGAACCCTATTCCGACCATGCTCCTCATTACCGGCTTGGATGGCTACCGTCCCGACAACACACAGCGAAGCTACGAGTTCATCAGCCGTGGTTGGGCTGTTGTCGTTGTCGAGATACCAGGTACAGCGGACTGCCCTGCCGATCCGAAAGACCCCAGCAGCCCAGATCGTCTGTGGGACAGTATTTTCTCATGGATGCAGGACAAGAAGATATTCGATATGAAGACGGTGGTGGCATGGGGCTTGAGCTGCGGGGGCTACTATGCTGTGCGGATCGCTCACACACATGCCAAGCAGTTGAAGGGATCGGTCGCGCAAGGCGCAGGTATTCACGACTTCTTCAACGAGCAATGGCTTCGGAAGGCAGATGATCATGAGTATCCCTTTGAGTAAGTTTACCTCTCTCAGAATCCTTGTTGCCCATTGCAGTGAAACATTCGAACCGAGTGTATGCAGTGCTGATTTCAAAACCATAGTCTGCTCCCAGCTCTAACCCAGAAATACGGCTACGACTCAACCGAGGCCTTCATAAAAGAGTCACAAAAGACATTCTCCTTGGTCTCTACCGGGATCGTGCACAAGCCCTCGTGCCGTCTATTGCTCATCAACGTAAGAACCTAGAACCAACCCTTGACCACACGATATCTAGTGGCCGCCCAAGGAGCTCGCTGACATCTATAACAGGGCACTCACGATGGTCTCATGCCTATCGAAGACTCAATGACGTTGATGAACTATGGTAGTCCTAAAGAAGCCAGGTAAGCATATTTGAGACGGCGGGCTACGTTTGCAGCCATTATTAGCCTGCTCTTTACTGACTTCATTGGTGGTGCAGGTTCTTCCCTAATCTTTTACACATGGGCTATCCGGTTTCGAACGGCTCCATTTATCCGTGGTTGGAAGGAGTTATGCAGCGGTGTTAGGGCTTGTCTTTTGACTAAAGGAAAGAGATTCGCAAGTGTCCCGGTACTTGGCTGGTGTTAGTTAGTCATGGTATTGTATAATGTTATCGCCAATTGAGTTTGCTTCCGAGATACATGTTTTCGTATGTACTAGATGGGTAAATTGTTTTTGTGGTTGTTGGAACTTTCTAAGATCCTCTTACGTCTAACCATGTCAAACACTCTTGAGAATCCCTCTTTAGAGGCTCCGCTCCAGTGTCCTCCCGACGAAGTAAGCGCGTCCTCTGTGTAGCTCAACATACATCACCCTCTAAACTCGCAGAACGCACACTTGTCTCCTCCGTCGTCTATCCCGCATAACAAGAGCTTCCTCTCTATACCCCCATAACCCGCCTCGACTCCCCAGGCTTGTACTGCATCACCACAACAGACCCCCCCCCCCCCCTAGAGGTAGTATCATTCCAGTTGCTGCAAGGGGCACACTATGCGCCTTGCAGAGTCTACAAAGCCGTGCACAACGTTAGCGTGATAGCGGACAGTTATAATCATGGTCAGTCATCACCATCGTTGCTCTTGTCTGCTGCGCCATTGGCTCATCTGAAGACTCATGTAATAGCCATCCTCATAAAGCGAACAGCCTGAAATTCGGACGGCAAAGCTTCACTCCTCAAGACTTCTTCGTCTCCAAAGCAATGAACCGACCTTTCGTCCTCGGCGCACAAGCCAGCGGATCCCAGTCCTCGGCGTCCTCCTTCTCAGCCGTTACATCTGCCTTCCTCCTTATATGTCCCCGCGTTCCCACAACCTCTTCCTTCTCAAATTCCGGCCACAAAGACTCCAACGTTATCTCATCCTCTTTTTGACCCTCCACAGTCTCATCCCGGATGCTCACGAGTGGCTCGACGCCCTCAGTGTCAACTTTCTGGATCGCTCTCACCAAGCGCAGTTGCGATTCTAAGTCCTTGAGCATTCCCGCCTCCTCGGCGTCTGTTTCCGGAAGAGGGAGGGCCGAAAGCCGTAGGAGGTGGTGCAACTGCTTTCGAGTGATAGAGTTTTTTGAAGGGCTTTCGCTGCCTTCAGATTTGAAGAGAGAGCGAACGGACCATGAGGGAGTTGCGAGCATACGCTCGATTTCTTGGGCATCCTTGAACGCAGGGCCGACGTGTCCGCTGTTGTTGTGATCATGGCCGCTGGATCGGAAGAGACGGTGCGAAGGGCTCAGGATCCGAGAACTGACGAAGGGACATCTTCTGAGTCGACAAGGCCGGCATCTCAGAAGGAGAAGGTGATAGTCGATTACGCTGCGATTCATTTCTTGGTCTTGTAGAACGACATAACCACAAACAACGCGAGCACTTTATCTTAGAGACCGACAGCACTGCTGTTGAGAAAGGTAACCGCGTTTGCGAGCATTGCCTGTCTGAAAAGTCCCAAAGCTTAGAGGCAAGCGTTGTAATGTTACCGAGCAATAAGGCGTGTCACCGTTGGTATGTCGGTCGATCAAAAGGCACTCTGTGATTGGGCAACAAAGATTTAGGGTTCAATTGTCAATAACCCTGATTTGACCGCGGCGGTATCTTTCCTAGACGACAGCGCCCATGAGGAGAAGTCAATGTAATGTTCTACAAGCTATCGCAGTCTCTTGATCTACGAATGCGATTGAGAGACTCTGGTCTGAAACGGACCTATTTAGCCACGTTATATCAGCCCACCTCACCCAGCCTGCCTGCAGAGTACACATAGGAAGACTGACTTGACCCCGACGCCAAATACTTCTCGGCCGCTCAAAGTCGGCCAAAGAAGCATGGGCGACGCTTCGAAAGCAAAGTCAGCATCTATCCCGTCCTGGCAACGAGAGCAACCACAAGAGACCGAAAGCGGCATGGCAAGCGATAACCAAGGCTCAAACCAATCGGTTCTAGGCTCTGAAGCACCCTCAAGAGCAGCCCTGCTCGAAAACGCATCCAAGTTCTTAGACGATCATGAGATAAAGGATGCCCCAGCCGATCGCAAATCCTCGTTCCTTGAAGGCAAAGGTCTGAAGAAGGATGAGATACGTAAATTACTGTCGGCGTCGGAAACTAGGATGGGCATGGCGCCGATGCCAGAAGAGGTAGCGACCGAAGACAGAGAGGTGCGCTAGGGATCTGCTCTCGAGGGGTCGAAGTGCTAAGAGCAATGGCTCAGGCTGATGCTGCACAGCCAAATCCAGATCTCCCGACGTCCACGAAAGCATCACAAGAGCTCGCCAACCCTCCCTCAGATGGTGTTCCACCAATAATCACATACCCTGAATTTCTATTACATTCGCAAAAACCACCTCCATTAATCACTGGGCCTCGCCTTCTGACAGCCGCCTATGTCACGTCCGGCGCGGCCGCACTGATCTATGGTACCAGCAAGTACATCGTCGAGCCTATGATCCAGTCTCTGAACTCAGCGCGACATGACCTTTTCGAGATCGCATCCGAAAATCTAGCCACGCTAAATGGGAAGCTTGAAGACGCAGTCTCGGCTATTCCTGACGACCAAAAGCTTACACCAGATTCTGGGCAGGACGTTGAAGACCTAGATGCGAGTTCATTCTTCAACCGATCTGCAGGCACTCAAACATCGCCTCACTTTTCCCGGTCCAATTCTTCGGCATCTACGCCCGTAGAGGAACAGCCCTCGGCGACAGGGAATCAGAACGATCGTTTGCAGAATCTACAAGGAGATCTTAAGGGCTTGTTGAACCCGTCCAGTACCGAGATAAATGGTCTGAGGCCAGACGAACAGATGAAAATTAATTTAGATGGCCTCCGAAGATATCTGGACGGTCTGGTACACGGGACTGCAGAGACAGTCCTTGGGTTCTCTGGTAGCAAGAGCAAGGAAGATGGCATTTCCAAGGTCAAGGCGGAGATACGGCAGACCAAGGGCGTGTTATTGAGCTCGAGGAACTTCCCTAGCTCCGTTGGCACGAAGGGCTGGGGAACAGCATGAAGATATCATTCACAAGTGGTACCGATACAAGTCATCCCGGAACCGTCCTTCTGGCAATTTCAGGACTGCAATATACGAGTACATCTGATGGGAGCTGAAGACGCTCGTACACGCCGGTGACATTTTGTCTCCTCCTCTCACCGTATAGGTTCCTCGATTACTCGCCCTATTCAATCACCAGCGATCTAGCAATGGCGACCCGCGCCTACTCAAGGGATTTAGCGCTCGCCATTCTCCTTATATTCATGGGCACTGTGCCTTACCACTTCGCTCTTGCGGCAGCAAACCCTCCCACCGCGACGCCCCTTGCGGAGGGGGCTCTTCTGTCGATGCAGGTGGCTGTGTAGCTAAAGGACTACGCTGATGACGTTCATGCATACCGAATTCGGAGCACAGAGCTTGTCCTTTGGGTGACGGCGTGTTATCACCTATGTTGCCAGAAGAGGACGATGGTCTAGAGGTTTTCTGCTTCAGCTTCTCCTCAGTCTCTCTTAGACGGGCTTCGAGGGCTTCGAGCTCCAGGCTCTGGGATGTCACGGCCTGTTTCCTGAGGAGATGTCAACGCTGGGTCGATAGGATGGAGGAGAGGGTTTTGGAGGGCGTGATGGGCAAAGCGGAGAGGATGGTGGACACACTTCTGCTCCACGGACTGGGCGAGCCCTTCCAGGGTGCTGTCCATGGCAAAGGATTGGTTTAGGGAAGCGGAAAATTTCTCGGCGATATTACTGGTGACGATGAGCCATCAACCGAACGAGCTTTGGAGCTTCTTACGACTGTTCGTCACGGATCGGCATATTGCTAAACCCAGAGGTCCACTTCTTAGACGAAGAGGTATTCTTAGCAACAAATCGCTGATTCAATGGACCTCCTTGGGGGTCCGATATATAATTGGTCTATAAACGGAGATGGAACTGTTATTAGACAGTGTTAACGTGGAAACCTCAAGCAAGGTGAGAAGGGCATGGAGAGAAAAGTAATGGCATGGAATGGATTTCCCCACGCTGTACGGGATGGCGGAGTAAAGTAGTTCCTCGGCAGTGCCCGGATATCTAGCGCGCCTTGTAGGGCTGATTGTCATGGAGAGAAATTGCAATTCGAGCTTGGCCATTTACTCTAAAGTACATGCAATGTTCAGAAGGAGGAGATGATGTTTCCTTCCTCCTGAGATCTCGTCCGGCCCCGTTGAAAGCGTCTAATTTGTACGGCAACAAAGAACCATGGGACATGTCGGCCGTAGAGTCTTACACGCCTCTCGAGAGGTTGCTTCTGTTCGAGACGTTGCATCCATGGGACAGCGATAGCGACACTATTTCCTTTGTGCATGCATCAGAAGCGCTGAAAAGCCACGCCAAATCCAAGGAAGGGGAGGTCAATGACTCGACTCGATTAGAACCTGGATCTCTAGAAAGCCTGTACCTGGGTTTGATGAAAGAAGAAGTCAAATTTGGGCAGGGACATGGGGCTACCGAAGTCAATCGCGCAGAGCCGCCACAGAGTCCACTGTTGACGAGTCTGACGGACGCTGCTAAGTACAAGCATCTTCTGCCTCGACTTCTGGATCGCCTCTATTTCGGCTACCGGGACCATGCGATCAAAGCCATTGAGGATGAAGAACGGAGTATCCGGCAATTGCGGAGGGATATCGAGGAGATACAGCGGGTAGATAGAGAGGCGCCCTCAAGGAAATCCTCGATACAAACGCTTCTGCGTCACGATGCTGTCGAGGACAGGCCACGCTCCAGGGACAATGGGCAGATTCTCAAGAGTCCTCAGCAACAGGTTGGAGAGCTCCGGCCTACGTCTAGAATCGCCGAAGATCCAGCTCGTGCAATCATATCAAATGGACAGACTTTGCCTGCTGCTACTGCGGTATCGTCATCATCTGTGGATGTACCGTCAGCGGACACGCGACCCCAATCTCAATCCAGCCTGCTAGAACCGTCGCCTTTCATTCCACCTCCGCAACAACAGCCTCCAGGCTTCGGCATGGCTTCCCCGAAGTCAGAGGTCAATCGAAGACCACCACTTCCATCGAACCCCTCGCGACCGAACCTTGCTCCTTCATTGAGTCCTCGCCTAAACCAAGGGCCTTCAGAGCGTTCCTCTGGTTCACCAATCATTCTTCCGCCTCCAGCTGGCATGCGTCACTCTGGCTCGCCGCACGGGCCACTTGATACGTTGGCGGATATGGCAGGCCAGCAGTTCCGAGCAAGACCGCCTTTGCCCTCCCCTCGATCGGCTCAGCCCGCTGGAGGACCTTATCCTCCGCAATACCCCACCCACAGCTACACTCAACAGCCATACTCCTACTACGATGGACGACCACAATACTCCGGTCCATATCAACCGTACAGTCAGGGCCCCGCAACACCATACTCGGCTCATGCCGGCTACTCGCCATATCAAGCACCCATGCAAAGCCCAGGTCCAGTAAAGCAATATTCAAATGTATCTCCTTATCCACCACCAGTGCCTCAGTATCCTCAGTACTCGACATACGGGCAAACTTTGTATTACCCTCAAACACCCCGGCAAGGGCCCTTCGGTCCTCCATCTTACCCAGCATCAGCGCAGCAAACACCCTTAACCAGCGCATCAGGCAAGCCGCGACCTCCACGACCCTCCCCCATCATCACCCCGGCCTCCTCCACGCGCTGGAAAGGTCTTGGGGAGCCTGGATCCGTCCGCTCAATACCCTCCCCCACACGGCCTGGTCCCGACGAGATAAGTCCCATCAGCGACCGTGCTCCCTCTGCACCACCAAACGTCCCCGCAAGCCAACCCGCAGACCTGTCAACAACCAGCACCAAACCCCCTCCAAAATCCTCAAAACGCGCCCTCCGCAGCGGCAGCACCACCTCCGCCCTCCGTACCCGCTCCCCCTCCCTCGCCTCCCCCACCGAACCCATCAAGCCCGAACCCGCACTCACCCCCGCCCCCTCCGACGCCCCCTCCCTCCCAGACGAACCCCGAAAATCCACCCGCCGCCGCCGGGACACCGCTCGAGGCCGCGAGCTCGCCGAGGAGCAAAAACCCACCCGCCCAGCCCCCACCACCAAGCGCAAGCGCACCAGCACGCAAGGATCGCCCAGCGCCCCCACACCCTCGGACACAGGCACCACCACCCCCGGCCCCCCAACGCAGGGAAAAGTCCTCGGCACGCGCAACTTTCCCCGCACGAGCGCGCCCATCATGTACGACATCAGCTCCCACAAGCTCGCAGGCATGTTCGCCCGCCCCCTGACGGAGCGCGAGGCGCCCGGCTACAAGGACCTCATCTACAGACCCCAGGACCTCAAGAGCATCCGCTCCGCCATCGCGGCGGGGACCCGCGCCTTGGCTACTTCCTCCTCCGAGATTGCGGGGGAGGGCGCGAGTGTCCTGGTGGGCGTGAACGCGGATGTGGTGCCCCCTAGGGGGATCGTCAATAGCGCGCAGCTGGAGAAGGAACTGATGCGCATGTTTGCGAATGCGGTGATGTTTAATCCGGATTCGAAGAGGGGGATTCCGGCTGCGCTACGTCGTGGGAGGGGAACGATGGGGGAGAGGCATGTGCCTGCTGCGCTGAGGGGAGGACAGGAGGGGGAAGGAGAT